>Ga0308157_10003395_pt1 | contig 23312 bp, 17 predicted proteins | sample PhyBR1_FD_201035 | JGI IMG/M metagenome (GOLD analysis project Ga0308157, IMG submission 201035) | Phyllosphere microbial communities from UC Gill Tract Community Farm, Albany, California, United States - DLSLB.R1 | ecosystem: Host-associated > Plants > Phyllosphere > Unclassified | place: USA...
ATAACCGTAACCATAACCCGCGCTAGCGCGTTGAATGTCGTTGAGAATAAAGCCGTTAACTTTAACACCCGCTTGTTCAAAGCGATTAAGTGTTAATTCAAGCTCTTTCATTTGTGACTTAGCATAACGGGCAACAATTAAGTTCACACCAGTATATTGAGAAATAATAATACCATCAGTTACTGCAAGTACAGGTGGAGTATCAATAATGATGTGATCATATTGACTTTGTAGCTGTTCAAGTAGCTCTTTAAATTGGTTAGAACTTAAAATTTCTGATGGATTTGTTGGACTCTTACCACGAGTAATCACATCAAGGTTAGCAACTTGAGTCTTGTGCAGAACTTTTTGTAGATCAGCTTGTCCGCTTAACAATTCAGAAAGACCTGGTTTCACATCAACGTCAAAGTATTTATGCATATAACCACGACGCATATCGGCATCGATCAGTAATACACGTTTATCACCTTGCGCAAAAATTGTTGCAAGGTTAGTCGAAATAAATGACTTACCAACTTCTGGTGAAGGGCCGGCAATCATAATGATATTATTTTTTGCACTTGCTAAAGCAAAATGAATTGCGGTACGAATACTACGTAGGCTCTCAATTGCAATATCATCACTATTTTTAACAGCAAGAATAGGAATACTCTTCTTCTTCTTTAAAATCTTGATGCGACTTTCCTGAATTGGAGAACGTGGTACGGTTGCATAAACTGGTAAATCCAATTCATTTTCAATTTGATTAGAATCTTTGATACCTGTACGTAGCATATTACGTAGCAAGGCAACTAGGGTACCAATAAAACCACCAGCAAAAATAGCTAAAATTAAAACAATTAGTTTTCTTGGTTTAACTGGTTTAACTGGTTCAATTGCCGTATCAACAATACGGACATTCCCAATTTCGCCAGCTTTGGCAATACGCAGTTGTTGGTAAGAGTTGAGAAGCGCTGTGTAGAGTTGCGTTTTTACTTCTACTTCTCGATACAATTGTAAATATTGTCGCTGTACGTCAGGTAATTGTTTAAGCGTACTATTGAGTTCGCCAATTTGTTTATTAATAGCACCCAATTGTCCATTAATTTCACGCATTGCGGGATGTTCAGCAGTGTACTTTGCTGCCATTTCAGCTTGTTTTTGCTCGAGCTCAGCTTTTTTAGTTTCCAAAGTAATACTCTGAGTTAAATAAAGCTCAGACTCCTTGGTCACATCAACTGTGTTGTATTGTTGACGGAATTTATTAAATTGACGCTCAGCATCATCAAGTTGTTTTTTAAGGTCGGGTAACTGTTCATCCAAGAATTTTAATGTTTGAGCCGACTCGGCTGAGCGACGTTCAATATTTTGTGCACTATAAGTCGCCAAAATTGCATTTAAAACTTTAGTAATATGCTCTTTGTCTTGACCTTGATAATTTAAACCTAAAACACCAGTAAGCTTACCGCGTTCTGCAACAGAGTAATTAGCACTAATTGCATCTACAGCTGCAGGTATTGACTGATTTTTAATATTATAAGTTGTTTCAAATTGATCCTTGGTAAAGATTTCAATTTTCCAAGACCCATGTGGACCTGCAACATGGTTAGCTTGATTCAAAGGAACGGTTAATATTACTTCTTCAGTCACTGGGTCAGTTAAACGTAAAGATTGTTTGTCAAAATTAAGAAGTAAATTTTTGTCTAAATAAAATGCTGGAACCTCAAATTCCCGAACCTCAAAACTTTTTAAATCATCTTGAAATAAAACCGATTTTTTAGTGTATTCGGTTTTATATTTAGTATCGCTTAATAGGCGATGAGTAAGTGTATTTTCAGTACTAGATACCTGTATATTAAGATGTAAATCTTTAATAACTGAACCCAAGACCAGACGTGATTTTAAAATTTCAATTTCTGCTTGTGCTGGTGATTTTTGCTCAATCATCTGAGATAAATCACCTAATAGTGCAGCAGAAGCCCCTTTACTATCTTCAACTTGAACCAAAGCATCAACCGAATAGGTGTCTGGTGTTACACGTAAATAGAGCAGCGCGCACACAAGGCTCAAAATAATGCAGAGTGCGATGAGTTTCCACTGAGCAATCAGTGAAAAAAACAATTCTTTTAAATCAATTGTATCTTCGGTATTTGTAGTTTGGTTCATAAGTTTAAAATCTTGGCGTTAAATATAAGGTTTCCAATCAGCAATGCACTGTTGAATAAGTTGGCAGGTTTCATCAAAAACAGCTTGATCGTGCTGATACGGATCTGGTACGTTTTTGTTTTGCCAATGGCCCAAGCGATAGGTTTTACCTTTTGCAAAGGGCCAAGTTTGCTCAATATGCTTTTGCTGGTTGTGACTCATGACCAAAATAAGGTCGGCTTTTTTAATATGTTCAGCACTAAGCTTACGTGCTACATGCGGTTGCATATCAATACCTATGCGTTGCATACAAAGCTGTGCTTTATTGTCTGCTTGATGCCCCACGAGCCCTGAAATCCCAGCAGACTCAATATTTAACTGTGGATATTGCTGCTTTAAGAAATATTCTGCCATTGGGCTACGGCAAATATTTCCAATGCAAACAACCAAAATATTTTTAATTTGCATAATATCATTGTCCCAAACGATCTATGTTATATAAAGCATTTGAGAAAGGAATAATTTGATTAACCACACGTTGCCAGCGAGTCAAACCAGTTGCATCAACATATACAATATCGTTACTACGTAGTTTAAACTGATTAGCCAAACCAAAATCACCAATGCTCATTAAATTTAAATGATAAATTTCAGTAGCGTGATCATTAGGGTTAGTGCGTACTACATAGATACGGCTTGCACTCGCAGAGTTCGGATTAATCCCTAAACTTTCACCCAAGGCATCCGTTAAGGTCATACCCTGATCACGCATAGGTAATGCTTGATTTTTACCCGATTCACCCATGACATAAATTTTCTGGTTTTCGCGTGTACTCACATAAATCGTGTCATTAGGCTGAACCAATAGCTTATGTAGTGAATAGCCAGCTTTTTCTAAATCAATCGTATTTAAGTTATAGGTTTGTCCATTTCGGATCAGTTGAATATAAGTGTTGTCACCTTTATCTGTCACACCTCCAGCCATACCAAGCGCTGAATAGACACTTACGGGCTGGTCGCTTAAGTAAAATTGTCCCCCTTTAGTTACACTACCTTGTACAGAGAAACGCTGTCCTTCATAAGACAGTACTCTTACAACAATATCAGGATTCTTTAAAAAACGAGCAAGTTGACTGCGAAGTTCGCGGTTGACTTGAGCAAGTGATTTACCAGCGGCCTTATAACGACCAACTAGAGGGAATTGAATGTAGCCGCTTTGGTCAATAGGGTAACCATTGGCTTGAACAGACTGTTCGCTACTAATGCCATTCACAGGAGGTGTAATTTCAGGGTAAGCCCATAATTGAATAGAGAGAATATCCCCTGGGCTTAAGCGATAAATAGATTGCTGGTTTTTAAATAAGCTTGCATAGTCACGTTGGTAGTCAATTTGAGCAGGCTGAATTGCTGGTAGAGTTTCTTGAGAGATTTTTACGACATTCACGGTAGTTCCGAGGTCAGTTTTATAAACGCCTTCATTTGGAATATCGTAAGTTTGTAAGCCGGAAGTAACCGCACAGCTGGCAGCACTTAAACTTAAGGCAAGAACAGAAAAAAACTGGCAATACTTCACACGCAACCCTTTGTGTATTTATCTTTAATTGATATTGTCCACTGCATAGTAACAAGTGACTATTAAACGCAGGATGGACAGATTCTAGCTGAAAAGAAATGAAAAAACACCGAAAAATCGTAGAGCTTTGTATGTTTAGTTTATCTGAATGGCTTATTTAGAGTGTAGTCATTCATCAGAAATATTAAAAATGTACTATTTTAGCTAAACTAAATAGTTCTACTTATAAATGCTGTAAACACATTTATACAATTGGTTCTCGGCGCTAACTTAAAATCTGATATAGTACGCAGCATTGTAAATGCCAAAAGCATGATTTATTAGATATAAAATCTAAGGGAAAAGGCTCGTTTATATGCAAATTGCCAATTTAAAAATAGCAATTATTGGGTTGGGCTACGTAGGCTTGCCATTAGCGGTTGAGTTTGGGAAAAAAGTACCCGTAGTCGGTTTTGATATTTATCAAAAACGTATTGATGAGCTCAAAAACGGTAAAGATCACACCTTAGAAGTGTCTAAACAAGAATTACAACAAGCAGTTCAGTTAAGCTATACCGCAGACCTAAATGAATTAAAAGACTGTAACTTTTTTATTGTAACTGTTCCTACACCTATTGATGACTTTAAACAACCTGACTTAACTCCTCTAGTTAAAGCTTCAACTAGCATTGGTCAAGTGCTTAAAAAAGGGGATGTGGTGGTTTATGAATCTACAGTTTATCCGGGTGCGACAGAAGAAGTATGTATCCCTGTTTTAGAGAAAGTGTCAGGTTTGAAGTTTAATCATGACTTTTTTGCGGGCTATAGCCCTGAGAGAATTAACCCGGGTGATAAACTTCATCGTGTAACCAATATTTTAAAAATTACTTCTGGTTCGACTCCTGAAGTAGCTGACTATGTTGATCAAGTTTATAAGCTGATTATTGAGGCGGGAACACATAAAGCACCGAGTATAAAGGTTGCTGAAGCAGCTAAAGTAATTGAAAACACCCAGCGCGATGTCAATATTGCTCTTATTAATGAGTTAGCTCTTATTTTTAATAAGTTAGGTATTGATACTGAAGAAGTCCTAAAAGCAGCGGGAACGAAGTGGAACTTTTTACCATTTCGTCCCGGTTTAGTCGGTGGACACTGTATTGGGGTAGATCCCTATTATTTAACCCATAAAGCTCAATCTATTGGATTGCATCCGGAAATTATTTTAGCAGCTCGCCGCTTAAATGACCGTATGGGGGAACATGTGGCAACCCAGCTCATTAAAGAAATGGTAAAGCAGCGTATACAAGTTGTTGGTGCGCGAATTTTGGTGATGGGATTAAGTTTTAAAGAAAACTGCCCAGATATTCGTAATACAAAAATTGTCGACTTTATTAAGGCTCTGAAAGAGTATGATCTAGATTTAGATATCTATGATCCGTGGGTGGATGATACAGAAGTACAACACGAATATGGTTTAGCGCCAATTAAAGAATTACAACAAGGTTTGTATGATGCGATCGTCATTGCGGTAGCACATAACCAGTTTAAATCCATGAGTGTTGATGAGTTCCATGCTCTAGGCAAAGAAAAACACGTACTCTATGATTTGAAGTATGTATTAGATAAAGCTTATTCGAGTATAAGATTATAATATGTTAGGTTTAGTAGATAGAAAAATTTTTTCAAATTCATTTTGGATGATGTTTGAAAAAGTTATTTCATTATTTGGATTAATACTTGTAAATGCTTATGTAGCAAAATACTTAGGGCCATCTGATTACGGAAAAATTGCTTTAGTTATATCTATTTTTACTTTAGCACAAACTATTATTTGGTTTGGAAATCAGGAAGTACTTTTTAAGAGAGTCAGTCAGAATCAACTTTCGGGATTAAATTATTTATTTGCTACACAAAAAATAAGAAAAATACTGTGTGTATTAATAAGTTTTCCAATATTGTTATGGTTATATCTTTTTAGTGATTTTTTGACATTTTGCTTTGGAGTAGCAGTAGCTATATCAACATTTTTCATTATACAAGATATTTTTGTTGTTTATAATAATGCTATTTTAAAATCTCAATTAAATGTGTATTCAAATATATTAATGCTAATTATAGTTTTAATAATTAGATATTTAATTGTTGAGAAAAATTTGAGTCCTTACTTCTTCTGTTTGCCTCTAGCTTTAATAGGAATTATACCGTTTCTTCTTAAAAAAGTATGGCTTAATAGAAAAGAGAAGACTATAAGGAATAAATTGTTAAATGAAAAAAAATATACTAGCTATTATCTAAAAGTAGGTAGTGTATTGGTTGTTTCATCTATTTCAGTTGGGTTGTATACTCAGATAAATAATCTTTTATTAGGAAAAATGATATCTACATATGAATTAGGGTTATATTCAGTTGCAATAACTTTAGGTGTTACATGGACTTTTGTTAACCAATCTATTATAACTTCATATATGACTAAAATTTATAAAGAAAATAATAAATATAAAATATATAAAATGATGGGTTATTTGAATGTTTTTATAATTTTAATTTCTTTACTTTACTTTTTGCTTATATATTTTTTTGGTAAAAATATAATTGATAGGCTATATGGGGTTGAATATTTACAATCATTTGATTCTGTTTTAATTATAATTTTTTCTTCAATGTTGTCATCTCTAGGAATAATTGTTGCAAGATTTATGATTAAAGATGGTGGTTATAGTTTTTTATCAAAAAAAACTGTATTAGTAACTTTTTTTTCTATTCCTTTGTCATTTAGTCTTATTCATTATAAGGGATTGATTGGCGCTGCTTGGAGTATGCTTATTGTGGAATTTTTATCATTAACTTTCTTTAATTATTTTTATAAAAAAGGACTTATTTTTAAAATACAGTTCTTTATCGGAGATAAAGTTTAAATGCTTATATCTGTTATTATACCAGCTTATAATGCTTCTAAAACTATATATAAAACTTTAGATTCATTGCTAGAGCAAACTAGATCTGATTTTGAGGTACTAATCATTGATGATGGTAGTGTTGATAATACATATGAGGTATGCACTGCTTATACAAAAGAAAGAAATTTTAGAGTACTTAAACAAGAAAATAAGGGAGTAAGTGCTGCAAGAAATTTAGGTATAAATAATGCCAAGGGCGATTATTTATTATTTATGGATGCTGATGATTTTATCTCTAAATCAGCTATAAATGAAATTTATAAGTATTTAGAAAAAAACAACTCGGATATAGTTTTTTTTAATTATTATATCAAAAATAAAAATGTGGAAATACCTGTAAGTTATTCAGGAGAACTAGTTAAAGATAAAATAATTACAAATATTATGAAGGGAGACGTTAGAGGATTTGTTTGGAATAAGGTATTTAGGAAATCCTTTATTCAGGAAAACAATTTATTTTTTAGTGAAAATTTGAAATATTGCGAAGATGAGGAATTTTTACTAGATTCAATTTGGTTATCAGATAAAATTTCTTATTTAAATACACATTTGTATTATTACGTACAACATGAAAATTCGTTCACAAATCAAAAAACAGATGACTTTTATACTAATAAATTTTTACCTTATATTTTGTTAATAGAGAAAAAGCCTTATTTTAAAGCTTATGGGAAATTTCTTATATTGAAAGCTGCTAGATTAAGATTGTATCGATTTAAAACTTTTGGAAATTCTGAAAGCGAGTTAAAGAAATATATAGAAGATTTTCCCTTATCTCTATTTGATAAAGATTTTTCGTTTCGAGAAAAAATCCTATATTTAGTTGCTATAAATAATTTATTAATGAGAGTGTATTGTTTTAAATGAAAAAAAAGGTTTTATTTATTGTAAACTCAATGCGAGCTGGTGGAGCAGAAAAAATCTTAAGTGACCTACTTGAGAGATCTGAGTATCATCTAAATTATGAAATTGATTTATTAATTTTTGATAAAGATGGTCCTTTTTTATCAAAAATCCCTACTAATAAAGTTAAAGTTTATAATTTTAAAAAAAATGATAGTAAATTAAAGTGGTGGATTTTAAAAAAATTATATAAATATACCGGTATAAAGATTTTTTTTTATAACAGAGTAAAAGAGCTTATACAAGGAAACTATGATTGTATTATTTCTTTCGTAGAGGGTATTCCTGTTTTTTTACATAGTTTTTTAATGAGCAAAAGTAAAATAAATTTAACTTGGGTACATAATGATTTTATTAGTAATCATTGGACACAAGTATTATTTCATAAAAATGATGAAAGCAATATTTATAGTAGAATGGATAAAATAATTACAGTTTCAAATTCTGCTTTAGAAAGTTTTAATTTGATATATGAAAATAATGTAAAAAAACAAGTAATATATAATTTTGTTATAAATAATCATTATAAGTCATTAGAAAAAGCAAATATATTTACCTTGTGTACTATTGGTAGGCTTGAGATTGTAAAGAATTTTAATTGTCTAATTCGTGCGTTAAAAATTGTAAAAGAACAAGGTTATAATTTTAAATGTTATATAATTGGAGAGGGAAGTGAGCGTCAAAATTTATTAAGAGATATTGAAAAATTTGGTTTGTGTTCGGAAGTTATCTTAACAGGTTTCTTAATGAACCCAGCCGAATATTTAAATAATTCTGATATATTTATATCTACTTCATTTAGTGAAAGTTTTTCTTTAGCTATAGCTGAAGCATTAGTTGCAAATAAACCTGTAATTGCTTCTAAAACTATTGGTGCATGTGAGTTGTTGAAAAATGGTCAATATGGAATTTTATTCGATATAGATAATGAGAAAGAACTCGCAGAAAGGATTGTAGATTGTATGGTTAATCAAAATATTTTAACTAATTATCAATTAAAGAGTAAAGAAAGGGCAGCGATTTTTGCATTTGAAAATTTTGTACAGCAATTACAACAGGTTTTAAAATGATATATCTAGGAGTATTTTTCTTTTGTTTCTTATATCTCTATGGTGTTGAGAAAATAAAATGTAAAAATTTCTTTACTCAATTAATAGTATGGTCTCCTGCTATTTTAGTATATTTTTTACCTATTGCTTTTCAAAAGGGTGTTGGTACAGATTATTATACATATTATGATTATTTTTATAATAATGAGCATACTTTTTATTTAAATAAAAATGAATTTATTTATTACTATATAGTTGAAGCCTCAAAATTTTTTAATATTCCGCAATTACAATTTGTATTAATTAGTTTTTTACAAACTTTTTTGTTTTTTTATGGGATGTTTTATTTAAAAAAATATAACATACCTGGTTGGTTATATTTTATTTTATTTTTTTTAGTTACGGGAATTTATCACAACCAAATGAATGGTATAAGACAATATGTAGCTCTTTTGTTTTTACCAATAATTGCTTGTTTATGTTTTGAAAAAAAGTATATTAAGTCTTTATTTTTGATTTTTATTAGTACTATGTTTCATTTTTCAGTACTATTACCTGCCTGTTTCATTTTTCTTTTAAGTTTTATTTATAAAAAAATCTCTAAAAAATTAATATTCTTGATATTCTTTGGTAGTATTATTTTCTATTATATAGATTGGTCTAGTACTATTTTTGATTTTCTTCAAAGTAAAGATTATATCTATGCAAATTACCAAGAGTCAGATTTTAATGAATCTAAAACTTTCTTGGATTTATTTCTAAAATTCATAAGTCTTCCATTTATTTTAGTTTTTTGGTTTTTTTATCTTAAGAAAAATACATACTACAATAATGAAATTACAAAAAATGAAGAAAGTTTTTTTAATTATATGATTCTAATTTGGGCTTTAACTCATTTTATGTTTTTAATGTCACTTCATTTAGGTATGGCTAGTCGAATTTATTTATATTTTGTATTATTTATTATTTTCCCTTTTGTTTATATATATAAACAATCTAAGAAAATATTTTTTCTAATGATACTGATGTACTTCTTATTTTATTTTCTTAAGGTAACTTTTTTTGCAAAAAATGAATATTTGTATTATTTTAATGGTGCCTGGTTATGAGCCTAAATAATAATGTTTGTGTTTTATTGTCTACTATGGATAATAAAGTACCATTATTTTTTTCAAAAAATAATGGTAATACTGTAGTGATTAATCAAACCAAAGATCTAGATTTTACTGATCCTAACAATATTACTTTTTATAATTTTAATGAGAAAGGGTTATCCAAAAGTAGAAATAGAGCAATTTCGTTGGCAAATGATAAATATTGCTGTATCGCTGATAATGATGTTTATTATGTGTCAGATTATAAAGAAAAAATTTTAAATTTTTTTAATACTATTCCTGATGCTGATATTTTAGTATTTCAAATTTATACTCCAGAAGGTTCTCCATATAAAGCTTATAAGGACCATATTTATAAAATGAATAAATTTTCAATTATGAAAGTTTCTTCAGTTGAGATTGTATTTAATAAAGAATCTGTCCTTAATAAAAATATTAGTTTCGATGAAAGATTTGGTCTGGGTAGTTTTTTCAAATCAGGTGAAGAAAATATTTTCTTGTCAGATTGTTTGAAGAGTGGTTTAAATATTTATGCGGTTAATCAAAAGTTAGTTTTTCATCCTTTGGAGAGTTCTGGAAAAATAATAAATGATAAATTCTTTTATGACAGGGGGGCTGTATTTTTTAGAATATATGGTTTCTTAATGGCAAATTTATTATATATTTATTTTTCTTATAGAAAGTCTAGTAAGAAAAGATATTTTTTATCGAACTTATTTCTTATGTATAAAGGTCTATTTAACTACTTAAAGGTGGGAAAATGAATTTAGTTTCTATCATTACACCTTCTTATAATTCTGTAAAATTTATTGGTAAAACAATCGATTCTGTTATTTCTCAAACCTATAAAAATTGGGAAATGATTATCATTGATGATTGTTCTGCGGATGGTTCTGTTGAGTTTATTAAAGCTTATGAAGAGAAAGATAGTCGTATTAAATTAGTTCAGCTTAAGGAAAATTCCGGTGCTGCTGTGGCTCGTAATACAGGAATACGATTAGCCCAAGGGCGCTTTATAGCCTTTCTAGATAGTGATGATAGTTGGTTACCAGAAAAACTGGAAAGACAAATAGAGTTTATGCTAATTAATGATTATTCATTTACCTATACTTCTTACTTAAAGGTTGATGAAGAAGGTAAATTTTTAGGGGCAGTAACTATTCCAAATAAAATAAATTATTCTGAATTATTAAAAACATGTGTAATTGGATGTTTAACAGTAATATACGATACAAAAAAAATAGGAAAACAGGAATTTCCTCTTATTCGTAAGCGTCAAGATTTTGCCTTATGGTTAAAAATTCTTAAAAAAGTAAGTTATGCCTATGGTTTGCAAGAAAATCTAGCAAATTATACTATTCGATCTGACTCGATTTCAGCTAATAAATTTAAAGCAGCTCAATATAATTGGTATTTATATCGCTATATAGAAAAATTATCTTTATTTGCTAGTTTTTATTACTTTTCGCATTATGCTATCAGAGGCATTATTCGCAGTAAATTTCCTAAAATGGCCCTTTTTTTCAAAATTTAATATTGTAGGTGTATAATCATGTCCAAGATAATAACTGTAGTTGGTTTGGGTTATGTCGGGCTATCTAATGCCATACTTTTGGCACAGCATAATACGGTATTTGCTATAGACAATAATGCTGAGCGTATAAAACTTGTTAATGATAAAAAATCACCCATACATGATCGAGAAATTATTGATTATCTTAAAACAAAAAAATTAAATATTCAGGCAATGAGTGATTGGGTAGAGGCCTATCGTTCCTCTGAAATTATTCTCATTGCTACACCAACTGATTATGATGAAGATAAAAATTATTTCAATACTTCATCTGTGGAGTCAGTTATTAAAGATATTTTATCTGTAAATATGAATGCATTAATAGTTATTAAATCTACAATTCCTGTAGGTTTTATTAATAGTGTAAGAGAAAAATATAAGTCAAATAATATTATATTTTCTCCCGAGTTCCTCCGGGAAGGAAAGGCTTTGCATGATAATTTATATCCTTCGCGTATTATTGTAGGTGAGCAGTCGGATAGAGCTCAAGAGTTTGCTGAATTATTATATCAAGGCGCTATTAAGAAAGATACGCCGATTCTATTAACTAATTCTACAGAAGCTGAAGCAATAAAGTTATTTGCTAATACTTATTTAGCTATGAGAGTTTCTTTTTTTAATGAATTGGATACATACGCCGAATTAAAAAATTTAAATACTAAACAAATTATTGAAGGTATATGCTTAGACCCTAGAATTGGAAATTATTATAATAATCCATCTTTTGGTTATGGTGGTTACTGTTTGCCTAAAGATACTAAACAACTATTAGCTAACTATAATGATGTTCCTAATGATATTATTGGAGCTATTGTAAAAGCAAATGCCACTAGGAAAAAGTTTATTGTACAAAGTATTATAGAAAAAGGTGCACAAATAGTCGGGGTATATCGTCTAATAATGAAACATGGTTCTGATAATTTTCGCTCTTCTGCTGTACAAAATATTATAGATAAGCTTATTGAAAATAAAATAAAAGTTATAATTTATGAACCTAGTTTAACTATTAGTGAATTTAATAATTGTTTAGTTGAAAACAATATTAATTCTTTTAAAGAGCAAAGTGATATTATTATAACTAATCGCTTGGAAGATGATCTTTTAGATGTTTTGGATAAAGTCTATACGAGGGATATTTTTAACAACAATTAATCATAATTTTGAAAGTGGATTAAGTGTTTAACACTTCATCCACTTGTTATTTATTACATTTATTTTTACATCCTTTATTACCTTAGCTGGATTACCTACTGCCACTTTGTTTTTTTCTATATTTTTAGTGACAATACTGCCCGCACCAATCATTGCTCCTTCTCCAATTCTAATATTTTCAAGGATACAGACTTGAGGACCAATATAAACATTATCTTCAATAATAGCAGCGCTATTCGATAAACTTCCAATTGTTGTAAATTGTGAAAAATTACAGTTATTTCCTATAGTAGCAGATCCATTAATAATTAGCGGACCACCATGACCAATGTATAAACCATACCCAATTTTAGCTTTGTAATTAATATCAATACCCGTCTTAAATGTTTTTCTGGCTAAGATTAAGCGTGCGAATTTAGAAAGAATACCTTGTGAAGATGCTAATCGTAACCATACAGTATAATTAAAGCCCCTATTTAAGAAATAACATTTAAAAAATAATAATATTGAAACTTTTCCATAATATCTATATAGATCACTTTTTATATATTGAAACATTTAATTTTCTCTTGAAAAGATAGCGAAATTTTATCTATATGTAATCAAATTTACAAATAGATATCTTCTTATTCCTGAAGAAAGTATAAAATATTTAAAAATGTAAATTTGTGACTATTAGTAATGAAAATTAAGTTATTGTTTATTAGTTTAGCTATATTATTACCTTTAAATAGTAATGCTTTTACAATATATAGTTTTGTTCCTTACAGATATCATGTTGATAAATATGGAAAAAAAGTGGATGGTTATTCACGAGCGGAACAAGCTCTGTATGAGGTTGGGACTAAAAAAATAAAAGTTTTGTATGAAAATCAATTTTTGACCAATAAACAGCCAGATGTAGAAAAGATAAAGAAAATTGTTGAAGATACAAAGAAAAATCCAGAAATACCAATTTCTTTTGATATAGAAGTTGGCAATGATAGAAAACCAGAAACAGTCCTTCCTATTGTTCTTAAAACTTTAAAACTTTATCATTACTTGGGCGGGCAAGCTAAGGTAGGCGTCTATTCTTTATTACCTGTTAGTACGGAAGGAGAAATGCTTTCAGATGCTAGAATACCAGGCTATCAACTACTCAATAAGAAGTATGAACCAATTGCTGAATTGGTAGATTTTCTAAGCCCTGTAATCTATAACTATAACATCCGTGATCCCAGAATTTGGAAAAAAATAATTGATATTAATATGGCAGAAAGTCATAAGTATGCCAACAAATACAATCTGGAAATATATCCATATATAACAGCTAGTTACTACTTTCCGGAAAAAGATCCTAAAACAGGAATGCGTTATGTAGAACCTTTAACAGATATAGAGATGCGTGATCGACTACTTTATTTCAAGCAGAAAGGAGCGGATGGGGTTATTTTGTGGGAAAGTTCTGAAACTAGGCAAAAGAATGGGTCAAAGCCTTTAATGGATTTTAAGTCTAATTGGGCGAAAGGAGTGTCTGATTTTATTCAGAAAAATAATTCAAAATAGATCGATAGCTTATATGAGGAGCTTGATTTCTAAATGCCTCTCAAGGTGTCCGAAGTGTAGAAAAAATTTGAGGGATGGAGTATTTTTTATATAAGAAATACTTATACTTATTTTTTTATTAACACATTATTTTTTATGATTATCTCGTATCGGATAATTAAAGTTACAAGATTTGCAAGGGAAGATATATGAGAATGTTTTATAATAACGACCTCTAATATCTAACCATCTTTTACCTAGATTGTGGGAAAGGTAATAATATATAGTTTAAGTACTATTTAATTATTTATATGTTTTTCTTAGGAAAGATTAAAGAAAGAGTGAATGAAAATATGAAGCGTCTAGTAGACATTGTGATCTCTTTAGTAGCGTTGATTGTTCTATCGCCAATATTTCTGTTAGTTGCTTATAAGGTCCGTAAAAATTTAGGTTCACCCATATTCTTTTATCAAGAAAGACCTGGAAAGGACGGAAAATTATTTAAAATGATTAAGTTCCGTTCGATGAAGGATGCTTTTGATGCTCAAGGAAATCCGTTGCCCGATGAGGCACGTATTACTCCATTTGGTCAAAAATTGCGCTCTACGAGCCTGGATGAAATGCCACAATTGATTAATGTGCTTAAAGGTGACATGAGCGTAGTTGGACCCCGTCCAATGCTTAAAGACTTTGTTGCATTATATTCACCAGAGCAGGCACGTCGTTTAGAAGTGCGTCCGGGAATGACAGGTTTGGCTCAGGTAAGTGGCCGTAATGAACTCGATTATGAAGAGCGATTTAAGTGTGATGTATGGTATGTCGACAATCACAATGTTTGGGTTGACTTTAAAATTATGTTTAAAACAGTCAAAGTAATGACTAAACGTGAAGGGATTAACGCGCCAGGACATGTTGGACCATCTTTATTTAAAGGTAATGATGCTCCAGAAAATGTTGATTCTTCTGTAAAGTAAATTTTATATCTTGAAATCTTTGTTATGATCAAAAAAGCAGTTTTACCAGTAGCCGGTCTAGGCACACGTTTTTTACCAGCAAGTAAGTCAATTCCAAAGGAAATGGTGACTGTTGTTGACCGTCCAGCCATTGAATATGTGGTACGTGAGGCAGTTGAAGCAGGAATTGAACAAATTATTTTGGTAACTCACTCTTCAAAAGCGTCAATTGAAAATTATTTTGATCGAAACTTTGAATTAGAAACGACATTAGAGCAAAAAAAGAAGTTTGATTTGCTTGCAGAAATTACCCAAATTGTTCCACCCCATGTGAGTGTTGTAAGTGTCAGACAACCTCAGCCTTTAGGTTTGGGACATGCAGTTTTATGTGCAAAGAGTATTGTTGGTCAAGATGATTTTGCAGTGTTATTGCCAGATGTGTTGGTAAAAGATGACTCGGGTCGAAATGATTTAACCCGTATGATCGCACGTTATGATGCAAGCCTAGCTGCACAGATTATGGTAGAAGCCGTACCTGATAACCTAGTTGATCAGTATGGGATTGTAGATGTTGCACACAGCCCAAATGAGGGTGAAAGTATTGCCATGCAGGGAATTGTTGAAAAACCTGCTATAGGCTCTGCACCTTCTAATCTTTCTGTGGTTGGTCGCTATGTATTACCTGCAAAGATTATGCAGCTTTTGGAAAATACACCAAAAGGTGCAGGTAATGAAATTCAATTAACAGATGCGATTGCGATGTTACAAGAAACAGATACCGTTGAAGCCTATCGTATGCAAGGCCAAACTTTTGACTGTGGTAGCAAGCTTGGCTATTTAAAGGCTGTATTACACTATGGGCTTGAACATCCTAAATTAGGATCGGAATTTAAACAGCTCATTAAAGAACTTAAGTTATAGTATTTTGTAGCTCTGCTTAAGTATTTGTAAAAACTGCTGAATATAATAAAGAGTCAGTATATTCTCTTCCCTTAAAGGGAAGAGAATTCTATAGAATATTAAAATCAGGTGTACAATGAAAATCGCGGTATTTGGAACCACCTTGCACGCTGGTGTAATGGCAGCACTACTAGCTGAATATGGTAATCAGATTTATTGGTGCACAAGTGTCACCTGCGAAGAAAATATTTCTGTACTTTCCTATCAAGACCAAGAAGTTAATAATTATTTGAATAAACAAAGAAAATCGGGTTTTCTACAAGAAAGTCCTTTTTCTACTATTCCTCTTGATGTGGAAGTTTATCTATTCTGTTTTAGTCCTACACAAATTCAACTTGCTTTAAATACTGTTGAGAAGTTAAGCCAACGTCCTATTGTTCATCCTCGGTTAATGGTAAATGGTTCTACGTTCGGCTTACATGGAACTGATCAGTTAAAACAATATTTACCAAAAGATGAGTGGGTTTATTTCCCTGACGTGATTCAGGAGGGTAATGCGATTAATAGTGTACTCAATGTAAAACATGTCATTGTTGGTGTTGAGTCCAACCATGCACGGGATACAATGCAAGAGCTGTTACGCCCATTCTTTCGTTTTAGCTATCAATACTTATTTATGCCGATCTTGGACGCTGAATTCACCAAGCTTAGTATTTCTGGCATGTTGGCAACCCGCATTAGTTATATGAATGATTTAGCCATGGTGGCCGAGAAACTCGGTATTGATATTGCTAATGTGAAACATGGTATTGCTGCAGATACACGCATTGGTGCGGCTTATTTGTCGGCTGGTGTTGGATTTGGTGGTGAAAACTTTTCTCATGATATTTTAACACTTTCGAGCACTGTTTCTGAAACTGGGGTGAAAAGCCGACTTTTAGAGCAAGTCTGGGCCATTAACGAACAACAAAAAGAAATTTTATTCCGTAAATTATGGAATTATTATCATTGTAATTTGAACGAGAAAACTGTAGCCATTTGGGGGGCATCTTTTAAAGAAAATACCTCAAGCATACATAACTCTCCAATTCATATTTTGTTAGCTGCATTGTGGGCGCAAGGTGTAACTGTACGGTTGCATGATCCTCAAGCATTAGATGAGATTGCGGCTACATATGGTTCACGTGAAGATTTAGTACTCTGTACTGATCAATATGAGGCAGTACAAGGTGCACATGCATTGTGTTTGGTTACCGCATGGAAACAGTACTGGAGTCCAGACTTTAAGCGGTTACAACAATTGATGCAACATCCTTTAATTTTGGATGGGCGTAATATTTATGACCCAGCATATGTAAAGGCAAAAGGCTTTGCTTATGAAGGAGTAGGTCGTTTATGAGTAAATCTATAGAAAAGTTTCCTAAAGAATTAGTTTCACCTTTACTAAAACTAGAGTCTCTGGGTGAAAAAAATTCAAAATTACAAATAAAAGAATTGTTCGCGACAGAACCAGACCGTTTTCAACAGTATTCTGTAAAATTTGATCAACTAGTTTTTGATTATAGTAAGCACCGTGTTACCCAAGATATTTTGGAACAATTGGTGGCTCTAGCGAAAACCAAACAGTTAAATCAATGGATTGAACGTTTTTTTTCACAAGATAAAGTGAATTGTACTGAGCAACGTGCAGCAATGCATTGGGCACTGCGTTTGCCAGATGATTATTCAAAGTTCCCAGATTTAACAGAGCAAGTCCATAGCCAGTTACAACGCATGTATACCTTAGTGGAAAAAATCCATGCAGGACAATATCGTGGAGCCACTGGTGAAGTGATTCAGGACGTTGTCAATATTGGAGTGGGTGGTTCCGATTTAGGACCACAAATGGTCACCCATGCGTTGTCTGATTTTAAGGTGAAAACGGCTAAGCCTTTAAATGTTCACTTTGTTTCAACGATGGATGGTAGTCAGTTATCGGAGTTACTGCATCAACTTCGCCCAGAAACAACACTCTTTATTATTTCTTCGAAGTCTTTTGGTACGATTGATACTTTATCGAATGCTCAAACAGTGCGTCAATGGCTTGAAAAAGCCTTAGGAAAACATGCCAGAGTTTTAAAAAGTCATTTCGTTGGGGTGTCAACAAAAGCAGACAAAATGACCGAATGGGGGATCGCCCCTGAAAACCAATTACTACTTTGGGATTGGGTGGGCGGTCGTTATTCCTTATGGTCATGTATTGGTTTGCCTATTGCTCTAACGATTGGTGTTGAAGGCTTCCAGCAACTGTTAGCTGGTGCTCATGCAATAGATGAACATTTCCAAAATACAAGTTTTGAGCAGAACATCCCTGTTTTAATGGGGCTATTGGGTGTTTGGAATAATAATTTTCTCAATATTCAAACCCATGCTGTATTGCCTTATGATGGACGCTTAAAGTATTTTGCTGCGTATTTGCAACAGCTTGAAATGGAGTCTAATGGGAAATCAGTGCAACGTAGTGGTCAGAAGGTTGAGCTAGATACTTGCCCAATTGTGTGGGGTGAGGTAGGACCAAATGCTCAGCATGCCTTCTACCAATTATTGCACCAAGGGACGCAAGCTGTAAGTTGTGACTTTATTGCACCGATTCAACGTTATAATTCTGACCATTTTACCTATGTGGAAAATGCTGAGGCATTGGTAGAACAGCATCATCTTGCATTATCGAATTGTTTGGCACAATCCCGATTATTGGCTTTTGGTAATGAGGCGTTAGACCCAACTGAATTAGAAAAACTACCTATTCATAAACAATATGAAGGCAACCAACCAAGCTCAACAGTATTATTAAAAGAGCTGAACCCTTATAGCTTGGGTATGTTGATTGCTTTATATGAGCATAAAGTTTTTGTGCAGTCTGTAATCTGGAATATTAACCCGTTTGATCAATGGGGCGTCGAAAAAGGCAAACAGATTGCTGATCAGTTACTCCCAATTTTAAATGGTGTTCAAAATGATCTTTCAGCATTGGATGCCTCAACACGCGGATTAATTAAAATATTATTAGGAAAAGTAGATGGCTAAAATTCTAGTTACTGGTGGTGCTGGTTATATTGGCTCACACACCTGTGTAGAGCTTTTAGAAGCAGGTCATGAAGTTGTTGTTTTTGATAATCTTTCAAACAGTTCAGAAGAGTCATTAAACCGAGTTAAAGACCTTACACAAAAAAGTTTAACTTTTGTGCAGGGTGATATCCGTAATGCAGATGAGCTTGATCGTGTTTTTCAGAGTCATTCAATTGACGCTGTGATCCACTTCGCAGGTTTAAAAGCAGTCGGTGAAAGCCAAGAAAAGCCACTTATTTATTTTGATAATAATATCGCTGGTAGTACTCAATTAGTTAAATCGATGGAAAAGGCAGGTGTCTATACTCTCGTCTTTAGTTCTTCTGCGACAGTATATGATGAAGCCAACATTTCTCCATTAAATGAAGACATGCCAACAGGCATGCCAAGTAACAACTATGGTTATACTAAGTTGATTGTTGAACAGTTATTGCAAAAATTATCAGAGTCAAATTCTGAATGGTCGATAGCTTTATTACGTTACTTTAACCCCGTAGGTGCACATACGAGTGGACGTATTGGTGAAGATCCACAAGGTATTCCAAATAATTTAATGCCTTATGTCACTCAAGTTGCTGTGGGGCGCCGTGAAAAATTATCTATTTATGGTAACGACTATGACACAGTAGATGGTACTGGCGTACGTGACTATATCCATGTGGTGGATTTGGCTAATGCACATTTATGTGCTCTAAATAATCGATTAGAAGCAAAAGGTTGCCGGGCATGGAACATTGGTACTGGTAATGGTTCATCTGTATTGCAAGTTAAAAATACATTTGAACAGGTCAATGGGGTACCTGTTGCTTTTGAATTTGCACCACGCCGAGCAGGAGATGTAGCGACATCTTTTGCAGACAATGCTCGTGCAGTTGCTGAGTTAGGTTGGCAACCACAATATGGATTAGAGGATATGCTTAAGGATAGCTGGAACTGGCAGAAGCAAAATCCTAATGGTTATAACTAAATACCAATAAAAAAAAGGAGCTCATTGCTCCTTTTTTTATTTTTTGATTAATTCTGAATCAATCCCGTCAGCTCATCTACATAATGTTGCATAGGGTGGGCTTGACGGTCTGCACGGCTTTCAATATTGAGGCGTAACAACGGCTCAGTGTTTGAAGCACGGACGTTAAAGCGCCACGCCCCAAAGTCTAGACTTACACCATCGGTACGATCAATCTGCGGGTTTTGATCGGCATAGAAATCGAAAATCTTTTGAATAGTGATTTGTGTATCAGCCACTTTAAAGTTGATTTCACCACTACAAGGGAACTTGGTAATCATATTTTCAACGAGTGTTGAGAGAGATTGTCCAGTTTCAGAGAGTAGGGCAATGGTGAGTAACCACGGAATCATGCCGCTGTCGCAATAGGCAAAATCACGGAAGTAGTGATGAGCGCTCATCTCTCCACCATATGCGGCATTATGTTCACGCATCACATCTTTAATAAAAGCATGTCCAGATTTTGACTGTACGGCAATGCCTTTGTATTCATCAACAATATCAAACGTATTCCACACTAATCGTGGGTCATGAACAATTTTTTCGCCAGACTGTTTAATCAAGAAGGCTTGAGCCAGTAAACCAACAATATAATATCCTTCAATGAACTGACCCTTTTCATCAAACAAGAAACAACGGTCAAAGTCGCCATCCCATGCAATCCCCATATCTGCTTGATGCTCAATGACAGCATTTCGGGTACTGTCACGGTTTTCAATTAAAATTGGGTTGGGAATCCCATTTGGGAACGTACCATCTGCTTCATGATGAATTTTAATAAATTCAACAGGTACGTTAAGCGCTTTAAATTTTTCTTCAATGGCATCAATGACGTGACCAGCTGCACCATTACCAGCGTTTACCACTAACTTAAGTGGACGGATTTTTGCAGGTTCGATATAGGTGATTAGGTGATCAACGAACTCAGGTAAAATGTTATAACTTTGAGTAGTGCCTTTTTGGCTAACCTCTTCAAAGTGATTGGTTTCTGCCAAAGCCTGAATTTCTTTTAAACCTGTATCTGCACTAATTGGACGAGCATTTTCTCGTACCAGTTTCATACCGTTATAGTCCATTGGATTGTGGCTAGCAGTGACTTCAATACCACCTTGTACATCTAAATGAAAAGCGGCGAAGTAAACTTCTTCAGTCCCTGTCATGCCCAAGTCAAGCACATTCACACCAGCATCATTTAGACCACGAATGGTCGCTTGCTTTAGAGCTTCACTGCTTAGACGAATATCGCAACCTACAACTACAGTCTTTGGTTTATAGATTTGTCCGTAAGCGCGGCCAATTTTATAGGCGATTTCTTCATTCAATTCGGTGCCGAGTTTGCCTCGGATATCATAGGCTTTAAAACACGTTAAAGTAGTCATTATTCAATTCAATACAAGTGGTTTGAGTTGTGTGCACATTATACATAGATCATGAAACAGGTATGTTTATAGTTTTTATATTCAAGTTTTGCGCTTCATTTCTGTAGATGAGATTTAAATTTATAAGAATACTTTTTTACGACTTTAGTCTAATAATAAAATTTATAAATTAGAAATAGCTTGATTTTACTTGGTGCTATTGGTAATACCAATTGTATTATTTATTTAGTGGTTGATCTTATTAATAGGTGTATTTATGATGCGATCTATGGTTTAAGGAATAACATTTACGCTTAAATTTTAATTGGTAATACCAATTGTGTTAAATGTTTAAGATTTTAAGGTACAAAAAATTCGCCCCAGCATTTCAAGGAGATGACAATGCTCAATATGTGGCAACAACTTTATGACCCTTTAAATAATATTTGGCTGTCCAGTGCAGTTGCATTAATCCCGATTATTTTCTTCTTTTTAGCCTTGGCGGTTTTTCGTTTAAAAGGCAGTATTGCGGGTACGGGCACAGTCATTATTGCATTGTTGATAGCACTCTTTTTCTATCAAATGCCGGGTCAAATGGCCTTTGCATCCATTATTTATGGTTTCTTCTACGGTTTATGGCCGATTTCATGGATCATTATTGGGGCAGTCTTTCTATATAAAATTTCGGTAAAAACAGGCCAATTTGAGGTGATTCGCTCAAGCATTTTGTCAATCACCGAAGATCAGCGCCTACAAATGTTATTGGTTGGCTTTGCTTTTGGTACGTTCCTTGAAGGGGCGGCTGGTTTTGGTGCTCCTGTCGCAATTACTGCTGCACTACTGGTTGGTTTAGGTTTTAAACCACTTTACGCTGCCGGTTTATGTTTGATTGTGAATACTGCACCAGTTGCTTTTGGTGCGATGGGTATTCCAATTATTGTGGCAGGGCAGGTTTCTGGTGTAGATACCATGGAAATTAGCCAGATGGTTGGACGTCAGTTGCCGTTTTTAACGCTGATTGTGCTGTTCTGGATTATGGCGATTATGGATGGCTGGCGTGGTGTTAAGGAAACTTGGCCTGCGGTGTTGGTGGGTGGTGGTGCTTTTGCGATTGCACAATATCTAACATCTAACTTTATTGGTCCTGAATTACCTGATATCACGGCGGCAATTGCTTCATTGGTCAGCCTGACTGTGTTGTTCCGTTTCTGGAAACCAAAACATATTTTCCGTTTTGAACCTGAAGCTGGTCAAACTCTAACTCAGCAACCTACAACGATTCAGCGTTATAGCATTGGAAAAATTGCTAAGGCGTGGTCTCCATTTGCCATTTTAACGGTCATGGTGACGATCTGGAGTGTTAAGCCGTTTAAAGCATTATTTGCAAAAGATGGTGCACTGGAACATTTAATTTTTAAACTCGAAGTGCCTTATTTGCATAAATTGGTCGAAAAAATGCCGCCGATTGTGTCAGAGATGAAACCATATGAAGCGATTTATAAGTTTGACTGGTTCTCTGCGACAGGTACTGCAATTTTTATTGCTGCAATCATCACCGCTATTTTCTTGAAAATGAAAGCGAGTGAGGCCGTAACGACCTTTGGTGAAACACTAAATGAGTTAAAAACACCGATTTACTCCATTGGTATGGTGTTGTCTTTTGCTTTTATTGCGAACTATTCAGGTTTATCTGCGACTTTAGCTTTGGCTCTATCGCATACGGGGCATGCTTTTACGTTCTTCTCGCCATTCTTAGGTTGGCTTGGTGTGTTCCTGACGGGGTCAGATACATCTTCAAATGCTTTGTTCTCCGCATTACAAGCAACTACTGCTCAGCAGATTGGTATTCCAGAAGTATTGCTTGTAGCAGCGAATACTAGTGGTGGTGTGACAGGTAAGATGATTTCTCCACAGTCAATTGCCATTGCTTGTGCAGCAGTAGGTTTAGTTGGAAAAGAATCTGACTTGTTCCGTTTTACGGTAAAACATAGCATCATATTCACTGTCTTTGTTGGCATCATTATTACGGTTCAGGCTT
>Ga0308157_10003396_pt1 | contig 23308 bp, 23 predicted proteins | sample PhyBR1_FD_201035 | JGI IMG/M metagenome (GOLD analysis project Ga0308157, IMG submission 201035) | Phyllosphere microbial communities from UC Gill Tract Community Farm, Albany, California, United States - DLSLB.R1 | ecosystem: Host-associated > Plants > Phyllosphere > Unclassified | place: USA...
TTGGGCAATGTGCGCTTAAGCTATGACAGGACGCTGGCCATTAAAGAGGAAAGCAACTACTATCCTTTCGGAATGAAGCACGAAGGATATAATGCTGTAAAAACTGGAGTTGAAAATAAGTATAAATACAACGGAAAAGAGCTCCAAGACGAGCTGGGGCTTAACATGTATGATTATGGAGCAAGGAATTACGACCCTGCATTAGGACGCTGGATGAACATTGACCCATTGGCAGAAAAAGGACGTAGATGGTCTCCGTATAATTATGCGATGGATAATCCAGTTTATTTTATCGACCCAGATGGAATGTGGCCTGGTCCTGGCATTGGTGTAATGTTTACTATTGCGTCTACAGTACTAAAAACAAAATGGGATAAAGCTTGGAAAGATTCGTATAATCCAAAAACATCTAATCATGATATTTTAAAAGCTCCTTTTTTGACTATTGGAAGTATAGCACATGATATAAACACATATAAAGGAGAAAAGAAAGAAAAGCCAGGTACGCAAGATATAGGTTCAACTGCAACTTCAAAAAGCGGAGGTGGTGAAAATGAAAAGACTACAGGTAAAAAGAAAGGTGATAATATTGATGCCGATGCATTTTTAACAGCGGCTCCTGGTGGAGCAAAGACAGGAAACAAATATAAAAGTGGAAAAGATTTTGTAGAAGCTATGAACGATGTGCTAGGTGGTATAGATGCTGGATGGAAAAATGTTGAAAATGGAGAAACATATGTGCAAGAGCTCACAAAAAAATATGGGGAAAGTAAGGACGATGAATATGTTACCGTTTCTAGTGACCCAAATGATTCAAATAAAACAGTCCAAGTGAGAAGAGACGTTTATGAAAAACAGCAAAAAGAAGAAAAAGAAAAAAAGAAATAATGAAAACAAAACATAAATTAACATTACTAATATTATCTATTGTAATTATTGGATTAATAGTATTCTATAAACGTTCTAATGATAACAAAGTTCATATTTTAAAAGAACATAATCCAGAAGGAAAATTAATAGGAACAAATGAATACGTCATTAGAAATGGCGATACAGTTTTACAAGGGAAATTCGTAAGGTACAATGAAAAAGGAATTAAAATTGCTGAAGGACAATTTACGGATAATGAACCTACAGGTATTTGTTCTTATTATTTTGACAATGGAAAAATAAGAACCGTTTATTACAGAAAGGATAGTAAGATAAATTTAGAAAGCACTTATTATGACCAAAATGGTTTAATAAACAAATACATTATGTGTGACAGTCTTGGAAAAACAGCCTTTATTATAAAATTTGAAGATAAAACAGTAAAAATGTATGATGGCTATTCAATTTGGCCAATAGGTCAATACAAACTAGTAAATAAAAAACAAGTTAAAATTAAAACTGAAGATGTTTTAAAAATAGGTGATACTATAAGATATAATTATTTAGTAGCAAACATCCCCAATACTAAAAGAAGTTTTAAAATAAAAAATAGTGTTGGCGAAAATTCAAAAGTTAAAAGAATTATTAAAAGTAAATTACCAGCAGAAATTATTGTTGAAGAAGTTTTAAATACTAAAGGCCGTAATAGAATAGAGATAATAGCTCAGTATACTTTTGAAGATAAAGAAACTCCAATTCTCAACAAGATTGTTTCTTTTGATGTAAATGTCAATTAATACTTCGATAAGCAATTTACACTTAAAAGCCATTCCTAACGGAGTGGTAGTGTTACAGATTAGGTGTTTTGAAAATATATCCATATAACTAACTGAAAAAGAATATTAAAATTAAATTATTGAATAGAAAAAGAGACGACCTTATGGTCGTCTCTTTCGTTTTTTGTCTTTTAATAAGCCTTAAAATGCTTTTGCCTTACCTTAGTGTTTCAAATTAGGTCATGAAAATAAAATGTAATTTTTGCAATGGTAAATGCATAAAGAATGGATTTCAATCTAACGGTAATCAGCGTTATAAATGTACTATTTGTCAAAAACGACAGCAGCTTAACTATAGGTACAATGCTTACAAAGGAGATATCAATCAGGAGATAGTGTTGTTCACCAAAGAAGGTTTAGGAATAAGAAGCACGGCAAGAGTATTAAAAATATCAGCGACAACATTATTGAAAAGAATTGTCTCCATTGCGAGAAATATAATCAGACCAATTGTCAGCAGAGGCAAAACTTACGAAGTAGATGAACTGTGCACTTATATCAGACACAAGAAAAATTATATCTGGCTGGTTTATGCTTTGGAAAAGAATTCTAAAAGTGTGGTTAGTTTTAATGTAGGCAAACGAACTAATAAAACTCTGAATCGTGTTTTGGAAACTCTCAAATTATCTGACGCTAAGAAGATATTTACGGACAGACTTAAAAACTATAGGTATCTGATTGATGAGAAAGTGCATTCTATCAAACGTTTCGGAACAAATCATATTGAAAGGAAGAATCTGACACTCAGAACTCATCTGAAAAGACTCAACCGCAGGACAATCTGCTTCAGTAAAAGTTTGGTTATTTTTACTACTGTTTTGAAGATTTATTTTTGGATTTGAGCAATAAAACAGTAAGTTTATCCTTTAAAATCATGTTCTTAAAAAATTTGTATTTAACAGGTAAAACCTTGTAAAAATAGTCGCAAACCCTTATAAGTATAAATTCAATGGGAAAGAGCTGCAGGATGAGAGTATTGGTGGCTCTCAATTGAACTGGTATGGCTATGGGGCAAGAAATTATGACCCAGCACTTGGTAGATGGATGAACATTGACCCGCTGGCTGAGAAAATGAGGAGATATAGTCCTTATAATTACGCATTTGATAATCCAATTTACTTTGTAGACCCAGATGGCATGGAACCTAATGATTGGATTCGACGAATAGAAGAAAATGGTAAGAGTACTTTTTTCTATGATGCGACCATAAAAACACAAGAACAAGCTACTAAAGCTTATGGTAGCGATGTTAGTATAGTTACAGAAGGAACCCAAACAATTAGTATGGCGGATGGAAAAGCAGACGGGCGATATTCATACACTTACCATAATGATGGCTCTGTCACGGACGCAAATAAACAGCAAGTTGACTTTGGTGGCGGTGATATAACAACAGAAGGAGGTACCACAATCCGTAATCCTGAGAATAAATCAGGAACTTTTTCTGGTTTTTCAATAGGCGGAGCAGCTGGTGGAGGCATCTCATTAGAACTCGGTCTTGTTAGTGATCCAACTGGAGGGAAAGCTCTTTATTTTACTTTTGGCGGTAATTCAGGACTTGGTGGAGGATATGGTTTTAAAGGAGGTGTCATTACACCTACTGGCTCAAATCCTTTTTCCGTGAATGATTTTTCAGGAAACGGTAATTCATGGAGCGCAAGTGCTGGAAGCGTTTCTATTGAGCGAGGTGGCACAGAAGGTAATGGATTTGAAAATTATGGTGGCTATGTGCCGGGCAAGCAAGAAAGACCATATAGTTATACAGCAGGAAGTCAAACAGGTCACTTTCCTGGTCTAAGTACTTTGTCACTTATGCCACAATCAAAGATTGGAGTTGGCGCGATGATTAGTAGTACGAAAACATACACTTTTAACATCAATTAAAATGAATAGAAATGGCTTTGAATTATCTGATAAACAATTGAAAACACTTATATTTTTTTGTGTTTCTTTATTTTTAATATATATAATTTATGTTGAATTTAAACGCGGTGATACGAATAGTTCAAAAGATTATTTAAGTTCTGTAATCAATGAAGAATATCAAGGAACAGTTTCTTATAAGGACTATGATAAAAGTAATCACAATAATCCAACATTGTATTTTAAAGATAAAAAACAAGTTATTATTAATGGTGATTTTTGGGCGCAAATAAAAACTGGTGATTCGATAGTAAAAAGAAAAGGAGAAACAATTATAACTGTGTATAGAAATAACCATAAATTTATCTTAGATAATAAGGATTTTATAAATAAAATAAAAAAGATCAATAATTTCTGAAGAAAAGTTTTAAAAAAAATAGAAGGATTGGCAACATTTGTCGGTAATGTATCAGATGTTGGCGGTTAATTATAGCATTAAACATTTACAGAAAATCAGATGTTTATAGTAATATCGCATAAAAATTAAAATAGCCTTCGAGTTGTCTAAAATCAAAAAAGCCACTTCATACGGAGTGGCTTTTGGTTTTGTCATATAACTGTTTTTGTAGTAACTTAAATTACTGAAGATGATACTTACTATAAGTATTTGTATCTCATGCTGGGGCGAGCATTCTGCTCATGTCCCCGCTTCGTAAAAGAGTAGCTGTTTTTCAAAGGTCTCCGACTTTGCACCCGCAACGATAATCCACAGCAATATGAGTTTTTTTTTACAGTTTTAAATATTAGCATTTTTCTTCAAAAATGCCACCCTTTAGTTGAATTGAAAAAGCAAATTGGAGCTTTTAATTTAAAAAAAACATTTTATCTTCCCTTCAAATCCAAAACCTCTTTAGACAAAATAATATTTTGTTTTTCAAGCTTCTCATTTTTAATCTGAAGATCATTCACTTTTTTATTCAAATCAATAATATATAAAGTCAGTTCTTCTATTTTCTGAAGCAGTTTTGCATTCATTTCTCCCAGATTAATTCCGTTTTTCAAAACTTCTTCTTCGCTTGGAATATTTTCTAAATGCCCATTTTCATTGATATGCTTATCTACTTCATCAATCGTAGGCAGCTTATAATCTTTTTTGAAAACAAAGTCAGACCAGCCATTCATATCGACTTTTACTTCTTTGGAATGGATAGTGCCATTTACATCCAGTTTATTCTGGGGAGAACTTACACCAATACCTACATTCCCTAAGCTGTAGGTCAAATTAGATCCACTATCTTTCCAATTAGTTGCAGCAGCAGATAACAAGCCTGCATAGGGAAAAGTAGCTTCTGGATGAATAAAAAATAATTCTGACAGTCCCAAATTACCATTATTCTCTGCATTATAGAATGTAAAACGCAGTTTTCTATATGTACCTGAAACGGGAATTCTAACTGAAAAATTATAGCCCACATAGTCAGTAGAAGAATAATCTGCAAAGGTTACCCACCCGTAGTCATATCCTTCAATCTTGAATCTATTTGTTGGCCAATAACGTGTTGTCCAGCCGACCCATGCGCCAGTTTGTGTATGGGCATCTGGTAATCCTTCGATAAGAATTACAACAGGATTGGCAGCAGATATTGGAGTCGAGGTATAATATGGCATCATTCTACCATCAAAAAGAGTTGGCAAATCTACAACTGGCCCTGTTCTGGTAACAGTGTAACGTGTGTCTGCATTAAACAAAATATTGTGCTCCCATCCTACTGGCGTCAAATTTGTTGAGAAAGTTTGGGCTTTTATAATCTGACATAAAATCAGGATAAAGAAAAGTAATTTGTATTTCATATTTACTTGGTTTTAGCGAAACACAAACATAAGATATTACACCTAAAAAAAGCAATCTAAAAAATTGGATTTTGAAAATAAAAGATTAAATTTTAACACTACATTACATCTATTTGATTAGATTTGTTAAAAAATACAAAAAAAATAATTACAATAAAAAAAATGTTATGTTTAAAAAAGCTGTTGTCTTAATTTTAATAATTTGCAGTGCTTGTCAGACAACGAAAATCAAAAATGATAATTACAAATTTTCTTCTTCTGTTGTAGAATTAGGAAGTATTGGAACCTCAAAATTATCATACAACCTCAATACTTTTGAGCCTAAAGCTTTGGCAAAACTTGAGAACAACATTCGCGTAGAAATTGGCGTAGTGCCTTACAATAAAAAATTAAACAAGATCTATAAATCAAAAGCCAAGTATAATCAGAACCAGACCAAAGTAGCTTTTATAGACAGTCTTCCAATTAAACCAGAATTGGTAACTATAAAAATTTTAGATGTTGCCGGACTGGTTGATGAGATAAACGCAGATTACAATGCCTCGCTTTTAAAGCTTTTAACTGATACCCAAAATCTGAAAATGATTTCAAGTCTAGCTGTAAGCTTGCCGACTGATGAAATTGCGAAAATCAGACAATCTGATGCCTATTATTTGGCTAATAACCAATACAAAAAATACACAATTGCATTGTATAAAGCAGGCAAAAAAACGGATATTATAGATATTAATCCTGAAACTATTGTGGCGTACCAAGTCAGTTCATTCTGTTGGACAAAATCGGTAAAAGGCCATTGGAATGTTGCCGATATCGTAAACGAAAATAATAGATGCACCGGAATAACCAAACAAAAAATAAACGAAAAAAAAAATAACAAAGATCTTTTTGATCTATAGTTTTTCAGATCGAATTTTACTTTTATAACAATACCTATTTCTTAACCATAATGAACAGATCTTTCTTAAAATATTTTTCACTTCTATTCATACTCAATTTTATTTCATGCGAAGAAATACTAATGGTCGATGATATTTCTAAAAAAGAAGTTGAACTGACAGCTCCAGCCAATAATGCTATTTTATCTTTTTCCGGGATTACATTTTCATGGGAAAATGTAGAAAGTGCAGAGAAATATCAACTGCAGATTGCTGCTCCCAATTTTGAAACACCGCAGCAGATTGTTCTTGATACCATAGTAACTAAAAATACTTTTACACAGCAATTAAATATTGGCAAATACGAATGGCGAGTAAAAGCAGTTAATAGTGCATATGAAACAGCATACTTTAAGAGAGGTTTTGAAATTTTAAATAATGATGATTTCGAAAAGAATACGGTAGTTTTATTAACCCCAGCCAACAATCTTACAACCAAAACTGCGGCACAAAAATTATCATGGGATGCTATAATTGGAGCATCAGTCTATCAAATCCAAATTTTGGATGAAAATAATACTTTAGTAAAAGAGCAAAGTACAGAGACTACTCTATTTAATTTTACTTTTGATGAAGGAAAATATACTTGGAAAGTGCGTGCCAGCAATGGAACCGCGGAAACACTGTATACTTCAAGATCTATCCTAGTAGATACCAAAGCACCAAACACTCCTATTCCTACCAATCCTGCAAATGCAAGTACAACTACGAGTACAAGCATAAACTTTCAATGGAATAGAACTCCTATTTCTGGGAGTGCAGAAAAAGACAGTTTATATGTTTACACAGAAAGCGCCTTAACAAATCTGAATTTTAAAGATAAAGGAATCAGCCCTTATAACAAAACAATGACAAAAGGTACTTACTATTGGTTTGTTAAATCATTTGATGAGGCTGGAAACGAAAGCGCGAGAAGCACTGTTTTTAATTTCACCATAAATTAAAAACCTTCTCAAAAAAACTACTAACCAAACTTATATGAAAAAATTAATTTTAATAGTTCTTTTCTTTAATGCTATTACTTCAGTCAAATCGCAAAACACCACTTTCGACAATGTCAGCATTGGTATAAGCTATCCTAGTTACGGCGCACAGATAAAAACAAACTTCCCCGGATATACAGGCGGTTGGGGACGTGCTTACTCTCTAGCCAATGAATCTGGGAGCGAATCCTTTTTTACATTTGGTTCTACTGGCAACTCTATAAATGGCGTTTCTACTGTTTCAAGCAATTTCATAGGTAAAGATTTAGAAAATAGGTATATGACATTTTTACCAAATGGAAATATTGGCATTGGAACATCAAATCCTCAAACTATTTTACAAATTGGTGAGTTTATAAATAACAATAATTACAAACTTAGCTTTCCGGGAGCATATAACTTTGAAGAAATCAAACTAGGTCAATATGGAAATGGTAGAAGTGGTTTGGAAATTATCACTCATACCAACTTATACAATTCATTTGGCGTGCGGCTTTTTGCAGGTACAGACACTGGCCTAAATGGATTACTGTTTCAAACGGCAGATGCTACAAATTCTACAGAGAGTTTAGCTTATTCAACCAAAATGGCGATTACATTGAATGGAAATGTTGGCATTGGCACAACAACACCAGACGAAAAGCTTACTGTAAAGGGAAAAATCCATACACAAGAAGTGAAAGTTGATATGGCTGGTCCGTTAGTTCCCGATTATGTTTTTGCTGATGATTACAAATTGAAATCATTGCAGGAAATTGAAGATTATGTTAAAGAACATAAACATTTGCCTGAAATTCCTTCTGCTAAGGAAATTGAAAAAAACGGTTTGATGCTGGCAGAAATGAATATTAAGCTTTTACAGAAAATAGAAGAAATGACTTTGTACATGATTGAAATGAAAAAGGAGAATGAAAAAGAAAATGAAAAGCAAAACGAAAAGATAAGTACTCTCGAAAAACAGCTAAAAAAATAACCGATGATGAAAATAATAAAACTACTCTTCTTAATAGCATTAACCAATCTTACTTACGCTCAAGTTACTCCAATAACAGAAGAATATAAAATCATAAATATTGGCTCTAATGGTCAAGGGGATTATACCCGTAATCTAATTTTATTACATGAAATCTATAATAACGCTAATGGCACTCCAATATCAATGAATAATGCAGTAGGCACAATTACCGCTTTTAGAGGTTCTGCTGCTGCTTATAATAGAATAAATATTGTGGAAGTAAACACTTCATCTGCCTATGCAAACATTAATGCCTCTATTAGAACTTCTTTTAATGATGCTAACTGGTCCTTAAAAACATGCATCTATAACGGAAAAAAATATCTAGCTGTCGATGTACCATATAGTGCGGCTTATCATGATTTAGGCTATCGATTTTCAGGGTGGACAAAATCTACAGGAGAGAATATGAAATCTATTAATTATCAAATTAATGGTCAGCCCGTGAACACAAGTATTTTGAAAGACATTAAAGACTTTACTCCTAATATGGATGAAACCCTTCAAGTTAATAATTTCCACGTTTTAAGCAGCAATGTAAATATTGGGACCAAAGAAAGAAATTCAAACTTAACAGTCGCAGGAAACATTGCATCTCGTGAAGTAAAAGTAACCGTAGATGCCGGTGCAGATTTTGTCTTTGAAAAAGATTATGATCTTCCCTCGTTAGAATCTGTTGATAAATTCATCAAAGAAAATAAACATCTTCCTCAAATTGCTTCTGCAGAGGAAATGAAAAAAGACGGAATCAATTTATCTGAAATGAATATTAAGCTTTTACAGAAAATTGAAGAAATGACTTTGTATATGATTGAAATGAAAAAGGAAAATGAAAAACAAAATGAAAAAATACAAACTCTTGAAAGCAAATTAAAAAATAAAACTGATGAATAAAAATTTAAAAATTATATGTGCGCTGATGTTATGCATTCCTTTCTTTACAAATGCGCAAATAACTACAGTTGCCGGAGATTATAAAGTAATTGATATTGGAAATAACGGTGTGGGAGATTATACCAAAAACTTAATTTTACTCCATGAAATATACAATGAAACAACAATAAATATGAATAATGCAGTTGGAACAATAACTGCATTTCGTGGCCATTCACAAGCTTTTACTAGAATAAATGTGGCGGAAATAAACACTTCTTCGGCTTATGGAGAAAAGTACGGCTCAATTCGTTCATATGATAGTTATAGTAAATGGACCTTAAAGACTTGTATGTATAATGGCAAAAAATATTTGGCCGTTGATGTTCCTTATTCTGATGCTTTCCATGATTTAGGCTATCGCTTTTCAGGATGGACAACATCTACGGGAGAAAATATGAAATCTGTTAATTATCAAATCAATGGTCAGCCTGTGAATACAACAATACTGACAGACATTCAGGACTTTGTTCCGAATATGGATGAAACGCATCAGGTTAATAATTTCCACATTTTAAGCAACAATGTAAATATTGGTACCAAAGAAAGAAATTCAAACTTAACCGTCGCTGGAAACATTGCATCTCGTGAAGTAAAAGTAACCGTAGATGCCGGTGCAGATTTCGTTTTTGAAAAAGATTATGATCTTCCCTCTTTAGAATCTGTTGATAAATTCATCAAAGAAAACAAACATCTTCCCCAAATTGCTTCTGCAGAGGAAATGAAAAAAGATGGGATTAATTTATCTGAAATGAATATTAAGCTCCTTCAAAAAATTGAAGAAATGACTTTGTATATGATTGAAATGAAAAAAGAAAATGAAGAAATGAAAAAAGACATATCGATATTAAAATCTAAATCAAATTAATTATCCAATGAAGAAATTAAAATTATTTATTTTCCTCCTTTCCTTTCCCGTTTTATATTCCCAAAATAATTATCCACCTACTGGAACAGTAAACTTAGACACAAATCTAAGCATTGGAAATCAAATAGCTGGCTCTGGCACATTAGGTGAAGTTAGACGTTTATCACTTACACCATATGGGCACACGGGCGGACCATGGCATTTTAAAGCTAGAGATAATGCTTCTTTGGCATTTCTAGATATAGATTATGGAACTAGTGGTACTGCCTTAACGATTAACAGTGACAAGAATATTGGAATTGGAGTAACAAATCCATCTCAAAAATTAGAGGTAAACGGTAATGGCCAATTTACAGGGTCAATTGTTAGTTCAATTTCTGATGTTGTTGGTGGTTGTATTTTATTAAAAAATCCATCTAAAACATCTCCAGATACTGCCTCTAGCTGGAATATTTACAATATGACAGGAGCATACGGTAATAGCTTGCAATTCTGGGCTTATGATAATCTAGGCTGTGGGACAGGATTATGTCATAATCGTTTTACTATTATGGATAATGGCAATGTCGGAATAGGACAATCAAATCCAACAAATAAATTAGACGTTAATGGAAAAATCCATTCCAAAGAAGTAAAAGTAGATATGACAGGCTGGTCTGATTTTGTTTTCAAAAAAGATTATGCCCTACCAACACTCGAAGAAGTTGAAAAGCAAATAGCAGAAAAAGGACATCTAGAAAATATTCCAAGTGAAGAGGAAGTCTTGAAAAATGGAATTAATCTGGGTGAAATGAATGCGAAACTTCTTCAAAAAATAGAAGAAATGACTTTGTATATGATTGAAATGAAAAAGGAAAATGAAAAGCAAAACGAAGAAATAAAAACTCTAAAAAAGATATTAAATAACAAATAGATAAAATAAAAAAACATAGTCTGCCATATGGCTAATATTACCTATTCTCACAAACAAACAACTTAAAATAACAATCTCAATTAAACCAATTAAACTAATTTTAATTAAATGAAATCAAATAAATCAATATTGCTAGTTTTATTCTTATTTATAAACTTATTTGTGCATTCACAAAATGACATAAATCAGAATGGATTAAAGACCACTGTAATTACAAATCTTTATACAAACGATTCTCAAGCTAAAAGATATGAAATCGCATCAATTGGATTTAATTCTTTTCATTGGCAAGCTGGAGGCTTAGTAATCGTTGAATTGTTTCAAACTTCTTACGGAACAGGATATGAGAAATATGTTATTGAAAATGGATACTCACAGGGGGTAAATTATGGTTCACCTGCCTTAAAACTAGTTGAATCACATGGCACATATCATTCTGGTAAAATTATCTTAGGACAAGCTATAGATCTAACTACCAGTCTAGGAGATAAGATAAATAGAAAACTGCCTGTGTATTTTGATGTTAGAGATTATGCCACTTATAGAATTAGACTGACTTATCTTCAGGAAAAGGTTGATACTGTGACAAACATAAATCAAATTTATATAAATCAAAGTCCTGTAGCCATTAATATTCCCGATTTTTCTGTATCTGACGCTTTAAACACAAATTTACGACTAATTGGAAATGGAAACCATTACATTCAAAATGGAAGTTTGGGGATTGGCACAACAGCAACAGGGTCACATAAATTAGCTGTAGAAGGTTCTATCGGAGCAAGAGAAATTAAGGTAATGGCTTCTGGATGGTCTGATTTTGTTTTCAAAAAAGATTATGCCCTGCCAACACTTGAAGAAGTGGAGAAGCATATTGCTGCAAAAGGGCATTTGGAAAATATCCCAAGTGAGGAAGAAGTCTTGAAAAATGGAATTAATCTAGGTGAAATGAATGCCAAGCTTCTTCAGAAGATTGAGGAGCTGACTTTATATATAATTGAACAGAATAAGGAGATTGAAGATTTAAAGTGTCAGAATCAAAATTTCAAAGTTGTGTTTGATAGACTTTCTAAAATAGAAGAAAAATTAAATTAAAATTTTAATATATGTTAAATATAAAAAGAATCCCTTTACTGCTGATGTTATTAATGATGCAAAGTAATTTCGCTCAAAACACAATTCTAACTGGAAATGTAGGAATTGGAACAAATGCTCCGGAGACTTTGTTAAATGTAAATGTAGGTTCAGGAGGCTTAAATGGAATTGCTGGAATAAGAGTTGGTGGACTAGTAAACTATTCAAGTTTGGAACTAGGAATTGATGGAGATTATGATGGAATGATTAGAAGTTATGGGAATAACATAAATTATTATGCAGGTCACTGGAAAACAAAAGGTACTCCTGCAACTGAAGATCATAGCCATAATTGGTACACTTCCAAAATCGGTTCAACTGACTGGGCTACGGTAAAAATGACGTTGAACGCTGATGGCAATTTAGGAATTGGAACAATAAATCCTAAAAATAAGCTTGATATCAGAGGAACCATACATTCGCAAGAAGTAAAAGTTGATATGGATAATTGGTCTGATTTTGTTTTCAAAAAAGATTATAATCTGCCAACATTAAAAGAAGTTGAAAAACATATTACCGAGAAAGGACATTTGCAAGATATTCCAAGTGAGGAAGAGGTTTTGAAAAATGGAATTAATCTGGGAGAGATGAATGCCAAGCTTCTGCAGAAGATTGAAGAATTAACATTGTATATGATTGAAATGAAGAAAGAAAACATTGAGATGAAGGAACGATTAACAAAACTTGAAAATAAATAAAATTATGACAAATAAAATATTACTGATTATATTTCTAAGTTTTTCCATATCCAATATTAAAGCACAAACAGCAAGCAGCTTAGATGTAATTGATTCAAGAGCAGTAAACGATTTGCCAAATTTTTCATCAAGAAGCCTGAGAGCAGACTTTAAACAAAGGAGCGTTGTAGGAGTTCCCGGTGATGGAGTTTGGTCTGCAAATATCACTTTATCTCCATGGACGAATCAGGATAGCACTGGAGATAAGAACCATCAGTTAAATTTCAATAATGGCGGGATCTTCTATAGAAATGCGTTTCCCACAGATGCCCAATGGGGAAATTGGAAACAATTGGTGATGACAGATGGAAACGGAAATGTTGGTATAGGCAATACAGATCCCGCAGCTAAGTTAGACATTAGCGGCGATCTAATACTGCGTAATTATGAAAACGCTGGGGAAAAAGGCAATAAAATTATTTTTACATCTTATGGCAATGATTTGCATGGCCCCCAGATACGAAGCTATTTAAGCTTTGCATCGGGCTCAGATTCGCGGATGGGGCTGGTGTTAAGTTCTTATACGGGCGGTTACAATAACGAGCTCTTTATAATGGGAGGAAATGTAGGGATTGGTAAAATAAATCCACAGAATAAACTCGATGTAAACGGCACAATCCACTCTAAAGAAATAAAAGTGGATATGGATAATTGGTCTGATTTTGTTTTCAAAAAAGATTACGCCCTGCCAACACTTGAAGAAGTGGAGAAGCATATTGCTGCAAAAGGGCATTTGGAAAATATTCCAAGTGAAGAAGAGGTTTTAAAAAATGGAATCAATTTGGGAGAAATGGATTCTAAGCTTCTGCGAAAAATTGAAGAACTGACTTTGTATATAATTGAACAGAATAAATCAATTGAAGACTTGAAACAGGAAATAAAAAATATTAAATCAAAAGACAAGTAATTTATTATGAAGAAGTTTTACACACTAGGTTTTCTTTTATTTACAATTATTTCAATTTCCCAAATTAATTCACCCAATGGAAATAACATTTTTTACTACAATGGATTGGCCGATGTTATTTTTAAATTCCCTGAAAGAGGTTCAGGAGGAAGAGCCATGGTGCATGATACGTGGAATGTTTTATCTTTAAATTATGGAGGGGATTTTACAGGAGGTACTCGAATCGGTACTGACGTTTTTTTTAAGGATGGCGGAAATTCATTTATTTATTCTGGGAATTTTGGAATTGGAACTAACAATCCGCTAGCAAAATTCGAAATAAATCGTGGCGATATTTTAGTGAAAAATTTGATCAATGTTGATAATAGTTCAGCAATTATGATTGGACATTCGATTGTAGATGGAAATCTTACAACTTGTGGAACTTCTATTCGAACGATTACTCAAAATGGTGGTGCGAATGTCTATGGAATGCAATTTTTTACTCAGGAATCTCATGTGACAAATCAAACTGAAAAAGTGCGAATTCAAGGTAATGGTAATGTAGGTATTGGAACAACAAATCCACAGAACAAGTTAGACGTAAACGGTACAATCCATTCCAAAGAAGTGAAAGTAGATATGACAGGCTGGTCTGATTTTGTTTTCAAAAAGAAATATGATTTACCAACACTTCAAGAAGTCGAAAAACATATTGCTGAGAAAGGGCATTTACAAAATATTCCAAGTGAAGAAGACGTTTTGAAGAATGGAATAAATCTGGGAGAAATGAATGCGAAACTTTTACAGAAGATTGAGGAACTTACATTATACATTATTCAACAGAATAGAAAAATTTACTCTCAAGAAGATAAAATTAAAGAATTGGAAAAAGAAATTATAGCTTTTAAATCGTTGTCTGAAAGGCTAACAAAAATTGAACAACAACTAAAATAAACAGTCCGTCAATGAAAAAAAATATCATCTTCCCAGTATTAGCATTCTGTCTTTCTAATTTGCTTCATGCCCAGAGTCCAACTTCATTAGCAATAAATGACACGAGAGAAATCAATGATGCTCCAAATTTTATTAAACATTCTATTAGAGCTGATTTTAAAGAGCGGAGTGTAATAGGCGTACCTGGAAGCGGCAACTATTCAGCTAGCCTTTCTATTGCGCCATGGGAAGACACAGATAACTCAGGAGGTGCCAACCATCAATTGAATTTTAATGATGGAGGTATTTTTTACAGAAATGCATACCCTTTAAATTCAAAATGGGGAGGATGGGCGCAATTATTAATGACAGATCCAAATGGTGATACGAGAATTGGCAGCATGATTATTAAAAAAGTTCCTGGAATAGATGGTTCTCATATTTATTTTGGAGATCCTGTTGCGGTATCGGGGCAGCCTTCCTCAAAACTTTGCTTTGGAGGATATGGAATACAGAATGCTGGATTTGTGTGGATTCCTAACAGCTCATTGGATCAAGGGAAATTATTGTTAAGTTTTGGAGGTTCTGATAATGCAATGGGGAATGAAGCAAAAATGACTTTTCAGTCTAATGGCCATGTCGGTATAGGCACGACAAATCCAAAGAATAAACTCGACGTAAACGGCACAATCCACTCGCAAGAAGTAAAAGTCGATATGGAAAATTGGTCTGATTTTGTCTTTAAAAAAGAATACACTCTGCCGACACTTGAAGAAGTGGAGAAGCATATTACTGAGAAAGGGCATTTGGAAAACATTCCAAGTGAGGAAGAGGTTTTGAAAAATGGAATTAATCTGGGAGAGATGAATGCCAAGCTTCTGCAGAAGATTGAGGAATTGACACTTTATTCCATTCAGCAGAACAAAAAAATAGAAGAGCAGTCAAAAGAGATAGAATCATTAAAAAGTTTAGCTTTGCGCGTTGCAAAATTAGAAAAAGAATCTGCTCAGAAATAAAACCATGAAAAACAAAAAAAACATATACATATTACTGCCTCTTGTTTTATTAGTTTGGGGGGCAGTACTTTTTCAGCTTTTTTCATTTACTAATTCTGATGAAATTACGGTATCAGATAATCCAGAATTTACTTTTAAGCCCATGAAAGTTAATAAAAGAGAGTCTTTTAGCATTAATGTCAATTACAGAGATCCTTTTTTAGGTAAAATCTACAGTAACGAGAGCGAAACCATTCCAAAAAAAACAAATTCTACTGTTCATAAAGCAGCCAGACAGGCAGAGGCTTTAGTCTGGCCGAAGATTACTTACAAAGGTTCAATTGCAGATTCGAAAGGAAAGAACAGCATTTATATAATGATTATTGATGGCAAAAATTATTATATGAAAATTGGAGATACTGAAAATGAAATTTTTCTAAAATCTGGTGACAAGGAATCTGTATATGTAAAATACAAGGGCAATCTTAATATCATAATGCTTCAGGATTGAAACTAAAACTCAAAATAAAATCTGGCGCCTTACAATTTACAGTCTTTATCGCTGTATTAATCGCTTTACTGCTTGCTGGCCTTGTTTTATATGCCTATACTTTTATCTACATGAAAGAGCAGTCTAAAGGAGCTATTGAAAATATTCAGATTGCCGATATTGGAATTCAGTCTCTTTTAGAACAGAAAGAATTAAGTGTTGATACTGCCAAAATAGATTTTCTTAAAAAAGAAAATCAGATTATTAAAACACATCTGTCTCAATGGGGAGTATTTCAAAAAGGAATTACAATAACCCAATACAGAAAAAAAAGATTCATCAAAACTGCTATTATAGGATCTTTACTAACAGCTGATAAATCACCTACTCTTTATCTGCAAGAAACTCACAACGGACTTTCTGTCGTTGGAAATACTAAAATAAAGGGGAATGCTTATTTACCAAGTCAAGGGGTAAACTCTGGTTACATTGCTGGAAACAGTTATTACGGTTCTCAGTTAATTTATGGAAAAATTGAGAAAAGCACTTCTGAACTTCCAAAGCTTGAAAAAACATTTCTAGATGCTGTCAATTTTTATTTAAAGGAATATAAAATAGAACACCAAGAAAGCTATATAAACTTAGGATCTAGTCTAAAGATTACCAATTCTTTTAAAAACGAAACAAAAGGATTTTACTCTGAAAATCCGATAACAATAGAAAACAAAATACTTTCTGGCAATATTATAGTTAAATCTGAGACTTCCATTAAAATAAAAAAAACTGCCCTACTCAAAGATTTAATTCTAATAGCACCCATTATCGAAATCGAAGATGAAACAATAGGATGTTTTCAGGCAATTGCATCAAGGAAAATTTTAGTCGGCAAAAAATGCAATTTATCATATCCCTCAGCATTGATGCTGTTTCAGGATAATAAAAACAGTGTAACTGAAAATAACAATTATAGCACCATTCCAGATAATCAAATTTTTATTGATACTGGAAGCAGTATAAGAGGAAGTGTTATTTATTTGCAGACAAAAGATAAATCCGACTTTTTAACTCAACTTATTTTGGAAAAAGATTCAAAAATAAAAGGACAAGTATATTGCAATGGTAATTTTGATATACGGGGAACCGTTTCTGGATCCGTGTACACAAAACAATTTACGGCTAATCAAGCGGGATCTGTTTTTGTAAATCACATATACAATGCAACCATTGAAAATGAGAACATTCCCGAAATCTACGGCAGTATTATTTTCGAACAAGAACCTAAAACAGTTTTGAAATGGCTCTACTAAAAAAAATAAAATCGGCTACCTTAATTGAAGCGATTGTAGCAACTGTTTTGGTAGTTATCATATTTATCATCTCCAGCTTAATATTAAATAATTTGGTTTTTAATACTTTTTCAAAAAACACGCATAGTGTAGAGACTAGAATAAGCGAATTAGAATATGACGTTCAAAACAATAGTATAAAACTGCCCTATCAGGAAAATTTTAAAGACTGGAATATAAATATTGGACTAGAAAACATTTCATCCAAAAAAATAATCTCCATTTCAGCATATAATACAATATCAGGAAAAGAAATTTCAAAGCAGCAAATTGTATGGCTCCAGGAAAATTAAAATCATTTACCTTATCAGAATTAATAGTGGTTATGATTATAACTGCTATTGTTGTCGGAATGGCTTTCAGTGTATTAAGAATTGTCCAAAAACAGATTCATACCATTCAGGCAAATTTTGAAAAGACGAGCACTCTAGCCCTTTTTGAACAAAAACTCTGGCAAGATTTTAATGAAACGCATACTATTATTTATGATAGCCGTAAACAGACCATGATTATGACTTCTGAAATTGACACCATAACCTATTCTTTTCAAGGAAAATTCAGTATGAGAAACCTTGATACTATTAAGCTAAAAATTATTCCAAACAGAGCTTTATTTAAAGGAAAAGAAATAAGTTCTGGACCAATAGATGCTTTATCAATAACTGCTGAAACAGAATTGCCAGATTATCGAATTTTTGTTTCGAAAAAAAATGATTTAACCTTTTTTATGAATCAGGAAGATGGCCTTTAAAATAGAAAATACCCCAAATAAAAAAACTATTAAGCCCAAGAGTTCTAATAGTATTGAAAACTTACTGAAAAAAGAAATAACACTTTTTGGAGAGAGTTTCAACAACAAAAAAAAACAGGCATTTTATCTTGAACTAGCTGTCTTACTAAAGGCTGGAGTTAGTTTTAAGGAAGGATTATCATTGATCATTGAATCCTTAAAAAAAAATGCTGATAAAACTTTAATGCAAACTATTCTAAATGATGTTGTAAACGGAAAACCATTTTCTGATGCTTTGCGAACATCTAAGTCATTTACAGAGTACGAATACTATTCTATACAAATTGGTGAAGAAACCGGAACCACAGCGCAAGTATGTGAAGAACTAGGCCATTTTTTTGAACGTAAAAACGAGCAGAAAAGAATTATAATTGCTGCCCTTACCTACCCTTCCATTGTATTGAGCACTGCTGTACTGGTTGTTATATTTATGCTAAGTTATGTGGTGCCTATGTTTCAAGACATTTTCAAGCAGAACAATATGGAACTGCCTGTTTTAACTCAGTTCATAGTAAAACTATCCGTTTGGACTAAAACGTATGGTATATATTTTTTAGTAGGTCTCATTGTTTTTATTTCTTCAACGCAATTTTTTAAAGAGAATCATAAATACAAAAAAGCGCTTCACTTCTTTCTGGTAAAAATTCCTATTCTCGGCCCCTTTATGATTAAAGTTTACCTAGCGCAATTCACCCAAGCAGTAACTTTACTTACTACTGCTAAAGTTCCATTATTAAACAGTATTCAGATGGTAAAAAAAATGATTCAGTTTGTTCCTTTACAAGACGCTTTAGAACAAGTTGAAAACAGTATTTTGAAGGGAAATAGTCTCAGTTCTAGTCTAAAAAACATTCCTCTTTTTGATAGCCGAATTATATCTCTTGTAAAAGTTGCGGAAGAAACCAATCAGACCGAATATGTTTTCAAGCAGCTTAGCGAACAGTACAACCAGGAAGTGGTACAGCAGTCCAAAGTTATGACAACTGTTCTAGAGCCGTTTATCATTCTTTTTGTGGGAGTTCTTGTTGCCGTTTTGCTTGTAGCTATGTACTTACCTATGTTCCAATTGAGCAGTGCTATCGGATAAAATAGGAACAAATACATTTATGAATATTTTTTTGCTAATATCTTTTAAAAGGCAAGTGTTTTTTGTTAGAAAATTTAAATTAACCTGTATTTTTTTATAAAAAACACTTACCCATTTTATAATTATAGATAACTAACATGCTTAAAACTAACCTCTTTAAACTAATGACAATTGCATTGGTTTTGTTTTATCCACACTATTCTTTACTAAGTCACAAACATATGGCCCAATTATAGCATAATATTTACCTGATAAAGGCATATAAAAACAGAATATTATTCCATCTAAGAAGATATCTTAAATCTAGATAAGCAACAAATTCTTTGCATTTTCTTAGATTTAATAAAATTACTTTGTAAAGAGATCTTAATAAATAAGATCTTCTTGCTTTCGTGTATTCAATGTATATTAATTCGAAATATTTATTAGTATTAACAAAAAATAACAAGAAATATTTCACTATTATTGTATTAAACTATCAGCATCAAAAAAATTAAACCAAGACTTTCAGTTATGAGATTACACCGTTTACTTATTTTTTTTTTAACAACTTTTATAGGATTTGCACAAAATAACAATTTAAATCCAGCACTTCCCCCGATAATTTCATCTTCTCCAGAAGCCTCCAGCTTAGGACAATATGGCGGAATACCTATCGATATTTCATCAGGGCAATTAAACTACTCAATTCCAATTTACACCATAAAAGTTGGAGATTTTGAATATCCTTTAACACTTTCATATAATTATAGTGGCTTTAGACCAGAGGCTGACCCAACTATGGTAGGATTAGGTTGGACTGCTAATTTTAACGGAGCAATAATTAGGCAACTAAAAGGTATCGCAGATGAAGGCATTACTGGCTATTTTGCAAAAGGAGATTTTTATAAAAATATTAGCAGTTATAATCTTGATACCAAAAAAGATATATTAATAAATGGAGCAAATGGTTTTTGGGACACAAGACCTGATAAATATATTATAAATACACCTACCTTATCAGGAAGTTTTAGATTCAAAACTAATCGAACTCCCGTTTTCTCGCAACCAAAAAACTACCTTATTACATCCGATCCTATTTTACAATATATTAACTTAGTTGATGACAAAGGAGTACTTTATGAATTTAATGAAAAAGAAAAAACAACTATTTGGTCTTTTAATACAAATCCAGAAGAATCAGAATATACAAGTAGTTGGATGTTAAAGAAAGTAAAATTACCAAATTCCAATCAGGAACTTAATTTTCAATACCAAGATTATAATATTAATCACGGATATCAAAGTTTTATCAAAACTGTAAAGGACTACGGTTCTTATAAAGATGAAAATGGAGGGTTTAGAACGCAACCTAGCGATGATAATATAATGGGAAAGGTTATTAAAAGAATTGATTTCCCAAATGGTTATATACTGTTTAATCAGACAATCTCGTCTTATCGTACTCCAGGAGCCTATGGATCTTTCATATCAACCCAACAGGTCCGATTACAATCTGTTACAGTTTATAATTTGAAAAATGAAGCCATTGAGCGATTTATTTTTGATTATTATAATACCGGATATTATTACTATTTAAAATCAATAAAAAAACAAAGCCCAAACAATACATTATTAAATTATTATGATTTCGAATACGCTGATTTGGATCAAATGCCTGCAGACAGAATTACAAATGATAAAGTTGATTTATGGGGGTTTTATAATGGAGAGCCTTTTAATCAAAGTAATCTTGCATCACTAAATGCCTCTTTTAATAAAAGTAAAATTGGAGCTTTAACCAAAATAACTTATCCAACAAAAGGTACAACGGAGATTGTATACGAAGCAAATAATCTGGGCGAGGAAGGATCAGAGCCAGTACTTCCAACTAGAGATCCAGATGTCCTAATAATATCTTCAGAAGACACTTACGGATGTGAGTCCAAAGAAAAATTAATTACTATTACTGACAACATAGACTACGCAAAAATTACGTTGGAAACTGATGTGACTGCCTTAGATAGCTGGGCACAAAGCGCTTTTAAATCTAGTACTCCAAATGGTATTTCATATAGTCTGACTTCAGCGAGAGGGAGTAGTGACTACACAAATACAAACAGATACACTAGGCAAGAGTACTTCGTCACTTTATATCCTGGGACATATAGGCTGATTGGAGATCTTTGTGAAGCTGGCAATAATCCCGGTACTCATTATGCAAAAGTAACAGTAGATCATAATGTTTCTTTACCCCCTCCTGTAGGAGGTACGGTAAGTGGAGATGTTGGAGGAATTAGAGTTAAACAAACAAAAGACTGTTCAAATAACAATAACAATTGTATTTTAAAAATATATAAATATCCTGATGGAGGTTTTTTAACTGAACCAAAACCTAGATTTAGAAGCTTCGAAGTTGAAGTCGCGGATGGTTTAGTTTCTAATCCTGCTTTAATGAACTATAAGCGATACACTGAAAGCTATTATCCCATGACTCCAATGACTATTCTGGGCAGTCATGTCGCTTATCCTACTGTAGAAATTATTACCACAGACGAATCGATTGGTAAAACGGTTAATAATTTTTCTTATTATTTTCCTGTTATCCCTCAGTATAATTATAATGCGACTCTTTCTTATAATATTCCTCGGGATCCAGCAATTATATTTCCACAACCTAAACTTTTAGATTTTCCTGAATTGACTGAAGATAATGTAAAAAATGTTAAATTATCAAAACAATCTATTCTTGAGAAAACTGCTGATGGGTTCAAAGAAAAGCAAATTGAAACAAATTCGTATACAGATAAGGCTTATAATGACTCTAATTCTGTTTTTGACTGTGTTGTTTTGAGATATCCTTATGAACTCATATCAACCACAGGAGCGTACAATGATTATACCTGTCCCCCTCATCTACAGCCTCTTTTTCATAAAACAAAGGATTATCCACTCACTTCGACAAACATTGCAAAAAAAGAATCAAATGGTGAGATTCTCACACAGACCTCATATTTATATGATCCGGAGACCTCATATCCTCTTGAAGTAAAAACTTTGAACAGTATTGGTAACGAAATAATAGACAAGACATATTATCCCAAAAACAAAACTTCCCTAAACGGATTAACAGAATCTCAGCAATCGGCGATTGAAGCTTTAATAAATCGAAATATTGTTTCAGTACCAATCCAAACAGAAAAGATAATAAACACTTCCTCAGGCTCCTCTATAGTAAATAACATAACTAGAACAAATTTCAGTGTATGGCAGAATGGTACAATTGTTCTTCCTGAATTTATCCAGACAGCCAAAGGAAGCAATACTTTGGAAGATCGCATACAATTTCATGATTATTACCAAGATGGAAAGTTAAAGGAAGTTTCTCAAAAAAATGGAGTTCATACCGTTTACATTTGGGGCTACAGCCAAACCCTTCCGATTGCCAAAATAGAAAACGCGACAAATGCACAGGTAGCTAGCGCCTTAGGAGTTTCTGATTTATATAGCATTAACGAAACCAATTTGGCAGCCATAAATGCTTTGCGAAATGCCCTGCCAAACGCAATGGTGACCACCTACACCTATATTCCGCTTGTGGGAATAAGCACCATTACCGATCCAAAAGGCGACACCGCCACCTACACCTATGACAGTTTCGGAAGGCTTGAATCTGTAAGGGACGGCAAAGGGTTCATCCTTTCTGAAAACCAATACAATTACAAACAATAAAACCGGAAGCGCCATGAAAAATACAATACTATACCTTTTGGTTTTATTCCCAATATTGGCAATAGGCCAGACCCAGAGCGAAAACTACATTAAAACCGTAAAATACAAGGTGCCCAGCACACAGCTTATAAC
>Ga0308157_10003397_pt1 | contig 23306 bp, 17 predicted proteins | sample PhyBR1_FD_201035 | JGI IMG/M metagenome (GOLD analysis project Ga0308157, IMG submission 201035) | Phyllosphere microbial communities from UC Gill Tract Community Farm, Albany, California, United States - DLSLB.R1 | ecosystem: Host-associated > Plants > Phyllosphere > Unclassified | place: USA...
TGCGGCGGCGCTCCGTCGTCCCGCTCGTCGGGCTCGTCGCTCTCGGCCGTCGGTCGCTGTTTCGGATCGGTCATGGGCCTTCCTCCGCGTCCAGGGTACGTCGTACGCTGTGCGCATGGCGCGCTCCGTCTCAGACAAGATGCAGATCAAGCCCCACACCGAGGTGCTGTTCCACGGGTCGCGTGCGCAGCTCGCGCTTCTCGGGTCCCTGCCCGACGGGGTCGTGGTCGTCGACGGCGTCGCGCGCGCGACCGAAGGCGTCGTGGTCGTCTTCGTCGACGACGAAGCGACTCTCGACGCGTTCCTCGCCGAGTGCGTGCCGCATGTCACCTCGTTCCGCGCCGCATGGATCTGCTACCTCAAGGGCGGGCGTGCCGACATCAATCGCGACCGCATCTGGGAAGCCGTCGGTGACCACGGCCTCACGCTCGTGGCCAACGTCTCGATCGACGACGTGTGGTCGGCGGTGCGATTCAAGCGGACCTGATCCGCCGCGTCGTCAGTCGCCGAGAATCACCAGCTGGCCGGTGGCGCGGGTCATTGCGACATAGCGGTCGACGGCGCCCTCCACCCCGTCGCCGAGCGCAGACGGCTCGACGAGTACGACGAGATCGAACTCGAGACCCTTCGACTCGGTCGCCGTCAGTGCCGTGACGCGCGGCACGTCGGGGACGTCGGAGGCGCCGATCACGCACGCCACGCCGTCATCGCTCGAGCCGAGCCATTCGTCGAGGACCGTCCGCAGCTCGGAGACGCTCCCGCGGCGCACGGGCAGCCCCGAGGACCGCACCGACCTCGGAACGTTGGCATCCGGAACCGCCTCGCGGATCACCGGCTCGGCCTCGCACATGATCTCCGAGGGGGTGCGGTAGTTGATCGAGAGCGGAGAGATCTTCGCCCGCCGGATGCCGACGGCGCCGAGCCGTTCGGCCCAGCTCTGCGAGAAACCGTGGCGCGCCTGCGCGCGATCGCCGACGATCGTGAAGCTCTTCGACGGACAACGACGGATCAGCATGCGCCACTCGGCGTCGGTGAGCTCCTGCGCCTCATCGACGATCACGTGTGCGAACGGCCCTGCCAGTTCATCGATCGGCAGCGAGGGAAGAGCGCCGTCATCGATCAGCCGTTCCTGCATATCAGCTGCGCCCAGCATCAGGGCGACACCCTCACCGTCTTCGTCGGCATCCGAGAGGTAGCCGACGACGTTCTCGATGCGCTCGCGCTCGGCGTCGAGGGCTCGGCTGTGCGCGCGGCGTCGTGCGGTCGCCACGGGGTCGCCAATGAGGTCGCGTGCCGCATCGATCAGCGGCAGGTCCGCGAGCGTCCACGCAGCACCGTCATCGCGCTGCAGCAGGTCGACCTCGTTCGGAGAAAGCCAGGGAGCGTGACGAGCGAGCAGGCTGCGCGAGGTCCAGAGAGCGGCGACGAGCCCGGCCGGATCGAGCATGGGCCATACACGATCGAACATCTCGCGCAGGCCGGTATGCGTTTCGAACTCACGGCGGGCGAGGTGCGGCGGCATCTCCGTGACCTTCGCGGTGACGATCTCGAGCAGCTCCTCCCACACGAGCTCCTGTGCGTCGTTATGCGGAGTGCCGTCGTCGGCCGCCTCGAACGCCTCTGCCCATTCCTCGGGCTCGATCTCGATGTCGGCCCACGAGGTCGGAATCACGACGGGGCCCGCGGGCGGGCGCTCATAGCCGCGCACGATCCGCGCGATCGCTTCTTCGAAGCGCGCGGATCCCTTGAGCGAACCGACCCGCGAGTCGGTCTCGGGGACCGCGCTCTCCCCCTCGACGGTGAGGCGATCGAGCGTCGCGATGGCGACGCTGTGCTCGCCGAGGCTCGGCAGCACGTCGTCGACGTACGAAAGGTATCGGTCGTTCGGCCCGACGAAGAGGACCCCGCCGCCTCCGCGCCGGGAGATGCGCTGGTCGGCGTACAGCAGATATGCCGCCCGGTGCAGCGCGACGACGGTCTTCCCCGTGCCCGGCCCGCCGTCGACGACGAGCGAGTCGTGCGCGTCCGCGCGGATGATGGCGTCCTGATCCGCCTGGATCGTTCCGAGCACGTCGCGCATCTGTGATGAACGAGTGGCGCCGAGGCTGCGGATGAAGGCCGACTGATCGTCGAGCGCGACATCGTGCTCGCGCGCGTCCGGGTCGAACACCTCGTCCCAGAAATCGACCACGCGGCCGAGCTTCCAGCGGAACCTGCGCCGCATCACGAGGCCCATCGAGTTCTGGTGCGTCGCGCCGAAGAACGGCTCTGCCGCCGGAGCGCGCCAGTCGATGAGCAGGCGCTCGCCCTCGGGCGAGACGAGGCCCGTGCGGCCGATGTACAGCGCTTCTCCGTCACGCGTAACAATCTTGCCGAGGCACAGGTCCACGGCGAAGCGCCGCAGCATCGTCTGCTGCGCGACGAGGCCGTAGACGGCGATGTCTCGGTCCATCGCGTCCTGCCCGTCGCCGTCGATCCTCCTCGCGTCCGCGAGGCGCCGCTCCACGTCATTCCGCGCGGCGGCGAGGGCGAGATCGATCTCCGCGAGCCGGGCTTCGTCGTGCCCGATCACGGCAGGATCGGTCTTCTCGGCGAGATTCGGGGGCAGGGCGAACGCGGAGTGAGTCACGGTGACCCATTCTCTCGAAATCGCTCCACGCCCGCGCCGCTCGTCGGTGCTTCGGTCTCGATTCCCAGCCGAACGTCTCGGATGCGCCAGGATGGGCACATGACGATTGCGGATGATCGACTGGGGCGCCGCCTCGACGAACAGCTCGACGAGTTCCAGCGTGCCGAAAGCAGCCCGCACTTCCGTGTGGACATCGAGAGGATCCGTTTCTCGCCGTACTTCTCGAGGCTCTCGGCTGTGACCCAGGTCATCGCGCAGTCGGGCGCAGGCCTCGCGGTGCACAACCGGCTCACGCACTCGGTGAAGGTCGCCGCTGTCGCACGCGCGATCGCGATGCATCTGCACCGCGACGAGGGGCCCATAGGTCGTCTCGTGGAAGAGCTCGGAGGGTGCCACCCGGTGGTCGTTCAGGCCGCCGCTAGCGCTCATGACATCGGGCATCCCCCATTCGGGCATCTGGGTGAGCAGACGCTCGATCGGCTCGCCCGAGACCGCTTCCGTCTTCATGAAGGCTTCGAGGGAAACGCCCAGACGTACCGCATCCTGACGCGGCTCGACGAATACGACACTCCTGGCGTCGGTCTGAACCTCACGCGCGCCGTGCGCGCGGCGGTGCTCAAGTACCCGTGGCGGCGCGGAGAGGGCGGTGAGCGCCGCGGAGCGGCGAGCGACAAGTTCTCGATGTACGCCGTCGATCTGGCCGATGCCGATGATGCGCTCAGCGCGTACTCCGCGATCGCGCCGGGGCAGCAGACGGTCGAGTGCTCGGTCATGGACATTGCCGATGACATCGCATACTCGCTGCACGACCTCGATGACTTCTATCGCGCGGGACTGCTGAATCAGGCCACGATCGCCGGCGAGTTCCGCGCGTGGCGCCGCGACGTCGGAACGCTGCGCACGATGCACACCGATGCGCTCGCGGCGCAGACTCGCGTGCCCGGTCATTCGCTCGAGCTGCTGTGGCGGAGACTCGAGCATCGCGATCCGTGGATCGCGGACAGCGACGCATTCGATGCCGCGGTCGCGCGCGTCGCGGACGAGGTCGTCGACGGACTGCTGACCGTTCCGTTCGACGGATCCCTCGCGGCCGACCGCGCGCTCGCCGGTTTCACATCGGGGTGGATCCGACATCTGCAGTCGTCGGTCGAAGTGCACCGAGACCCGGCCCACCGCTCGGGCCATGTCAGTCTCGATCGCACAGCATGGCACGAGGTGGCGGTGCTGAAGTTCCTGCACGAGCGCTTCATCCTCGACCGCGCCGACCTCGCCGTGTATCAGCGCGGGCAGGCGAGCGTGCTCGAGCGTCTCGTCGACGGTCTCGCCGCGTGGCTCGATGATCCCCACGACGTCAGGCGCGCGCCGCGGCGGCTGGTCGATCTCGTCCAACTGGCCACCGAGGACTATCTGGGGCTGCGCACCGAGCGGCCCGAGCTGTTGTCGACCACGAGCGAGACCGAGCTGCATCGGCGCGCGGTCGGCCGCGGCGTCATCGACTACGTCTCATCGCTCACCGACGCACAGGCGGCGCATCTCGACGCGCTCCTCGCCGGGCGCACAGAGCGGTTGTGGGATGCGGGCCAGGGCCTCTGAGCTGACCCCGGACGCACGCGCGTTGTGAGGATCGGGCCCCTCGGGCATAGACTTGCCGCCGGACTTGGTCTGTGTCACGGATAATGTGCGCGGGCGCTTCGAAGGCGAGCACGCTCCGCCCCACAAGGGCGGAGAGGATTCCCCGCGACCTCGTCCTCGTCGACCGCCAGGCGGTTCCCCGCGCTCCGCGCGCAGAAAGGACTTCAATGCTCGATTCCAACCTTCAGGCCACGCTTGATGGCGTCCTCGCCCGCAACCCGGGCGAGCCCGAGTTCCATCAGGCCGTTCACGAGGTCTTCGATTCTCTCGCCCTCGTGCAGGAACGTCACCCCGAGTACAACGACAAGGCGATCCTGACGCGGCTGTGTGAACCGGAGCGTCAGATCATCTTCCGCGTGCCGTGGGTCGACGATCGTGGCGAGGTGCAGGTCAACCGCGGGTTCCGCGTCGAGTTCAACTCCGCGCTCGGTCCGTACAAGGGCGGCCTGCGGTTCCGTGGCAATGTGAACCTTGGCATCGTGAAGTTCCTGGGCTTCGAGCAGATCTTCAAGAACTCCCTCACGGGTCTTCCGATCGGCGGCGGCAAGGGCGGCAGCGACTTCGATCCGGCGGGCAAGTCCGACGGCGAAGTCATGCGCTTCTGCCAGTCGTTCATGAGCGAGCTCTACCGGCACATCGGTGAGTACACCGACGTGCCCGCCGGCGACATCGGGGTGGGTGCGCGAGAGATCGGCTACCTGTTCGGCCAGTACAAGCGCCTGACGAACAAGTACGAGTCAGTCCTCACGGGCAAGGGGCTCGACTGGGGCGGATCCCTCGTGCGCACCGAGGCAACGGGCTACGGTGCGACCATCTTCGCGCAGGAGATGCTGGCCGCGCGCGGCACCAGCATCGAGGACCGGAAGGTTTCGGTCTCGGGATCCGGCAACGTTGCGATCTACGCGATCGAGAAGGTGCATCAGCTCGGCGGCATTGCGATCACCGCGTCCGACTCGACCGGGTACGTGGTCGATGAGGACGGCATCGACCTCGACCTGCTCAAGCAGATCAAGGAGGTCGAGCGCGGCCGCATCAGCACATACGCCGACCGACGCGGTGGGCGTTCGCGGTTCGTCGAAGGCGGATCCGTGTGGGACGTGCCGGTCGATGTCGCGCTCCCCTGCGCCACACAGAACGAGCTGCACGAGAAGGACGCGAAGACCCTCGTCGCGAACGGCGTCATCGCGGTCTCCGAGGGTGCCAACATGCCCTCGACGCCCACCGCCGTGGAGGTCTTCCAGGAGGCCGGCATCGCATTCGGGCCCGGCAAGGCGGCGAACGCGGGCGGCGTTGCGACCAGCGCGCTCGAGATGCAGCAGAACGCCTCGCGCGATACCTGGTCGTTCGAGTACACCGAGGAACGCCTCACCGACATCATGAAGGGCATTCACCAGAACGCCCTCGAGACCGCCGAGGAGTTCGGCCGCCCCGGCAACTACGTGGTGGGCGCGAACGTCGCGGGCTTCCGCAAGGTCGCCGACGCGATGATCGCCTTCGGCGTGATCTGAGCGGATCGTCAGACGGCGATGGCCGGTGGGATTGGTCCCACCGGCCATCGCCGTCTTCAGGCCGAGATCACTCGGCAGGCAGCACCAGGTCCTGGCCCGCGAAGATGAGGTCGGGGTTCGAGACGCCGTCCTGGTTCACGGCGAACAGGCCGAGCCAGCCGCTGGAGATGTCCAGCTCGTCGGCGATCGTCGCGAGCGTGTCGCCCGATTCGATCGTGTAAGTGTCATCCGATGCCTCGACCTCGGGCAGGTCGTATGCGGGTGCCTCGGGTGCGGCGGCGGGTGCCGGTTCCTCAGCAGGAGCGGGTGCCTCGGCCGGCGCCTCCGCCGGTGCGGGCTGCTCGGCCGCCGGGGCTTCCGCCGGTGCCGGTTCTTCGGCGGGGGCCGGCTCCTGGGCAGGCGCCTCGCGAGGCTCTGCCGCACCGGTCGCGCCGATCTGCGCCGAGCAGCTCGGCCATGCGCCCCAGCCCTGAGTCGCAAGCACGTTCTCCGCGATGCGGATCTGTTCCTCGCGCGAGGCGTCGGCGGGGTTGCCGACGCCGCCGTTCGCCTCCCACGTGGGAAGCGAGAACTGCAGGCCGCCGTAGTACCCGTTGCCGGTGTTGATCGCCCAGTCTCCGCCCGACTCGCACTGCGCGAGGGCGTCCCACGTCGCGTCGTCGGCGGCGTTCGCGGCCGTCGGCACGAGCGTGACCGCGGCGGCGAACGCCATGATGCCGGACGCGACCGCACCGCCGCGGGCAAGGCGGCGCTTGACGGAAACGGTGGGGGTGGTGGTGTTCTGGTCCACTGCGAACTCCTCGGCCTCGTCTGCGCACAGATCCTGCGCGTCGCCGCCCGACCGTGCTATCGACATCATGGAGCGAAGGACTCTTGGGGCGGCTCACGACGGCCATCCTTCGCGGTCAACGGCCCACCCTACGCCAAGATCACGAACAGGTAACAAACCGAATCAGCAACTTGACAGGCGGCACACCAACAACTTTGTGGATGTTTGTGAACGTTGGTTCGGCTTGCTGTCAAGGCCGTGCGGCACGTGTGGGACGCTCGCTAACATGAGTACCTCGCCGCAGACAGCGCGAGCTCACCAACACGTGATACGTCCGGAGGAGCCTCATGAACCACGAGGACCAGGAGAACGAGTCGGATCGAGAGCAGGGTACCGACGAAGCGAATCCTAAGAGCCGGTCTTCGGCCGCCGAAGACGTTCCGGCAGGAGGTGCGGGCGCTGATTCGGGTGCCGCCGACGTGGTGCGCGTCGATCCGGAGGACGATGCGGAGATCGCCAATCGCTCGAGCATGAACGACGAACCGGGAGTCGGGACCCGCGGTCCTGACGACAACATGGATCCTTCAGAAGAATAGCGGACGGCGTGCCGATCGCGTTCCCGGCGCGGAAGCGCGAGCGTTCGCTGGCGGCGGGCGCAGCCGCATAGAATCGCCTGATGACGAACAGCCGGGCATTGCCGCGTTCCGCGGCGACCGCGCGTCGCAAGGAGCGCCGCGACGGAGTGTTGCTCGTCATTCTCGGAACCGCGTTCGTCGCAGCCGGCGTGCTGCTGTTCGTGGTCGCCGATCCGTGGATGGCCGCAGTCGGGGTCTGTTTCGGAGCCATGAGCGTGCTCGGCGGAATTGCGATGCTGCTGGGCACCATGACCCGCGGCGCCGAGATCTTGACTCTTATCAGTGGCGCCCTCTTCGGCCTCACCGGTGCCCTCATGCTGCTCTCAGGGCTGCTCGCACCGGCCGCTTGGGGCTGGCGCGGCGGCGGCACCGCAGTCATCGCGGGTTCGATTACGCTCGTATTCTTCGGTGGAGGAACTCTGCTCTACGTCTTCGTGCGCATGCGCCGCCGTCGGGCTCGGCGCACGCGGAAGTGACCGTGCAGCGCGGCACGCGCACCCATTCGGCTTCGCCGAGCAGGAGGACCGCGAGCGGCGGCTCCCCGGCTGCAGCTCTGTTCAGCCTGAGGATGTCACGAAGTATTTGAACCCCACATGCGAATCCGCGAAGCCCAACCGCAGGTAGAACCGCCTGGCATCGGTTCGTGACATGTCAGACGTGAGCTGAACGAGTCGCGCTCCGACAGCGGGGGCCGCAATGCCTGTCAGCCACCCCATCAGCGCGCTGCCGATGCCCGACGAACGCCGGTCAGGCGAGACGCGAACCGCCTCCACCTGGAGTCGGGTTGCTCCCCCGCGCGACATACCGGGAAGGCTGGTGAGCTGCAGCGTCCCGACGATCTCGCCATCGGGGTCAACGGCGACGAGCAGATCGTTGCGAGCATCCTCCGCGATCTCCTCGAACGCTCGTTCGTAGACATGTCGAGTGGCCGTGTGAGTCCCATCGGCGCGAGCACTGCTGACCGCGTCGTCCCGAAGCAGGTTCACCACAGCATCCAGGTCGTCGCGTGTTGCGCGCCGTACCTGAATCTCTCCAGATTCCGACTCGACGACGTCGGGCAGCAGCAGAGTTGCGATCATCCACCGATCATGACACGAAGTCTCACTTCTCCGGATCGTCCGTGTTCGGCTCCCAGCCGAGCGCAGGCGCGACATGCGTTGCGAACGACTCCAAGATGCGTGCACAAAAATCGACACCCAGCTGGTTCGGCACCGTGATCAGCAGTGTGTCCGCCTCGGCGATGGCCTCGTCGTGGCGCAATTGCTCGACGAGCGCATCCGGCTCGTCCACGTAGGAGCGACCGAAGATCGCGCGCGTCGTCTCATCGATGTTGCCGATCTGGTCCTCCGCATCTCCCCCGCCCGCGAAGTAACGGCGCTCGGCGTCGCTCGTGATCGGAATGATCGAACGCGAGATGGATGTGCGCGGTTCGAAGCCCCACTTGTCTGAGTCCCAGGCGCTCTTGAACGCGCGCAGCTGCTTCGCCTGCTGCACGTGGAACGGCTCTCCCGACTCATCGTTCTTCAGCGTGGAACTCATCAGGTTCATGCCGTGCTGTGCGGCCCAGACGGCCGTCGCGTCGGATCCGGCGCCCCACCAGATGCGCTGGCGCAGGCCCTCGCTCGTCGGCTCGAGCCTCAACAGACCTGGCGGGTTCGGGAACATCGGGCGCGGGTTCGGCTCCGCGAATCCCTGTCCCTCCAGCAGCTGCAGGTACAGCTCGGTCTTCCGTCGGGCGGCCTCGGCACCAGAAGGATCGTCTTCTTCTGATCCGTAGCCGAAGTACTTCCAGCCATCGATGACCTGCTCGGGTGAACCGCGAGAGATGCCGAGCTGCAGGCGTCCGTCGGAGATCAGATCGGCCGCGCTCGAGTCCTCCACCATGTACATCGGATTCTCGTAGCGCATGTCGATCACTCCCGTGCCGAGCTCGATGCGACTCGTCTTCGCGCCCGCCGCGGCGAGGAGTGGGAACGGAGACGACAGCTGGCGCGCGAAGTGGTGCACGCGGAAGTACGCGCCATCGACGGCGATGTCTTCCGCGGCTTGCGCGAGGTCGATCGACTGATGCAGCACATCGCTCGCCGACCGCGTCTGCGACTGCGGATGCGGCGTCCAGTGGCCGAACGAGAGAAATCCGATCTTCTTCATATTTCTATTCAACAACATGAATCGCGAATCATTCCCCGAAACCCGCCTGCGAATGCGCGGTCTTAGACTGAGAGCGTGACCAAGGTGCGCTACGTGGCAATCGGAGACAGCTTCACCGAAGGCGTCGGCGACGAGCGCCCCGACGGCACCCCGCGAGGGTGGGCCGACCTGACGGCAGAGGGATGGGCGGCGAGCCTCGCAGAGCCCATCGAGTATGCGAACCTCGCCATCCGCGGACGCCTCGCGTGGCCCGTCGTCGACGAGCAGCTCGAGGCGGCGCTCGCCCTCGGGCCGACGCACCTCAGCTTCAACGGCGGCGGCAACGACATGCTGCGGCCGGGTACGAAGATCGAGCGGATCGTCGACGCGTTCGTCACCGTCGCCCGCCGCTGTCACGAGCGCGACGTCGTACCAGTGCTGCTGGCCGGCGCGGATCCGTCAGGCGGACTGCCGATGTCACGCCTGATCCGCCGGCGCGGCGATGCGCTGATGTCGGCCGTGACGAACCGCATGCGTCGCACGGAGAACATCGTCTGGGCGATCAATTGGACGGACGATCGCCTGCGCGACCCGTCGTTCTGGTCGCCCGACCGGCTGCACATGAACTTCCGCGGACATCACCGCGTCGCCGCGCGCGTGCTCGAATCGCTCGGACACGCGGCACCCGACGCATGGTGGGATCTGCCGGACGCGGCTCAGCCGCATCTGGACACCCGCGCGTACTATCGCGCTCATGTCGCGCCCTGGGTCAAGCGACGCATGACAGGGCGGTCATCGGGCGACGGCCGCGCGCCGAAACACGGCGAGTGGACGAGCATCCGCTGACGCTGCTCGCGAGGACCGCCCGGACACGCGCGTTCCTGACGGGGTGAAGCGGTAGACTCCGGCGTTTTCTGCGGAGCGGAGCGGCCGCGTCAGACGAGAGCGCGGCCCTTCAGCTCGGTCAGCCCCCAGGCGCTCAGCGCGGCGATGGCGAAGCAGACCGCGAACACGGTGAAGACGAGGGGCGCGCCGCCGAGACCGAGCGCCCACGGCGTGAACAGCGGCGCGACGATCGACGCGACCCTGCCGACCGCGGCCGCGGCACCCGCGCCCGTGGCGCGGACTGACGTCGGATACACCTCGGGGGTGACCGCGTAGAGCGCGCCCCACGCGCCCAGATTGAAGAACGACAGCAGGCACCCGTACAGCAGGATCTGCCAGACCTCGCCCGCCGTACCGAAGAGCATCGCCGACGCGGCCGACCCCACGAGGAACACCGACAGCGTCGCGCGTCGGCCCCACCTCTCGATGAGCCACGCTGCGAGGGCGTATCCGGGCAGCTGCGCGAGCGTGATGATGAGGGTGTAGCCGAACGACCGCACGAGATCGAATCCCTGCGAGACGAGGATCGATGGGATCCAGATGAACGCGCCGTAGTAGCTGAAGTTCACGAACGCCCACACTGCCCACAGTGCGTATGTGCGCCGCGCCAGCCCTCCTCGGAACAGATCGAGCACGGTCGCGCGGCCGACCGTCACGGTGCGCGACACCGGAACGAACGGTGCCGAGGACCCATTCTCGAAGCGGCGCACGACGCGGTCGGCCTCTTCGACGCGCCCCTTCGATTCGAGCCAGCGCGCGGACTCGGGCAGTCCCCAGCGCACCACGAGCGCATAGACGGCGGGAACGGCTCCGATCGCGAACGCCCAGCGCCACCCGTTCTCGAGCGGCACGACGAAGTAGCCGATGACGGCGGAGGCCGTCCAGCCGACGGCCCAGAACGCTTCGAGGACGACGACGAGGCGTCCGCGGATCCGCGTGGGTGCGAATTCGCTGACATACGTGGATGCGACGGGCAGTTCGGATCCGAGGCCCAGTCCGACGATGAAGCGCAGCACGAGCAGCACCGCCACTCCCCCGACGAGCGCCGACGCGCCGGTTGCGAGGCCGTAGATCAGAAGGGTGAGCGCGAAGACCTGCCGGCGCCCGAGTTTGTCGGCGAGCAGCCCGCCGACGCTCGCCCCGATGGCCATGCCGATGAACCCGACTGACGCGATCCACCCGGCCGTCGAGCCATCGAGCGCCCACTCGGCCGTGAGCGCGGCAATGATGAACGAGATGAGCCCGACGTCCATCGCGTCGAGCGCCCACCCGACGCCCGATCCCGACAGGATCCGTACGTGCTCGCGCGAGAAGCGCACGCGGTCGAGCCGCGCGGAGGGCAGAGCCTGCTGAGGTGAGGTCACCCCGTCAGGTTAATGTCAATTCGACACGAACACGAATCACGCGAGCAGCGCTCCGCGCAGCGTGTCGAGGCCGACGCCGCCGAGATCGAGCGCACGGCGGTGGAAGTCCTTCAGTGAGAAGGCATCGCCCTCACGCGCAGCCACCTCGTCGCGCAGCTGCTCCCAGATGCGCTGACCGACCTTGTAGGCGGGCGCTTGGCCCGGCCACCCGAGGTAGCGGTTGACCTCGAACTGCACGAACGCGTCGTCCATGTTGACGTTGCGCCGCATGAAGTCGAGCGCGTACGCGGCGTTCCATGCTCCCTCGCCGTCAGGGCGAGGCTTCTCGAGGTGCACCCCGATGTCGAGCACGACGCGGGCGGCGCGCATGCGCTGGCCGTCGAGCATGCCGAAGCGCGCGGCCGGGTCGTCGAGGTAACCGAGCTCCTCCATGAGCCTCTCGGCGTAGAGCGCCCAGCCCTCGGCATGGCCCGACGTGCCGGCCAGCAGGCGCCGCCAGCTGTTGAGCCTGTCTCGACCCACGACGGCCTGACCGATCTGCAGATGGTGGCCCGGAACGCCCTCGTGGTACACCGTGGTCAGCTCGCGCCAGGTGTCGAAGGTCTCGACGCCTTCGGGCACCGACCACCACATGCGGCCGGGGCGCGAGAAGTCGTCGCTCGGACCCGTGTAGTAGATCTCGCCTGACGTGGTCGGCGCGATCATGCACTCGATGCGTCGCACCTGCTCAGGGATGTCGAAGTGCGTGCGGCCGAGGTCTTCGACCGCACGATCTGCGGTCGCCTGCATCCATTCGCGCAGCGCCTCCGCGCCGACGAGCTTATGGGTCACATCGCGCTCGAGGAATGCCACAGCCTCTTCGACGCTCGCGCCGGGCCGGATCTCACGCGCGAGCCTCTCCTGTTCGTCACTGACGCGTGCGAGCTCGTCGAGTCCCCACTCGTACGTCTCGTCGAGGTCGATCTCGGCGCCGAGGAAACGGCGGGAGTGCAGTGCGTACAGCTCGCGGCCCACGGCGTCGCGCTCGCCGGCGCGCGGGGCCAGCACGCCATCGAGGAACCGCGCGAGCCGCGCGTATGCGCTGCGTGCCCCGTCAGCCCCCGCCGTGAGGTCGCGCCGGAGCGCGGCCGGCAGGTCGGCTGAGCCGACTGCGCCTGCGATCGCCTGGTCGAAGAACCCGCCGGGCTTCGCGTACCCGCGCACCTGATCGGCGACCTCGTGCACCTGCCGCACCGCGGGCACGGTGCCGGAGAGGAGGCCCTCGCGAAGCGTTTCGGTGTATCCCTCGAGCGCCGCCGGCACGCCCGACAGCCGCTTCGCGTACCGCGACCAGTCCTCTTCGGTCTCGGTGGGCATGAGGTCGTACACCTGCCGGATCTCCTGAGCCGGGCTCTCGAGCACGTTGAGGTCGCGCAGGTGCCAGCCCGACTCATGCAGTTCGATGTCGATGCGCAGCTCGCGTGCGAGGTCGGCCTGAGTGACGCGGTCGACATCGTCGACGGGGTCGGCCTTCTCGATCAGCGCGAGGCTTGCGCGCGCGGCCGCGGCGTATGCGTCGGCGCCCGCCGGGCTGTAGTCGCCGTATCGGTCGTCGCCTTCAGAACGGCCGATGTACGTGCCGACGGTCGGAACGAGGTCGACGACCTGGTCGAGCCATGCGTCGGCGACCTGGTCGATCTGAGACTGGGGGCGAGGAGTCCTGCACATCTTCCCCAGGCTATCGCTCAGCTCGCGCAGGGCGAATTCGCACTCAGTGCGCGGCTTCGTTCCAGTTCGAGCCGTGCCCGACCTGCACCGAGAGCGGCACCGTCAGCTCGGCCGCACCGGCCATGCGGTCGCGCACGATGCGCTCCACGTCATCCCACTCGCCCGGAGCGACCTCGACGACGACCTCGTCATGGATCTGCAGCAGCAGCCGCGATCGCATCTCGCGCAGATCGTCATCGATGCGGAAGAGCGCGATCTTCATGATGTCGGCCGCGCTGCCCTGGATCGGGGCGTTGAGAGCGGCGCGCTCTGCGTTCTCGCGCAGCACGCGGTTCGGGCTCGTCAGGTCGGGAAAAGGCCGGCGCCGGCCGAAGATCGTCTCGGTGTACCCGTCTTCTCGGGCCTTCTCGACCGACGAGCGCAGGTAATCGCGCACCGCTCCGAAGCGCTCGAAATAGCCGAGCATGAGCTGCTTCGCCTCTTTCTGCTCGATGCCGAGCTGCTTCGCGAGGCCGAAGGCGCTGAGGCCGTAGACGAGACCGTAGCTCATCGCCTTGACCTTGCTGCGCATCTCGCCGGACACCTCATCGGGCGTCACGCCGAACACCTGAGCACCGACGAAGCGGTGCAGGTCCTCGCCGGCGTTGAACGCCGAGACGAGGCCCTCGTCTCCTGACAGATGCGCCATGATGCGCATCTCGATCTGCGAGTAGTCGGCGGTCAGCAGGGTCTCGTACCCCTCACCGACCTCGAATGCCGCACGGATGTGCCGCGAGTCATCGGTGCGCACGGGAATGTTCTGCAGGTTCGGATCGGTGCTCGACAGGCGACCCGTCTGGCTGCCGGTCTGCACGTAGGTCGTGTGCACGCGGCCGTCGTCACCGATCGCGAGGTCGAGCCCATCGACGATCTGTTTGAGCTTAGTCGCTTCGCGGTGCGCGAGCAGCTGACCGAGGAACGGATGCCCGGTCTTCTGCTGCAGGTCGGCCAGAGCGCTGGCATCGGTCGTGTAACCGGTCTTCGTCTTGCGCGTCTTCGGCAGCTCGAGCTCTTCGAACAGCACCTGCTGGAGCTGCTTCGGCGACCCGAGGTTCACCTCGCGCCCGATCTCGGCGTAGGCGTCGCTTGCGATCGACGCGGCGCGCCCGCCGAGTTCGGTCGACAGGGTCGAGAGGATCTCGTGCGAGACGGCGACACCGGCGAGCTCCATGCGCGCAAGGGTCACGAGGGTCGGCATCTCGATGTCGAGCAGCACCTTCCGCGCGCGTTCGGGAAGCGCCTCCACTGCCGCCGAGGCAGTTCGCAGTGTGAACCACGCGAGCTGGCCCGGAGAGGCGCCCTCGTTCTCGGGAACGAGCTGATCGGGATCGGCCTGCGGCAGCTGTTCTCCGAGATAGCGGTCGACGAGATGCGCGAGCGTCTTGTCGGGGAACGACGGACGCGCGATCCATCCCGCGATGAGCGCATCGATCACGGTGCCGCGCACGTCTAAGCCCCCACGGGCCAACGCCTTCACCTGGATCTTCGCGTCGCACATTGCCTTGGGAGCGTCGGAGGCGAACCACGCGCGCACGGCCGAGGCCGTCTGATCGTTCCATGCTGCCTCGACGACGGCATCGCCGAATGCGAAGCCGACGGCACGGGGCAGAGCGCCGTCGATCTCGACCGTCACGCCGACCGTGCCGTTCGTCTCTCGGAGCCACGACTCGAGGGCCTCGCCCGAGAGCGCGCTCGCCACCGGCAGCTCGACGGCCTGCTCGTCGGCCGCTGCATCGCCCTGACCCAGCTGGTCGAGAACCCGCTTCAGCAGAGTGCGGAACTCGAGCTGCGAGAACACGTCGCGCACGGCGGGCTCGTCGACCGCTGCGATCTCGAGCTGATCGAGCTCGACCGGCACGTCGATGTCGTCGAGGAGACGGTTGAGGCGCCGGTTGCGGCGCACGTCGTCGACGTGGTCGCGCAGGTTCTGCCCGACGACGCCCTTGATCCCCTCGGCACCGTCGATGATCGCGTCGAGAGAGCCGAACTGGGTGATCCACTTCACGGCGGTCTTCTCGCCCACCTTCGGCACACCGGGCAGATTGTCGGCCTTCTCGCCGACGAGCGCGGCGATATCGGGGTACTGGTGCGGCGCGACGCCGTAGCGATCCATCACGGCCTCGGGGTCGTAGCGCTTGAGCTTCGACACGCCCTGCACCGACGGATACAGCAGCGTCACGCGGTCGTTGACGAGCTGGATCGCGTCGCGATCGCCCGAGCAGAGGAGCACGTCGTACCCGGCCTCAGAACCCCGCTTTGCAAGCGTCGCCAGAATGTCGTCGGCTTCGAACCCGTCTTTCTCGAGCACCGTGATGTTCATCGCCTCGAGCGCCTGCTTCAGCAGCGGGATCTGCCCCTTGAACTCGGCGGGCGTCTCCTGGCGCCCCTCTTTGTAGTCGGGGTACTCGTCTTTGCGGAAGGTCTTGTCTGACACGTCGAACGCGACCGCGACGTGCGTCGGGGCCTGGTCGCGCAGCAGACCGATGAACATCGACAGGAAGCCGTGGATGCCATTCGTATGCTGGCCCTCGGCATTGACGAAACTGTCGACCGGCAGCGCGAAGAACGCTCGAAAGGCCAGCGAATGGCCGTCGACGATGAGCAGGGTAGGCTTCGTGGGATCCGTCACCCCTCCAGGGTATGCGGCACCCCCGACAAACGTCCCCCTCGCCACGAAAAGGATGACAGATGACCCCTGCCACGACCGGACTCGAGTGGGCCTCTGAGCGCGGACTCGGCACCCTTGCCGACAAGATGGGCATCGAGCTCTCGGAGCTCTCGGCGGAGCGCTCGGTCGCGACGATGCCCGTCGAGGGCAACACTCAGCCCGTCGGGCTGCTGCACGGCGGTGCCTACGTCGTGCTCGGCGAGTCACTCGGTTCGATGTCGGCGAACTACCATGCCGGACCCGAGCGGCTCGCCGTCGGCATCGACATCAATGCCACGCACACCGCGTCCGCGACCTCGGGCATCGTTACGGCGGTCTGCACCGCGATCCATCTGGGAAACACGCTCACCGTGCACGAGATCGTCGTGACCGATGAGAGCGGCCGTCGCTGCTCCACTGTGCGCATCACGAACCTGATCAAGCCCCGGTCATAACGCAAGCGGCGGCCCCCTTCCTCAGGGGCCGCCGCTTCATCCGCGCTGTGCGCGGTCAGTTCTTCTTCGGTGCGAGCTGCTCGATGATCGCCTTCGCGACGTCCTGCATCGTGAGGCGGCGGTCCATCGACGCCTTCTGGATCCATCGGAAGGCTTCAGGCTCGGCGAGGCCCATCTTCTCGTTGAGGAGGCCCTTGGCACGGTCGACGAGCTTGCGCGTCTCGAAGCGCTCGACAAGGTCGGCGACCTCGGCCTCGAGCGTGATGATCTGCTCGTGGCGGGCCAACGCGATCTCGATCGCGGGCAGCAGGTCGTTCGGCGTGAACGGCTTCACGACGTAGGCGAGGGCGCCCGCCTCAGTGGCCCGCTCGACGAGCTCCTTCTGGCTGAACGCCGTCAGCAGCACGACGGGTGCGATGTTGTCGCGGCTGAGCTGCTCAGCGGCGGTGATGCCATCGAGCTGCGGCATCTTCACATCCATCACGACGAGGTCGGGACGGAGCTCCGTCGCCAGCTGCACCGCCGTCTCGCCATCGCCTGCTTCGCCGACGACCTCGAAGCCGTTGTCCCGAAGGATCTCGACGATGTCCATGCGGATCAAGGACTCGTCTTCGGCAACCACCACTCGGCGCGGTGCGGTCTGCGCGTTCTCGCTCTGCTCTTCGCTCACGTCACCCATCCTATGACCGGGTGCCCCGGATCGTCTTCAGCCAGCCGTAAGACACGCCCGTGCTCCGACAGATTCGAAGCTCGCGAGCAGGCATCAGACGGCTTCAGTCGTGGTGGAAGACCTCAGCGATCGGGAGCCACTGCTCGTCATCGGGCGTGCCGGGAAGGCGCGTCTGCAACGGTTCCTGCACCGCCCACCACCTCTGCGTCACCGGATCCGCGGCCATCTTCGCCATGTCGGACTCGTAGTCGTCGCCGACGTACTCAAAATAGGAGAACAGCAGGTCGCCGTACCGGAAGATCGAGTAGTTGCGGATGTTGCAGTCGGTGATCGTCTGCAGGACGTCGGGCCACACGGCGGCGTGGTACGCCTCGTACTCCTCGCGGTTCTCGGGCGCCAGCCCGATGACCGATGCAATGCGCTTCATCGTCTCTGCCTCATCATTGATGTCTCTGCGTGCCGGTGGTGGGATTCGAACCCACACGCCCTTGCGGACAACGCATTTTGAGTGCGTCGCGTCTACCGTTCCGCCACACCGGCCCAAGTGACGATCCTATGGGATCGTCACCCGTGTGCTGCGCCGACCTACTGCTCGTAGGCGGGTGCTGCGCCGTGGATCGCGTCGCCCACGCGGTGCACGCGCAGGTCGTTCGTCGACCCCGCGATCCCGGGAGGCGATCCCGAGATCACGATGACCTTGTCGCCGACGCGCGCGAGCTCGTTGGCGAGCAGGTAATCGTCGACCTGCAGGAACATGCGGTCGGTGTGCTCGACGAGGGGCACGATCGCCGACCGGATGCCCCACGTCAGCTGCATGCGACGGCGGGTCTCCTCCTCGATCGTGAAGGCGATCATCGGGCGCGCGGGGCGCAGACGCGACATGCGTCGCGCCGAGTCACCGGTCTGCGTGAAGATGCAGAGCAGCTTCGCGTCGACGAAGTCGGCGACCTCGACGGCAGCCACGGTGAGGGCGCCGCCCTGGGTGCGCGGCGTCGAGGTGAGCGCCTCGATGCGGTCGAGGCCGTGATCCTCGGTCGACTCGACGATGCGAGCCATCGTCTGCACCGTGATCGCCGGATACTTGCCGACGCTCGTCTCACCCGACAGCATGACCGCGTCAGCGCCGTCGAGCACAGCATTCGCGACGTCGCTCGTCTCCGCGCGGGTCGGCACCGGGTTCTGGATCATCGATTCGAGCATCTGCGTGGCGACGATGACCGGCTTCGCGAGACGGCGCGCGATGGTGATCGCGTTCTTCTGCACGATCGGCACGGCCTCGAGCGGCAGCTCGACGCCGAGGTCGCCGCGGGCGACCATGATGCCGTCGAACGCTTCGACGATCTCCTCGAGAACGTCGACGGCCTGCGGCTTCTCGATCTTCGCGATGATCGGAACGCGGCGCTCCTCCTCGGCCATGATCACGTGGGCGCGCTGCACATCCTTGGCACTGCGCACGAACGACAGCGCGATGATGTCGGCGCCCTTGCGGAGCGCCCAGCGCAGGTCGTTCTCGTCCTTCTCGCTGAGCGCCGGCACGTTGACGGCGACGCCGGGCAGGTTGATGCCCTTGTTGTTGCTCACGGGACCGCCGACGACGACCTCGGTCGTCACGACCGTGCCGTCGCTGGAGAGCACCTTGACGCGCACCTTGCCGTCGTCGATCAGCAGGAAGTCGCCGGGGGCGACGTCGTCTGCGAGCCCCTTGTACGTGGTGCCGACGAGCTCCTTGGTGCCCTCGACATCTTCCATCGTGATCTTGAAGATGTCGCCTTCGGCGAGGTCATGGGGTCCGTCGACGAATGTGCCGAGACGGATCTTCGGTCCCTGCAGATCCGCGAGGATCGCGACGGGCCTGTCCGCATCCGCGGCGGCGCCGCGCACGTTCTCGAAGTTCTGGTCGTGAACGGAGTAGTCGCCGTGGCTGAGGTTGAAACGCGCGACGTCGAGTCCGGCGTCGATCAGCTCCCGAACGGTTTCCTTGGTCGAGGTCGCCGGCCCGAGGGTTGCGACGATCTTGGCTCTTCTCACAAAAATGCCTTCCGCACTGCTGGGCATGCCTGCCCGTGGCTATGGAGATGCGTTCCGCCGAATGCCCGCGGCACCGCACGTGCCGCGCTTCGGGATCTTTCCTGAACGCTTCCTCCAGACTACTCGCTTCGGGACCCGTCTCGAAGCGGCGGGTCCCGAAGCGATCACACGTGCATGCCGACGTCGGTGGGTCGCACCGGCGACGGCAGCAGGGTCTCCCCCATCAGGTGCTCGTCGACCCGCGCTGCCGCCGACCGCCCTTCCGCGATCGCCCACACGATCAGCGACTGCCCCCTACCCGCATCGCCGGCGACGAACACACCCGGCTGCGACGTCTCGTACCTGTCGTCGCGCTCGAGCGTCCCGCGGCCGCTGAAGCGCGCGCCGAGCTGCTGCTCGAGCATGTCGCGCTCGGGGCCGGTGAACCCCATTGCGATGAGCACGAGGTCGGCGGGGATCTCGCGCTCCGTGCCCGTCTTCGGCACGCGGCGGTCGCCGACGTACTCGGTCTCCGCCACGCGCAGCGCCCGTACCCGCCCCTCGCCGTCGTGGAGGAACTCGACGGTCGAGGCGAGGAAGCGTCGCTCGCCGCCCTCCTCGTGGGCGCTCGAGACCTCGAACACGGTCGGATCCGTGGGCCACGGCTGGTGATCCGGGCGCACGTCGCCCGGGCGACGGCCGATCGCGAGGTTCGTGACGCTGAGGGCGCCCTGGCGATGTGCCGTGCCGATGCAGTCGGCGCCGGTATCGCCGCCGCCGATCACGACGACGTGCTTGCCCGTCGCGGTGATCTGATCCGGCACCTCGTCGCCCGCGACCGCGTGGTTCGATCCGACGAGATAGTCCATCGCGAAGTGCACGCCGTCGGCGTCGCGGCCGGGGATCGGGAGCTCGCGCGGCACCGTGGCGCCCGTCGCGACGACGATCGCGTCGTAGCGCTGACGCAGTTCCTCCCATTCGATGTCCACACCGATCTCGATGCCCACGCGGAAACGGGTGCCCTCGGCGCGCATCTGGTCGAGGCGAGCATCGAGGCTGCCCTTCTCCATCTTGAAGTCGGGAATGCCGTACCGCACGAGTCCGCCGATACGGTCGTCGCGCTCGAACACGGCGACGGTGTGGCCGGCCCGCGTGAGCTGCTGCGCGGCGGCGAGACCGGCGGGACCGGAGCCGACGATCGCGACCGTCTTGCCCGTGAGGCGCATCGGCGGCTTGGGTTCGACCCACCCGTTGTCCATCGCCTCATCGATGATCGAGACCTCGACCTGCTTGATCGTCACCGCGGGCTGGTTGATGCCCAGCACGCAGGCGCTCTCGCAGGGCGCCGGGCACAGCCGACCCGTGAACTCGGGGAAGTTGTTCGTCGCATGCAGCCTCTCGATCGCCGCGCGCCCCTCGCCGCGCCGCACGAGGTCGTTCCACTCGGGGATGAGATTGCCGAGCGGGCAGCCCTGGTGACAGAACGGCACGCCGCAGTCCATGCAGCGACCGGCCTGACGGGTGAGCATGCCCTCGTCGCGCTTCTCGTAGACCTCCTTGAAGTCCATGATGCGCACCGGCACCGGACGCCGTGCGGGAAGCTCGCGCTCGGTGACGGTCAGAAAGCCCTTGGGATCAGCCACGGGTCACCTCCAGAATACGGTTCCAGACGACGTCGCCGTCGAGATCGAGTCCTTCCTCAGATGCGTCCCGACGCGTCTTCTGCACGGCCGCGAAATCGCGCGGAAGCACCCGCACGAAGCGCGCCGCCTCGTTCTCGAAGTCGACGAGCAGTTCGCGCGCCCTCTCCGATCCGGTCTCGGCGAGGTGGCGTTCGAGCATGTCGCGGAGCATCTCGCGGTCGGCGGAATCGAGATCTGAGAGCGTCAGCTCGCCGGACGCGAGCGCCTGAGCGTTCACATGCGCGGCGTCGAGGTCGTGCACGTAGGCCGTGCCGCCCGACATCCCGGCGCCGAGATTGCGCCCGGTGGGCCCGAGGATCACGGCGAGTCCGCCCGTCATATACTCGAGCGCGTGGTCGCCCACGCCCTCGACGACCGCGGTTGCGCCCGAGTTGCGCACCAGGAAGCGTTCGCCGACGATTCCGGCGAGGAACATGGATCCCTGCGTCGCGCCATAGCCGACGACGTTGCCCGCGATGACGTTGTCGACCGCCCGGAACGCGGCGCGCTCCGGCGGGCGCACGACGATGCTGCCGCCCGAGAGCCCCTTGCCCACGTAATCGTTCGCATCGCCCGTCAGGCGCAGCGCGATGCCGCCCGGGAGGAAGGCGCCGAATGACTGGCCGGAGGATCCCGTGAGATTCACCCGGATCAGGCCGTTCGTCATGCCCTGCTCGCCGTGCAGCTTCGTGACCTCGTGACCGAGCATGGTGCCGACCGCGCGGGCGGTGTTGCGCACGGGCAGGTCGAACGTCACATCGCCGCCCGAGCGGATCACCTCCTGCGAGGCCTCGATCAGCGCGACGTCGAAGTGCTCGTCGATGCCGTGCTCCTGCTCCCGCGCGTGCGATCGGGACGCATCGGCTGGTACGGCCGGCTCGTAGAAGATCGGCGACAGGTCGAGCCCATCGGCCTTCCAGTGAGCGATCGCACCGTTCACGTCGAGCGCCTCGACGTGACCGACGGCCTCATCGATCGAGCGGAAGCCGAGCTCTGCGAGGTACTCGCGCACCTCTGCAGCGATGAACCGCATGAAGTTCACCACGTACTCGGGCTTACCGCTGAAGCGCTCGCGCAGCACCGGATTCTGCGTCGCAACGCCGACCGGGCAGGTGTCGAGATGGCAGACCCGCATCATGATGCATCCCTCGACGACCAGCGGAGCGGTTGCGAATCCGAACTCCTCCGCGCCGAGCAGCGCGGCGATCACGACGTCGCGGCCCGTCTTCAGCTGCCCGTCGGCCTGCACGACCACGCGGTCGCGCAGGCCGTTGATCATGAGCGTCTGCTGCGTCTCGGCGAGGCCCAGCTCCCACGGCGTGCCCGCGTGCTTGAGCGAATTCAGCGGACTCGCGCCCGTGCCGCCGTCGTGCCCCGACACGAGGATGACGTCGCTCAGCGCCTTCGCGACGCCCGCCGCCACTGCCCCGATGCCCGACTGGCTGACGAGCTTCGTGTGGATGCGTGCACGCGGGTTCGCGCGCTTCAGGTCGAAGATCAGCTGCTTGAGGTCTTCGATCGAATAGATGTCATGGTGCGGCGGCGGCGAGATCAGCCCGACGCCCGGAGTGGAGTGGCGCGTGCGCGCCACCCACGGATACACCTTGCCGGGCGGCAGCTGCCCACCCTCGCCCGGCTTGGCGCCCTGCGCGAGCTTGATCTGGATGTCGTCGGCGTGCGTGAGGTACATGCTCGTGACGCCGAACCGGCCCGATGCGACCTGCTTCACGGCGCTGCGCCTGGCGGGATCGACCAAGCGATCGACGTCTTCGCCGCCCTCGCCCGTGTTCGACTTGCCGCCCAGGCGGTTCATCGCGATCGCGAGCGTCTCGTGCGCCTCCTGCGAGATCGATCCGTAGCTCATCGCACCCGTCGAGAAGCGTGTGACGATGCTCTCGACCGGCTCGACCTCGTCGAGCGGAACGGGTGCGCGCAGGCCCTTCTTGAACGAGAACAGACCGCGCAGCGTCTTGAGCTCGGCCGCCTGGTCGTCGACGAGCTTCGTGTACTGCCGGAAGATGTCGAATCGGCCCGATCGGGTGGAATGCTGCAGACGGAACACCGTCTCGGGGCTGAACAGGTGCGGGGCGCCGTCTCGCCGCCACTGGTACTCGCCGCCCGTCCAGAGCCGCTCGTGCGCGAGGGGCGCGTGGTCGGTCGGATACGCGAACGCGTGACGAGCCGCGGCCTCGGCCGCGATGACCTCGAGCCCCACGCCGGCGATCTTCGTCTCGGCGCCGGTGAAGTACTTCTCGATCAGCGCGGGTGACAGGCCGACGGCCTCGAACACCTGGGCGCCCGCATACGACGACACCGTCGAGATGCCGATCTTCGACATGATCTTCAGCACACCCTTGCCGAGCGCGTAGATCAGGTTCTCAACGGCCTTCTCCGGCTCCACGCCCGTGATCTCGCCGGAGCGCACGAGCTGCTCGGCGGTCTCCATCGCGAGGTAGGGGTTGACCGCGCTCGCGCCGAAGCCGAGCAGAGTCGCCACGTGGTGCACCTCGCGCACGTCGCCGGCCTCTGCAACGAGGCCGACCATCA
>Ga0308157_10003399_pt1 | contig 23266 bp, 17 predicted proteins | sample PhyBR1_FD_201035 | JGI IMG/M metagenome (GOLD analysis project Ga0308157, IMG submission 201035) | Phyllosphere microbial communities from UC Gill Tract Community Farm, Albany, California, United States - DLSLB.R1 | ecosystem: Host-associated > Plants > Phyllosphere > Unclassified | place: USA...
GTCGCTTCCGCCTGTAGCTTCTCCGTTTCCTTTTCCGCTTTCCAAGATGTATTTTCTGGCAGTATTAAGATGCTGCATTACCCAAGTAATATTTACCGTTTTGTCGTAATGGCGCATAGCAGCGATCAGTTCTGTATTTTGTTGATCTTCAACTGGTAGTTGAGTGAATTTTTGCCAAATATTTTTCGTTTTAAACGAAGCCATTTGTCTTAAAAATTGTTCTTTATATTTTTTTTCAAACTCATTTAATAAATATGATTTTTCGCCAGTGTGATAATCTTTTCCGGCAGCTTGCCAATAAAGGTGTTCAAAGCTGGTTTCCAAATCGGTGTTTTCATCAAAGTTTGCTTTGTATCTGCGATCTGTTAAATTGATAACATCAGTCGAAGCAAATTCGATCATTCTATATTGTGCGCTCTGGAATCCGCTTGCTGGGGTAAGAGTGTTTCTGAATTTCATGTATTGATCGACTTCCATTCCGTTTTCCATAATACTAAACGAATTGGTAAGCATGTCAAAATATCTGGTGATTCTTGATAATCTTTCGCTGAAAAAATCAACCTGAATGTTTTCTGTTTCAGCAATCTGGTCAATTTCCCACAAGATCATTTTAAAGATTAATTCGTTTACCTGATGGTACATGATAAAAACCATTTCATCAGGAAGCGTAGTGCGCTGAATTTGTAAATTTAATAAGGCATCTGTTTGAATGTAATCCCAATAAGTAATTGGTTTGGCCCAAAGCAATCCTTCTAACTGAACATCAGTTTTTTGATTTATGGCTTGAAATTTTAGGTCAATTTCTTTTAAAATTGCTTCAGAATGATCTGTAGGGTTCATTATTTTTTTGCTTTTAGTGGACTTTTTAATCCTTTATATTCATCGAGATCGGCTTTAAGAGATCCTACTGCCAAATCTGCTTTAATTCTAATCGGAACTTTGTTTACATCGTCTGTTATCCAGAGTGTTAAGCTTTCTTTTTCTTTAAACACCCTTCCTGTCTGTACCAGTGGTTTGAAGACCATCGTAGAAACCGTCCCAAATTTAGTCGTAATATCTTGACGACCTATATATTTTAACTTAAATTTTGTGATTTCATCATCAAAAAACATGTCAATTGTAATGGCTTCACCCGATTTAAGTTTGTCGATATTTGGATGGTTTCTCAGAAAATAAAATGCAGAAACAATATCCTGCACTTCTTCTGAAACCATGATGGTTTTTTCTGATTTGCGTTTGTAGTCTTTTACTAAAACTTTATTTTCCGCTTGATTAAAAAAACCTTCTTGATTTTTGGTGTAACCGCCTTCATCAATTTTTCTAACATATCGGTATGGTTTTCCTGTTTCTTTGTCAAAATAACTTTCATATAAATCTTCTACTTTAAAGAAAAATTTGGACATTCCGGTTGTGTAACCTTTTCCAACAGAGTGATATACCTTTTTGTTGTTGATAGTGGCATCTTTAACTTCAAGTGTTGCGTATCCGGCATTTACAAATCCGTAATGTATTCTAAATTTGAAATATTCTCCTGTGTCGAAAGCATCTTCTTTTTGAGGGCTGAAAGCAAATAGAGTTAGTGCTAATATAATGAGGATGAGCTTTTTCATAGTACAATCTTTACATTTAATTATAAAGGTAGATAAATGCAAATTTTATTCCAAATGTACCAAAACAAAAAAACTCAGTCAAAGATGACTGAGTTTTTATGCTATTAACTAACCAAAAAACTATAAATTATGAAATTTATATCAATTCGGAAGGAAACCACCCCTTCCTGATTTGCGAGTGCAAAGATAGATAGAAAGTTCAAAAATCAAATAGCGAAAGTCAAGTTTAACATAACATTTGCAAAAAAAGCATCGTTTTTTGGAGAATTATGCGGTTTTCTATATGAAAATTAACAATTTACAGTGTTCCTCTCAATTCTTGCTCTCTTTCGATAGACTCAAAAAGGGCTTTAAAGTTACCTGCACCAAACCCTTTTGCTCCCATTCTTTGAATAATTTCGAAGAAAAGCGTCGGTCTGTCTTGAACTGGCTTAGTAAAAATTTGCAATAAGTAGCCATCTTCATCGGCATCAACCATGATCGCTAATTTTTCAATTTCGTTCAAATCTTCTTTCATCATGTCCATATGAACTCCTAATCTTTCAGGAATTGCTTCATAATATGTATGCGGAGGAGCCGATAAAAATTCAACGCCGCGTGCTCTTAATTGTGATACTGTTTTAATAATATCATCTGTAGCGATAGCGATATGCTGAATTCCAGGTCCGCCGTAGAAGTCTAAATATTCTTCAATTTGAGATTTTTTCTTTCCTTCTGCTGGTTCGTTGATTGGGAATTTAATTCTTCCGTTTCCGTTTGACATTACTTTACTCATCAAAGCAGAATACTCTGTGGTAATTTGTTTGTCATCAAAAGATAGGAAATTCACAAATCCCATAACTTCTTCGTAGAATTTTACCCAAGTATTCATTTCATTCCAACCTACATTTCCAACCATGTGGTCGATATATTTTAAACCAGTTGATTCTGGGTTAAAATCAGATTTCCATTCTCTGTAACCTGGCAAGAAAACGCCATTATAATTTTTTCTTTCAACGAAAATGTGAACGGTTTCTCCGTAAGTGTAAATTCCAGAACGAACTACCTGACCAAATTCATCTTCTTCAATCGTTGGTTCCATAAAAGAACGCGCGCCACGTTTCATAGTTTCTTCGTAAGATTTTGTAGCGTCTTCAACCCAAAGAGCTGCCACTTTTACTCCGTCGCCATGTTTTTTTAAATGCTCGTTGATTGGAGAATCTGCTGTTAAAGGCGTTGTTAAAACAATTCTGATTTTGTCTTGCTTCAAAACATAAGATGCTCTATCTCTTACTCCAGTTTCTAATCCGGCGTAAGCTAATGACTGATATCCGAATGCAGATTTATAATAATGTGCTGCTTGCTTTGCATTACCTACATAAAATTCTACATAATCTGTTCCTAATAATGGAAGGAAATCTTGTGCTCCTTCAAATATTTTTTCTAATCCGTATTCTACTGATTTTACTTCTTTTGACATGATGTTTATTTGTTTAATCGGTTAATCGTTTAATTGATTTTCCGAAATGTTGTGTTTAAGTTTTTTTTACCGCAAAGAGAGCAAAGATTTTTTTAAGTTAGATTTTGTAAAATCGCTAAGAACGCAAAGTTTTGTGAACTTGTTTGATAAAACTTTCTCAAAAAAAACTTTGTGAACTTTGCGAAAAATCCTTTGTGAACTTTGCGGTTAAATTCGATTAGTTACTCCGTCCAAGATTTATAGTATTGACCGTCATCCAATCCCATCGCTTCTTCAGTAACCATTAATGGACGGAAAGTATCCACCATAACGGCTAATTCCTGAGTTTCTTTGTGACCGATACTGCGTTCCATTGCGCCAGGCGCTGGTCCGTGTGGAATTCCTTTTGGGTGTAAAGTAATATGGCCTTGCTCGATATTGTTACGACTCATAAAATCACCATCAACATAATACAGTACTTCGTCAGAATCTATATTGCTATGATTGTACGGTGCTGGAATAGCTTTTGGGTGATAATCGTAAAGTCTTGGGCAGAATGAACAAACGACAAAAGTGGCCGTTTCAAAAGTTTGGTGTACTGGTGGCGGTTGGTGAACACGCCCAGTTATAGGTTCGAAATTATGAATTGAAAATCCGTATGGAAAATTGTAGCCGTCCCAGCCTACAACATCAAACGGATGTGTGGCATAAACCACTTCATGCATCATGCCTTCTTTTTTGATTTTAATTAAAAAATCGCCTTTTTCGTCATGCGTTTCCAATTCGTTTGGCAGAATAAAATCACGCTCGCAAAATGGAGAATGTTCTAAATGCTGGCCTGACTGGTTTTTATAACGTTTAGGAGTGTAAAAAGGAGAATATGATTCTACATAAAATAATCGGTTGTCTTCTGTTTCGAAATCGATCTGATAAATAATGCCGCGTGGAATAATCAAATAATCGCCATATTCAAACGGAATATTTCCTAACATGGTTCTTAATTTCCCCTTCCCTCTATGAATGAAAAGCATTTCATCGGCATCGGCATTTTTATAGAAATAATTTCGAAGCGATTCTTTCGGCGCAGCCAAACCAATAATACAGTCTTTATTGACTAACATTGCTTTTCGGCTGTCTAGAAAATCATTTTCAGGTTTCAATTCAAAACCTTTAAAAAGAAGTGATTTTATGTTTTTTCCGATTGCAATTTTTGGTTCAACCGAATAAGAGTTTAAAATTTCTTTAACCTGTGTTGGTCTGTGTACATGATATGATAGCGACGAATGCCCGTGAAAACCTTCGGTTCCAAACAATTGTTCGTAGTAAAAACCTCCATTTGGTTTTTCAAATTGGGTGTGTCGCTTTTGAGGAAAATCCCCAAGTTTATGATATAGTGGCATGGCTTTTTCAATTAGATAATTAGTAAATTAGATAATTCGAAAATTTGAATTGCAGAGATAATAATCAGTTCAATTTTTTAATTGACTGATTATTTCAATTCGATAGAGCCATTACTCAGGATTTCTCTTGATGAGGAATTGAAGATACTCTAATAAACCTGTCCAATTTGTTTTCATTATAACAAATGTCGTAATTTTTTCGAAGTAAAAATAAAAATTATATTATTTATAACTATAAAATAACTTAGTTTTTTTGATATAATTTTTATGATGTAAAAAAATAGGCAGAATTTATTGAAGTATTCTCGTTTATACTACTAAAATTGAAACCCAATGCTAAACCATGTAAAGCTTTTTGACATTTCTGGAGACCAAGATTGTTTTACTTCGATAGGACCAATGATAGTTTCTAAGCCATAACCAATTGCATATCCTGTATACTTTGGCATTGAAATCCAATCGACGGAAGAAAAAATATCATCTCCCAAATTGGCAAAATTTGCTGATACATTGATATGATTTTTTTTGAATATTTCATAATCAATATTAATATCAGTTTTAATATAACTATTGCCAGCAATGCTTAAAAAGTCATATCCGTAGAAATAATTGAAATTGTTTATTTTGTTGTAGCCATAACCTCCAAATATAAAATCAAAAAACGGAACACTGTCGCTGCCAATATTAAATCCAGCATCAGCTCCAAATTTTATAGTTGCTTTTCTAAATAGCGGCCTTACAACTGATATTTCAGCTTTCGCAATTGAGAAAGGCTTAAATTGTTTCGTATAATCTGATGATGCCATATAGGTTTGCAAATCTGTAGAAAAATATAATCCAGAATTTGGGTAGTATTTTTCATCTAGCGAATCGTATTTTAAATAAGCAAAGGCACTAAAATAATTGCTTTTCTCAATTATGTTATCTTCATTGGCGAGTGTAGGCGAATTGATTTTTAAATATTTATATTCTAAACCGCCACCCATTAAAAATTTCTGTACAAAAATAGTTTGGAAATAGGCCTGATTGGTTATATCCATGAAGTCAACATTAATAAGGTTAACATTTGGATTCTCTTTGAGAACGCCACTCAAACTAGTAGTTACATTTCGATTAAATTGATTCAATCTCGAGCGGAAACCAAAACTGATGTTAAAACCATTTTCAACATAATAGTTAAAATCATATCTGAAATTATCACCCAAAATGATATCGAGAGAAGTAACATCATTTTTTAAGAAAGTCTTTTTATGCGTTAGATTTAATAAAACCGCGCTTTTGTAGAGACCATCATAATGAAGTCCAAGTTTTAAATAAGTCTGAGTTGGGTTTTCTCTTAAAACTAAGTCCAAGTCGTCTTTATCGCCATCTGGCTGAAGGCAATATGAGATTGTACTAAAGTTTTGTGTTGCGTTTAAGTTGTTTATTCCAGCCTTAAGTCCGTCATAAGTTATAGTGCTTCCTGGTTTAAAACGAAGTTTACCTCGAATATATTCTTTGGTATAATTTTCTAATTTGTCAGTATTTATATCTTGAATATGAAGAGTATCTGAAGCCAGTTTTAGTTTTGGTTTTTTGTAGAAATTATTTTCATCTGTCAAGGTTTTGAGTTTTTCATAAACGGCAAAAGATGCTTCTTCTCCTTTTCTAATGATTTCTTCTCCTCGATCAAATGAAATAACACCAAAGTCACGAATATCTGGTTTGATATAAACATCGGTATCTTTTCTTTTGTTTTTCATTTTTTCGATAGATTGGAGATTGGTAATCTGAACCAAAATTCTCGTGGCATTTTTCAGGTTTTTTCTTTTCAGCAAGTCGTCCTGAACGTCAACCCCAATGATGATATCTGCACCAAGATTGCGAACTTCCTGTATTGGGTAATTATTTACCACGCCGCCATCAACTAAAAGATTCCCATCAATTTCTACGGGAGTAAATAGGGAAGGAAAAGCCGCACTTGCCATCATGGCTTGAACGAGATTTCCTTTGTTTAATAAAACTTCTTCGCCAGTTTCAATATTGGTTCCGATACATAAAAACGGAGTTGGCAGTTTGTTGAAATCACGAACATGACGAACGTTTCTAGTCAAACTGCTTAATAGATTATAATTGTACATTCCTTTTGAAAGAGCTTCAGGAATGCCGATTCTGAAATTACTAAACGGTAAAACAATCGCATATAATTCGTCATTCTTTTTGCCGTAGAAGTTTTTGGATGAACGTGGAATATAATCGTTTATTAATTCGTCAAAATTGGTTTTTTTAAAAATCGAGTCAATTTGTGAGGCATTATAGCCAGAAGCGTAAAGTCCGCCAATTACAGAACCCATGCTGGTTCCGCCAATATAATCAATTTTGATTCCGGCTTCTTCCAGAACTTTTAAAACTCCGATATGGGCAAAACCTTTGGCGCCTCCACCGCTTAGAACCAATCCGATTTTAGGTCTTTTAACACTGTCTTTTTTCATTTCCTGCGAAAATGCTTCCTGCGAAAATAAAAATGTCATTATGAAAATAAGTGCTGACACGCCCCAGATGGAAATGGAAAACTGCGAGAGACAAAAGGTTATTTTTTCCTGCCAAAAAAGAGCGACCCAAGAAGCTCCTTTTTTGGAATTGGAAAAAAATCCTTTTGACCGAGTATTTGAAATGGACAGCTGGTTTAGGCGCATAAACTATTAGCTAATTGTTTTTGTAAAAGTCGGCAATTTTTTGACTTTAATATGTTGTATTACTCTTATTTACTTTTTAGAATTGTTAACTTATTGTTTTTGTCAAATTTCCATCTGTCAGTGTGCCATCTTGCGGCGCCTCTGCAGGTAGATTCAAATGTTTTATCTTTTTTATTTATTTCTACATCACAAAATTCACTGCATTCAGGACTAGAGTCTGATGGTATCTGTGCTTCTTTAAACAAGCCATTTGTCGGATTGTAAATAAAGATTTGGTAAACCCTATAAACTCCCATTCCATCATCTGTATGGTAAACGGAAAAATCTTTGTAACCATCAAAATTATAATCTTCTATTATGATATTTGTTTCTTTACCTGTAATCGAACCTGAAATTTCGATGTTAAGTATAACTTGCGACTTATTGCTTTTAGAAGTGTGCACTTCTAATTTTTCAGAATCTTTCGGTAGATTTATTTTTATTTTTGTTTGATCCTTTTGATAAAACTCAATATTTTTTTGACTGAAACAATTTGCAGAAACTAAAATAAGGATGTACAATATTGCTGTTTTCATTCTTAAGATTGATTATTGTGATAAAAGTCGACAATTTTTTTGGCTTTAGAAACACCTACAACGGCTGAAATTTCTTTTTCTGTAGCCAATTTCAATCTTTTAACACTTTTGAAATGTTGTATTAATGTTGTCATGGTTTTTTCACCAATTCCCGGAATGCTTTCAACCGAAGAATTAAGTGCCGATTTGCTTCGTTTATCTCTATGAAATGTGATTCCGAATCTGTGCGCTTCGTTTCTTAAATGCTGAATCACTTTTAAAGTTTCTGATTTTTTGTCGAGATATAACGGAATCGAATCGCCAGGATAGAAAAGTTCTTCCAAACGTTTTGCAATTCCAATAATGGCCACTTTTCCGCGTAAACCTAAATCGTCGATACTTTTTAATGCTGCCGAAAGCTGTCCTTTTCCTCCATCAATAATAATCAATTGCGGAAGCGGTTCATTTTCGTCCAATAATCTTTTGTAACGTCTATACACAATTTCGGTCATCGAAGCAAAGTCGTTTGGTCCTTCAACGGTTTTGACATTAAAATGACGATAATCTTTTTTGCTTGGTTTTCCGTCTTTAAAAACGACACAAGCCGCAACAGGATTTGTTCCCTGAATGTTCGAGTTATCAAAACATTCAATATGGCGAGGTTCAGACGGAAGACGTAAATCTTTCTGCATCTGTGCCATAATTCTATTCACATGACGATCGGGATCTACAATCTGCAATTGTTTTAATTGTTCGATTCGATAGAATTTCGCATTTCGAATTGACAAATCTAAAATCTGTTTTTTGTCTCCAAGCTGCGGAACAGTGATTTTGATATTTTCGCCCAAATCCATTTCAAAAGGAACAATAATTTCTTTTGATAATAATTGAAAACGTTCACGAAGCTCTACAATAGCTAATTCTAATAATTCTTCATCGCTTTCGTCCAATTTTTTCTTCATTTCTAAAGTGTGCGAACGAATAATCGAACCATGAGAAATCTGAAGAAAGTTTACAAAAGCTGCACTTTCATCGGAAACAATAGAGAAAACATCAATATTGGTAATCTTCGGATTAATGATTGTCGATTTTGATTGATAGTTTTCTAAAACCTCAATTTTCTCTTTTATTTTTTGCGCTTCTTCAAATTGTAAATTCTGCGCATAATTATTCATCAATTTCTTGAAATCCTTTAAACTTTCTTTGAAGTTTCCTTTCAGGATTTCGCGAATAGCATTGACTTGTTTTTGGTATTCTTCCAAAGGTTCCAAACCTTCACAAGGTCCTTTGCAGTTGCCAATATGATATTCCAGACAAACTTTAAATTTTCCTGAATTAATATTCGATTCGCTCAAATCATAGTTGCAAGTTCGAAGCGGATATAATTCTTTAATTAAATCTAAAATAGTATGTACTGTTTTGAAACTGGTGTATGGACCAAAATATTCAGAGCCATCCTTGATCATGTTTCGAGTTGAAAATATTCTCGAAAAAGGTTCTTTTTTAATACAAATCCATGGATACGTTTTGTCATCGCGAAGCAAAACGTTGTATCGTGGCTGAAGTGTTTTAATTAAATTGTTTTCTAATAAAAGCGCATCGGTTTCGGTTGGAACTACGATGTGTTTTATCGTCACGATTTTTTTTACCAGAACGTTGGTTTTGGCGGTATCGTGAATTTTATTGAAATAGGATGAAACCCTTTTTTTTAAATTTTTGGCTTTTCCGACATACAAGATTTTCCCGTCTTTATCATAATATTGATAAACGCCAGGATTATCGGGTAAGGTAATAATTTGAAGTTCAAGAGGACTCTGCATAATTACAAAATTAAGCTATTGAGCTTAAAGTTTAAAATTCTTTTGAGTTTCTTATTTAAAAAAAAGAGCCCTTTATTTTGTAAAGGGCTCTTTTGTAAAACATATTTTATTTGATCGAAAAATATTCTGTTTGCAGTAAATGTGTTCTTTCGTCAAAAGTAAAATCTACATATTTAGCATCATCTTTTTTAATGTCTACTTTTAATCGGCTTCTGCCTATTTCTTTTTTATCAGCATTGAAAGCTTTTAAAATTAGATCGCCTTTAAAGTCATTTTTAGCTATTAAATAAATTGTTACTTTTTTTTCTTTGTCTTCGCTAGAAGCATAAATTTTTTCGGCTTTGCAATCTTCAAAATTTGCTTTAAAAGAGGCTTCAGCAATTACATCAGATTGATTTATGCTTTCATTCACTCCAGAATTTATTCCTTTTATCACATCTCCAATACCTTTAGAAGCGCTTTTTGCAGCTGCTTTTCCTTCATCTTGAAGCGCTTTTCCTGCGCCTTCAATTAATTTAGATTTTACGGCAATTACTTCATTTCCATCTTCTTCTGCTTCTTTCATTTTTTCTTCCTTGCTCATGCATGAAACCATAAGGGTTAATGCGCTAAGTAATATTAAAGTCTTTTTCATTCTTTTGGTAAATAGGTTATTATTTTGTTTATATAGGAATTTGTGTATTAAATCCAAAAGTATGAATTTAAAATATAATTTCTATATTTAGATTTTATAATTCACATGAAAAATAATGCTCCATTGGTTATTTTCGGCGAATCGATTTTGCCGGGAGAACATAGAACCATAAACGTCGAAATTGCCCGACTGCATACTACAACTAAGTTGAATATTCCTGTTATTGTTCGTCGTTCCAAACATGAAGGGCCGACTGTTTTATTTTCTGCTGGAATTCATGGCGATGAAATTAACGGTGTTGAAATCGTTCGTCAGATTATCAGTAAAAAAATTAACAGACCAGCACGTGGCACAATAATTTGCATTCCCGTTATCAATATGTACGGTTTTGTGAACAAATCTCGAGAGTTTCCAGACGGTCGTGATTTAAACCGCGTTTTTCCAGGAAGTAAAAAAGGTTCGCTTGCCAGCCGATTTGCTTATCATATTGTTGAAGAGATTTTGCCAATTTTAGATTATGCAGTCGATTTTCATGCTGGAGGTGCAAGCCGTTTTAACGCGCCACAAATTAGAATTACCGAAAACAATCCCGAACTGAAAGTTTTGGCCGATATTTTTAATGCGCCATTTACGCTGTATTCTAAAAATATAAATGGATCTTTTAGAAAAACTTCTGAAAGTGCCAATGTGAAAATGTTGCTTTTTGAAGGCGGAAAATCATTAGACATCAATAATGAAATTGCAAATCAAGGTGTTTTAGGAACAAAACGTTTGCTTCATTATTTAGGAATGCTGGATTCGAAGCAAATTATGGAACCTGCCTTAACACCTTCAATTTATATTAAACAATCAGTTTGGCTTCGTGCAAAATGTTCTGGACTGCTGCATGATTTTAATTTGGTTGGAAAATTTGTAACCAAAGGCACAATCCTGGCAATCATTACAGATCCGTTTGGTAAATTTGAGCAAAAAGTAAAAGCACCCCATGATGGTTATGTAATTAATGCCAATCATTCGCCGATTGTTTACGAAGGCGATGCCATTTATCATTTATCTAAAACTCCAGACAATGCCGACGAGTAAAAAGGAACTTCGCACAGAATATAAAAATCTCCGTAAAACACTTTCTTTTGAAGATATAGAAGAAAAAAGTTTGGCAATTGCAAACCAATTAATCCAAATGCCGATTTGGGATAAAAGTTATTATCATGTTTTTCTTCCAATTGAAGAGCATAAGGAAATCAATACTGAATATGTTCTGCATTTGCTTTCTGGAAAAGACAAAGAAATCTTGATTTCGAAAAGTGATTTTGAAACCAGAAAAATGACTCATTTTCTCTTAACGGATAATACTAAAATCAAAAAGAACGAATACAATATTCCAGAACCAGTTGACGGAATCGAAGTTCCTTCGTCTAAAGTTGAAGTTGTGTTTGTGCCGCTTTTAGCTTTTGATATTCATGGAAATCGAATAGGTTACGGAAAAGGTTTTTATGATAAATTCCTTGCCGAATGCAAACCAGAAACTATCAAAATCGGACTTTCTTTTTTTGAAGCCGTAAACCAAATTGATGACGTTTTTGAATCGGATATAAAATTGGATTATTGCGTAACGCCAGAGAAAATTTATCAGTTTAAATAAAAATTAATGCCACAGATTAAAAGGATTAAAAAGGATTTCTAAAAAATAATCTGTGGCATAAAAATATTTAATTTTTACATTCCAATGTTTTGTAGAGACGCACCGCAGTGCGTCTACGTATAGAATATCGGCAAACGTTGTGTTAGACGTTCAGTGCGTCTCTACAATTCAAAAGCATAAAAAAAATTATGCCACAAAAAATTAATCCATTTAATCATTTTAATCTGTGGCAAAAAAATCTTCACATTTCACAAAAAATATTCCGCACCAAAACCCTTTAAAAATAAGGGTTTCTCATTTTATTTTCACGTAAGAAAAATATTTGTAAAAAATTTGGCACGATTTTGATACTCGAAAAATTGCAAATAATCGCCTCTAGTAAATCCGGAATGCTAGTCCTTATTTGAAGCCTATAACCTTTTATTAATTTTTTTAAAAACTTACTTTATGAGAAATCTTAATTTCTTTATGATGGCATTCCTCGTACTTACTATTTTCGGCTGTAAGAAAGCTGATTACGCTGTTGCGGAGGCTGCAGATTCTACCGCAGTTGTGGTAGCAACGACCGATTTAATTGAAGAGGAAAATTATATTCCTGAAACCAATACGGAAAGCTACGCAGGATTAGAAGAAAATCCATTTGAATCTCCACTCAAAGAACCGCTTTCTACTTTTTCTATCGATGTTGATAATGCATCGTATACCAATATCCGCCGATTTATAAATGAAGGACAGAAAGTCCCGAAAGATGCAGTTCGTGTGGAAGAAATGATAAACTTCTTTAAATACAAATATCCGCAGCCAGATGGACAGCATCCGTTTGCGATTAATACGGAATATAGCGACTGTCCGTGGAATAAAAACAGCCGACTGCTAAAGATTGGTTTGCAGGGAAAAAATATTCCAATGGCAAATTTGCCGGCTACTAATCTGGTTTTTTTAGTGGATGTTTCGGGTTCTATGGATGAGCCAAACAAACTACCGTTGTTAAAAGAATCTATGAAAGTTCTAGTAAAAGAACTTCGAAGCATCGATAAAGTTTCGATTGTAGTTTATGCAGGATCTGCAGGAGTTGTTTTAGAGCCAACTTCTGGTGATAATAAAGACGAAATTATGGATGCTTTTGACGATTTGCACGCAGGCGGAAGCACGTCAGGCGGAGAAGGAATAGAATTAGCCTATAAACTAGCGCAGCAAAATTTTATTAAAGAAGGAAACAATAGAGTAGTAATAGCTACAGATGGTGATTTTAATGTTGGCGCTTCTTCTGATGATGATATGCTAAAATTGATTGAACAAAAAAGAGAATCTGGAGTTTTCTTAACTGTTCTTGGATTTGGAATGGGAAATTACAAAGACAGTAAAATGGAAATTCTTGCCGATAAAGGAAATGGAAATTACGCGTATATCGATAACATTCAGGAAGCAAACCGTTTTCTTGGAAAAGAATTTAAAGGATCAATGTTTGCTATCGCGAAAGATGTAAAAATCCAAATTGAGTTTAATCCAAATTACGTTCAAGCGTATCGATTGATTGGTTATGAAAACCGAAAACTGAATGCAGAAGATTTTAAAAATGATAAAATTGATGCGGGAGAATTAGGTAGCGGACATTCGGTTACGGCTTTGTATGAGATTGTTCCGGTGGGTGTAGAAAGCGATTATGTTCCTTCAGATTTAAAATATACTAAAACGCAAAAAGTAACTGAAAATCATAGTGATGAGTTGGCGACTGTAAAGTTTAGATATAAAAAACCTGATGGCAATAAAAGTATTGAAATCGTTAATGTTATAGCAGATAAGAAAACTGATTTAGAAAATAGCTCTCAAGATTTCAAATTTACAACAGCTGTTTCTTGGTTCGGATTAAAATTGCGTGAATCAAAATATATTGCGAACAGTTCAAGTTCTGATATTAAAAGATTAGCAAAATCTGGTTTGTCAAATGACGAAGAAGGATACAGATCTGAGTTTGTACGATTGGTTGATGCGGTGAATTAATCATTAAATTCCAAAAAATAAAAATTCCAAACTCCAACTTAAAATTGGAATTTGGAATTTTTTATTTGAATATTTTTAAAACCTTATTTTACTTCTTTGATGGTTGAAGAGTCAATCCAACCTTGAGTTCCATCTGTCAGTTCGATTTTTTTCCAGCCAGCAACACTTTCTAAGACATAAACTTTTGCTCCTTCATGCAATAAAATAATTCCATTCGAAGATTTTTGAGGTTCATGTCTCACTTGGCTTAATTCAGAAAAAACAATGGCAACACGATCATTCTCAAAATGACTTTTTTCAGACATTCCAGCTGAAATGCTTAAAGCAAAAGCTACCAAAATGATAAACATTCCGACAAAATAAATCCTTTTTGCAATTGTAGCACTTGAAAAGTAATAGCCAATAAAGCTCAATAGAAACACAAAACCAAGTACAACAGAAATTTTAGCCCAAACATTATAGTCAAAAATAGAAGTAAAGTTCTGAATCAGTTTGGCAAAGCCTACTTTCGGAACTTCTTTGATTTCGTCAATAGTCAATTTTTTGGCAAATTTTAGATTATTTAAAGTCTCTGGATCATTTGGTTTAAGCACCAAAGCCTTTTCATAATTATAAATCGAAGGCGCAACCTGATTTAGTTTATAATAACAATTTCCAAGATTAAAATACAATTCGGCAGACTGTAATTTGTCTTCTTTTATGATGTTCTCATAAACCTGTGCAGCTTCTTTGTATTGCCCTTTTTGGTACAATGCATTGGCCGATTCAAAACGACCTTGCGCAAAGAAAACCTGCGAGATGAATAAAAAGAGATATAGTATGTTTTTCATCTTATTTTGTTTAAACCTGACAGGTTTTGAAAACCTGTCAGGTTTGTTTTATTACGTTTAAACAATCTGTTTTTCTAATTCAGAAATAATCATAACAGCCTTATCATAATCCTGCTGAATCGAAGCGCTTGAAGCTGGTGCATAACGTGCAAACTCGCAGTTTTCAGTCAAAGCAATAAAATTCTGAACCGTTTCTGCATTTGCATTTCTAGACAATAGCAATTCTCTAATATTGTCTTTACTCATTTCTGAAGTTTCAATATGCAGTTTAGCTTTCAAGAAATTATGCATTGCTTTTTCAAGTGCGATATAGAAAGGCTCTTTGTTGTTAAGATGTTTCTTCGCTTGCGATAAATATTTCTTCGCCAGCTTATTGTTCATTCTAATTCTATTTCCAGTAACATCACTATCCATAGCCTCTTTTTTCTTTCTAGCTAAAATGATGATCGGAATAATGATAAATGGTGCAAACAGTAATCCTAAATATAGATTTGAATCATAAAAATCTTTTTTCTCAATCGGAATTAAAGCTGTTTTAGGTTTAATGTTTTTGAAATGATCCGTTTGCGCCATTGCATTTTTAGATGTCGTTCCTGTGTTTGCTTCTGCAGGAGTTGGACCATCTAAAACGTCAATCATAATTTCTTTTGAAGTGATGGTTTTATAAGTCCCAGTACTCAAATCGAAATACGAAAATTGCATCGGTTTGATGGCATATTTTCCTCTGTATTGCGGAACGATTGTATATTTATCCGTAATTCTTCCAGACATTCCTGCAAGCGAAGTCGTTACACTTTCATCATGAACAGGATCATACATTTCTAATGCATTTGGAACAACTGGTTTAGGAAGCGTGAATAATTTCATGTTTCCAGTTCCTTGTGCACTTACAATTAAATCAAGCCCTTCGCCATTTTTAAGCGTTGTTTTTGATGGAGTAACTGTAAAATTTAATTTTCCAACTGCGCCTGTAAATCCTTCTGGTTGAGTGCTTTCAGGAAGCGGTCTTACATTGATTGCTTTAGCTCCAGCAGTAACTATTTTATTACCTTGTGTCGTAATCATTTGACCAAACATATCACGACGATTAGAAGCCATTTCTATTTCAATATCTAATGAAAGAGGATCAATAGTAAGTCTTCCTGATTTCTGAGGGTATAAAATCGTCTTTTTTAAGATTACATAGTAAGCCTGTTGACCTTGATAAGATCCTTGTTGTACAGAAAGTTGTTTTACATCAATATTCTGATTCCAGAAATCATTGTATTTAGGTTTTGCTAATTCTTTAAAACCATTAACACCAATATTATTAAAATACAATTTATAAACGACTGTGATTGGTTCGTTTAAGTACGGATTTGTTTTTGAGATTTCTGCAACAAGTTCCAATAATTCATTTCCAGATCCTTGAGGTCTGTCATTTGGATCTCTTTCCTGAGCAACTGCATTGGTTACTGTAACTTTTATCGGATTGGTTTTGTAAACCTGGCCATTAAATTCTATTGCCGCCTGTTTGATTGTAATGGATCCTTTTCGCTCAGGCTGTATGATATAAGAATATATTTTTTGAAAAGAGCTACGGCCATTTATCCAAGACTGGCTAATCTGTTGGCTTGGTCCCGCAACCATTTTAAATCCATCAAAAGAAGGTTGCTCGAAATTATCTCCGTCCACATTCATGATGAAGTCTATGCGGAGCCTTTCATTTATTCCAAGCGAGTTTTTGCTGACTCTGGCTTCAAATTGTACTTGAGCCATAAGTCCTTGAAAAGTGATTAGAAATAGAATTAAATATCTTTTCATTACTTGTTTTAGTCGTTGTTTGTTTAACTGTTTAATCGTTTAACCATTTTGTGATACACACATTAACGGTTAAACGATTCTACTTATTTTACCAGTCTTTTTCTGTTTTCTTAGGACTACCTTTTACTTTTTGAGCGTTTACTTTGTCCTGAATTTTCTTTTCTTCATTATTAACCGCATCTAATAAATTCTGAACACGCTCTTTTGATATTCCTCCAGGCTGTGGTTTTGGCTGGCCTTGATTGTCCGATTTGTCATCTTTTTTAGGATCATTTTGGCCATCTTTTTTGTCTTTGTCCTGATCGCCTTTATCGTCTTTTTTATCCTTGTCCTTATCTTTATTTTTGTCCTTGTCTTTATCTTTGTTTTTATCCTTATCCTTGTCTTTGTCCTTATTTTTATCTTTCTGATCGTTTTTAGGAGGATTTTCTTTTAGCTTTTGTTTGGCGTAAGCATAGTTGTAACGCGTTTCTTCATCTGTTGGATCGTTGCGAAGCGCTTGCTTGTAAGCTTCAACTGCCTGCGTATAATCTTTCTCTTTCATGAAAGTATTTCCAAGGTTATGATAAGCCTTGTGTTTTTCAGGTCTTGTTTTGGCACTTTTTATCGCTTTAGCGTAAGCAAATTTAGCTTCCGAAATCTGATTTTGTCTGTAAATAGTATTTCCTAAATTATAAGGCGCTGCTGATTTCTTAGGAAATTTTGATTCCGAAATTCTATAGTTTGCCTCAGCGTCAGTAAATTTATTCTGCTTATATTCTTCATTCCCAGCAGGCAATGTTTTATCTTTTTCTTGTGCAGAAACTGCAAAAGAAACGGTTAGTAAAATATAAAGGAGTAAATTTTTCATTCTAGTTTTATTTTTTTTCGCCACAAATTTCACTAATTGGCACTAATTTATTTTGTTATTATCTTTTTGAATTTCACAAATTAAACAATTTGTTTTTTCGTGTAAATTCGAGCAATTAGTGGCTAACTTTTTTATTTCTTTTCATTAAATAAATCCAACTCTTTGATCCAGCTTGTTTTTCTTTCTAATAAGAAAATGTCTAGGAAAAGCAGTAAAAATGCAAATCCGATAAACCATTGAAACTGCGATTGAAATTCGGCCATTTGTGTAGCTTCAAATTCTGTTTTCTGAATATTGTTTAAAGCATTTTTTACATATTCTAAAACTTCTTTCGTGCTTCCGCCGTAAACATAGCCACCTTTTGTTGCTTTTGCAATTGTTTTTAAACCTTCTTGATTTAATTTGGTGATTACTGTTTCTCCGTTCTGATCTTTTTGATAGCCTCTTACAACACCATTTTCTTTTAACGGAATTGTTCCTCCTCTTTCTGTTCCAACACCAATTGTAATGATTTTCATTCCCAATTTGTTGGCTTCTTCTGCCGCAGCAGTCGCACCTTCAGAATGATCTTCTCCATCAGAAATCAGGATTAATAATTTGCTGGTTTTGCTTTTTTCATCAAAATAAGTCGAAGACAATTTAATCGCTTCATCCAAAGATGTTCCCTGAGACGAAACCATTCCTGGACTCATACTCTGTAAAAACATTTTTGCTACGCTGTAATCTGATGTAATTGGTAAAACAGGGAAAGCGCTTCCTGCGTAAGCTACGATTCCGATTCTGTCGCTTCCCAAATTATTAATGATTTGAGAAACGAGTTGTTTACTTTTTTCCAAACGGCTAGGAACAACGTCTTCTGCCAGCATACTTTTAGAAACGTCGACAGCAAAAACAATATCAATACCTTCTCGTTTTACAGTTTCCATTTTGGTTCCGATTTTCGGATTTACCAAACCAATAATTAAACAGGTAAGTGCCAGAAGAATTACTACAATTTTTAAAACAGGTTTAAAAACCGATTTCTCCGGACTCAATCTTTTCACCATTTCTAAATCACCAAATTCTCGTTGTGTTCTTCTTTTCCAATACATATTGAAAAGAAAAATACACACCACAATCGGGATGAGTAATAAGAGATATAAATATTTTTTTTCGTCTAATTCCATAAATATTTTTAAAATTCCAATCTCAAATTACTGTTGAGATAAATTCCAAATTCCAAACTTGTTTTAAACTCCAATTCTAAAAATTCTAAATTCCAATTTGTTATTTGGAATTTTATTTTTGGAATTTTTTAATTTTTTCAAAATTAAATGAAGCTTCTATAAACCGTATTTCTTAATCCAACTTCTAGTAACAGTAAAAAGCCTGCAAATAAAACAAAAAACCTGTATTTTTCGTCATAATCGTAGAATTTCAATTCTTGAATTTCTGTTGTTTCTAGTTTATTGATTGAGTTGTATATTTCTGCTAATTTATCATTGCTTGTTGCTCTAAAATAAGTTCCATCTGTTTTACGGGCAATACTTTTCATCAATCTTTCGTCGATTTCAACTTTTTGCATTTTGAACAAGAAACCTCCGTTTGGCGCATAAGCATATGGAGATTCTGCCATTCCGTTTGTTCCAAGACCAATTGTGTAAACTTTTATTCCGTATTGTTTTGCAATATCAGCGGCAGTTTCTGGTTCAATAAATCCAGCATTATTTACACCATCTGTAAGCAAAATAATAACACGGCTTTTTGCTTTACTGTCTTTTAGACGGTTAACAGCGGTTGCCAATCCCATTCCGATTCCAGTTCCATCTTGTAAAACAGTATCATATTTAATTCCTTTTATGGCTTCAAGAATAATTGCTTTATCACTAGTAACTGGAGTTTTAGTATAAGCTTCAGAAGCGTATAAAACCAAACCAATTCTGTCGTTTGGTCTTTCTCCAACGAAATCTGCAGCAACTCTTTTTAAAGCTTCCATACGGTTTGGCTTTAAATCTTTTGCCAGCATAGATCCAGAAACGTCAATTGCCATTACAATATCAATTCCTTTTGTCGTTTTAGTCTGGTTGCTAATGTCTACTGTTCTTGGTCGAGCCAAAGCTATAATTAATGAACTTAAAGCAAGAATTCTGAAAACGTATAAAGCAGGTTTGAATTTTGTCCAAAACGATTCGCTATTTTGGAATCCCGCAGTTGAACTCATTTTTAAGGTAGCCGATTGCTGGTTGCGTTTCCAGAAAAACCAGATTATCGCAATCGGAATTAATAGAAACAACCAAAGAAATTCTGGATTTAAAAAAGTGATCTTGCTCATTAGTTGTTTGCTCTTTGAAGTTCAACAGAATTTAATATTCGGGTCGTGATTTCATTTGCATATGTATCACCTTCTTCGTGCAGAATCATGATTTGCTGTAAACCTTGATCTTGTTTGAAAAGCAGTAATTCATAATATGCTTTTATACTCGTTTTAGTTGCCGGATTCAAAACAGTCATTGTTCCGTAACCTTTTATTCCCTGAATACCTTCGTTTGTTTGAAAATCTTCTTGTTTTACAATAATGTTTTGTCCGCCCTGAGCTTCAATAATTTTTAGTGTGCCTTCAAGCGTTTTGTTTAAGTCAATATCAGTTGGCTGTTTAAATTTAGATGTTGAAACCGTTACATAGAAATTGTCAATCATACTTCCGTATGTAAAAAGTTGCATTTCTTTGATAAGCGCCATTGCTTCTTTAGGAAGTACTTTTTGCGCGTCCATTCTTTTTAAAACCTTTGGAGTTTCAATAAGAACAGCTGGATTTCCGTAAGCACTTTTTACCCATTCGCCTTCTAATAATTCTTTAGAAGGGTGACCAATTATATTGTCTTTTACGTAATTGAACCCTTTGGTAACAATAAAGAAAGTTGTTGTAGCAAACAATAAAAGTATGATAGCTGCTACTGCATAACCAATTCTTGCATTGCGCTGTTTTTTAAGCTGTGCCTGAATTTGTTTTTGCCTTTGGGCTTCGTTTAATAACTGATCTTCGATATCCTCAGGAACTTCAGTTGGAATAGCATTGTCAAGCGTTAAAATTACTTTCTGAATTTTGTTTCGGTCATCTGTAATTTCAAAATCAAGTGGTTTCGATTTCGCAAATTTTACTAAATCAGCCTGACGTAAAACACGCTCCAGATTTTCAACCGTTTCTGGCGTAAGCGTCATTTTCTTTTGAGTCGATGCTATTCTGATTGCTTGAATTAACTCGGAAGTAGTGCTTTCCATTGCAGGAATGTGAATGGCTTCTTCAATATAGTTACGTGCAATATCAGTTAATTCACTATAGTATTCTTTAATTTCACCTTTTTGAACCAGTTCTTTTTGCTCTAGATTGTTTAATAAACTAGTCGCTTTTTCGATAGGTGTTTTGTAAACTTCCTCTTCGATTTTTTTCAGCTGGCGTTTTTTAACATACCAATAAACAAAAGCTCCGATTCCGATAATTACTAAAGCGATTAAAACATAAATCCACCAATTGCCGATTCCTTCGTCAACAGTGGAAATATCTTTAATGTCGTACATTTTCTGCTGTAATGTGTCAACTTTTACATTGGCAACTTCAACTTTAATAGAGTCACTATAAAAAGGCTTTTTGTCAATTAAAATCTTAACACTTGGAATAGTATAACGACCAGAATCAAACTGCGTTAAACCATATTTTTTTATAAGTTCATACGTACCATCTTTCTTAACCGTGTCAATCGGATAAGACTGAATAACTTCTAACGGACCAATATTTTTAAGTTTCGGAAATTCAACTTTAGCTGTTGAAGTTACAACCGTTTTAAGCGTGAGTTTGAACTCGGCACCAATCTTATTTTTGGTAGTATCAATACTTGTTTCCACTTGTTTCTGCTGAGCAAAAATCATAGTAGAAAAAAGCAATAAAAATATATAAAGTTTAAATTTCATTTGATTAGTGATTGAAGATTAACGATTTTTGATTTTTGATTTTTCCAAGAATTGTCAATAGTTTTCTAAAATTGTAATCTTTAATTTTTATGAATTATTTTTTGATGTTTTGATACTCGAAACGAAATTGATATTAACTGATTCACTTCTTCTTTTGCTTGCAAGATTTTATTAAAAATCAAAAATCTTTATCTCGATTTAAAATAGCCTAATAGTTTAGTAACGTAATTTTCGTCTACTCTGGTATTTACAATTCCTGCTCCAGATTTACGGAAGGTATCTTTGAAGTAATTTAATTTCTCCTGATAGTGCTTCTCATAATTCATTCGAACTGCTTTAGAGCTAGTATCAACCAATTGTATTTTTCCTGTTTCAGAATCCAGCATAGAAACCATTCCTAAATTTGGAATTTTTTCTTCGCGCATGTCATAAACACGAACTCCAGTAATATCATGTTTTTTAGAAGCAATTTTTAAAGTATGCTCGTAAGAATCAGACATAAAATCGGAGATCATAAAAACGATGGCTTTCTTTTTTTGAGTTCCAGATAAAAACTTCAAAGCTTGAGCGATATCTGTTTTGTAGCTTTTTGGTTCAAATTCAATCAATTCACGAATGATTCTAAGTACGTGAGAACGCCCTTTTTTTGGCGGAATATATAATTCTACTGTATCAGAAAATAAGATTAAACCAATTTTGTCATTATTTTGTGTAGCCGAAAAAGCCATCGTTGCCGCAATTTCGGTTACGATGTCTTTCTTGAATTGATTTTTAGAACCAAAAGATTCCGAACCCGAAATATCAACCATTAAAACCATGGTCAATTCGCGTTCTTCTTCAAATACTTTAACGTGAGCTTCGTTGTAGCGTGCGGTTACATTCCAATCGATGTTACGAATATCATCTCCGTATTGGTATTGACGCACCTCGCTAAACGTCATTCCTCGTCCTTTAAATGAAGAGTGGTATTCTCCCGAAAAGATATGATTGCTCAGTCTTTTCGTCTTGATTTCTATTTTCCGTACTTTTTTTAAAAGCTCTTTTGTATCCATTTTTTTTAGTGTTCAGTGATCAGTTAGAAAGTGATCAGTCAAGTCCAAATTCCAACAGGTCTTTCTGTCTTTATTAGTGTTCAGTTAAAAGTATTAGTAGGGAACTGAATACTAAAAATCTGAACACTGAGCACTTTTTTTAAGGTACTTCAATCTCGTTAACGATTTTGTTGATAATGTCTACAGAAGTGATGTTTTCTGCTTCTGCTTCGTAAGTAATTCCAACTCTGTGACGTAATACATCGTGAACAACTGCACGAACGTCTTCAGGAATTACATAGCCACGACGCTTGATGAAAGCATAACATTTAGCAGCATTAGCTAAGTTGATACTTCCACGAGGAGAAGCTCCAAAACTGATAAGCGGTTTTAAATCGGCTAATTTGTATTTTTCTGGGTAACGTGTAGCGAAAATAATATCTAAGATGTATTTCTCGATTTTTTCGTCCATATAAACTTCACGAACTGCTTCTTGCGCACGTAAAATCTGGTCAACAGAAACTACTGGATTTACTTTTTCGAAAGTTCCTTTTAAGTTTTGACGAATTACAAAACGCTCTTCATCAATTTTTGGATAATCGATAACAGTTTTTAGCATGAAACGGTCAACTTGCGCTTCAGGAAGTGCATAAGTACCTTCTTGCTCAACTGGGTTTTGTGTTGCTAATACCAAGAACGGACGATCTAGTTTAAACGTAGAGTCACCAATTGTAACTTGTTTCTCTTGCATCGCCTCTAAAAGTGCTGACTGAACTTTTGCAGGAGCACGGTTAATCTCATCTGCAAGTACGAAATTGGCGAAAATTGGTCCTTTTTTAATTGAGAACTCGTTTGCTTTAATATTGTAAATCATGGTTCCGATAACATCGGCAGGCAGTAAATCTGGCGTAAACTGGATACGGCTGAAAGATCCTTGAACCGCTTGTGAAAGCGTATTGATGGCTAAAGTTTTTGCCAGACCAGGAACTCCTTCCAATAAAATATGCCCTTGTCCAAGTAATCCGATCAATAG
>Ga0308157_10003400_pt1 | contig 23263 bp, 13 predicted proteins | sample PhyBR1_FD_201035 | JGI IMG/M metagenome (GOLD analysis project Ga0308157, IMG submission 201035) | Phyllosphere microbial communities from UC Gill Tract Community Farm, Albany, California, United States - DLSLB.R1 | ecosystem: Host-associated > Plants > Phyllosphere > Unclassified | place: USA...
CAGCATTGTCTGCAGCAGCGCAGGATTGGGCGAAGCGACCGCATAAGCCAGCGCATGCTGGTGGGACCCCGCGTTGGGATCCGCCTTGGCCGCAAGCAGGCAGCCCACCAGACTGATATTCGCCTGTTCGGTCGCATGCGTCAACGAGGATTTGCCAGCCGGGTCGGTGGCATTGGGCGAGGCACCCATGAACAACAGCAGTTGCGCAATGTCGGAGTTTTTATCCAGCACGGCACTCAGCACAGCGTTCTGGTTGGCGGCATGCGCAGGATCTGCCTTGGCCCGCAGCAGGCTGTGCACGATGCCTGTATGGTTGCCTGCCAGCATCAGCGCCGATTGTCCTGATGCATTGGTCAGGTTCACATCTGCCTTGAACCTTATCAGTTCGTCGACCAGGACGGCATCCTGGCTGCGTGCAGCGATGGTCAGCAGAGTGTCTCCCCAGTCGCTCACGGTGTCGACGTTCGAGCCAGACTGCAGCAGCATTTTGCCGATATCGGTGTGCGCGACTGTTGCCGCAGGCAGGGACGCTTTCTGTCCTTCGCCGGGCGGTGCGGGCGTCTGTGCGCTGCGCGCCGCAGTCGCCTTGAGCGCTGGATTCTCGTGGCTGGAGCCTCGGACCTTCTTCATGATCAATGACATTGTCTATCAATATATTGCATCAATAGCATAAAGATATTGTAAGATGCGTTTTAGTCACTTCGGCTCCGCGCATTCGCCCTGACGTTAAACGCTGGCTTGCCCCAGCTCGACCTTGGTACGGAGAAAGCATTGAGAGCCCGATGATTGCGGTGGGCTGACATCATTCTCCGGCGCACGCCAACGACAAGGCCACCGCGCGTTCAGATGAGCTGGTAGGGAAGGTTCGATGTCTCGCCGCTTGCCACCGCCGTGACCGCGGGGCAGTCCTCGGTGTCGTTTGCGGCATTTTCCCTGTCCATCCCTGCGCTCTCGTCGGCACTGCCGGCTACGTCGTGCGCCTGCTTCGCGCAAAGATCATCGGCATAGGTGGACGAATGCGGTAGCAGCATGACGAGTTCTTGCGCGCGCGCGGCAACGGCTTGCTCGAGGATGGACTGCACGGCATGGTTGTGCGCGGTGACTTTGCCATTGTCGGCATATGCCAGCGCATCGCGGCCCGCGTAATCGATAGCAGTCGGATCGGCGCCCGCGGCCAGCAGACTCTGCATCGCCAGGATGTTTCCCTTGCCTGCCGCCACCATCAGTGCGGTGCAGCCGTCGAGCCGCGCGTGGCTGTCGGGGTCTATGCCTGCCTCGCCGTTGCGCGGTTGCATCAACGCAGTGAGGATGTCAGGCTGCTCCTGGTACATGGCCAGCAGCAGCAGGTTGTTGCCGGCTTCGTCACTTACGTGGACGGTGTAGCCCAGGTCGCGCAGCGTTTCGACCAATTGCGGCGTGCCCAGCCTCACGGCGAGAGGCAGGGGCGTCCAGAGCTTGTCGCCGGTGGTCCCTGCAGGCATGACTGAAGGGCCGGGAAACCAGCGAGTCACCTGTGCAATATCGCCCCGCTCGAAAGTGTCTAGCAGCGTGCTCACGTCCGGCAGCGCAGGCGCATCCGGGTGCATGCCCGGGTACAGCAGTGCTTGTTGTTGCGCCGGCGTGGGCAAGGGCTGGGACGCGTGCACGGTCGGCGGGGTACGTCCGATGCCGGTTTCTGCTTGGTGAGGCTGCGGTTGGGGGATGTCCGCGCCTTGCCTATAGGGGGCCGGCTCCATGCGCGTATGGAAAAAAAGTTTCATGTACGGAGTCTTCATTTACGCCTTTATTAACTATCATAATATTATATACGATAGCTAAATACTATTTAAAGCGCGAATGAAGCTGTTGCGCTGCAGGGCCTTATGGGCAGCGCCCACCCTGCCGGCGCGGCGTCAGCCTAGCAGCAACGCGTCGTCGGCGAGCTTTTCGCCGCGCACCTTCTCGAACATCTTCAGCAGGTCGGGCACGTCGAGGCGCTTGCGCTCCTCGCCGCTCACGTCAAGCACCACCTGGCCCTGGTGCAGCATCACGGTGCGGTCGCCCACGTCCAGGGCCTGGCGCATGCTGTGCGTGACCATCATGGTCGTGAGCTTGGCTTCGGCGACGATGCGTGCCGTGAGCTGCAGCACGAAGTCGGCGGTGCGCGGATCGAGCGCGGCCGTGTGCTCGTCGAGCAGCAGGATGCGCGAGGGCTGGAGCGCGGCCATCAGCAGGCTCACGGCCTGGCGCTGGCCGCCCGAGAGCAGGCCGATGCGGTCGGCAAGGCGCTTTTCCAGGCCCAGGCCCAGCGTGGCCAGGCGCTCCTGGAACACGGCGCGCATCTCGGCGCGCACGGCGCGCGTGAGCCGGCGCGGCGCGCCGCGGCGCTGGGCCAGGGCCATGTTTTCCTCGATGGTCAGGTCCTCGCAGGTACCGGCCATGGGATCCTGGAAGACGCGGGCCACGCGCTCGGCGCGGTCCCACACGGGCAGGGCGGTGACGTCCTGGCCGTCGATGACGATGGCGCCGCCGTCGACGCGCTGGTCGCCCGAGACGGCATTCAGGAAGGTGGACTTGCCGGCGCCGTTGGAGCCGATGACGGTCACGAACTGGCCGGCCGGAATCTCCAGCGACAGGCCGCGCAGCGCGCGGGTCTCGATAGGCGTGCCGGGGTTGAAGGTGAGAACGATGTCTTTTGCACTCAGCATGGAATCTCCGACCGGCTTATCGCGGCTTGCGCTGGGACAGCTTCTGCTTGAGCTGCGGGATGACGAGGGCCACGGTGACCAGCACGGCTGTGACCAGGTTCAGATCCTGCGCCTTGAGGCCGATGAAGTCGCTGTTGAGCGCGGCGGCAATGAAGAAGCGGTAGACGATGGCGCCCAGCACCACGGCCAGCGTCGCGTAGATGATGCGGCGCGAGGGCAGCAGGCTTTCGCCGACGATCACGGCGGCCAGGCCGATGACGATGGTGCCTATGCCCATGGAGATGTCCGAGCCGCCCTGGGTCTGCACGAACAGCGCGCCGCCCAGGCCGACCAGGCCGTTGGAGACCGCCATGCCCAGCAGGATCATGCCGCCGGTGTTCACGCCCTGGGCGCGCGCCATGCGCGCGTTCGAGCCCGTGGCGCGTATCGCCAGGCCGCGCTCGGTGGAGAAGAACCAGTCCATGGCCAGCTTGGCGATCAGCACGATCAGCGCCAGGATCAACGGCCGCGCCACATAGTCGGCCATGCCCTCGGGCTGCAGCATGGTGAACAGCGTGGCGTCGTTGATCAATGGCACATTGGGTCCGCCCATGATGCGCAGGTTGACCGAGTACAGCGCAATCATCATCAGGATGGACGCCAGCAGGTCCATGATCTTGAGCTTGACGTTGAGCCAGCCCGTGACCATGCCCGCGGCCGCGCCCGCGGCGGTGGCGGCCAGCGTCGCCAGCCAGGGATTGGTGCCGGTGGAGATCAGGATGGCGCAGACCGCGCCGCCCAGCGGAAAGCTGCCGTCCACGGTGAGGTCGGGAAAGCGCAGCAAGCGAAACGAGATGAAGACGCCCAGCGCCACCAGGCTGAAGATCAGGCCGATCTCGATGGCGCCGAGGAATGAGAAGAGTGACATGGGAAATGCTGGGTAAAAAATACAATGGCAGGCCCGTGAAGCGTACGGTACCTGCCATCTGGAAACCCCACCGGGCACAGGCCCGGTCCGTGGCCTATTGAATCACCTGGGCTGCCGACTTGACCAGCGCATCGGACAGCTTCGCGCCCTGGCGCTGGGCCGCGCCCGGATTCACGAACAGCTCCATCTTGGTGCTGACTTCGGGCTTGATGTCGCCGGGCTTCTCGCCCTTGAGAATGCGCGCCACCATGCGGCCGGTCTGCTCGCCCAGATCGCGGTAGTTGATGCCGTAAGCCGCCACGGCGCCGCGCTTGACGGAGTCGGTGTCGGCGGCGACCAGCGGGATCTTGGCGTCCTGGCCGACCTTGACCAGCGCCTCGTAGGCGGAGACCACGTTGTTGTCGGTGCTGGTATAGATCACATCGACCTTGCCGACCAGGCTGCGCGCGGCGCTGCTCACGTCCACCGAACGCGGCGCCGCGGCTTCGACCAGCGTCAGGCCCAGCGTCGGCAGCAGCTTTTGCAATTGCTTGACCACGACCATGGAATTGGCCTCGCCCGGGTTGTAGACAATGCCCACGCGCTTGGCGCCTGGCACGACCTGCTTGACCAGGTCCATCTGCTTGTCCAGCGCCAGCAGGTCGGACACCCCGGTCACGTTGCCCTTGCCCGGCTCCCAGCTCGCGAGCAGCTTGGCGGCCACGGGGTCGGTCACGGCCGAGAACACCACGGGCACGGCCTTGGTGGCGGCAATCACGGCCTGGGCCGAAGGCGTGGCAATGGCGACGATCGCGTCGGGCTTGTCACCGATGAACTTGCGCGCGATCTGCGCCGCCGTGCCGGTATTGCCCTGGGCGCTCTGGTACTGCCACTTGAGGTTCTTGCCGGTTTCGAAGCCCGCGTCCTTGAGCGCGGCCTGCACGCCGTCACGCACGGCGTCGAGGGCGGGGTGTTCGACGATGGCCGTCACAGCCACGGACTTCTGCTGGGCATGCACCGAAGTCATCGATGCCAGGGCCAGCGCGACTGCGCCCAGGGGCGCCAAGGACAGGTATTTCATGTGTATCTCCCACCGCATGTAAATGGTGTGGTGCCGCGGGCGCAATGCCCGGGCCCGTTTGGAACCGCGTCCTGCAGTCTAATGCAGCGGCCACGCGCCGGCGCACGATTGCAGACGTTTCGAGCGCGCCGCTGGCATGGCCGCCAGCGGCCCGGCCGTGCTTACATGCCCGAGTAGTTCGGGCCGCCGCCGCCTTCGGGCGTGACCCAGACGATGTTCTGCGTCGGGTCCTTGATGTCGCAGGTCTTGCAATGCACGCAGTTCTGCGCGTTGATCTGCAGGCGCTGGCTGTCGCCGCCCTTGGCTTCGTCGGGCACGAACTCATAGACGCCGGCCGGGCAGTAGCGGCTTTCGGGGCCGGCATAACGCGCCAGGTTGATGTCCACCGGCACGCTCGCGTCCTTGAGCGTCAGATGCGCTGGCTGGTCCTCGGCGTGGTTGGTGTTGCTGATGAACACGCTGGACAGGCGGTCGAAGGTCAGCTTGCCATCGGGCTTGGGGTAGACGATGGGCTTGCAGTCGGCTGCCGGTTTGAGATAGGCGTGGTCGGGCTTGTCGCGGTGCAGCGTCCAGGGGATGTTGCCGCGCAGCACGAACTGCTCGATGCCGTTCATGAGGGTGGCCGTGGTCAGGCCCTTCTTGAACCAGGCCTTGAAGTTGCGGCTCTTGTTGAGCTCTTCATGCAGCCAGCTGTTCTCGAACGCAGTCGGGTAGGCGCTGAGTTCGTCGCCCTGGCGGCCGGCCTGGATGGCGTCGAACGCGGCTTCGGCGGCCAGCATGCCGGTCTTGATCGCGGCGTGGCTGCCCTTGATGCGGCTGACGTTGAGAAAGCCCGCTTCGCAACCGACCAGCGCGCCGCCGGGGAACACGAACTTGGGCAGCGACAACAGGCCGCCGGCCGTGATCGCGCGCGCGCCGTAGCCTATGCGCTTGGCGGGCTTGATGCCCTTGGCTTCGTCGCCTTCGAGGTAGTAGCGGATGTTGGGGTGGGTCTTCCAGCGCTGCATTTCCTCGAACGGGCTCAGATACGGGTTCGAGTAGTCGAGGCCGGTGATGAAGCCCAGCGTGACCTTGTTGTCTTCCATGTGGTACAGGAAGGCGCCGCCATAGGTGTCGGACTTCATGGGCCAGCCCGCGGTGTGCAGCACGAGGCCGGGCTGGTGGCGCGCGGGGTCGATTTCCCACAGTTCCTTGACGCCCAGGCCGTAGGTCTGCGGATCGCGGCCTTCATCGAGCTTGTAGCGCGCGATCAGCTGGCGGCCCAGGTGGCCGCGTGCGCCTTCGGCGAAGATCGTGTACTTGCCGTGCAGCTCCATGCCGAGCTGGAATTCACCCGTGGGTTCGCCGTCCTTGCCGACACCCATGTTGCCCGTGGCCACGCCCTTGACCGAGCCATCTTCGTTGTAGAGCACTTCGGCCGCGGGAAAGCCGGGGAAGATTTCCACGCCCAGGCCTTCGGCCTGTTCCGCGAGCCAGCGCACCACGTTGCCCAGGCTGACGATGTAGTTGCCATGGTTCTGGAAGCAGGGCGGCAGCAGGAAGTTGGGCGTGCGCAGCGAGCCTTTCTCGCCCAGGAACACCATGGCGTCATCGGTGACGGGCTGGTTCAGCGGCGCGCCGAGTTCCTTCCAGTTGGGGATCAGCTCGGTCAGGGCCTTGGGGTCCATGATCGCGCCCGAGAGAATGTGGGCGCCGGGCTCTGAGCCTTTTTCCAGCACCACGACGGACAGCTCCTGACCTTTTTCCGCCGCCAGTTGCTTCAGGCGGATGGCAGTGGACAGGCCACCGGGGCCGCCGCCAACCACCACCACGTCGTATTCCATGGCTTCGCGGGGGCCGTACTGGGCCAGGATTTCATCATTTGTCATCGGGCGTCTCTTTTTGATACAGATGGATAGGCTTCACAAGGCGCACCTCGGCCGGGCGCGTTCCAGCAGCGGACGATTCTATGCGCAGCGCCTATGGGTTCATGTCACCTTGGATTTTTTCTGCATGGGCGAGGGCCTGGCACACGCCTCAGGCCGGCTTGGTTCTTGGCAGCCGCCCCATCAGATAGAACTCGGAATTGGGCTGCATGCCCGCAAAGCTCGCCATGCGGTTGGACAGGCCGAAGAAGGCGGTGATGGCGGCGATGTCCCAGATGTCCTCGTCATCGAAGCCATGCGGGTGCAGCGCGGCGTAGTCGGCTTCCTCGAGTTCGTGGCTGCGTTCGCTGACCTTCATCGCGAAGTCCAGCATGGCGCGCTCGCGCGGCGAGATGTCGGCCTTGCGGTAGTTCACGGCCAACTGGTCGGCGAGCAGCGGTTTCTTCTCGTAGATACGCAGGATGGCACCATGGGCCACCACGCAGTACAGGCACTGGTTGGCGGCGCTGGTCACGGTGACTATCATCTCGCGCTCGCCCTTGGTCAGCGAGCCTTCCTCCTTGAGCATCAGCGCGTCGTGGTAGGCAAAGAACGCACGCCACTCTGCGGGGCGGCGTGCAAAGCCCAGGAACACATTGGGCACGAAGCCGGCCTTTTCCTGGACTTCGAGAATGCGCGCCTGGATGTCTTCGGGCAGATCGTTGATGGCGGGGAAGGGGTAGCGGGTGGACATGTGCAGAGTTCTCCTGGAGAAGCCCCAGCATAGTGCGCCGCCCGGGTCTTTGCCATGGGCGCATTCCCCAACTTTCGGCATTGAAAAAGCCCCTGCAGGCGTGCGCCGGCAAGGGCTTCGTGGCGTCGATCTGCCAGGCTTACTTGCCCGACGTGCCTGACTTGAGCGCCTCGATGGCCCGGGCCACGCCGGCGCCGTAGGCCGGGTCGGCCTGGGTGCAGTGCGCGATGTGCTTTTGCACGATGTGCTCGGACACGCCGTTGATGTTGCGCGCGGTGTTGTCGAACAGGCGCTGCTGGGCCTCGGGCGTCAGCAGGCGGAACAGGTCGCCGGGCTGGGTGAAGTAGTCGCTGTCGTCGGCGCGGAAGTTCCAGCGATCGGCCGCGCCGTGCAGGGCCAGCGGCGGCTCCTGGTGCGCGGGCTGTTCCTGCCACTCGCCGCGGGTGTTGGGCTCGTAGGCAATGGTGCTGCCGAAGTTGCCGTCGACGCGCATGGCGCCGTCGCGGTGGTAGGAGTGCACGGGGCAGCGCGGCGCGTTGACCGGAATGCTGTGGTGGTTCACGCCCAGGCGGTAGCGCGCGGCGTCGCCATAGGCAAACAGGCGCGACTGCAGCATGCGGTCGGGCGAGACGCTGATGCCGGGCACCAGGTTGGCGGGCGTGAAGGCCGATTGCTCGACATCGGCGTAGTAGTTGCGCGCGTTGCGGTTGAGCTCGACGATGCCGACTTCGATCAGCGGATAGTCCTTCTTGCTCCAGACCTTGGTCAGGTCAAATGGGTGGAAGCGGTAGGTGTCGGCTTCGGCTTCGGGCATGACTTGCACGCACAGCTTCCACTGCGGGAAGTCGCCGCGGTCGATCGCACTCAGCAGGTCGCGCTGCGAGCTTTCCCGGTCACCGGCCACCACGGCCGCGGCCTCGGCGTCCGTCAGGTTCTCTATGCCTTGCTGGCAGACGAAGTGGAACTTCACATAGAAACGCTCGTTTTGCGCGTTGTAGAAGCTGTAGGTATGCGAGCCGAAGCCATGCATGTGGCGGTAGTCCTTGGGAATGCCGCGGTCGCTCATGACGATGGTGATCTGGTGCAGGGCTTCGGGCAGGCCGGTCCAGAAGTCCCAGTTGTTCTCGGCCGAGCGCAGGTTGGTGTACGGATCGCGCTTGACGGCCTTGTTCAGGTCGGGGAACTTGAGCGGGTCGCGGAAGAAGAATACCGGCGTGTTGTTGCCGACCACGTCCCAGTTGCCTTCCTCGGTGTAGAACTTCATGGCGAAGCCGCGGATGTCGCGCTCGGCATCGGCCGCGCCGCGCTCGCCGGCCACGGTGGAAAAGCGCGCGAACATTTCCGTGCGCTTGCCGATTTCGGAAAAGATCTTGGCCTTGGTGAAGCGCGTGATGTCACCGGTCACCGTGAAGGTGCCGAATGCGCCCGAGCCCTTGGCATGCATGCGGCGCTCGGGAATCACTTCGCGGTTGAAATGGGCGAGCTTCTCGAGGTGCCAGATGTCCTGCAGCAGCATGGGACCGCGCGGGCCGGCGGTCATCGAATCCTGGTTGTTGGCTACGGGTGCGCCGGCGACTGTGGTGAGCTTGTTCATGCGTGGCCTTTCCTTATTGGATGAAAACGATCAGTGGGTTCAATTATTAGTGGAGAACTATCGATTGCCGAGCCTGCGCCGATTGCAAGTTTGCAAGTCCGTCATAGGAATTTTTTCGGCGCCGGGCGGTGGGCGCGCTAGTTGAGCGAGAGCTTGCGCACCAGGTCGGCGGCGGTGGCGGCGCCGTATTTGCGCATCAGCCGCGCGCGATAGATCTCCACCGTGCGGTGGCTGATGCCCAGCGCCTTGCCCATTTCCTTGGAGGTCAGTCCTTCGAGCAGCCGCGCCGCGACCTCGCGCTCGCGGCCCGTGAGCCCGGCCTTGACCGGGCGCTGGGCGCTCAGGTCCTCGAAGCTCCAGACCCCGGCCGCATGCGGGTTGCCGCGCTCCAGCGTGCGGCCCGAGACATGGCACCAGAAGGCCTCGCCCGTGGCGCGCTGCATGATGCGGCTGTCGGCGTAGAGGCCGGTGGCGCTGAGGATGGGGGCCATGCGCTGCCCCAGGCGCTCGTATTCCTCGACCGTGGGATAGAGAATCTGGAAGGACTGGCCGACCAGCAGTTCGCGCGACGCGCCGAACATGGCGCACAACTGCTGGTTGCAATCGGTCATGATGCGGTTGCGCGAGAGCGCCAGGCCGACGGGCGCCATGTCGAAAGCCAGGCGGTAATCTTCGGTCATAGTGCTAATCTTTACGGAAAACTACGTACTTGGTTACGTAGTATCTTAGCGGCTACCCCTTTCCAGGAGACAAGAGTGAAAAAGCTTTATCCCTCTGCGGCCCAGGCCTTGCAAGGCGTGGTGGCCGATGGCCAGACGCTGGCCGTCGGCGGCTTCGGCCTGTGCGGCATTCCCGAGGTGCTGATCGATGCGCTGCGCGATACCGGTGTGCAGAACCTGACCGTGATTTCCAACAACGCCGGTGTCGACGGCTTCGGCCTGGGCAAGTTGCTGGAAACGCGCCAGATCAAGAAGATGATCTCGTCCTATGTGGGCGAGAACAAGGAGTTCGAGCGCCAGTACCTGGCCGGCGAACTCGAACTGGAATTCACGCCCCAGGGCACGCTGGCCGAGAAGCTGCGCGCGGGCGGCGCGGGCATCCCCGCCTTCTTCACCAAGACCGGCGTCGGCACGCTGGTCGCCGAAGGCAAGGAACTGCGCGAGTTCGATGGCGAGACCTATGTGATGGAGCGCGCGCTGGTGCCCGACGTGGCGCTGGTCAAGGCCCACCGCGCAGACAAGAGCGGCAACCTGCAGTTCCGCCTCACGGCGCGCAACTTCAACCCCGCGGCCGCGACGGCCGGCAAGGTCTGCATCGTCGAGGTGGAAGAGGTGGTCGAAGTGGGCGAGATCGCGCCCGATGACATCCATCTGCCGGGCATCTATGTGCACCGCATCGTGCACAACCCGAATCCCGAAAAGCGCATCGAGAAGCGCACCATCACCGCAAAGCAAGGAGCCTGACCATGGCGTGGACCCAAGACCAGATGGCTGCGCGCGCGGCGCAGGAACTCGAAGACGGTTTCTATGTGAACCTGGGCATAGGCATTCCGACGCTGGTGGCGAACCACACGGGCGACAAGGAAGTCTGGCTGCAGTCGGAAAACGGCATGCTGGGCATTGGCGCGTTTCCCACCGAGGACCAGGTCGATGCCGACCTGATCAATGCCGGCAAGCAGACCGTGACCACCATCCCCGGCTCGGCGATCTTCGGCAGCGACCAGTCGTTCGCGATGATCCGCGGCGGCAAGATCAACCTGTCCATCCTGGGCGCGATGCAGGTCAGCGAGAAGGGCGACCTGGCCAACTGGATGATTCCGGGCAAGATGGTCAAGGGCATGGGCGGCGCCATGGACCTGGTGGCGGGCGTCAAGCGCGTGATCGTGCTGATGGAGCATGTCGCCAAGAAGAAGGACGGCACGACCGACCTGAAGATACTGCCGCAGTGCAGTCTGCCGCTGACCGGCGTGGGCGTGGTCGACCGCATCATCACCGACCTGGGAGTGTTTGACGTCACGCCCGAAGGCCTGAAGCTGATCGAGCTGGCGCCGGGCGTCGAATTCGCCGAGGTGCAGGAGAAGACCGGCGTCACGCTGCTGCGCTGAGCCGCGATCGCGCTTGCCACCAACGGCCCGCAAGGGCCGTTTTTCATGCTCAGGCGCGCCGGATTGGCAAGTGTCGCGCCAAGGCCGTACATTTAGGGCCTATTCAACACACTCGAACGAATGTCAACAAGTGCACTCCCAGACCAGGATGCAGTGCCGGAGGATCTGCGCGACAGCGTGCATTTCCTGCGGGCAATCACGCAGATGGCCGAAAAGGACAATGTCATCACGCACAGCCCGATCTTCACCGATCGGGGCATCAAGCTGGTGGAAAGCGGCGCGCGCATCGACAGCCGCCTCTACGACCGCCTGGTGCAGGCGCCGCTGCGCGAGGCCATAGACCACAACCTGATGGTCGACAACATGGTCTGCATCCAGTCCATCGAGGCCGAGGTGATGGTGCAGTGCGAGACCATGCCGCTGGTGCGGCGCCTGGTCGAGACCATGGGGGGCGTGGACCGGCTGCTGGCGCCGCTGCGCTTCATGCCGCTGCCGATGCCGATTGCCTTCAAGCTGACGCTGATGCGCGAGCAGCGGCCCGAGCTCTACAGCCACAGCCTGCAGATGATGCTGGTGGCGTTGTATCTGGCGCTGCAGTCCGGCTGGAGCGAGCGCGACTGCGTGCCGCTGGCCGCGGCGGGTCTGCTGCATGACATCGGCATGCTCTACATGCCGCCGGCCTGGACCGATCCGGCGCACAAGCTGAACCTCGAAGAGCGCAAGCAGCTGGTGGCGCACACGGTGACCGCGATGTGGGTGCTGCGTGAGCAGCAGGTCTATACGCCCGCAGTCCAACTGGCCGTGCTCGAACACCATGAATGCCTCGATGGCAGCGGCTATCCGCGCGGGCTGCAGCGCGAGCAGATTTCGCCCATGGGGCAGATGCTGATCCTGGCCGAGGTGGTTTCGGCCTTCCACGAGAAGTATGCCGACATGCCCGGCCCGCGCCTGTCGCTGATGCTGCGCATGAACCACCGGCGCTATCCGCCGGATCTGGTCGAAAAGATACTGCCCTTGCTGGCCGTCGATGTCGACGCCGGCATGGAGATCGGCCCGTTGACGGCGGAAGTGCAGAGCATGGGGGCCGTGCTCGGCGAGCGCTTTGGCCGGTGGGCGCAGCTGCGAACGCAGTGGCCGGCGCCGGCGCCCAGCCCCGCGCCCGCACCCGCGGCGGCGAAGTCCGCACCCCGGCCCGTGGACCGCGCCGTGGTCTGGCTCGACGGACGCCTCAGGGCGCTGGAAAAGGAATTGGCCCAGGCCGGCTCGCATCCCAAGCAGCTGTCCGACCTGCTGGGCTATCTGAAAGACGATTTGCAGGGCATGGCCGAGTTGGCGCTGCTGCACCGCGAAGCCGTATGGCAGCTCGAGGCCATAGCCCACAATTGCCTGCGGCGCTGGCCGCAGCTGCTCGAGCGCGAGGGGCCGCTGGAGCAGGCGCTGGCGGACTGGTGCCAAGCCCGCGCCCAGGACGAGACGGCCGCGGCGCTACCTGCCGCCGACTGAGTCCGCCGCCGGGGCCCGCAGCCCCGGCTCCAGTCCCCGGCTTACTTGGCACCGGCTCGCACCGGCTTGTTGGCACCCTTGGGGCCGGCTTGCACCGCGGCCCGACCCTGGGCCATCAGCGCGCTGCAATTGGCGTCGTCTTCGGCGGCCGGCACGGTGATGGGCAGCAGCGCCAGCGCGACCGGTGCGATGGCAATGGCCGCAACTGCCGCGCCCGCGCGCAGCGCCAGGGGGCCGACCTGCGGGCCGACCTTGGGCTGGGAGAAGGGTCCGCGCACATACAGTGGCGTGCGCAGCGAGAAGAACTTCCACTTCAGCGATTCGGGCTTGATGTTCAGATCGAACAGCTCCTGGCCCAGGTCGATGGTGCCCGTGGCCTCGACATTGGCTTCGGGCGTGGCCAGCTTGGCCACCCGGGCGTATGCCACGCCCTTGTTGACCGCGAAGTCGGCGACCGCGCATTGCAACTGCACTTCTTTGTCGTCGCCAAACAGCTTGGCCACGACGATGGAGCCGACATTGAGGGCGGCGAGGTCCAGAAGCTGGGCGCTCAAAGTGCCGTTGCGTACATAGAGCTTGAACTCGCCGGTGCTGGTACCCAGCAGCTTGGCGACGGAATTGCCCTGGGCGCTGAGGGCCAGCGCGCCGTCCATCTGACCCAGGCTCTTTTCCATCAGTTCGACCTTGGGGAACAGTTCGGACAGCTTGAGGCCGGCCACGGTGCCGCGGATCTCGCCGGCCAGCGGCTTCTTGTTGCTGTCGAGCACCACGACGGTGTTGAACTTGCCCTTGGCGACATCGAAGCGCAGCGGATCCAGGCGCAGCACGCCGTTCTTCAGCACGGCATGGGTGCTGAGCGCGTCGATGGGCAGCTTGTCCGAGCTGACGATGTGCTTGCCGTCGAACTTGATGTCCAGGTCCATCGCATTCCAGCGGCCGATGTCGAAAGTCTCATCCGGCAGGATCTTGCCCCCGGTGGCCTTGGCACGCTCGGCCTTGGCTTCCGAGGTGCCCAGCACCGGCACCAGATCGGCCAGGCGCAGCTGCTCGGAGCGCATATTGCCTTCCAGGCGCGCCCGGGGCTTGGCCGAGGTATAGGTCAGGCTGCCCTGCAGATCGCTGCGCCCGACCTTGCCGCGGAAGTCTTCATACTTCCAGACGGCTTTCTCGGGTTCGAGGCTGCCCGTGAGATGGCCGCGGGTCTCGAACGCCGGCGTATTGGGCAGTACCAGTCCGGTGAGCGGGTAGAGGTCGGCCATGCTCGCGGCCTTGAGCGTGACGTCGAAATCCATGCCTGACAGCTTGATGGGATTGGCCAGGATGCCTTCGGCGGTGGCCGCCACGCTGCCGGCACGTGCCGAGAACTGCAGCGGATAGTTGACTTCCTGCTCGCGCAGGCTCAATACCGGCCCGCCGCGACCTTCGCCGGTGACGTTGGCCTTGCCGTAGCGGCCGGTGAGCGCAAAGCCCAGGCCATAGGGGCTGTCGGCAGGGGCATTGTCGATGGAGGCCAGGCGCGCGCGCACGGCCAGATCGATGGTGCCGTCCAGGTAGCCCAGCCAGCCCTGGCGGATGCGCAGCTCGCCCACATCGAACTGCCAGGGCTTGGCGCTGGGTTCGCGGCGCTCGAACTGCCAGTTGACCTTGCCATCCTTGTAGCGCGCAAACACGATGTCGGGCTCGTCGAGCACCAGGGTGTCGATCTGCAACTGGCGCCACAGCAGCGGCCACAAGCGCAGCGAGGCACTGGCGTGGGCAATGCTGGCCATGGTCGAGGCATCACGCGCGGGAGCGTCTCCAGTGGAAGCGCCATCGGCCCTGGCAGCTACCGCTGGGGTGTTTGCGGACTGGCCGGCGACAGGCTTTTCTTCCCCCTGGGGCGCGGACGCCTTGAGCGCCTTGCGCGCCGGCAGCGCCGGCAGGCCGGTGATGGCGCGTTCGGGTGCTTCGGGCGTGCTGAACTCGGCGGGGTTGCCCAGTTCGAGCTGTTCGGCATGCAGCGTGACGCCGGGAATCCAGTGGCGCCAGCCGGTATCGAGCGGTTGCGGCCAGTGCCACTCGGCGCTCAGCGGCCCGTCAATCGAAAAGCTGCGGCCGGTGGCTTCGCTGACCTTCTGTTCGATCCAGGGCTTGGCACGGTTCAGGTCGTAGTAAATGATGAACAGGATCACTGCGACCAGCAGCGCCAACAGCACGGCAATGATGCCTGCCACCCAGCGCAGCACGCGGTGGCGTCTGGGCTTGGACGTGGCTGGCGGCGGGCTCGGAGGGGATGTGTCGGAAGTGTTGTTCTGGTTCATGAAGAGTGGTGGGCGCAACCTGGCGAGCATCGGCCCAACGAGGCGTGGCCGAGCGCGGGCAACCGCATGGCTGCATCCTAGCCCCGCAACCTCTGCCGACCAAGGGCCCCGCACCGGCTTGCGCCATTGGCTTACAAGCCCGGGCAGCTAGAATCACGCCGCCATGCACAATCCGCACGATCCCAAAGTTCTGCCCATGCGCGAGGGGGTCAGCCCGAGCTGCGTCGTTCTGCCGACCCAGGGGCAGGGCAGCATGCTGGACTTCCTGGCGCAGCGCCTGCCGGCCGCCAGTCGTGCCGAATGGCAGGCGCGCATGCAGGCTGGAGAGGTGGTCGATGAGCACGGCCAACCGGCCACGCCCGAGCGCGCGCTGGTGCCCGGCTTGCGGCTTTACTATTACCGCACGCTGGCGCAGGAGGCGCCGCTGCCGTTCGAGGCCCAGGTGCTGTATCACGATGCGCATCTGCTGGTGGCCGACAAGCCGCATTTCCTGCCCGTGGTGCCGGCCGGGCACTATCTGCAGAACAGTTTGCTGGTGCGCCTCAAGCGCGCGCTGGATCTGCCCGAGCTGTCACCGATACACCGCATCGATCGCGAGACCGCAGGCCTGGTGCTGTTCTCGGTGCAGAGGGCGACGCGCGGCCGTTACCAGGCCTTGTTTCGTGAGCGTGCGGTCGACAAGCGCTACGAAGCGGTTGCGCCTTGGCGCGACGCGCTGGCGTTTCCGCGCGACCACGCCAGCCGCATGGAGGAAAGCGGGCATTTCTTTCGCATGCACGAAGTGCCCGGCGAGCCCAATAGCTGGACGCGCATGGAGGTGCTGGAGCGGCAGGGCAGCTGGGCGCGCTATGCGCTGGCGCCCGTGAGCGGCCGGCGTCACCAGCTGCGCGTGCACATGGCGTCGCTGGGACTGGCGCTGCGCGGCGATACGCTGTATCCCGAGGTCAACGATGCGGCCGAGGGCGATTTCTCGCGGCCATTGCAGTTGCTCGCGCGCTCGGTGGCCTTTGCCGATCCGTTGACAGGCCAGCAGCGCCATTTCGAAAGCCGGCTGCAATTGCAGCCGCTGCCCCACGCGGACTGAGCTGCGACCGGGCCGGCGCGGTACCTGGCATTTACGGGTAGGGCCTTTTCGCGCTGTCAAATGGTTTTTATCTCCATTCTCCGGTTGGTGATTTGACACGTTGTTCGAGGCTTCAGCTTGATTTAAAAGGCATGTAGGACAATGTCGCATAATCGCCGATATAATTGAAAATAGTTAATCCAATTTCCTGGCAATTGTTTTTATATATGATGCGATTTATTCCGGCGTTCGAGAGACAAGTCATTTGTTTTTTCGCTGTTTTTTCAGAAGTATGAATAGTTTAATTTCATAATTAACTTTTGGTTGCTTTTTTGGCGTGATACGGGGGTAGGGGCATTTCCGGACAAATGGCTTAGTCTTGAATGAATTGGGTTCAGGCCCATCATTCAATACGGGAGTCGCCATGAATTTCCTTGCCAAAACTGCACCTCTTATTAATCCGTCTGAGGTAACGGGGCCAGGCAGGGAGATAACCACCGGGTTTACCCTGGAAGAGCCCAGTCGCGTCTTCCTGAATATCAGCGCAGCGGATATATCGAATTTCAGCCGCGTCGGAAACGACTTGGTAATGGTCGTCTGCGGAGATATTGTCACCATTTCAGGATTTTTCCTTCCAGAGGCTCCGAGTGAATTGTTTTTGCGCGGCGAAGCCGGCGAAGCGGTGCTGGTGCAGCTCGAAGGCATTGGCGCCGACGGCTCGCTGATAGCGCGCTTTGTGCCGCAGCTCGAAGCCGCTCCGTTTGAGTCCTTGATGGGATCGGCGGTCTGCGTGATCACGCCGGAATCGGGCTCCGGGCTGTCCCAGCTCGGCGTGCTGCTTGGCACGGTGCTCGGCGGTGCGCTGCTGGCGGGGGCGTTGAACGATGACTCGGGCGGAGCATCGCCGCCCGTGGATCCCGGCGTGCCCGACAGCCGCGCGCCGCAGTTTGTCGCGGCCTCGCTGAGTGCGGATGGCAGCGTGCTGAGCCTGGAATACGACGAGGCGCTGGATGGCGCCAACCCGCCCGATGCCGGCAGCTTTTCCGTGCTGGTCAACGGCGTCGCCGTGGCCGTGACCTCGGTGGCGATTGTGGGTGGGCGCGTGCAGTTGACGCTGGCCGCGCCCGTGCCCGCGGGGGCTGCGGTCACCATAGGCTATGGCGATCCCACGCCCGGCAACGATGCAAACGCACTGCAGGATGCCGCGGGCAATGACGCGGCCAGCCTGGCGGCCACCGCCGTGGCCAACCCCGTGGGCGACAGCACACCACCGGCCTTTGTCTCGGCCGCGACCAGCACCGATGGAGCGACGCTGGTGCTGAGCTATGACGAAGCGCTCGATGGCAGCAACCCGCCGGCCGCGGGCAGTTTCGTGGTGCAGGTGAATGGCGTGGCGGTGACGGTCACCGCCGTGGCCGTGATCGGCAATACGCTGGTGCTGACGCTGGCCAGCCCGGTCGCGGAGGGCGCGGTGGTGAGCGTGGCCTATGCCGACCCCACGCCGGGCAACGACGCGGGCGCGATTCAGGATGCCAGCGGCAACGATGCAGCCAGCCTGGCGGCGACCAGCGTCACCAACCTGGTGGGTGACACCACGCCGCCGGTGCTAGTGTCCGCCGTGACCAGTGCCGATGGCGCGACCCTGGTGCTGGCCTATGACGGTATCCTGGACGCGGCCAATCCGCCGACCGCGGGCAGCTTCGTAGTCAATGTCAATGGCACGCCAGTGGCGGTCACCGCGGTGGCCATCGTGGGCGCCAGCGTGGTGCTGACGCTGGCCACGCCGGTCGCCAGCGGTGCGGCCGTCACGCTCGCCTACAACGACCCCTCGGCCGGCAACGACGCCAATGCCATCCAGGATGCGGCCGGCAACGATGCCGCCAGCCTCGCGCCCACGGGCGTGACCAATACGGTGCTGGACAGCACGGCGCCGGTCTTTGTCTCGGCGGCCACCAGCGTGGACGGCGTGACGCTGGTGCTGAGCTATGACGAAGCCCTCGACGCCGCCAACCCGCCGGCCGCCTCGGGCTATGTGGTCAATGTCAATGGCACGCCCGTGGCTGTGACCGGCGTGGCGGTCTCGGGCAGCAGCGTGGTGCTGACGCTGGCGGCTGCAGTGCCGCATGGCGCGGCCGTGACCTTCACCTACACCGACCCGAGCGCCGGCAATGATGCGGCGGCACTTCAGGATGCGGCCGGCAATGACGCGGCCAGCCTGCCGCTGACCAATGCCAGCAACCTCGTGCCCGATACCACGCCGCCGGCCTTTGTCGCGGCCGCGACCAGCGCTGACGGCAGCCAGCTGGTGCTCACCTATGACGAAGCGCTCGATGCCGCGAACGCGCCGGGAGCGGGCAGCTTTCTGGTCAATGTGAACGGCAGCGCCGTGGCCGTGAGCAGCGCGCAGATTTCCGGCAATAGCGTGGTGTTGACGCTGGCCTCGGCGGTCGCCAATGGCGCGGCCGTGACGGTGACTTATTCCGACCCCACGGCCGGCAACGATGGCCAGGCCATCCAGGATGCGGCCGGCAACGATGCGGCCAGCCTGGCGCAGACCCCGGTCAACAATCTCGTGCCAGACGGCATTTCACCGACCTTTGTCTCGGCCGCCACCGGCCCGGCTGGCGCGACGCTGGTGCTGACCTATGACGAAGCGCTGGATGCGGCCAATCTGCCGCCTGCTGGCAGCTTCCTGGTCAATGTCGATGGCACGGCCGTCGCGGTGACCGGCGTGGCCGTCGTCGGCAGCACGGTGGTGCTGAGCCTGGCGACGCCCGTGGCGAACGGCGCCGTGGTGACCGTGGCCTATGCCGATGCCAGCGCGGCCAACGATGCCAATGCGATCCAGGATGCGGCCGGCAACGATGCCGCCAGCCTGCTGGCGACCAGTGTCAACAACCTGGTGGCGGACGGCACGCCGCCGGCCTTTGTGTCCGCCGTGACCGGCGCCGACGGTGCCTCCCTGGTGCTGACCTATGACGAGGCGCTGGATGCGGCCAATCCGCCGGCCGCCGGCAGCTTCGTGGTGACTGTCGCGGGCGTGGCCGTGGCGGTCAGCGGCGTGGCGGTTTCCGGCCAGACCGTGGTGCTGACGCTGGCCGGCGCCGTGCCCAATGGCGCGGCCGTGACCGTGGCCTATGCCGATCCCACGGCCGGCAACGATGGCAGCGCCATCCAGGACGCGGCCGGCAACGACGCCGCCAGCCTGGCCACCACCGGCGTGACCAACGCCGTGCCCGACACCACGGCGCCGGCCTTTGTCTCGGCTGCCACCAGCGCCGATGGCGCCACATTGACGCTGTCCTATGACGAAGCGCTGGATGCGGCCAATGCGCCGCTGGCGGCCGGCTTTGTGGTCACCGTCAATGGCCTGGCCGTGGCCGTCACCGGTGTGGCCGTCAATGGCAGCGCCGTGGTGCTGACGCTGGCCACCCCCGTGGCCAATGGCGCCGCCGTGACCGTGGCCTACACCGACCCCTCCGCGGGCAACGATGGCAATGCGATTCAGGATGCAGCCGGCAACGATGCGGCCAGCCTGCCGACCACGGCGGTGAGCAATCTGGTGCCCGACAGCACGCCGCCGGCCTTTGTCTCGGCCGCCACAAGCGGCGACGGCTCGCGCCTGGTGCTGACCTATGACGATCAACTCGATGCCGCCAATCCCCCGGCCGCGGGCAGTTTCCTCGTCAACGTGAACGGCACGCCCGTGGCCGTGAGCGGCGTGGCCGTCGTCGGCGGGACGGTGGTGCTGACGCTGGCCACGCCGGTGGCGAATGGCGCGGCCGTCACGGTGGCCTATGCCGACCCGACCACAGGCAACGACGCCGGCGCCATCCAGGACGCCAGCGGCAACGATGCCGCCAGCCTGGGCGCCACGGCCGTCAGCAACACCGTGCCCGACGGCACGGCCCCGGTCTTTGTCTCGGCCGCGACCAGCGCCGATGGCGCGACGCTGACGCTGACCTATGGCGAAGCGCTCGATGCCGGCAATGCGCCTGCGGCCGGCAGCTTTGTGGTCAATGTCAACGGCACTTCGGTGGCGGTGGCCAGCGTGGCGATTGCCGGCGCCGATGTGGTGCTGACGCTGGCCAGTCCCGTGCCCCACGGTGCCAGCGTGACCGTGGCCTACGCCGATCCCACGGCGGGCAATGACGCCGCGGCCGTTCAGGATGCGGCCGGCAATGATGCGGCCAGCCTGGCGCCGACGGCCGTCAACAACAACGTTGCTGACGGCACGCCGCCGGCGTTTGTCTCGGCGGCCACCAGCGCCGATGGCCTGACGCTGGTGCTGACCTATGACGAAGCGCTCGATGCCGCCCAGCCGCCGCTTGCGGGCAGCTTTGTGGTCAACGCCAACGGCGTGGCCCTGGCGGTGACTGGCGTGAGCATCGTCGGCGCGACGGTGGTGCTGGCGCTGGGCACGCCGGTGGCCAGTGGCGCGGCGGTGAGCGTGGCCTACACCGACGCTTCGGGCGCCAATGATGCGAGCGCCATTCAGGATGCAGCCGGCAACGATGCGGCCAGCCTGCCGCTGACCAATGCCAGCAACCTGGTGCCCGATACCACGCCACCGGCGTTTGTCTCGGCGGCGACGAGCGCCGATGGCCTGAGGCTGGTGCTGAGCTATGGCGAGGCGCTGGACGCGGCCAATCCGCCGCCGCCCGGCGGCTTTGTCGTCAATGTCAACGGCAGCGCGGTGGCGGTGACCGGCGTCGCGGTCGCGGGCAGCACGCTGGTGCTGACGTTGGCCAGCGCCGTGGCCAGCGGCGCGGCCGTCGATGTCGCGTATACCGACCCCACGGCCGGCAACGATGGCGCGGCCATCCAGGATGCGGCCGGCAACGATGCCTTGAGCCTGGCGCCCACGGCGGTGGGCAATCTGGTGCCCGACGGCATCGCGCCGACCTTTGTCTCGGCCGCGACCGGAACTGACGGCACGACGCTGGTGCTGAGCTATGACGCGGCGCTGGACGCCGGCAATCCGCCGGCCGCGGCCCGGTTTGTCGTCAATGTCAACGGCGCGGTCGTCGCGGCCACGGCGGTGGCCGTGAGCGGCAACACGGTGGTGCTGACCCTGGCGAGCCCGGTTGCGAACGGCGCGGTGGTGACCGTGGCCTATGCCGATCCGACGACCGGCAACGATGCGGCTGCCATTCAGGACGCCGCCGGCAACGATGCAGCCAGCCTGCTGCCGACCAGCGTCAGCAATCTGGTGGCCGATGTGACACCGCCGACGCTGGTTTCCGCCGTGACGGGCGCCGATGGCGCAACGCTGGTGCTGAACTACAGCGAAGCGCTGGATGCCGCCAATCCGCCGGCGGCGGCGCGCTTTGTGGTTGATGTCAACGGCCAGGCGGTGGCGGTCACGGGGGTGGCGATTGCCGGCGCCAGCGTGGTGCTGACGCTGGCCAGCGCGGTGCCCAATGGCGCGGCCGTGACCGTGGCCTATGCCGACCCTTCGACGGGCAATGACGCCAATGCCATCCAGGATGCCGCCGGCAACGATGCCGCGAGCCTGGCGGCGACGGGCGTGACCAACACCGTGCCGGACAGCGGCGCGCCGGCGTTCGTGTCGGCCGTGACCAGCGCCGATGGCGCGACGCTGACGCTCGACTACAACGAAGCGCTGGATGCCGGCAATGCGCCTGCGGCGGCCAGCTTCGTGGTCAATGTCGGCGGCGTGCCGGTGCAGGTGACCGGCGTGGCCGTGGTCGGCTCCAGCGTGGTGCTGACGCTGGCCAGCCCCGTGCCCAATGGTGCGGCGGTGAGCGTGGCCTACAACGATCCCACGGCCGGCAACGATGGCAATGCCATTCAGGACGCGGCCGGCAACGATGCCGTCAGCCTGCCAGCCACCGCCGTCGGCAATCTGGTGCCCGACACCACGCCGCCGGTGTTTGTCGCGGCCGCCACCAGTGCCGATGGCGCAACGCTGGTGCTGACCTACGACGGACCGCTCGATGCCGGCAATCCGCCTGCGGCGTCCAGCTTCGTGGTCAACGTGAATGGCTCGCCGGTGCTGGTGACGGGCGTTGCCGTGGTGGGCAATGGCGTGGTGCTGACGCTCGCCACGCCGGTCGCCCATGGCGCGGCCGTGACCCTGGGCTATACCGATCCCTCCACGGGCAACGATGCGATGGCCATCCAGGACGCAGCTGGCAACGATGCCGCCGGCCTGCCGCCGACCAGTGTCACCAACCAGGTGCCCGACGGCCTGGCGCCGGGCTTTGTCTCGGCCGTCACCAGCGCCGACGGCACGCGCCTGGTGCTGAGCTACAGCGAAGCGCTGGACGCCGCCAATGCGCCCACGGCCGGCAGCTTCGTCGTCAATGTCGGCGGGGTGCCGGTGGCGGTGAGCGCGGTCGCCATCGATGGCAGCAACGTGGTGCTGACGCTGGCCAGCCCGGTCGCCAACGGCGCGGCCGTGACCGTGGCCTATACCGATCCCACGGCAGGCAACGATGCCAGCGCCATCCAGGATGCGGCGGGCAACGATGCCGCCAGCCTGGCGCCCACGGGCGTCGGCAATGCCGTGCCCGACAGCACGCCGCCGGCCTTTGTCTCGGCGGCGACCAGCGCCGATGGCACGGCGCTGGTGCTGAGCTACAGCGAGACCCTGGATGCGGCCAATGCGCCGCTGGCCAATGCTTTCTCCGTGCGCGTCAATGGCGTGGCGGTGGCCGTGAATGCCGTGGCCATTGCCGGCGCTTCCGTGGTGCTGACGTTGGCCACGCCGGTCGCCCATGGCGCTACCGTGTCCGTGTCCTATGCCGATCCGTCGGTGAACAATGATGGCAATGCGATCCAGGATGTCGCGGGCAATGACGCCGCCAGCCTGCCGGTGACCAATGCCAGCAATCTGGTGCCCGACACCACGCCGCCGGCGTTTGTCTCGGCCGCGACCAGCGCCGATGGCGCCACGCTGGTGCTGACCTATGACGAGGCGCTGGCCGCTGCCGCTGCGCCCGCCGCTGCGAGCTTCGTGGTGACGGTGAACGGCGCAGCCGTCGGCGTGACCGATGTGGCCATTGCCGGCAGCACGCTGGTGCTGACGCTGGCGACGGCCGTGCCGAGTGGCGCCGCCGTGACGCTGTCCTATGGCGATCCGACCACGGGCAATGATGCCAACGCGGTGCAGGATGCCGCCGGCAACGATGCGGCCAGCCTCGCGCCGACTGCCGTGAGCAATCTCGTGCCCGATGGTGTGGCACCGACCTTTGTCTCGGCCGCGACGGGCAGCGATGGCACGACGCTGGTGCTGAACTACGACTCGGCACTGGACGCTGTCAACCTGCCGGGCGCGGGCCTGTTTGTCGTCACGGTGAATGGCGTGGCCGTGCCCGTCTCGGCGGTCGCCGTGGCCGGCAGCAGCGTGGTGCTGACCCTGGCTTCGCCGGTGGCCAATGGCGCGGTCGTGACCGTGGCCTATACCGATCCATCCGCAGGC
>Ga0308157_10003401_pt1 | contig 23258 bp, 20 predicted proteins | sample PhyBR1_FD_201035 | JGI IMG/M metagenome (GOLD analysis project Ga0308157, IMG submission 201035) | Phyllosphere microbial communities from UC Gill Tract Community Farm, Albany, California, United States - DLSLB.R1 | ecosystem: Host-associated > Plants > Phyllosphere > Unclassified | place: USA...
CGGCGCCTCGGGCCTCTTGGCCGGGGTGCTGGCGCCGCATGTCTCGCCCGACGACAGCCTGCTCTCGCGCCTGTCGCGCAGTGGCATCCGGGCCATGCTTGAGCAAGCCGGGCAGCTGCTCGGCAGCGGCAGCGACTGGTGCCCGAGCGGCGTGCTGGAGCACTGCGTGGCGCATGCGCGCCAGCTGCCTGCCACCTGGCAACCCGGCCAGCCCCTGGCCGATGCCGCGGGCGACTGGACGCGGCCCGCCACGCCGGCCCAGCTGGCCGCGGCCGGCCTGCCGCCGGACACGCCGGCGCTGTGGCATGCGCGGGGCGGCTGGATCAAGCCGGCGCGCCTGGTGCAGGCCTGGCTGGCAACGCCGGGCGTGGCCTGGCGCGGCAACGCCGGCGTCGCCCGCCTGGTGCGCAACGCGGGCCTCTGGCAGGCGCTCGACGACGCCGGGCAGGCGCTGGCAGAGGCCGAACTGATCGTGCTGGCCGCAGGCTACGGCACGCGCCTGCTGGCCGACAGCGCCGGGTTGCCGGACGCGCTGGCGCTGCAGCCGATCCGCGGCCAGGCCAGCTGGGCGCTGCACGCGCCCGGCGCGGCCCTGTCCCCGCAGGCGATGCCGCCGTTTCCGGTCAATGGCCACGGCAGCCTCGTGCCCGCCGTGCCGCTGGACGGCGGCGTGGCCTGGGTGGCCGGCTCCAGTTTCGAGCGCGACAGCACGGGCACCGAATTTCGCCTTGCCGACGAGCAGCACAATTTCAGCAAGCTGCAAACCCTGTTGCCCGCCGCCGCGCAGGCGCTGGCGCCCCGGTTCGAGGGCGGCGAGGTGCACGGCTGGGCCGGCATCCGCTGCGCCACGCCCAGCCGACTGCCCTCGATCGGCCCCCTGCGGGGCCTGCCGGGTGCCTGGGTGTGCAGCGGCATGGGCTCGCGCGGCCTGACGTTCGCGGCCCTGGCTGGCGAGCTGCTGGCCGCCCGGCTGCACGGCGAGCCGCTGCCGGTGGAGCAGCGCCAGGCCGACGCGCTGCTGGCGCAGCATGTGCCGGCGCGGGCCGGCTTGGCACCGCCCGCGGTTTTGAGCGAAATCTAGCCCCAGCCCAGGCAGCGCCTGGGCTGGCAGCTACACAATTGATAGCACGATCACTTCATCGCGTCGGCCGGGCGCCGGGTTTTCACATACGCTTCGTCGGGCAGGTAGGCCTTGCCGTCGGCGTAGCGCCACTGCACCATCGTGCCCTTGTTGCCGCGCATGTCCAGCCGGCCGACATAGGCGCCCATGGTGGACTGCTGGTCGATGGCGCGGAACTCTGCCGGGCCGAACGGCGTCGTGAACTTCAGCCCGCGTAGCGCCGTGACCAGCTTTTCGTTGTCCGTCGAATTGGCCTTCTTGATGCCAGCAAAGATCGCCTGCATCGTCGAGTAGCCGACCACCGAGCCCACCTTGGGGTATTCCTTGAAGCGGCGGTAGTAGTTGGCGGCAAAGCTGGCGTGCTCGCGCGAGTCGATCTGGTCCCACGGATAGCCGGTGACGATCCAGCCCTTGGGCGTCTCGTCTTTCAGCACGTCCAGGTACTCGGGCTCGCCCGAGAGCATGGAGACCACCGGCACCTTGGGGAAGATGCCGCGCTGGTTGCCTTCGCGCACCAGCTTGGCCAGGTCGGCGCCGAAGGTCACGTTGAAGATGGCCTCGGGCTTGGACTGCATCGTCGCCTGCAGCGTGGTGCCGGCCTCCAGCTTGCCCAGCGCCGGCCACTGCTCGCCGACGAAGACCACGTCGGGCCGCCTGGCCTTGAGCAGGTCGCGAAAGCTGGCGACCGCGCTCTGGCCGTACTCGTAGTTGGGCGCGATCGTCGCCCAGCGCTTGGCCGGCAGCTTGGCCGCTTCCTCGACCAGCATGGCCGCCTGCATGTAGGTGCTCGGGCGCAGGCGGAACGTGTAGCGGTTGCCCTTGTCCCAGACCAGGGCGTCGGTCAGCGGCTCGCTGGCGATGTAGACGCGCCTGTTTTTCTGCGCGTGGTCGGCCAGGGCCAGCCCGACGTTGGACAGGTAGCCGCCGGCCAGCACATCGACCTTCTCGCGCGAGGTCAGCTCGATGGCGTGGCGCAGCGCCTCCTCGGGCTTGCCGGTGTCGTCGCGCGCGATCACCTCGACCTGGCGGCCCAGCAGGCCGCCGGCGGCGTTGATTTCCTCGACGGCCAGCTGCCAGCCCTGGCGGTAGGGCTGGGTGAACTGCGGCATGGTCGAGTAGCTGTTGATTTCGCCGATGCGGATGGGCGCGTTGGGCGCGGACTGCGCGGCCATGCCGGAGGCGATCAGCGCAGCGCCGAGCCAGGCAGATTTCGTGAAGGTCAAGTCGTGTTCTCCAAAAAGTAAAGCGGTTCGGTCGCCAGGCGGGGCCGCGGGCGCGCTGGCCGCCTGGGTGGTTTCATCAATCAGACTGTACAGCGGGCACGGGCACCCGGTTGGTGCCCAGCACTGCCGCGCTTATCCGGATGCGGCCGAAAAACCCGCGCCGGGCCGCATGGCCATTGGTGAATATGCTTATCCGCATAACGGCAGAACAAAACTGTAGTTAGTTTTTATATAAGGCACCGTTACATTTTCGGCCTTATGCATGAATTCGCCTTTGTCTTTGCCGGCTTTGCCGTGGGCCTGGTGGTCGGGTTGACCGGCGTGGGCGGCGGCTCGCTGATGACGCCGCTGCTGATCTTCGTCTTTGGCGTCAAGCCGCACCTGGCGATTGGCACCGACCTGCTGTTTGCCGCCTTCACCAAGATGGGCGGCACCATCAGCCTGGCGCGCGCCCGCGTGGTGGACTGGAACGTGGTCGGGCGCACGGCCATGGGCAGCATCCCGGCCGCGCTGGCCACGCTGTACCTGCTCAACCGCCTGGGCCCGGCCAACCCGGCGACCCAGACCATCATGACCACGACGCTGGGCCTGGCGCTGCTGCTGACGGCCAGCGCCACGCTCTACAAGGCGGTGCGCGGCAAGGCCCCGCCCGCGCACATCGCGCCCGAGCGGCTGGCGCACGCCACGCAGGCGCGCCACTGGGCGCTGCCGGTGCTGTTCGGCGCGGTGATCGGCACGCTGGTCACGCTGACCTCGGTGGGCGCCGGCGCCATCGGCGTGATCGTGCTGATGCTGCTCTACCCGGCCCTGCCGCTGCCGCGCATCGTGGCCGCCGACATCGCCCACGCCGTGCCGCTGACGCTGGTGGCCGGCCTGGGGCACGCCTCCATCGGCTCGGTGGACTGGCCGCTGCTGATCAATCTGCTAGCCGGCTCGCTGCCGGGCATCTGGGTCGGCTCGCACCTGATGCGCAAGACGCCGGACCGGGTGATCCGCTCGCTGCTGTCGGTGCTGCTGGCCTATGCCGGCATGAAATTGATATCCATTTGAGCCCTTACCCAGGCAAAAGCACGCAATTACACTGGCCGCCCCGCGATATTTCACTCCAACTTCGTACCTCGATACGCTTGACACCCGACAGCCATGTACCAATACACAGAATTTGACCGCCAGTTCGTCAAGGCCCGCGCCGCCCAGTTCCGCGACCAGCTCACCCGCTGGCAGGCCGGGCAGCTGCCCGAAGACGAGTTTCGCCCGCTGCGCCTGCAAAACGGCTGGTACGTGCAGCGCTACGCGCCCATGCTGCGCGTGGCCGTGCCCTACGGCGAGCTCTCCAGCGCCCAGGTGCGCGTGCTGGCGCAAATCGCCCGCGAGTACGACCAGCCCAAGGCCGCGCTGATCGCAGGCGCCCAGGCCACCCAGGACAAGCTCGGCGCGGTGCAGCTCAAGAACGGCCAGTCGGTGCACACCCACCTGACGCACGGCTACGCGCACTTCACCACGCGCCAGAACGTGCAGTACAACTGGATTCCGCTGGACAAGTCGGCCGACGTGATGGACCTGCTGGCCAGCGTGCAGATGCACGGCATCCAGACCAGCGGCAACTGCATCCGCAACATCACCAGCGACGAGCGCGCCGGCATTGCCGTGGACGAGATCGCCGACCCGCGCCCGTTCGGCGAAATCATGCGCCAGTGGAGCACGCTGCACCCCGAGTTCGCCTTCCTGCCGCGCAAGTTCAAGATCGCCATCAGCGGCGCCGCTGAAGACCGCGCCGCCATTGGCTGGCACGACGTGGGCCTGCAGCTCTTGAAAAACGAGGCCGGCGAGCTCGGCTTCAAGGTGTTGGTGGGCGGCGGCATGGGCCGCACGCCGATCATCGGCACGGTGATCCGCGAGTTCCTGCCCTGGAACCAGATCATGAACTACCTCGAAGCCGTGGTGCGCGTGTACAACCGCTACGGCCGGCGCGACAACATCTACAAGGCGCGCATCAAGATCCTGGTGAAGGCCGAGGGCCAGAAATACATCGACGACGTGGAGGCCGAGTACCGCCAGATCGTCGAGCACGACGGCGCACCGCACACCATCACCCAGGCCGAGTACGACCGCGTGGCCGCCTGCTTCGTGGCGCCCGCCCTGAACGACGCGCCCAACGATGTCGAACCTATCAGCGCCCAGGAAGAGGCCGCCTACGGCCGCTGGCTGCAGCAAAACGTGGCAAAGCACCAGAACCCCGCGCTGCGCGCCGTCACGCTGTCGTTCAAGCGCCTGGGCCAGGCGCCCGGCGACGCGACGGCCGGGCAGCTGGAGACGGCCGCCGACCTGGCCGACCGCTTCAGCGCCGGCGAGGTGCGCGTCACGCACGAGCAGAACCTGCTGCTGCCCTGGGTGCACGCCGAGGCGCTGCCCGCCCTGTGGCGCGCGGCGACCAAGGCCGGCTTTGCCAAGGCCAACATCCACCTGCTCACCGACATGATCGCCTGCCCCGGCGGCGACTTCTGCGCGCTGGCCAATGCCCGCTCGCTGCCGATCGCCCAGGCCATCACCGAGCGCTACCAGGACCTGGACGAGCTGCACGACATCGGCGAGATCGACCTGCACATCAGCGGCTGCATCAACTCCTGCGGCCACCACCACAGCGGCCACATCGGCATCCTGGGCGTGGACAAGGACGGCAAGGAGTGGTACCAAGTGTCGCTGGGCGGCGCCGACGGCTCCAGCCTCTCCGGCCCGGCCGTGGCCGGCAAGGCCGTGGGCCCGTCGTTCTCGGCCGCCGAGGTGCCCGAGGTCATCGAGGCGGTGCTCGACACCTACCGCCAGCACCGCGAAGGCCGCGAGACCTTCATCGCCACGCTGCGCCGCATCGGCGCCGAGCCGTTCAAGGCGGCGGCCAACGGCGCGCGCTTTGGCGCCAGCGCGGCCCGGCTGGCCGAAGCCCACGCCGCCTGAAAACGCCTGTCCCCGAACCCAACACGCACAAAAATACTATGAAATTGATAGCTGCCGGCGCAGACACCGCAAGCGCCACAGGCCAAAACACCGTCGAACTGGCCAACGACGCCGACCCGCAGCAGCTCGACCTGGCGGGCGTGGACCGCATCGACCTGAACTTTCCCAAGTTCACCGACGGCCGCGCCTTCAGCCAGGCTTTCCTGCTGCGCCGCCGCCTGGGCTTTCAGGGCGAAATCCGCGCCACGGGCGACGTGCTGGTGGACCAGCTCGCGCAGATGGAGCGCAGCGGCTTTGACGTGGCCGTGCTGCGCGCCGACCAGGACCTGGACATCGCCCGGCGCGTGCTGGCCGCCTACCCCGGCTACAGCGCCGGCAAGTACCAGGGCGACGCGGTGGACATCCAGCCGCATTTCGTCGCCGCCGCCAACGCCTGAAAAGGAGAGCCCCAAGCATGAGCGCCATTTCCCTCTACGCCAGGCCGTCGGCCGATTTTGCCGACAAGCTCGCCGCCAGCCTGGCGCTGATCCGCTCGGCCGCCGCCGAGTACTCGCCCCTGACGCAGGCCTCCAGCCTGGGCTGCGAGGACATGGTGGTGACGCACCTGGTGCACGAAGCGGGCCTGGACAACGCGGACTGCGGCATCTTCGTGCTCGACACCGGCATGCTGCACGCCGAGACCGTGGCCCTCATCGAGCGCATCGAGGCGCGCTACCCGTTCAAGGTCGAGGTGTACCGCCCCGACCTTGGTGTGGCCGCCGCCTTCGTCGAGGCCAACGGCACGGACGCCATGTACAAGAGCCTGGCGCTGCGCAAGGCATGCTGCCACATCCGCAAGATGGAGCCGCTGGAGCGCGCGCTGGCCGGCAAGAAGGGCTGGCTCACCGGCCTGCGCCGCGAGCAGTCCAACGCCCGCGCCGAAGTGCCCGACGTCGAGCACCAGCCCGAACGGGCCAAGATCAACCCGGTGGCCAACTGGACGCAGGGCGACATCTGGCACTACATCGCCCTCAACGCCATTCCCTACAACCCGCTGCACGACCGGTTCTTCCCCAGCATCGGCTGCGCGCCCTGCACCCGCGCCGTGACGCTGGGCGAGGACTTCCGCTCGGGCCGCTGGTGGTGGGAAAACGAAAGCGCCAAGGAATGCGGCCTGCACGTGGCCGCCGACGGCACGCACGAGGCGCAGGAGCCCGCCGCGTTCGAGCCCCTGTCCAGCATCATCCCCATCCGAGAAATCCAAGCATGAACGCCCGCCTAGAAGTACCCACCATGAGTCATGAACCCGACTTGCTGGCCAAGCTGAGCAACTCCCACCTCGACGCGCTGGAAGAAGAAACCATCTTCATCCTGCGCGAAGTCGCCGCCGCCTTCGAGCGCCCGGCGCTGCTGTTCTCGGGCGGCAAGGATTCCTTGGTGATGCTCAAGTGCGCCGAAAAGGCCTTCGGCGTGGGCCGCATCCCGTACCCGCTCCTGATGATCGACACCGGCCACAACTTCCATGAAGTGACCGATTTCCGCGACGCGCGCGCCAAGGAGCTCGGCGCCGAGCTGATCGTGCGCAACGTCGAAGATTCGATGAAGCGCGGCACGGTGCGCCTGGCCCATCCGGGCGAGTCGCGCAACGTGCACCAGTCGGTGACGCTGCTGGAGGCCATCGACGAGTTCCGTTTCGACGCGCTGATCGGCGGCGCCCGCCGCGACGAGGAAAAGGCGCGCGCCAAGGAGCGCATCTTCTCGCACCGCGACAGTTTCGGCCAGTGGCAGCCCAAGGCGCAGCGGCCCGAACTGTGGACGCTGTTCAACACCCGGCTGCAGCCCGGCGAGCATTTCCGCGTGTTCCCGATCAGCAACTGGACCGAGCTGGACGTGTGGCAGTACATCGAGCGCGAGCAAATCGCCCTGCCCTCGCTCTACTACGCGCACAGCCGCAAGATCGTCGAGCGCAAGGGCCTCTTGGTGCCGGTCACCGAGCTGACCCCGGCGCGCGACGGCGAGGAAGTCATCGACAAGGTCGTGCGCTTTCGCACCGTCGGCGACATCACTTGCACCTGCCCGGTGGACAGCCAGGCGGCCACGGCCGCCGAGATCGTGATCGAGACGCTGGCCGCCGACGTCAGCGAGCGCGGCGCCACGCGCATGGACGACAAAACCTCCGACGCTTCGATGGAAAAGCGCAAGAAAGACGGGTACTTCTGATGACCACCACTATTGATTTGATAGCACAAGGCGCAGGTGCAGCAAGCGCTGGCGGCCAAAATGGCCAAAACGACCTGAAATCGGCGCTGAAATTCATCACCTGCGGCTCGGTCGACGACGGCAAGAGCACGCTCATCGGCCGCCTGCTGGTGGACAGCAAGGCCGTGCTGGTCGACCACCTGGCGGGCGTGCAGCGCGCCGGCGAGACCGACCTGGCGTTGCTGACCGACGGCCTGTCGGCCGAGCGCGAGCAGGGCATCACGATTGACGTGGCCTACCGCTACTTCGCCACCGAGCACCGCAAGTTCATCATCGGCGACGCGCCCGGCCACGAGCAGTACACGCGCAACATGGTGACGGCCGCATCGAGCGCCGACGCCGCCGTGGTGCTGGTGGACGCGACCAAGCTCGACTGGAAAAATCCGGACATGGAGCTGCTCCAGCAGACCCGGCGCCATTCGCTGCTGGTCAATTTGCTGCGCGTGCCATCCATCGTGTTCGCGGTGAACAAGCTCGACGCGGTCGAAGACGCCACGCTCGCCTTCCAAAACATCGGCGGCGCGCTGGCCCGGTTTGCCGAGGCGGCCAAGATTCCGGTGCGCGCCACGGTGCCGGTCTCGGCGCTCAAGGGCTTCAACGTGGTCGACGGCAAGCCCGGCTGGTGCGGCTACGAAGGCCTGTCGCTGCTCGATCTGCTGGAGACCCTGCCCGGCACGCCGGCCGAGACGGGCGAAGCGTTTTCGTTTCCGGTGCAGTGGGTCGAGAAGTTCTCGTCCTCGTCCGACACCAGCCAGGGCCGGCGCGTGTTCTGGGGCCGCGTCGCCACCGGCAGCGTGCAGCCCGGCCAGAGCGTCACGGTGCTGCCCAGCGGCCAGAGCGCCGTCGTTGCCCAGGTGCTCGACCACATTCGCCAGCCGAAAAACATTCCTGCCGGCCACAGCGCCGGCATCGTGCTCGACCGCGAGGTCGATGTCTCGCGCGGCGACTGGCTGCTGGCGCCCGGCACCTTCACGCCCGCACGCGACGTGGCCGTGACCATGGCCTGGATGGACGACGAGCCGCTGGTGGCCGGGCGCCTCTATTGGGCCTTGCAGGGCCACCGCTGGGTCAAGGCCAAGGTGCGGCGCATCGTGCACAAGCTCGACGTGAACACGTTGGCTGAGGAAGACGCGACCGAGCTGCCGCCCAACGCCATCGGCCATGTCGAGCTGAGCTTTCAGGAGCCGCTGGTGACGCTGCCCTATGCGCGCTCGCGCGTGCTGGGCTCGCTGGTGCTGGTGGACACCGCCTCGCACAAGACCTCGGGCGCCGCGCTGGTGCTGTAAGCACACCGACTGTTTTTCTTCAACCCGACCCTGACTTCGCGCAGTCCCGCCGCCCGTTGATGGCGCTACCGGTGAAATCCGCTGATTTTCAAAGGTATGCGCTTCGTCAACCGGCCAGGCCGGGCATTGACTTAAAATTCAGGGTTTTCACCGACCAACCAACAACACCATGACACACGTCGTTTCCGACCCCTGCATCCGCTGCAAATACACCGATTGCGTGGACGTCTGCCCTGTGGATTGCTTCCGCGAAGGTCCGAACATGCTGGTGATCGACCCGGACGAGTGCATTGACTGCGCCGTGTGCATCCCCGAATGCCCGGTCAACGCCATCTACGCCGAGGAAGACCTGCCCTCCGACCAGCTGCACTTCATCAAGATCAATGCCGACCTGACGCATGCGCCGGGCTGGAAGAGCATCACGAAGCGCAAGGAAGCCCTGGCCGATGCAGAAGAATGGAAAGACAGGACCAACAAGCTGTCCGAACTGGTGCGCTGACCGGCCCCGCATGGACATGGGCACCGACAATCCTGCGCTCACGCCAGAGCCGCTTACCAATCCAAGCCAAGAAATCATGGAACCTCAACTGAACCAAGAAGTGATCAACACCGCAGCCCAGCATGACGGCCCCATCGAAACCGATGCCGTCATCATCGGCGCTGGCCCTGTCGGCCTGTTCCAGGTGTTCGAGCTCGGCCTGCTGGAAATCAAGGCGCACATCATCGACTCGCTGGCCTACCCTGGCGGCCAGCCCATCGAGCTCTACCCCGACAAGCCCATCTACGACATCCCCGCGATTCCGGTGTGCACCGGCAAGGAACTGACCGACAGCCTGATGAAGCAGATCGAGCCGTTCGGCCCGACCTTTCACCTGGGCCAGGAAGTCAGCGTGGTCGAAAAGCAAGAAGACGGCCGCTTCTTCGTCGAAACGTCCAAGGGCACGAAATTCCTGACCAAGACGATCTTCATTGCCGCTGGCGTGGGCGCTTTCCAGCCCAAGCTGCTGCGTGTCGATGGCCTGGAGAAGTTCGACAACAGCCAGCTGTTCTACCGCGTCAGGAACCCGGCCGATTTTGCCGGCAAGAACCTGGTGATCGTCGGCGGCGGCGACTCGGCGCTCGACTGGACGCTGAACTTCGTCGCGGAAGGCCCGAACAAGGCCGAGAGCGTCATCCTGATCCACCGCCGCGACGGCTTCAAGGCCGCGCCTGCCAGCGTGGCCAAGATGAAGGAGCTGTGCGACGAATACGAAATGCAGTTCATCGTCGGCCAGGTGACGGGCTACGACGAAAAAGACGGCAAGCTGACCGGCGCCAAGGTGACCGGCGCCGACGGCGTGACGCGCGTCGTGCCGCTGGACGTGATGCTGGTGTTCTTCGGCCTGAGCCCCAAGCTCGGCCCGATTGCCAACTGGGGACTGGACATCGAGCGCAAGCAGCTCAAGGTGGACACGGAAAAGTTCTCCACCAACATCCCCGGCATCTTTGCCGTGGGCGACATCAACACCTACCCGGGCAAGAAAAAGCTGATCCTCAGCGGCTTCCATGAATGCGCCCTCGCCGCTTTTGGCGCTGCACCCTTCATCTTCCCGGAAAAGAAGATCCACCTGCAGTACACCACCACCAGCCCCAAGCTGCACAAGGTGCTGGGCGTGGAATCGCCGGTTTTCGACTGACAAGCCAAGTCCCTGAATTCAAGCCCGCTTCATGCGGGCTTTTTTGTCGGCGATTTGCAAACACCTGCGCGGCTGGCGGTGACGGCAAAGGTTTCTGTGCCTCCACCCTGAAATTTTGTGCCAGCGCGCCTTTCATGAACGGATATTTCGATGGCCTCTCCTTCTCTTGTAGCTTCCGGCGGCAACACCGCGCTGACGCCCTTGCCGGCCGGTGATCGCCTGTTTGGCTGGCGCGACCATGCTGCGTTGTGGCTCAGCCTGGGCGTGGGCCTGCTGGTCATGCAGATTGGCGCCTACCTGGTGCCGGCGCTTGGAACCCAGGCGGCCCTGGCGGTGATTGTTGGCGGCTCGGTCCTGGGCGCCGGCCTCTTGGCCTGGACCGCAAAAATCGGCTGCGACAGTGGATTGTCCAGCGCCGGCCTGATGCACGCGACCTACGGCAGCAGCTTTGCCCGGTTCCCGGTGCTGCTCAACATCGTTCAGCTCATCGGCTGGACAACGTTCGAGCTGGTGGTGATGCGCGACGGCACCATGGCCATTGCGCGGCAGACCGGGAGCTTTGACGGCGGGTTCTGGCCCGTCCTGGCCACGCTGCTGTGGGGCGCCGTGCTGCTGGCGCTGCTGTCAGGCTCCATGGTCAAGCTGGTACGCAAGTTCATCGGCCGCTACGGGTTGCCGCTGGTCATGGCCTCCCTGGTGTGGCTGAGCTGGCAATTTTTGCAAAAAGCCAACCTGCAGGGCATGAGCGCGCTGTGGCAGCGCAGCGGGGACGGCAGCATGGGCACGCTGTCGGCTCTCGACCTCGTGGTGGCGATGCCCGTGTCATGGCTGCCGCTGGTGGCGGACTTTGCCCGCCACGGGCGTGACGGCAACAGCGCCTTGCGCGGCACCTGGCTGGGCTATGCCGTGGCCAACATCTGGTGCTATGCCCTGGGGCTGCTGGTGGCGCTGACAACGCCCAGCACCGACTTGGTGACGGCGCTGCTGCTGGCCCAGGGCGGGCTGATTGCCTTGGGCCTCATCCTGATCGACGAGGTGGACAACGCCTATGGCGACCTCTATTCGGGGTCGGTGGCCGGTCACAGCCTGCAGCCAGGCTGGAGCACCCGCCGCTGGGCGATGGTGCTGGCCGTGGCATGCACCGCGCTGGCGCTGGTGCTGCCGATGCACAGCCTGGAGCCGTTCCTGCTGATGCTCAGCTCCGTGTTCGTGCCGCTGTACGGCGTGATCTTGGCGCGGCTGAGCGGGCAGGCCGACCCGGTGTCGCTGATGGCGCAGCGCCGCGTCAATCCCAGCGCAGTGGCCATCTGGCTGCTCGGCGTTGCCTGCTACCACGTCTGCGCACAATTGGCACCCCAGTGGGGTGCGGCCCTGCCAACGCTGGCCGTGACATTCGTGCTGGCGTTCTTGACACGACAGACACGCGCCGATGCAAACCTCAGCGCCGCGGCTTGAGGCGCATGGCAAGCGGCCCATGGCCGTGATTCAAGGGCCCGCTGCCCGCGCCAGTGCGGACGGGGGCACCGGCCGCCAAGGCTGCGCGCACGTAGTTGCGTGCAGCCTCGACCGCGGGCAGCAAGTCCATGCCCAGCGCCAGTTGTGCCGCGACCGCCGACGACAGCGTGCAGCCCGTGCCATGGGTATTGGCCGTTTCAATGCGCGGCGCGCGCATCCAGTGCAAAGGCGCACCCTTCACCAGCAACAAATCACAAACCAGATCGCCTGACAGATGGCCGCCTTTGAGCAGGACGGCCCGCGCGCCCATGGCCAGCATTTCCTGCGCAGCCGCTTCCATGTCAGCTTCGCTGTTCAAAGGTCTGCGCACCAGCAAGGACGCCTCGTCCAAATTGGGCGTGACCAGCAGCGTGCGCGGGAACAGTTTGCGCACCAGGGTCTCGATGGCCGGCGTGGCAATCAACACAGCGCCGCTCGTCGACACCATCACCGGGTCGAGCACCACCTGCTGCAGGGCATGGCGGTCAATTGCGGCGGCCACTGCCATCACGATCTCGGGCGCATGCAGCATTCCGACCTTCACGGCATGAACACCGATGTCTTGCACCACCGCATCAATCTGCGCCTCAACCATCGCCGCAGGCACGCCATGGATGGCACGCACACCCAATGTGTTTTGGGCTGTCAAGGCGGTGATCGCCGTCATCCCGTAGCACCCCAAGGCTGAAAACGTCTTCAAATCGGCCTGAATACCGGCGCCCCCCCCGCTGTCCGAGCCAGCAATGGAAAGCACACGCGGGTATTCAAAAAGCGCTGGAGAGTCAACAGTTTGGTCGGACATTTCGCAACAAAGTTGTAAGGGCAAGCGAGGCACCCTTCGCACGATTTCGTGACTGCAATAAAAATTTCAAAACCTGCAATCAGCGCACCGGTTTTGCAACGCAATTCTTGCAAAGGCAAAAAAAATCCCCATTGCTGCACTTTGATAGCAATAGGGATCCATATTTATTGGGGTGGCTGATGGGGCTCGAACCCACGACAACAGGAATCACAATCCTGGACTCTACCAACTGAGCTACAGCCACCGTTATTCACAAATTATAGCGACAAAGTCGAAAGAAATTGACCGGTTGAAAGACTTTTAGCAGAACTCACTTCAAACTCTTCAGTTTTTCCAAAGGACTGGCTTGCAAAGCGCAAACCACAATGCACATTAGCCCCAAAACTGCTTGAAATAAATATTCAGGCGAAGGCCAATCTCTGCTTTTTCAACGCCAAGTCAAGCATGCAAATACGATCAGGCTCCCCAAAGCAAAAAGCACCTGAAATCTCTTTCAGGTGCTTTTTGCTTGGTAATTTTGGCTCCTCAACCTGGGCTCGAACCAGGGACCTACGGATTAACAGTCCGGCGCTCTACCAACTGAGCTATTGAGGAATCTAGCCTCAAATTATAGCGTCAAATTTGAATTTTTTCGACAAAAACGCTTTTTTGGAAATTTTTGAAGAGAGAAAATTTCATTCTCGCGTTTTCCCTTCAAAAACGCGGTCCATCGCAGACCATGCAGCTTGGCTGGAAATGGAATGTTCCCTCATACTTGCTAACGCGTTATCACCGATCCGGAAACCTCCATGACCAAAACCTCAACCGATAAAAACAAAATCAAATTCTTGCTGCTCGAAGGTATTCACCCTTCGGCAGTCGATGTGCTTAGAGCTGCAGGGTACTCACAAATTGAAAGTTTGAGCGGCGCCTTGCCTGAAGAGGAGCTCAAGCAAAAAATTGCCGATGCACACTTTGTAGGCATTCGCTCACGCACGCAACTCACGGCCGATGTGTTTGCCCGCGCCTCCAAGCTCGCGGCGGTAGGCTGCTTTTGCATTGGCACCAACCAAGTGGACTTGCAGGCGGCGCGGGAGCGCGGCATTGCCGTCTTCAATGCACCCTTTTCCAACACGCGCTCTGTTGCCGAATTGGTCTTGGCCGAAGCCATCTTGCTGCTGCGCGGCATTCCGGAAAAAAGCGCCGTGGCACACAGAGGCGGCTGGCTCAAGTCGGCTGAAAACTCCTATGAGATTCGCGGAAAAACGCTCGGCATCGTGGGATATGGCTCAATCGGCACCCAGCTTTCAGTGCTTGCCGAAGGATTGGGCATGCGCGTCGTGTTCTTCGATGTGGTCACCAAGCTTCCCCTGGGGAACGCGCAGCAAATCGCAAGCCTGAAAGACCTGCTGGCGCAGTCCGATGTGGTCAGTCTGCATGTTCCTGAAACGCAGGCGACGCAGTGGATGATCGGCAGCGCCGAGATTGCCGCCATGAAAGCCGGCAGTGTGCTGATCAATGCCTCGCGCGGCACGGTGGTTGAAATAGAGCCGCTGGCCCAAGCGCTGCACCAGAAAAAACTGTTGGGCGCGGCCATCGATGTGTTTCCGGTGGAGCCGCGCAGCAACCAGGACATGTTCGAGTCGCCCTTGCGCGGCCTGGACAATGTGATTCTCACGCCCCACGTTGGCGGATCCACGATGGAAGCGCAGTCCAACATTGGCATCGAAGTGGCCGAAAAGCTGGTCAAGTACAGCGACAACGGCACCTCGACCTCTTCCGTCAACTTTCCCGAAGTGGCGTTGCCGGCGCACCCTGGCAAGCACCGGCTGCTGCATATTCACCGCAACGTGCCAGGCGTGCTGTCCGAGATCAACCGGGTGTTTTCCGACAACCACATCAACATCGCCTCGCAATTCCTGCAGACGAACGAGGCCATCGGCTATGTGGTGATCGACATCGATGCGGCGTATTCGGAAATGGCGCTGGCCAAGCTGGCCAATGTTGCCGGCACGATCCGCAGCCGCGTGCTTTTCTGATTTTTTGAAGCTTGCCTGCTGTCGGTGCGCTGGCTTTACGGCCAGCGCACTCGCATCAGATCAATACGATGTCGTAATGTTCTTGCGCCATGACCGCTTCCGATTGCAGGGAAATGGGCTTGCCGATGAACGCGCTCAGGCTGGCAAGGTGCTGGCTTTCCTCATCCAGAAACAGTTCGATCACCTTGGGTGATGCAACGATCCGGAATTCGCGCGGATTGAACTGCCGGGCCTCGCGCAAAATTTCTCGCAAGATGTCGTAGGTCACGCTGCGCGCGGTCTTGACCACTCCCTTGCCCATGCACGCGCTGCACACTTCGCACAATTGATGGGCCAACGACTCCCGGGTTCGCTTGCGCGTCATCTCCAGCAGGCCCAAGGGAGAAAATCCGTTGACGGAGGTCTTGATGCGGTCGCGGGCCAGTTGCTTCTTGAACTCCGCCAAGACTGCATCCCGGTGCTGCTCCCGGCTCATGTCGATGAAATCGAGTATCACAATGCCGCCCAGATTGCGCAGGCGAAGCTGCCGCGCAATGGCCTGAGCGGCCTCCAGATTGGTTTTATAGATGGTTTCGTCGAAATTGCGCGCACCGACAAATCCCCCGGTGTTGACGTCAATCGTCGTCAGCGCTTCTGTCTGATCGATCACCAGATAGCCGCCCGACTTGAGATCGACCCGTCGCCCCAGGGCCTTGGTAATTTCTTCGTCGATGTTGAACAGGTCAAAGATCGGGCGTTCACCGCTGTAAAGCTGAAGTTTCTGCACCGTTGCCGGCATGAATTCCAGAGCAAACGCCTTGAGTTTTCCAAACTGTTCGCGCGAATCGATGCGGATGGTCTGCGTGCCCTCCACCACCATGTCACGCAAAACCCGCTGCAGCAGGCTCAAATCCTGATGGAGCACCGAGGTGGGCGGCATCCGGAGCGAGGCTTCCTTGATGCGCAGCCAGGTCTTGCGCAGGTAGGCAATGTCCTCGGCCAATTCGGCGTCCTTGGCATCTTCGCCGTTCGTGCGCAAAATGAAGCCGCCGCCCAGATTGCCGGCCAGCGTCTGCACGCGCTGGCGCAGTTCTTCACGCTGGCGAGGTGGTATTTTTTGCGAGACGCCGATGTGATTGTCCTGGGGAAGAAACACCAGCAGGCGGCCCGCCACGCTGATTTGCGCCGTCAGCCGCGCACCTTTGGTGCCTATCGGGTCTTTCAGAACCTGCACCATCACGGCCTGCCCCTCAAAGAGTTGCTTCTCGATCGGCTGGATCAGTGGCATGGACGCAGCGCCCGACTGCGGTTCAACCTCCGCATGACGGCTGGCGATGCTGCTCATCAAGTCGGCCACATGCAAGAAGGCAGCGCGCTCCAGCCCAATGTCAATGAAGGCGGACTGCATGCCCGGCAAGACTCGCACGACCTTGCCCAGATAAACGTTTCCCACCAGGCCGCGCTCCAGCGTGCGCTCGACCTGCAACTCCTGCACGGCGCCCTGCTCCACCACGGCAACCCGCGTTTCCTGTGGGGACCAGTTGATCAGGATTTCTTGTTGCATCGTTCTCAGAAAAATTTGATTAGATGGAAAAACCGACCGCTTGCAGCAAACTTGCGGTCTCCCGCAAGGGAAGGCCCATGATGCCACTGTAACTGCCATTGATGCGGGTGACGTGCATGGCAATCCGACCCTGTATGGCATAGGCGCCTGCCTTGCCCAGCGGTTCGCCGGTGGCGACATACCCCTGAATCTGATCATCCGTCATCGCCGCGAAACTTACCCGGGAAGCGCTCAGCGCGTCCAAGCGACGGTCACCATGCTGAAGTGCGACGGCAGTCAGCACGCGGTGGGTTCTTCCAGACAGTTCGGACAACATGCGCTGGGCATCCTCGACATCGCCTGGTTTGCCATAAATGGCCCGTCCTAACGCAACCGTGGTGTCCGAGCACAAAATCGGCGCCTGCGGCAGATGCCGCCGGGCAAGGCGCGCCACAGCAGCATCGAGTTTCAAACCGGTCACTCGCTTGACATAGGCGGCGGGCGCCTCGTTCTTCAGCGCGAGCTCCAGCGCCTCGGCATCTTCTTCCTCATCAGGCAACAGCAGTTCATAGCGCACACCCAGTTGCTCCAGCAGTTGCCGGCGCCGTGGACTTTGCGAGGCGAGGTAAATGAAATTTTCCATGCTGAACAGGAGTCTGCCAGGCGCTACTCGCGATGGTAGGGGTGGTTGATGGTGATGCTCCACGCCCGGTAGAGTTGCTCAATCAGCAGCACACGCACCATGGCATGCGGCAGGGTCAGGTCCGACAGGCGTATGCGCTCGTGGGCAGACTGCTTGAAACCTGGGTCCAGCCCGTCGGGGCCGCCGATGACGATCGCGACATCGTCACCCGCCAGCTGCCAGTTTTTGAGCTTTTCGGCAAGCGCCATGGTCGTGACGGCCGTGCCGCGTTCGTCCAGCGCCACGACACGCGAGCCCCGGGCGATCACGCCTTCGATCCGGCCACGCTCTGCGGCCAGCAAGCTTTCGAGTGTCTTGGAGGCGCGGGGCTCGGTCTTGACGGCCTTGAGCTCGACTTTGAGCTCAGGTGGAAATCGCTTGGCGTAATCGTCGTAGGCCGTTTGCGCCCAGTCGGGCACTTTCTGGCCAACGGCGATGATGCTCAGCCTCATTCGCTGCGCGCAGTTTTCTTGGCAGCCACCTTCTTGACGGCGGGTTTCTTGGCAGCAGACTTGGCCGCGGTCTTGCGGGCGGTCACTTTCTTGGAGTCCGGCACCTTGACTACTGGCGTTTTGGCAGGCGCTTTTTTGACCGCTGCTTTTTCCATCTCAGCTGCTGGCGCCGACACGGCCTGCGCAGGCCTGGCTGCCTTGCGGGTTCTCTTGACCGGCATGGCTTCAGGCTCGGCGGCAGGGGCTGCGGCGTTGCGCTTGGCCGTCCAGTCATGGGTCTTGCCTACACGGCCCACATAGGTGCCGTCATCGGTGCGGGTGGGGGGGGCTTCGCCCTCCTCGGCGGCTTTGGCCATCCGGGTGGCCTTGGCAGCAACTTTCTTGCCGGCCGCAGCGCGCGAGCGGGTCGGCTTGGCCGCTTCGCCGGCGTCGGGCTTGGCAGCCTTGGGCAGCGGTGCAGGCGCGCCGAGCTTGAGCTTGACGGGCTTGTCGCCCCAGAGCTCTTCCAGGTTGTAGTACTGGCGAATCGTGGGCTGCATGATGTGGGCCACAGCCGAGCCGCAATCCACGATGATCCATTCGCCGTTGTCTTCCCCTTCGATGCGCGGCTTGGCAAAACCGGCGTCGCGCACCGCATCGCGCACACTGGCGGCCAGCGCCTTGGTCTGGCGGTTGGAGGTTCCCGAGGCAACGATCACGCGCTCGAACAGCGAGGTGATGTGCTCCGTGTCAAACACCTGGATGTCTTGTGCCTTGACATCTTCCAGCCCGTCGATGATGGCGCGTTGCAGTTTCTGGACGTCTTTTTTGCCGTCGGCGCTGGGAGTTTTGACAATGGTGGGGGTCATGCAATGCTTTGCTTCAAAAATTAAAAATGAACCGGGGCGCTGGCGCCGATGAAAGTGAAATATAACGCGCAACCCGTTTGGCAACCATGGGGTGAATTCCTCAGCCCTGCGCGCAGCGCAAGCCATCGGTCAATGGCATGGGTTGGCCGCCAGCGGCGCCCAGGTCAGCGTGAAGGTAAAAAGTGGTGATTGTGCGGCGCATCGGCATCAAACCAGAAGAAGGTGAGCGTGGGGTGTGCGCGGCCAGCTATACAAATTATAGCGAGTTCGACAATCTCGGAGTTCGCTGCCGGGCACTTCGAAAAACGCCCTCGCAACAGCCCTTGACATGCCTTGAGAATTGCCGAACCGCTGAGTCCCATTGATGTTGAAAACCCGGCGCCCGGACGCCAGGTCAAAGCCAGTCGCGCCTGACAAGGAACTCCTTGCAAAGCCGTTCCTCCGGCGAGCCGGCTTCGTTGGGGCGCTGGTAGGACCAGCCCGCCAGCGGCGGCATCGACATCAGGATGGATTCGGTGCGTCCGCCCGACTGCAGGCCAAAGTGCGTGCCGCGGTCCCACACCAGGTTGAACTCCACATAGCGGCCGCGCCGGTAGAGCTGGAAATCCCGCTCGCGCTCGCCGAAGGCCAGGTCCTTTCGGCATGCCACGATGGGCAGGTAGGCGCCCAGGAACGCATCGCCCACGCTTTGCATCATGGCAAAGCTCTGGTCCAGGCCGAGTTCCTGGAAATCGTCAAAGAAGATGCCGCCAATGCCGCGCTGCTCCTGGCGGTGCTTGAGGTAGAAATACTCGTCGCACCACTGCTTGAAGCGTGGGTACTTGTCCTCGCCGAAGGGCGCCAGCGCGTCTCGGCAAGCCTGGTGGAAATGCACCGCGTCTTCCTCGAAGCCGTAGAAAGGCGTCAGGTCCATGCCGCCGCCGAACCAGCAGACCGGCGCACTCTCGGGGCCGACGGGCATTGCGGCGAGCATGCGCACGTTCATGTGCACCGTGGGCACGTACGGGTTGCGCGGGTGGAACACCAGCGACACGCCCATGGCCTCGAACGGCGCGCCGGCCAGCTCGGGCCGGTGCTGCGTGGCCGAGGGCGGCAGCGTCGGGCCGCGCACATGCGAAAAACCGCAGCCGGCGCGCTCGAACACGTGGCCCTGCTCCAGAATCTTGGTGATGCCGCTGCCCTGCAGCGGTTCGCCAGGCGCCTTGTGCCAGGCATCGCTCGCAAACGGCCGGCCGTCCACCTCGGCAATCGCATCGGTGATGCGCGCCTGCAGGCCCAGCAAAAAGGTGCGAACCGCCGAAAGGTCCAGGCTGTGCATGGCCGGCGTCAAACCTTGAGGGCCCGGTGGCCGATGTCCTTGCGGTACTGGGCCCCGTCAAAGTCGATGGCGCGGGCCACGTCGTAGGCGCGCTGCTGCGCGGCCTTGACCGTGCCGCCCAGCGCCGTGACGCACAGCACGCGGCCGCCGGAGGTGACGGTCGCGCCGTCGCGGGCCTGCGTTCCGGCATGAAACACCATGACATCCTCGGCCGCCGCGGGCAACCCCTGGATGGCGTCGCCCTTGCGCGGGTTCAGCGGGTAGCCGTGCGCGGCCATCACCACGCCCAGGGCGGGCCGGCGGTCCCACTCCAGTGCGATCTTGTCCAGGCCGCCCGAGGTGGCCGCCATCATCACGTCGAACAAATCGGTCTTGAGCCGCATCATGATGGGCTGGGTTTCGGGGTCGCCCATGCGGCAGTTGAATTCGAGCGTCTTGGGCTTGCCCTGCGCGTCGATCATCAGGCCGGCGTACAAGAAACCGGTGAACGGGATGCCGTCCTTTTCCATGCCCTTGATGGTCGGCAGGATGATCTCGCGCATCGCCCGCGCATGCACGTCGGGCGTGACCACCGGGGCCGGCGAATACGCGCCCATGCCGCCCGTGTTCGGACCCAGGTCGCCGTCGAGCAGGCGCTTGTGGTCCTGGCTGGTGGCCATGGCAGCCACGTTCTTGCCGTCGCACATGACGATGAAGCTCGCTTCCTCGCCCTGCAGAAACTCCTCGATGACGACGCGCGCGCCGCCCTCGTTGTGCGTCACGCCCAGCGGGTTGAAGTCCTTGTCGGGCGCCAGCATGAACTCGATGGCCTCGTGCGCCTCGTGCAGCGTCATCGCCACGACCACGCCCTTGCCGGCGGCCAGGCCGTCAGCCTTGACGACGATGGGCGCGCCTTTTTCATCGACATAGGCGTGCGCGGCCACCGCGTCGCTGAAGGTCTCGTAGTCGGCCGTGGGAATGTGGTGGCGCTTCATGAAGGCCTTGGAAAAGGCCTTGGAGCTTTCCAGCTGCGCCGCCGCCTTGGTCGGGCCAAAGACGCGCAGGCCGTGCTTGCGGAACTCGTCAACGATGCCGGCGGCCAGCGGCTGCTCCGGGCCGACGACCGTCAGTGCTATCTTTTCAGTAGCAGCCCAGGCACGCAGCGCCTGGACATCCGTGATATTGATGTTCTCAAGCCGGCTGTCGAGCGCTGTGCCGCCGTTGCCCGGCGCGACGTAGACGGCCTGCACCTTGGGGGACTGGGCCAGTTTCCAGGCCAGCGCATGTTCGCGGCCGCCGCCGCCCACGACCAAAACTTTCATGCCGGTGCTTTCATCGTTGTGTTGGGTTTGCGGCTGGCTCATTCGGACAGCTCGGCGTTGTGAAAGACTTCCTGCGTGTCGTCCAGGTCTTCCAGGATGTCCAGCAGCTTTTGCATCTTCTGGGCGTCCTCGCCCGTCAGCTCGATGGTGTTGTCGGCGCGCATGGTCACCTCGGCCAGTTCGGGCTTGAAACCGGCGGCCTCCAGAGCACTTTTGACCCCTTCCAGCTCGGTGTAGGGCGTGAGAACTTCGATGGCGCCGTCCTCGTGGGCGATCACGTCGTCGGCGCCGGCCTCCAGCGCCACCTCCATCACCCGGTCTTCGCTGGTGCCGGGCGCAAAGATGATCTGGCCGCAGTGCTTGAACTGGAACACCACCGAGCCCTCGGTGCCCATGTTGCCGCCGTGCTTGGAAAACGCGTGGCGCACCTCGGCCACGGTGCGCACCTTGTTGTCGGTCATGCAGTCCACCAAGATGGCCGCGCCGCCGATGCCGTAGCCTTCGTAGCGCACTTCCTCGTAGTGCACGCCTTCGAGGTTGCCGGTAGCCTTGTCGATGTTGCGCTTGACGGTGTCGGCCGGCATGTTGGCCGCCTTGGCCTTTTCAACGGCCAGGCGCAGGCGCGGGTTGGTGGCCAGGTCGCCACCGCCCAGGCGCGCGGCCACCATGATCTCGCGGATGACCCGCGTCCAGATCTTGCCGCGTTTGTCGTCCTGGCGACCCTTGCGGTGCTGAATATTCGCCCATTTACTATGACCAGCCACGGAAAATCCTTTTGTAATTGATTTAATCTATGCGCTGCATTTTACTTTTCGCCTGCGCCGCCTCCAGAATTTTTGGTCGGAGGCGCGCCGTCCGGGGCCGAGCCGTTCTTGGCGGCGCCCACATGCCGCGCCGGGGCTGCCGCCGGCCGTCGGTGCCGGCACCGGCAGGCGCCAGGAAAATGCCTCGGCAACCGCACAAGAATCCACAACGAGAAAGTCCTCCCCCATGTCCAATGTCTTCCTGATCAACCACCCGCTGGTGCAGCACAAGCTGACCCTGATGCGCCGCAAGGACGCCTCGACCACCACCTTTCGCACGCTGCTGAGCGAACTGAGCAACCTCATGGCCTATGAAGTCACCCGCGACATGCCGGTGCAGGACATCGAGATCGAAACGCCGCTCGAAACCATGACGAGCAAGATCATCGACGGCAAGAAGCTCGTGCTGGTGTCCATCCTGCGCGCCGGCAACGGCTTTCTCGACGGCTTCCTCAATGTCGTGCCCGGCGCGCGCGTCGGCCACATCGGCCTGTACCGGGACCCCGAGACGCTGGAGCCGGTCGAGTACTACTTCAAGATGCCGCAGGAGATGGAGGCGCGCGACATCGTCATCGTCGACCCGATGCTGGCCACCGGCAACTCGGCCATCGCCGCGGTGCACCGGCTCAAGCAGCTCAAGCCCAAGTCGATCAAGTTTGTCTGTCTGCTGACCTGCCCCGAAGGCGTGGCGGCGATGCAAAAAGCCCACCCCGACGTGGCGATCTACACCGCCGCCATCGACCGCCAGCTCAACGAGCACGGCTACATCCTGCCGGGCCTGGGCGACGCCGGCGACCGCATTTTTGGAACCAAATAAGGCTCTTGCCCAGGCAGAATCTAGGCTTTCAGCTATCAAATCCATAGCATCCAAGCAAAGAGCCGACACCCCGATGCCCCGGTCTTTTTCCCTCGAAAGGCTTGCCGCCGATGTTTGACCGCCCGCCGAAGAAACCGCAGCGCCCCCTGCCGTGGCTGGCGGCCGGGCAGGCGTTTCCGCCGCTGGACCAGGCCTGGGGGCCGGCAGACCCGGCCCCGGGCCTGCTGGCCGCAGGCGACACACTGGACACGCCGACCCTGCTCAAGGCCTACGCACAGGGGATTTTTCCCTGGTTCAGCGCCGGCCAGCCCGTGCTGTGGTGGAGCCCGGAGCCGCGCATGGTGCTGCAGACCCGCCACTTCAGGCTGCACCGCTCGCTGCGCAAGCGGCTGCTGCGCTTTGGCCAGGACGCGGCTTGCGAGGTCCGCTTTGACAGCGCGTTCGAGCGCGTCATCCAGGCCTGCGCCAGCAAGCCCAGGGCCGGCCAGTCGGGCACCTGGATCGTTCCGCAGATGGTCAGGGCCTACACCCACCTGCACCACGCAGGCCATGCGCACAGCGTGGAAACCTGGATTGGCAGCGAACTGGCCGGCGGCCTGTACTGCGTCAACCTGGGCCGCATGGTGTTTGGCGAGTCGATGTTTGCCGACCAGACGGACGCCTCCAAGATCGCGCTCGCCGCGCTGGTCACCTTTTGCCGCGCCAA
>Ga0308157_10003402_pt1 | contig 23258 bp, 16 predicted proteins | sample PhyBR1_FD_201035 | JGI IMG/M metagenome (GOLD analysis project Ga0308157, IMG submission 201035) | Phyllosphere microbial communities from UC Gill Tract Community Farm, Albany, California, United States - DLSLB.R1 | ecosystem: Host-associated > Plants > Phyllosphere > Unclassified | place: USA...
CGCTGGGGAAGTCTACGGACTAGTTGGTGAATCAGGATCGGGCAAGACTACCATCGGTCGAAGCATCGCTGGACTGAATCGGATCAGCTCCGGCTCCCTGAAGGTCTTGGGATACGAGATGGCCACCTTCAAAGAGCGCAGCTTCAAGCCATTGCGCGAACAGATCGGCTTCGTCTTCCAAGACCCAGCTGCAAGCTTTAATCCACACCTGACCATTGGTGAATGTGTCGCCGAACCGTTGGCAGTGCACCGGGATCTGAACCCTGCCCAGAGCAGGAAAAAGGTCAACGAACTGCTTGAAGCCGTCCAGCTGCCTGCAGGATTTGCCCAGCGCTATCCGCATGAGCTCTCCGGTGGCCAACGGCAGCGCGCCTCCTTGGCACGCGCCCTTGCTTTGGATCCAAAGCTATTGATCGCCGATGAGCCAACCAGCGCCTTGGACGTTTCAGTTCAGGCCAAGGTGCTGGAACTGTTTAGGGAGTTGCAAACAGAGCTGGGCTTTGCTGCCCTGTTCGTTTCTCATGACTTGGCAGTGGTTGATCAGCTGGCCACATGGGTGGGAGTGCTCTACCGCGGAAGCTTGATTGAGGAAGGCTTAGGCTCCAAGGTCCTGGCCGAACCTCAGCAAAGTTACACCCAACGCCTGATCGCCTCCCTGCCGGTGCCAGATCCACGCGAGCAGGCCCAACGTCGAGCGCTGATCGAAGAACTGAACCAAGCCTGAAGCTAAACCAGCAAGCTCACACATGCCCCAGATGCGCGACCCGCCGCATCTGGGGCATGTCACTTTGTTCATCATTCGACTGGTGAACCCGTAAACTTGATCCCATGAACGAGCCGAAAAATACTGCACCTAACGAGTCATTCGACCCGCACGCTAGCTCGTTGCACGGCGAGGTAAAGAATGAAGTCCTCGAAGAGCTCTACGCCATCCGTGGAAGCATCGACAACTTTGACGCACAGCTGGTGTACCTGCTGGCAGAGCGTTTCAAAGCGACCCAGCGCGTGGGCCACCTCAAGGCCGTCCACAAGCTACCACCGAGCGATCCAAACCGCGAAAAGGCTCAGATAGAGCGACTGCGCGCCCTGGCCATCGAAGCACACCTCGATCCAGAATTTGCAGAAAAGCTGCTCAACTTTGTTATTTCCGAGGTTATTCGTCACCACCAGAACATTTCTGAATCACATAACGATGCCTGACGAGCAGTTGCCTGAACGCGGCGATGTTTTCGCCACCTCCTTCTGCCAATTTCCCGGCACCGACCCCATGGATGTGCATGAGGTGGTCCGCGGAGAGCTAGGTGAGCCCAACCTCGCGGTACTCCCACAGTTAGCCGATCGCGGGGTCGGAGCCGACACAGTGGGCCGTAGCGCAACGATGCTCGCGGACCTTGGCTTTGACCTACAGCCACACGGCTGGCGAGTCGGTGTCACCGATGGCATCGACGCACGCAGGGCGCGAAGCATTCTGCGCAGCGACGAAAACCTACTGGCAGATATTTTGGGCGCTGAACAGAAACCAGCGCAACGCCTCAAGCTCACCGTACTCGGCCCGTTCTCACTGGTGGCCAGCCTCTTTCTGAGCAACGGCGAACGCTCCCTAAGCGACCATGGCGCTCGCCGGGACATCATCGCCTCCTACGCCCATGGCGTTAGAGAACACCTTGAGCGCTTGGCACGAATCACCAGCGTGCGTTCCTTCACTGTGCAGCTGGACGAACTTCTGTTCAGCGACGTCCTTGATGGCACGATCAAGACCGCCAGCGGTTATCGGACATTGCGTTCTATCCCTCGCTCTGAAGTACGTAGCGCCTATCAAGATTTTCTCGCAGTGCTCATTGCGGACCAATCGAAGTTCGAGGTTCATCCCGTGGTGAATCTGCCCAGTGCCGATGAACAGTGGATCCAGCGAGTTGATCTGCTCAACCAGGCAGGCATCACTGGATTGATTATTGATCCGCAGGTACTGAACCATCGCAAGTGGGAACGCGTCGCTGGATTCGTTGAAGGTCACGGGCAGATCTTCTTGCAGGTCCTCACCCCGGGCTGGCCTGCTCCGGGCGTTGTTGAAGCCGTGCATTCGATTCTTCGACCATGGCGTCAGTTGGGTCTGGGCGAGGGGCAACTGGGTTCACTGACCCTCATGCCGCGTGGCGATTTTTCGCAAAGCACCAGCGCGCAGGTGGTGGACACCTTGGGCAAGCTCTCCGCCTATGCCCAAGCGTTGGAGCAAACTCGCGTCGACGCGTAATCGTTTGTGTTATTAGTGCCGGTCACAGCCGGAAATTAGTGGCGAATCATGTATCTTTGAAACAGTAGTAATGCTGATCTGCCCGGTTTGAACAGATGGTTGAAACCTCAAGGCAACGGTTGCAGGGGGACAAGGGATGAAAGCACGGATTTTAGTCGTTGACGATGATGAAGCATTGTCGGAAATGATTGGTATCGTCTTACAAAATGACGGCTTTGACGCCGCGTTTTGTTATGAGGGTTCAGGCGCGTTGGAAGCCTTCCGTGAATTTAACCCAGATCTGGTCCTTCTTGACCTGATGCTGCCGGGCATCGACGGTATCGAGGTCTGCAAGCAGATCCGTGCCGAGTCGGACGTTCCCGTGGTCATGCTGACCGCTAAGTCGGACACAGCTGACGTGGTTCGCGGGCTAGAATCTGGGGCCGACGATTACGTTCCTAAGCCTTTTAAGCCGGCCGAATTGGTGGCACGTGTGCGTGCACGCCTTCGTCCGAATGAAACCCACGCGGCGGAAACTCTGCAGGTGGGAGAAGTGTCAATTGATGTTGCCGGCCACCAGGTGACCCGCAACAATCAGGCGGTGTCATTAACCCCGCTGGAATTTGACCTTCTGGTCACCATGGCTCGCAAACCGAAGCAGGTTTTCAGCCGCGAACAACTGTTGGAAGCTGTCTGGGGATATCGTCACGCTGCCGACACCCGCTTGGTCAATGTACACGTTCAGCGTTTGCGCTCAAAGATCGAGCTTGATCCAGAAAAGCCTCAGATTATCCAAACCGTGCGCGGGGTGGGATATAAGGCAGGTTCGGCAAGTTGAGTTCACACACGTCGACCGGTAAAGAGTTGGTTCCGCTCGACGTGTCTGTCCACGCTAAGCCCAAACGCTTTACCATCGCCAAACTCCGTTCTTGGATCAGGCGCCCCTGGATAGCATTGAAGCTGCGCTGGCAGCGTCATTTGATTTATCGCACCGTGATTTCCACGTTGCTTTTTACCACCCTTGCCCTACTGGCCGCCGGAGCGTTCCTGTCCAATCAGATCGCCTCCACTTTGTACGATGAGCGCGTCAGCCAGATCTCCAAGGAATCCGAGCGTGGCCTGACCCAGGCCCGCTCCATCCTTGAATCGGCATCCACCACCGACCGTGCCTCCACTCAGGCCCTGGTGAATTCGACCTTGGCCTCGCTTGAAGGCGACGGGGCGACCGTGGTCCGAGACTTTGTGCTGATGCCGATCGCCGGAGACCAAAGTCTCTACGTTGGCCCCATGGCTTCGGGATCGTTAACTACCCGAGTGATTCCGCAAGACCTGGCCGAAAGCGTAGCCGGGGAACAGGGAATTTACTGGCGCTCAGTTGAACTTGGCAGCGCCGACCAGGCACAGCCCGGGTTGGTTGTTGGTACCAAAGTATTGATTCCACCGGGCCGCGAATACGGACTCTACCTGGTTTATGACCTCTCCAGCGTGCAAGATACGTTGGAGTTCATTAACCGCGCGCTGTCCTTCACCGGCCTGATTCTGCTAGTTGTCGTGGGCTTCGTTGCGTGGTCCGTAGCACGTACCGTGGTACGGCCTGTGGCTGATGCTGCCTATGCTTCCGAACGCATCGCCTCCGGTGATTTGGATCGACGAATGAAAGTCGAAGGCAAAGACGAGGTGGCTCGACTGGGTACTGCCTTTAACCACATGGCCCAGTCCTTGCAGGAGCAGATTACTCAGCTGAATAACCTCTCTGCGATGCAACAACGATTCGTCTCCGACGTTTCTCATGAATTACGTACGCCACTGACCACGGTGCGCATGGCTGCCGAGGTGATTCACGATGCGCGCGAAGACTTCGACCCTTTGACCTCACGCTCTGCTGAGCTGATGTACAACCAAATTGAACGTTTCCAGCACCTGCTGAACGATCTACTGGAAGTTTCTCGCTTTGACGCGGGTGTGGCTGTATTGGATCGAGAGTCCACAGACCTGAATTCGATCGCGCGCAAGGTGGTTGACACCGCGACGCCGGTGGCCGATGACTATGGTTCGATCATTCGTCTCAGTGCGCCTGCAGAAGGTTGTGTTGCAGAAGTTGACCCGCGTCGCGTGGAACGCATTATTCGAAACCTGGTGCTCAACGCGGTAGAACACGGCGAAAGCAATCCCATCGACATCACCATTGCTGAAAACCATTCGGCGGTAGCGGTCACCGTACGTGATTACGGGATCGGTATGAGCGAAGAAGCCACCCAGCATGTCTTTGATAGGTTCTGGAGAGCGGACCCTGCTCGTAAGCGAACCACTGGCGGATCTGGTTTGGGACTATCCATTTCCATGGAAGACACCCGGCTTCATGAAGGCCGGTTGGAAGCTTGGGGTAAGCCCGGCGTGGGATCAGTCTTCCGGCTGACCCTGCCCAAGGCTGAAGATCATGAGATTGATTCTTCGCCGCTTCCGCTGGAGCCAGCGATTTCTGAAGCCATCCTCAATACGGTCGGGGACAGTTTCCCACTGACAGGTGAAGTTCCCAAGATCGGCTACACGCCGTTGATTCTCACGTCCGAAACTGAAGAAGACGACGATGTGACCGATCCACAAAACAGTAGCTCCGAATCTAAGAAGGAGCGCAACTAGTGAAAAACAAAGCACTCTTTTACCTGTCGACTCTCCTAATTTCTGTCTTGGCCTTTACCGGTTGCGCTGCGATTCCACGATCATCCGGTGTTCAACAGCTAGAAGCCGGCGAAGAAGACACCAGCGGTACAACTTACAGCTATACGGCGGAAGGACCAGCCGACGGGGCGGACGCACGTGAGATTGTGGATGGCTTTGTCGAAGCTGGCCGTTCAGTCGCTGAAGATTACGCCGTCGCTCGCGAGTACATGAGTGCCGATTTGCGCAATACCTGGCGTGGAGACACGCAGACGTTGATTTACGAAGCCTTCAACGTTGTTAATGGTGCGGATGCGAATCAGTACACCATCCAGTTGGAAATTACTGGGGAAGTTGACGCCCAAGGGGTACGAACCAACTATCCGAACCACAGCACTCGTGCGGTGGATATCAAGGTAGCCAAGATCGATGATCAGTGGCGCATCGTCGAGGCACCCAACGGCACCATGCTCGAAGCTTCCACTTTCACGAAGATCTTTGCCGCCCAGACCTTGTACTTCTACGATGCGAGTTATTCCTATCTCGTCCCGGATATTCGGTGGTTTACTTCCGGTTCTGGAACTACGACATCCATGGTTGAGGCTTTGTTGAAAGGCCCTGCACCGTATCTACAGAACGCTGTGGTTTCTGCTTTCTCCTCGGCTAGCCAATTGGTGCGTTCTGCTGTCCCAGTGCGCGATCGGCAAGCAACTATCGATCTAAATTCTGATTCATTTACCGATACCACGGACACCACGCTGCTACTGATGAAACAGCAAGTTGAAGCGACGCTGACCGGCCTATCCTCGGTGGACTCGGTCAAGATGCTCCGCGAGGAAAACGATGTTAATCTGGCCAGCGAAGATTCAAAGATCGAGCCTGCACAGATCAACCCGAGCACCCAAGATACGTTGATCGGTGTTTCAGACCAAGACTTGGTCTACGTCAAAGGTCGCTCGATCATTCCAGTAGGTGGTCTTCCTGACGTTTCCGCTTATGATCCACGTGACCCCGCGATGTCTCCCGTGGGCAATAGCTACGCCTTCCTCAACGATCGCCGAACACAGCTTTGGGGGATCAATGATAAAGGCCAGCTTCGACTCGAACTGCGCGGCCAAGATTTGATTCAGCCAACCATGGATGTGGCCGGGTGGACGTGGACTGCCGATAACGGGGCCGAGACTCCGATCATGGCCATACCGAAAGACACTGCCAGCAAGGGCGAAGCTCGCCCCATCGACGTAGCGTGGCTTGAGGGCGCAAACATTGACTCTTTCCGCATCTCCCGTGACGGTGCCCGCGCATTGATTGTAGCTACGGAAGGGTCATCCACGTCCGTGTATGTTGCAGGCATTATTCGTGATGCCGAGGGAGTGCCACGTGGCCTAACTGACACGCCCATGAAGATCTACCCGGAAGTTCCGGTCAACACTGCGTTGTGGGATTCGGATAGCTCAATTATCGTCGCCAAACTCGAAGATTCTGAAGCCGTCGAAGCCGCCCAGATCACCTTTGAAGGCGGCAGTGAACATCTACAGTTACTACTGGGGATGATTGGCATTGCTACCGGTGTCGGTGGTGGGCGTGAAGTATACGCACAGACCAAGGAAAAGCTGTACACGCGGGTCGGAAATTCATGGCATGAGCTAGATGACTTCGCGCAGGACGTTTCCTACCCGGGCTAGTTTCCGATTTCGTCCACAATTGACGCACATTTTTTCTGCCAATTGCTCTGGCGCGTTTAGAGTGAGCCATGGACACCTCTTGGAACTGGTTGCGCCGCGTTGACGAGCTTTGTCAGCGTAGGTCAATACGCTGGCTTGGCTTTGGTCTACGGGAACTTTTCAACTTCTTGATCCCCACCAGCTGTGCGGTGTGTTCACGAGCCGATTTTCGCTTGTGTCCAGAATGCCGGAGAGAAATACAGTCCCAGCTCTTCATGCCTCCCTTGCCCGATTGTCATCAACACTATGTCGAGTTGCCTTTGCTGGCGCACCAGCTATCGGTGAGCTCGTGCGGGATCTATGGGAAAGAATTGGCTCGTGCGGTCTTGGCGTTCAAAAATAAGCAACGGTACTTTTTGAGGACTGTTTTTGCCCCGTACCTGGCAGCGGTCATCAACGCCAGCAGCATTCCACAACCAGGTCAGGTACCTACACTGATTGTTCCCGTTCCTAGCTCTCTAAAGGCCGTGGGCCAACGCGGCTATTCACCGGTGCTCTCAATACTTCAACAAGGGATGCGAAACGGACTGTATTCGGAGCAACTGGTTTGCCGTTCGGTTCTGCACTATCGAGTTCGCTCAGCATTTGGGGGAGCACAGAAACTCAAAAGTGGTTCTGCCCGTCGCGGATCCGGTAAACATTTTGTTGCTGAGCGTGCACCGGTTTCGGGAGCGCCGATCATCCTCATCGATGATGTTCTAACCACAGGCTCAACTCTGCGACATGCCGCAATGGCATGTCATGAAGCCGGATATGACGTGACACTTGCCGTAGTTTTGGCGCTGACAAGACCGCCAAATCAGGAGCCTGAACAGTGATTTCGCTGAGCGCGATAGGAATTTTGGGCTCGGAGACTTGAATCTTGGCCGTGGTGGCCTAAGGTGAAGTATGGGTTGCATCACAGATGCAGCGAAAAGCCCATCTTCAGTCCGGAAGGATGGAATTTCCGGACTGTTGTGTCACCCGACTCCCTATTGGAGGACACCATGGAGCTGAATTACAGCGGACGCAATATCACCATTTCGGATCGTTTCCGTGAGTACGTGGATGAGAAGATAACCAAGGTTGACCAGCTGGCCACTAAGGTGCAACGCATTGACGTCAAGGTCCTCAAAGAATCACATGCCCGTGACCAGAGCACGGCGCTGTCCGTTGAATTGACCGTTGTTGGCCGTGGCCCGGCCATTCGAGCTGAAGCTCGCGGGGCTGACAAATTCGCAGCTTTTGACATCGCCTTCGCCAAGCTGCTTGAACGCTTGCGCAAGGCTCGTGACAAGCGCAAGGTTCACCGTGGTAACCACACACCAGTGGCAGTACACGAAGCAACCAGTACCTTGCCTCCAGTCTCTAGCGATAAGTCACTCGTTGAAGAGACGCTTGCGTCGCAGAAGGCCGCTGAGGCTGCCGAAGCTCAGACCGAGGCTGAGTACTCGCCTGTGGTCATTCGTCGCAAGTCCTTCCCTGCAGAAGTGATGAGCGTTGACGACGCAGTTGACCGCATGGAACTTGTTGGCCACCCGTTTTACCTGTTCATTGATGAAGCCACGGGTGAACATGCAGTGGTCTACGGACGCACCCAGTACCAGTACGGTGTGATCTCGCTTGACCCATCACTGGAATCTGACCAGGAAGCCACCACGGAGACCCGCGGGTACCGTGACAAGGCCCTAGCGACTGAGGGCTAATCATTAGTACCCCAAGCACAGTGGGCGGCCACCGCGTCCTGAGCCTCAAACAAGCTCGCCGGATCGCGTTGGCCGCCCAAGGTCTGTCTCGTGGCAGAACGCAACAAACAATATCGGCGCGAAAACTAGTCAACACAGTCCAGTCAATTGCGCAGCTACAAATTGATTCCGTAAACGTGGTTCGACGCGCCCACTACATGCCAATGTTTGCGCGTTTAGGCGAGTACGACATTGAATCTCTCGATGGCATTCTGGCGACTGCAAAAAGTCCGCTAACCGAATACTGGGCCCATGAAGCCTCTGTGGTCAGTGCCGAACTCGTTCCAGACTTACGTGTTTGGCAACGTCGCACATGGATCGATAAGTCGGATAAGTTTTCCGCGGAGCAGCACGATCTCTCTGAACAAGTACTCGAATTCCTAGCGAAGAATCCTGGTTCTAGTGCGCGCGACATCAGCCAGGCGTTAGATGTCGCACCGGGCAAGTCTAAGGAGCATTGGGGGTGGAACTGGAATGACACCAAATACGTCACCGAGTCGCTTTTCGCCCGGGCGAAAATACTCACCTTGGGGCGCAACACCCATTTTGAACGACGATACGCCTTAGCCGAAGACGTTCTTGCCACTCCTATCGAAGTTGATGAATCACACCGTCAGGAAGCCTTAGAACGTCTCATTCACCGTTCTCTTGCTGCCCAAGGCATAGCCACGGCTCACTGCGTTGCTGAATATTTCCGTCTGCCTATCAAGGATGTCAAAGCTTATTTGACGCAGTTGGCCGATGTTGGACAGATCGAGCGTGTGCAGGTGCGGGGCCTTAGCGAAGTTTGCTTTATGCCTCTGGGAACAAAGATCCCACGACGCATTGAAGAAGATCTTCGACTACTCTCGCCCTTTGACTCGATGGTCTTTAATAGGCGCCGACTGGAACGGTTTTTCAACTTTGAGTATCGGATAGAAATCTATGCTCCGGAACCGAAACGACGCTACGGATACTATGTCTTCCCGATGCTGCTCGGAGAAGAATTTGTTGGTCGTGTAGACCTCAAAGCAGACCGTGCCCGCGGTGTTCTACATGCCAAGAGTGTGCACTATGAGCCGGGGTGCCAGGTTCGCGCAGAAGAGCCATTACGTGTTGAACTTGAACGCATGGCCCGATGGCTGAAGCTGGAAAACATACAAATTGGCCTGTGAAAGGCCTGTCCATCCTATTGTTGTTCGCTACAAGAACAGCGGTCATCTACGGGAAATTGCCAGAAGCGCTGATTTCCTCACGTAGACTAAAGACGCCAGAAAATACTGTGCTTGAGATATTGGGAGCTACCACGTGGCATCATTGCTAGAACGTATTTTGCGTACCGGCGACAAGAAGACCCTAAAGGTTCTTCGTAAGTACGCCGACACAATCAATACGTTGGAAGTCGAAATTCGCGAACTTTCAGACGAAGAGCTCAAGGGCGAAACCGATAAGTTCCGCGAACGTTTGGCTAACGGTGAGACGCTGGATGATTTGCTCCCCGAAGCATTCGCAGTGGTTCGTGAGGCTTCAGACCGCGTTCTTGGCATGCGCCACTTCGACGTTCAGCTCATGGGTGGTGCAGCTCTGCACCTAGGTAATATCGCTGAAATGCGTACCGGTGAAGGTAAAACCTTGGTCGCTACCGCACCGGCCTACCTCAACGCACTGGCCGGTAATGGCGTGCATGTGGTTACCACCAACGACTTCCTAGCCCAGTACCAGTCAGATCTTATGGGTCGTGTCTTCCGTTTCCTCGGTCTGTCCTGCGGCTGCATCTTGGGGAATATGAAACCAGAGGATCGCCGCAAGCAGTACGAAGCAGACATCACGTACGGTACGAATAATGAATTCGGCTTCGATTACCTGCGCGACAACATGGCTTGGAGCAAAGACGAACTTGTTCAGCGTGGCCACAACTTTGTCATTGTCGATGAGGTTGACTCGATCCTGATCGATGAGGCTCGAACCCCACTGATCATTTCCGGTCAGGCCTCAGGTGACGTGAACCGTTGGTACACCGTCTTCTCGAAGATCGTTTCCACGCTCAAGCGCGAAGACGACTACGAAGTTGACGAGAAGAAGCGCACCATCGGTGTTCTGGAATCGGGCATTGAAAAGGTTGAGGACTACCTCGGCATCGATAACCTCTACGAAGCCAACAACACTCCGCTTATCGGCTTCTTGAACAACGCCATCAAGGCCAAAGAACTGTTCAAGAAGGACAAGGACTACGTCGTGGTCAACGGCGAAGTCATGATTGTTGACGAGCACACCGGGCGTGCATTGCAAGGCCGCCGCTATTCCGAGGGCATGCACCAGGCTATTGAAGCCAAGGAAAGCGTCACGATCAAGGCGGAGAATCAGACTCTGGCCACCATTACGCTGCAGAACTACTTCCGCATGTACGACAAAATTTCGGGCATGACCGGTACGGCGCAGACCGAGGCCGCGGAATTCATGGGCACCTACAAATTGGGTGTTGTAGAAATTCCTACCAATAAGCCGGCAATTCGTAAGGATCAGTCCGACTACATTTACAAGAATGAAGTCGCGAAGTTCAACGCAGTGGTCGAGGACATCGCTGAACGTCACGCTACTGGACAGCCAGTGCTTGTTGGTACCACCAGCGTCGAGAAGAGCGAGTACCTCTCGCGGCTACTGTCCAAGAAGGGCATCCGTCACGAAGTTCTGAACGCTAAGCAGCATGCCCGCGAAGCCGCCGTGGTGGCCATGGCTGGTCGAAAGAGCGCCGTGACCGTATCCACCAACATGGCCGGTCGTGGTACCGACATTATGCTTGGCGGTAACGCGGAATTCCTTGCAGTTGCTGAGATGGAACGTCGCGCTCTCGACGCAGAGAACAACCCAGAAGAGTACAACAAAGTTTGGGATGACGTCTTTGCTAAGGCAAAGCAGACCGTCGCCAAGGAAGCTGTAGAAGTCGCTGAGCTCGGTGGACTGTACGTTCTCGGTACCGAACGCCACGAGTCGCGTCGTATTGATAATCAGCTGCGTGGTCGTGCCGGCCGCCAGGGCGACCCGGGCGAATCACGCTTCTATCTGTCGATGACTGATGATTTGATGCGACGCTTCAACTCCGGCATGGCAGAGCGCATCATGAACAACCCATCGATGCCCGAAGAGGTGGCATTGGAATCCAAGATGGTTTCCCGTGCCATTGAGTCGGCACAGGCCCAGGTTGAAGGCGTCAACGCTGAACAACGTAAGAACGTGCTGAAGTACGATGACGTGATGAACCGCCAGCGTGAAGCAATCTACGCTGATCGTCGAGCCATCCTTGAAGGTGGTGACCTTGAAGAGAAGGTGGGTCACTTCCTTGAGGACGTCGTCAAGGCCATGGTTCTGGAAGCTACCCAGGTCGGTAATCCAGATGAGTGGGAGCTGAAGTCCCTGTGGACCAACCTGAAGCAACTCTACCCAATCGGTATCACCCTGGATGAGGTTGTTGAAGAAGCCGGTGGAGTAAGCCACCTCTCCAGTTCATTCCTGGAACGTGAAATCCTTTCGGACGCTCAGTACCAGTACGAGGAGCGCGAAAAACGCGTTGGCTCCTCGACCATGCGAGATCTGGAACGCCGAGTGGTGCTCTCCACTATTGGTCGTAAGTGGCAAGAACATCTCTACGAGATGGATTACCTCAAGGAAGGCATTGGCCTTCGTGCCATGGCGCAGCGTGATCCGTTGGTTGAATACCAGCGTGAAGGCTACACGATGTTCCAGACCATGATGGAGGGGATTCGAGAGGAAAGCATCGGCGCCCTGTTCAACCTTGATATTCCATCGGGTTCAGAAGCTGCTGAAGAAAACCCAGTGATTGACGAATCGGCCAAGCCTAAGAACCTCCAGTTCACCGGCCCCGACGAAGACGGTGAAGCCAGCACCAAGCGTGCACCGGCGACAAGTAACAAGAAGAAAAAGAAGTCCAAGCGTAACTAAATTAGTTCCACGTCGGTGACTTGCCAGCGTCCGTGCCATGGCTCAATTTTGAGAGCTACGGCACGGACGCGGTCTTTAAAGCCAATGATGGCTGTGCATTCCCACGCGCCAGACAAGCACCTGTCCAGGTGTAGCGACATGATGTGACCATGCGCTGTTCCGGGCACTGGGTCTACCGTGTAGCGGGACGTTTCTAGTAGCGCCCTACGCCGCAATTTATCGATGCACTGTGGTTCAACAACAAAAGCCAGCTGGCTCACGCTGCGGTAACCAGCGACGATCTCAAATACCGCGCGAGCAACGGAGTACGAAATCTCCACCACGGCCCGACGCTCTGGCCGGCAAATCTCGTTGCGGCGAAAGATGTTGTCCATAGCGCGGCTCAGATGTGCTGGTGTGACACGTGGTTCGGATTGCGTCGATGTGCTCGTGGCTGCGGTTAGGTCATTTTGGAGCGCGGTGTCCTGAATTTCGAGGTCTGAACCTAGTAGCTCTTGGCCGATGGTTCGAGGGGTGAGAGTGATGGTGCTCATGATGACTCCTGATGGTGTGTGGATTAGTGACGACGGGCGCGTTAGCGCGTGGGTGGTAACTCAATGACGGTGCCGGGCATCAGTTGGTCGGGATTTGCACCGATGGCTCGTTCATTGGCCTTGTAGATTTGTGGCCAGTAGGTTGCTATTTCTTCGACTGTGGCTTGGGGGCCGAGATGTTTGGCGCAGATGCTCCATAACGAGTCGCCTTCGGCTACTACCACCTCTGTTCCAGTTCTTGCTGATTCGCGCTTTGGGGGCGTTTTCGGCGAGATCAAGTTATTCATCGGTACGCTGACTTGTTCGGGAAACCACTGAGCATTGGGAACACTTTGATACTCAACTCCCGTTCGTTCGGGTTGGACATTCTTATCGGCGCTTTGTACCGAGGCTTGACTGTCCATGGGTGCTACCGGGGTCGCGCTGGCCGCGATTGCGGTCGACAAAGCGATCGAGGTACCGAGTAAAGATCCGAGCACGTTACGAGTGAACTTCGGTGCGATGTGCTGGAAGAAGAGAATGACCGCCAGATGTTGACTTCTCAATGCCCAGATGAGTAAACGACGCGCCAGGAAGTGCATGCCACACATACCGGCAAGGAAAAAGGTAGCCAGAGTGAGCAGCAAAAGTATGTACGAGCCGGGATTCGTGGCCGCACTGAGTGCGTGGAATTCCATAATCCACTGAATACCCACGAAGACAAGGACCGCGCCCGCTGCGATGAATAGGAACAGGATGGCGATGATCCGGGTCGAACACATTCAAATCACTTCCTTAGTAACCGTTTGATGCAATTTGATATTATTTGATAATGATAATGACACTTTGAGGTGAATTTGTGAAGAGGGTGTTGAAACAAGTTTTTGTCTCGTACAGTTGCCACATGCGCTGGGATTCACTCTTTGACGATTTAGAAGCTCAAATGGCCGAGCAAGATCGCGCTCAAATGCGCGACGAAATTTCTGAAAACATTCGCATCGAGCGTTCAACGGCAGAACTGATTCACACACTCTCGCGTTTTCAGGGTCAAGAACTTACGATCCACTTATCGGGGGAGAGCGAAGTCCGGGCCACTTTGGGCCCCATCGCTGTCGACTACCTCTGTCTAGAAAGTGAAAGTACTCAATGGGTCATTACCAACCGCGTAATTCAGTCAATTTCACTGCCAAGCAAGAACGGCGCAGGGATAGACCGGCGTCGACAGATCAAGTCCATTAGGTTCTCCAGTGTCATTCGAAGCCTGCTGCGCGACCGATCAAGATGCCAGGTTTATGGCCACGATGGGCGTGCATTAGCCGAAGGTACGTTGGCGCAGGTGGCCAAGGACTACTTGATGATCGCTGTCCATCCGCGCGACGAATTTGCGCGGGCTGGTGACATCTCAGGCCGCCTGCTCATCCCGTTAGATTCCATTGGATGGGTCGTAGCGACAAAGCTAAATTAGTCCACAACTGTGAAAAGGTCTTCTCTCCGGGCTCAAGTTGTCGTAGGCTCACGATTCATAAACACATCCAGCGGCGGAGGGTTGAGCCTTGATGAGTGACCAAGTTGTCCAAGGTGAACGCGCAACAAAAGCTGCGCGCGTGCGTCGACCAGGATGGAAAGACCCTAGACTGGCTCTGGGTGCTGTACTCGTGCTCGCCTCGGTGGCCGGGACCACGTATCTGGTGGGTGCCATGCATGAAACAACCACGGTCTATGTCGCACGTTCAAACATCACTCTCGGCGAACAGCTGACCGATGAAAATCTAAAAACCCAAGAAGTTCAGTTAGGCGATACCGCCGGCAGATATCTACATCCAGAGTCAGGGCTAGATAAGAATTCTCGTGTCAACACATTTGTTAGTGCTGGCGAACTGATTCCAATGACCTCTGTGACGCAAAGCGAACTGGGCTCTCGAAGACCGATCAACGTTGAGCTTCCGGCGGACTTGAGTTCATCTATTGCTCCAGGAAGTTTCGTGGATGTGTGGATTGCCAAGAAAGAGTCTGGAGGAAACAGCTATGGGGTCCCAGAGAAGCTGTCGTCTATGGTCGAAGTGGCCGCCCGAGTAGAAAGTGGCGGGGGATTGGTCGACAGACAAGGAACTAACTTAGAGCTTCTGGTGGAACCAAACCAACTTGAACCTTTGCTCCAGGCCTTGGCCAATGATTCACGAATCATCGTTATCTACAACCCTGCAGGAGCAACACAGTGAGCATCTCGGTCGTGGTGCTGGGTGACCAAGAATCTATCGTTAGACAGATCGAGGGGTACCAAGGCGAGCTCATCGTCACCAGGGTTTGCGCCGATATGGCCGAAGCCGTCGCAGCTTGCTCGGACGGTGCCGCCGACGTCTTGCTCGTCGCCGATTTTCAATTGGTTCCGCCCATGGAACAAGTTGACGACTTGCTAGCTCATCGCACGGCCATAGTTTGCCTGATTGATAGCCCCACGGATCTACACCCTCTGCCCGATGTGTTGCAGGTTCCTGCGGACATTGCCATTTCTGAGCTAGAACAGCGAATCGTGGCGACTGTCCTGTCGTTGAAACAGCCGCAGAGTGCACAAAAGAAAACCAACCCCCACGAGGCTGGTCGGGAACAACGCGCCTCAGGAAAGATCGTTAGTTTTTGGAGCGCACCTGGATCGCCCGGACGAAGTACGATCGCGTTGAACTACGCAGTGGAGTGTTCGGCAGCAGGGAAGAACGTGGTGTTGTTGGACGCTGATACTTATGCGGCGTCAATATCGATTCAACTGGGTCTGATGGACGAGTCAGCCTCAGTTGCCCAAATCTGCAGAATCATAGATTCGGGTAGCGCGGATATAGCTCGACTCAACGCCGCGTGCTCGCTAGTTCAGGTCGCCGATTCAACGATCAGAGTTGCCACCGGAATTCCACGTTCCAGCAGATGGCCCGAAGTGCGAGCTTCAGCACTGCGCCGTGCCTGTGCGGTATTCAAGGGGCACTACGATCTCGTAGTCGTCGACTTGGCACCGCATATAGCTATGGACGAACAACTGAGCTTTGATACGCAGGCACCGCAACGCAATGCGGTGACTGTAGAAATGCTTCAGTGTTCAGACGAGATTTTTATGGTCGTCAATTCAGACAGTGTAGGTATTCCACGAGCAATTAGAGCCATTGATGAACTCGAGGAATCCTATGCCGACATTCACCCAAAAATCGTCTTCAACAGGGTGAGTGTCTCCAGCAGCGGACGCAGTCCAAAACGTCGCTTGATCGAAGCATGGGATCGCTTTGGTCCAATGCACGACGTGGTTGGCTTTATGCCTAATGACAGTGCAGTCTGCAGTGCGTCAGTGTTAGCAGGAAGCCCTTTGTTGGAGATTGCACCAAAAAGTTCATTGCGTTCTGAAATCCGGTCCTTGACCGGCATAAAATCTACGGATCTGCCCAAGAAACGGGCAATACGTCGATTTAGGAAGAACGCACGGACCTCGGGTGCAAAAACCGGGTAGGGTTGATAAGACTAGAGGTCCGCAACGGCGCGGGCCCATCGAACTTTGTTCTTGGAGGGCGTTCAGTTGAACTCGTCGGAATCCAGCATGTCAGAATCATTCATGGATGCGACTCTCACCCCAAAATTGGTGAGCGAGTACTATAGCCAGATTGCGACCGAGGATGTGGCGGCCTACCGGCCCGACGAACTCGAATCGCGTGTGGCTGCACACCTAGAAATCGGTTATGAGCGCGAGGCGGACACCCCGAACGTCGCAATCACCCGAAACAACGGAATCTCCGTTGTACACATCGTCACTGATGACATGCCATTCTTGGTTGATTCGGTTACCGCAGCTTTGGTGCAGCTCAACTCACCAATCCAGCTCGTTGTTCATCCGACCTTTGTGGTCTCACGTGACGACAATACAGGCGAGATCGTAAAAATTAGCCACGCTGGACTACAGCACGTGGCAAGCGGCGACACCGCAGCACTCTCGGATCTGAGCACTTTGATCTCGGCCGGTTCGGCCACTCACGTCGAGTCATGGATTTCCATTGAGCTTGCCCGCGAACTGAACGACCAACAGGCACAAGAACTGGTAGAGCGTCTCTACAGTGTTCTTGCCGATGTACGCGTCGCAGTTAACGACTGGCCAGCCATGCTGGACCAGGCTAAGAACATTGCACAGTCTCTGCCACAGACCGCTCACGCCGAACAGATCGCGGAACTGTCTCAGGCAGCGGAATTGCTCGACTGGATGGCTGATGGGCAATTCACTTTCCTGGGATACCGTGAATATGATCTGGAGTCGGTGGACGGCGAAGAAGTTCTCGTCGCTCGGCCCAGCAGCGGACTGGGACTCATGCGTGAACTTGAATCGCAGGGCCCGCAGCACCTGACCAAGCAGGGGCGGATCACCGCTCGCGATAAGAGCGCGCTGATTATCACCAAGGCTAACTCCCGTTCCACCGTCCACCGCGGCGTGTACCTGGACTATGTCGGGGTCAAGAGCTTTGATGCGAACGGCGAAGTCAATGGTGAGCGCCGCTTCATCGGCCTGTTCGCGTCCAGTGTTTACACCTCCAGCGTTAAAACCGTCCCGGTCGTTCGCGAGAAGGTTCAGGCTGTCCTTAAGAGCACCGGATTCGCTGTGAACTCGCACTCCGGCAAAGACATCACCACGATTTTGGAAAGCTACCCACGTGACGAGCTGTTCCAGATTTCCGTAGCGGATTTGACCCAAGCCGCCTTGGGCATCCTGCGACTTCAGGAACGTCGACGCACCTCAGTATTCCTTCGCACTGATGACTACGGCCGTTTTGTTACCGCCATGGTGTTCTTGCCACGTGATCGATTCTCCACAGACGTTCGACTGCGTGTCGAGCAGGAGTTGCAGGAAACCTTCAACGCGGACTCGGTGGAGTACGAGGCGCAACTGGGTGCCGGTGCGCTGGTTCGCTTGTTCTATCGCCTACGTTTGCAGCGCAATGTTGCAGCACCACAGGTGGATCGTAACGCCTTGGAAGATCGAATCGCCAAGGCAGTACGTTCCTGGTCGGATGCGATCGTAGACACCGCCCGTACGAATCTCGAGCTGGGTGACGCGAACACTCTATCCAATGCTTGGGCTGAGGCCTTCCCGGCCGCTTACAAGGTGCAGTTTGAGATTGAAGACGCCTTCAAGGACGTCAACCTGCTAACTACCCTTGACCAAGAGACCGAAAGCGGTCCGGTCGTGTCCTTCTACGACCCATCTACCCGTGACGAAAAATCATCGGTGTCCAAACGGATGAAGATCTTCGTGACCCGTCCATTGTTGCTCTCACGGATTCTTCCGGTTCTTCAAGACCTTGGTCTGGATGTAGTCGATGAACGACCTTACGAATTGAACCCGGAGGGCATCGGTCAGCGCTACATCTATGACATGGGCCTAAAATTCGATGATGCCATCGATTTTGAAGCCGTTGAGACCAAGCTCGCCGAAGCCTACAGTGCGGTAGTTCGCAACGCCGCTGAGTCCGATAGCTTGAACGCCCTGGTCCTACGTGAGGGCATCTCATGGGAGCAGGTGGCCATGTTGCGCGCCTACGCCCACTACCTGTTGCAGCTGGGTGTGCCCAACTCGACCGGGTTTATCGCCAACACCCTCGTGGAGAACGCTTCGGTCACTCACAGCATCGTGGAGCTTTTCCAGGCCACCTTCGACCCGGCGCTGAGCCGCGAAGAATCTGAGGCGGCCCGTGAATCGGCAAAGAATAAGATTGCTGAAGCACTCGAAGCAGTACCGACCTTGGACGCCGACACATTGCTTCGCCGTTTTGTGAAAGTGATCGAAGCGACCCAGCGAACCAACTACTTCACCAAACATCAGGCATTGGCGTTCAAACTCGCACCAGAACTGATCGACTTTGCGCCATTCCCACGCCCGAAGCACGAACTGTGGGTTTACTCGCCACGTGTTGAAGGAACGCACTTCAGGTTTGGAGCCGTCGCTCGCGGCGGTCTGCGTTGGTCCGATCGCCGAGAAGATTTCCGCACCGAAGTTTTGGGACTGGTCAAAGCCCAGATGGTTAAGAACTCGGTGATTGTTCCTACCGGCGCCAAGGGCGGTTTCTACGCCAAGCAACTGCCTAATCCTGCACAGGATCGTGGAGCATGGATGGAAGAGGGCAAGGGGGCCTACAAGGTCTTCATCAGCACTTTGCTGCAGCTCACCGATAACATGGTCACCGACACGGACGGGGAACACATTGTTGCACCAGTAAACGTTGTTCGTCGTGATGGCGATGATTCCTACCTCGTTGTCGCTGCCGATAAGGGCACTGCAAGCTTCTCCGATATCGCCAACTCTCTCTCAGCCGAGAAAGGCCACTGGCTGGGGGATGCCTTCGCCTCAGGCGGCTCCGTGGGCTACGACCACAAGGGCATGGGCATCACCGCACGTGGAGCTTGGGAATCAGTCAAGCGCCACTTCTTCCAGCTTGGTGTAGATACTCAGCGTGACGAGTTCACCGCAGCCGGTGTGGGCGATATGTCCGGTGATGTTTTCGGTAACGGACTACGCCGTACTCCTACCGTCAAGCTGGTGGCAGCCTTTGATCACCGTGACATCTTCTTGGATCCAACGCCTAACGCGCAGGTAGCTTTTGACGAGCGTCAGCGTTTGTACGATCTTCCTCGCTCCAGCTGGGCGGACTACAATAAGGAACTTATTTCTGCTGGTGGTGGCGTGTACTCGCGCACCCTGAAATCGATCCCGATTAGTTCTCAGGTTCGTGAAGTCTTGGGACTGGACCAGTCCACGACCAAGATGAGCCCTAACGAATTGCTCAAGGCGATCCTCTCGGCTCCTGTCGACCTGTTGTACAACGGCGGTATTGGCACTTACGTCAAGGCAGGTTCCGAAACCAATGGCCAGGTCGGTGACCGTGCCAATGATGCAATCCGCATTGACGGCAAGGATCTGCGTGCCAAGGTTGTTGGTGAAGGTGGCAACTTGGGCATGACCCAGTTGGGCCGTATTGAGGCTGCAAGCAAGGGCGTATTGCTGAATACTGATGCTATCGATAACTCAGCTGGTGTTGATACATCAGACCGCGAAGTAAATATCAAGATCTTCGTTGACCGTCAGATCTCAGCGGGTAATCTCAGCCCTGAGGAACGCACCGATTTCTTGTTGTCGATGACTGACAATGTCGGCGATCTTGTGTTGAAGACCAACTTTGAACAAAACGTGTTGTTGCTCAACGAGAAGCACGCAGCGCAAACTTGGGCTCCAGCTTATGAACGTTTGATGCAGTGGCTTGAATCTGCTGCTGATCTTAACCGTGAGTTGGAATTCTTGCCTAGTACTGCGCAGCTCGAAGAGCGTCGGGCAACGGGTGGAGCCATGACGACACCGGAACTTTCGGTGCTTGCAGCCTACTCGAAGATTCAATTGGCTAATGCGTTGACCGAGTCAAATATCGCTGAAGATCCGTACTTCGCGCAGATCTTGCGTGGATACTTCCCAGAGCAGCTCGTTGAGCGTTTTGGAGACCAGCTGCAGGACCACCCGTTGCGTAAGGAAATCATTGCGACGGTGGTTGCCAATGATGTGGTCAACGTTGGCGGTATCACCTACGTCTTCCGCGCCATGGAAGAAACCGGCGCCAACGAGGTCCAGATCGCTAAGGTCTTCTGTGCTTTGCGTGAGATCTACGGTTTTGACCGTCAGTTTGATGCGATCAATGCTCAGCCGGCCGGGACCAGCTTGGATCACTGGGGTCAGCAGCACCACGACATGCGTCGATTGCTGGACCGCGCCACCCGTTGGTTCATTAACGGTGTAGACGAGCAGCTGCTCGTGTCTGAAGCGGTCAATCGTTTTAAGGACACCGTCACCGAACTACGCAAGGCACTGCCGAGCATCCTTCGTGGAAACGACCTTGCGCGATTCAACGAATGGCGTGACGAAGCACTGGGCTACGGTATTCCAGAGCTTCGGGCAAGCATGTGGGCTACCCAGTTTGAGTCCTTCGCCCTGTTGGATATCGCTCAGTACGTGCACCGTACTTCGGTCTCGGCCATGAAGGTAGCAGAAACCTACTTCGTGCTTTATGACCTATTCGGCGTGGATAGTTTGCTGAATCGAATCACGCGGTTGCCTCGCTCGGATCGCTGGCAGGCTCTGGCCCGTGCAGCGATGCGCGACGATTTGTACACCACCATCATGGATCTGACTGGCAATATCTTGGACGCGCATGGCGATATTGACGATCCTGCAGAGCGTGTTGCTGCGTGGGAAGACGTTAACGCGGCTAACCTTGATCGTGCGAAGACAATGTTTGCTGAAGTGAACAGCCTCGAACGAGACGATATGGCGTCTCTGTCCGTTGCCCTTCGCCTGTTGCGTTCCATCGTACGAAGGTAAATATCGCCAATGGCCCTCATCACCGAAGAACTACGTCAACGTGCTGCACTAGCGCCCGGTGATGAGGACTGGCTCCACCTGCTGGTGGGGGACTGGCAACTGGTCTCGGACCTTGCGTTCGCGGATCTTGTACTCTGGTTCCCCTCCGGCGATGGATCTTACGTTGCTCTGGCACACGTGAGGCCTTCAACCTCGCATACCGCCTTCCACAGTGATTTTGTGGGAGAGCGGATCCGCAAGGATTTGCGCCTTATGGTGGATCAGGCCTGGGATACCTTGCAGGTTCAACGTTCGGCAGAGCAGGTCGGTAACGACATCATCATGGGACTCACCACGGTTCAAGCGATTCCTCTGGTCCGCCAGAATCGCCCCGTGGCCGTAATTACTTCGCACTTTGATCCCAACCAATCACGGACTCCCTCCAATCTGGAACTGGTGTATCGCCAAAGCGCGGATGACCTTTTGCAGATGGGAACCCAAGGCCTCTGGCCTGAATTTGCCAGCCCCACCGGCTCGCGTCGCGGTGCGCCACGAGTTGGCGATGGATTCATCAGGCTCAGTGTAGCTGGAGTCGTTGAATTCGCGAGTCCTAATGCGGTGTCCGGATTCCGGCGCCTCGGAGCTGCGGATGTGCTTCAAGGGCAACCACTATCGGATTTGACCATGGCTTTGGTCAGCGACCGACGAGTCGTCGATGAGACCTTACCCCTGGTTCTTCAAGGAAAAATGCCGTGGCGTACAGAAGTTGAACACCGGGGTGTCACACTCTCGCTGCGCGCTATTCCGCTGCGTAACGAATCCAAACGTTGGGGCGCCTTGGTACTCTGCCGTGACGTGACGGAACTACGTCGTCGGGAAAAGGAACTTGTTACCAAGGACGCGACGATTCGAGAGATCCACCACCGGGTCAAGAACAACCTTCAAACAGTGGCCGCCCTCTTGCGCATGCAATCGCGTCGGATGACCTCCGAAGATGGCAAACAGGGTCTGGAACAGGCAATGCGTCGCGTTTCAACCATTGCCTCCGTGCACGATTTCCTTTCCAAGGGTCTGAATGAGACCGTGAAATTTGATGATTTGATGGATCGTCAGTTCCGACTGATCGTTGAGATTGCCTCTCCTGAACAGCGAGTATCAACTCGCAGAGAAGGCGAATTTGGCATGCTAGACGCAGACCTCGCAACACCGTTGTCGTTGGTGATCAATGAACTAGTGACTAACGCAGTAGAACATGGCTTGGCTCAACGCGACGGAGAAGTTTCACTTGTTGCGCAGCGCTACATCGGCACCGATGGCGTGGATTGGCTTCGGGTCGTGATCGAGGACGATGGTCATGGGTTGCCACCGGAGCCACGGCGTGAAGGCCTTGGACTGCAGATCGTTCGCACGTTGGTTAATAGCGAACTTTCTGGTGAGATTCGTTGGTTGCCGGGGGACAGCGGTGGTACCAAGGTGCTCATTGAGATGCCTTTGGACTTAGAACGTAGGAACTCCTAGCTCCAAGTCGTAGGCCCAGAGACAACGATGGCCGATCAAACATCTAAGTGTTTGACCGGCCATCGATTTTTGCTAATTAGCGGAAGTTCTTCATGTGCGCTTTCACACTTGCGACGTAGCGCTTAGTGTCCTCGTACATGCCGTTCTTCTTTACGCCACCCAAGCCCTGGTAGTACGCAGCAATTGCGGTGTCCAGATCATCGGTGTTGTTCAGGTTGTATCGGATGACCGCTACACCGGCAACCACGTTGTCACGTGGGTTCAACGGGTTCAGGCTCTGGCCGATGCTTGAAGCGATCCAGTCGCTGGTGCTTGGAAGCACCTGCATGACGCCCACCGCGTTGGCAGGGGATACCGCACGCATATTGAAACCAGATTCCTGGTAAGCATGTGCTTGTGCCAGGGCAGGATCAACACCCATGCTCAGCGCAGTAGAGCGAATCAGGGACTGCATCTCTGATCGGCTTGGTACGCTAACCGAGTCAAGGTAATCCTTGTTGTCGTTGGCGTTGCTCACCACATGGTCTTCGTAGGTGCGACCTTCAAAGGTATTACCGATCTTGTCTTTCTTGACAGTACCGGTTGGAGCTACAG
>Ga0308157_10003404_pt1 | contig 23245 bp, 13 predicted proteins | sample PhyBR1_FD_201035 | JGI IMG/M metagenome (GOLD analysis project Ga0308157, IMG submission 201035) | Phyllosphere microbial communities from UC Gill Tract Community Farm, Albany, California, United States - DLSLB.R1 | ecosystem: Host-associated > Plants > Phyllosphere > Unclassified | place: USA...
ACTTTGGTTTTCCATGTTTCCGCCCCAAATCCAGTTGACACCGGCTGGTTTTTTTACATTTGCCATTTTTGCTTCCCATTCTGCGGCAAGCGTTCCGGTGGTTTTGCCGACAACCTGAGAGTTGATGGTTACGGATGGCGATCTGTCATATCTTTCAAGCAAAGCCGGACCGGAGGAATTGGTGATTTCCGCGAATTGGGAAAGCTGAATTCTTTCCCCAGCATTGTTGATGAAAGTGATGTTTTTTACGTCATCAATGCTTTTACGATACGCTTCATCTAAAATAATATTAATGTCGTATTCGCTGTTTCCGGTTCGGAATTTATTGTTGTCGTTTCCGCTGAAAGCAGTTCGCAAGGTTTGACCAACGGTGGCCACATTTAAACCTAAAAGCGCCATTTTATCGCGGTCTACACTTACCATAATTTCCGGATTTCCTTCTTTTACGGAAAGATCAACACCGGAAGAACCATCGATGGATTTCAGCTGTGCTTCGGCCTGTTTCGCGTATGCCATAACTTCTTCCAGATTCGATCCAACCACGGTCATCTGCAAAGGAGCCTGCTCCGCGCCCATAAATCCGATTGGAATGGTGGTGATTTTTGCACCCACCAATTCTTTTTCCAATGCGCGTTTAATTCTCGCTGCATAAACTTTCGAACTTGCATTCCTTTCAGACTTGTCGATGAGTTTCAAGCTGATTTCCGACTGATAATTGGTTGCCTGCGCGCCGCCCATTCCGGTGCTGGACTGTCCGACGGTGGTAATCATGCTCGTAATCGCTGGATCCTTTCTTAGAAATGCTTCGGCTTTTTGAGTCATGAAATTCGTTTCTTCAATGGAAACATCTTTCGGCATTTCTATCTGAACCAAAAATTCACCTTTGTCTGTTCCGGGGAAAAAGTCAGAACCGATGTAGCCAAAGGCCACCAATAAAATACTGGAAACAAAAAGCACAATAACAATTAAAAATGTTTTGATTTTATGGCCTAAACTCCAGTTTAAAATTCCGGTGATGAAATCGGTAAATTTTGATAATCCTTCTTCGAACTTGTAAATTACTTTTCCGAAAAGAGAATCTTTGCTGATTAAATCTAATTTTCCGTAACGTGAATAAAGCCACGGCACCACGGTAAATGACACCAAAAGTGAAAGCATGGTCGCGATGATCACGGTCACACAAAACTGGCGGATAATATCGGAAACCAAACCATTACTTATGGCAATTGGTAAAAATACCACCACGATAACCAACGTAATTGCGGTTACGGTAAAACCAATTTCCGAAGCACCGTCGTACGCGGCGCGCACTTTGTTTTTACCCATCTCCATGTGTCGGTGAATATTTTCAATGACCACAATCGCGTCATCAACCAAAATACCAACTACCAGTGAAAGCCCAAGTAAACTCATTAGGTTTAAGGAATATCCCAGAATATTCAAACCAATAAATGTCGCAATCAACGAAGTTGGAATCGCCACCATTACGATGAGCGCGTTCCGGAAACTGTGCAGGAAAAACAGCATTACAAATGCTACCAAACCTACCGCGATAAATAAATCCTTAATTACCGAATTTGCCGCTTCTAAAGTAAATAGCGAAGTATCGTTGGCAATATTCACATTTAAATTTTGCGCTTTGTACTGCACTTGCATTTCTTCTACTTTCTTGCGAACGCGCTCGCTTACGTCAACCGCGTTGGCGTCGGTTTGCTTCTGCACCTGCAATAGAATTGTGGTTTGCTGATCAATACGCGCGATTTTGTCAGTTTCTTTCTGCGTGTCCTGAACTTCAGCAATATCAGAAAGTTTTACAGTTTGTCCGTTATTCGAAGAAATAATTAAATTTCTCAACTCATCTACGGTTTTAATTTTGCCAGAAAGACGAATTAAAGTACTGTTTGCACGCGTTTTCAAACTTCCTGTTGGAAAATCCAGGTTGGATGTCGAAATAACCTGCTGAACTTGTGGAATGGTAAGTCCATAACCTTCAAGTTTGTATTGGTCCAGATTCACGCGGATTTCTCTTTCCTGACCACCTACGATATTTACTTTTGCCACACCTTGAATTCGGGAAAATTCCGGTTGAATTTTCTGGTCAATTAGATCGTACAATTCGCTTTGGGTGAGATTCGCCGTGATTCCCATACTCACAATCGGCATATCCGAAAGTGAGAATTGCGAGAGCGACGGTTCTTCGATGTCATCCGGAAGATCGGAACGAATCGCGTTAATTTTCCGCTGCGCTTCGTTCAAGGCAAAATCTACGTCGGCTTCATTATTAAACTGAATGATTACAACCGATAAACTTTCGTAAGACTTCGACTGTATTTTTTTAATTCCTTCCAGTGAAGAAATTGCATCTTCTATTTTTCTTGAGACGGTGCTTTCTACCTCGGAAGGCGACGCGCCGGGATAAATGGTGGAAACGGTAACTACCTTTACCTCAAATTTCGGGATGAGCTCATAGTTCAGCTGACTGTAGCTGAAAAGTCCCCCGATGATGAGCAAGGCGAGCATCACGATCACCAAACTGGGTCTTTTAATCGATACTTCTGCTAATTTCATATTCTTCTTTAATCGATTATTTTAAAATTCTGATTTTGGTTTTATCAGTAAGGTTTATTTGTCCGCTGGTTACCACCACATCACCTTCGTTTAAACCTGAAAGGATCTGCACGCGGTCGCCGTAATTCAGTCCACTTTGAACTTTCGTTAAGTAAGCAATATTGTTTTTCACGACGAAAATCAAATTATCGCTGACACTGCCCACAAATGCATCACGCGGAACTACCAAAACGCTGTTGTCACCATTGTTGTTAAAGATGGCGCTTCCGTACATTCCGGCTCTTAGTTTGTTAAAGCTGTTCGGAACGGTAATTTCCACCGGGAATTTTAAAGCTCCGGATGCTGCCGGTGCGATAAAGGTAATTCGGCCGTCGATGGTTCCTTCGATAACATCAGGCTGAACTTTTACGGTATTTCCCACAGCAAGTTGGCTAACTAAAGATTGGTCAACATCAACCTTTAATTTTACTGAGGAGATGTCCACAATTTCTACAATCGGTGTTCCCGGAGACAAGACCGCACCTACTTCTACAAATTTTTGGTTCACAATACCGCCAATTTTTGAAATAATATTCGTGTCGCCGGACTGTAGTTGTGCGGATTGAACCTGCGATCTTGCATTTTTTACCTGAAGTCTGGCTTGATCCAACTGCAAAGCGGTAACACCACCAGTTTTGTAAGCCGCTTCATAACGGCTTAGAGCAGATTGAGCCTGAGCTAAATTGGATTTTGCATTATCAACATTTACGTTAAGTTTGTCCCCCGCAAGTCTGCCGATGCTTTGTCCCGCGCGTACATAACTTCCTTCTTTTACGTAAAGTGCCACCAACTGGCCGCTGATTTCTGAGGAGATTTTGCTTTCTTTATTCGGTAAAAAAGTTCCGTTCAAAGAAAATTCGCCGCTGATTTCCTCTTTTTTTACAGTTGCTGTACGCACTGCAACATCAGCATTTTTTTCTGCAACGATGGAAACTTCAGCTTCGTTTTTCTTCTTGTTGTTTTGAAGAATAAAATAGAAGCCGGCCGCAACCACGATAATTGCTAGGATGGTATATAAAGTTCTTTTTTTCATTTTCTGGTTATTATTTTAATGTATTGAGTTTTCCCTGGGATTTCAGTAATTCTATTTCAGCGAGTTTATAATCCAATTTAGCACGCGTCAGGTTATTTTTGGCATCGGTAAGATCTCTTTCCGCATCTAGAATGTCGTTCAAAGTGGCTAGACCGTATTTATAATTAGCTCTGGTATTGGCTAAAACTTCTTCTGCCAACTTTAAATTTTCCTGTTGCACATTAATGCTGACCATATTGTTAGTAAGCAAAGTGATGGCGTTCTTGTGCGCTAAATCCAAACCTAATTTGGTTTCATCCAAATCAGCCTGTGCTTTTTCGATGTCAATTTGGTTGAGTTCAACTCTGGCTTTCGTCGCAAAACCATTAAAAATAGGAACGTTGATCTGTAAACCGATTGATGCTAAATCTGACCAATATACGCCGTTGTTTGAGCCGTTCCACAAAGGAAATTTCGCTCCCTGACCCAAATAACCGTAGTTCGCATTTAAACCAACCGTCGGATAATATTCAGCTTGTGTAGCTTTTTTTTGCCATTCCAAAAGCTCAATTTGCTTATTCGCAAGTTTGAGTTCGGTTCTATCCTCGAAGTTTCCAGGATCGCTATCTGGTAAAATCGCGGGATCAAAGGTTTCTTCAGGCAATGTGATTTCCTGAGACATCGGCATTCCAATCATAAATTTCAGTGCATTTTCACTTAATTGCACGGCATTGATGAGCTGCTGCTGCGCTGAGGTCAAATTATTTTTCGCTACCGAAGTTCTGTCGTAATCAATTTTTCTCGCCAAACCGGCGTCGTATAAACCTTTAATAATTTTGCTCGTCGCGTTGGTAATTTCCACGTTGCTTTCGGCATTTCGCAGCATCTGTTCGCTTTTATAAACATCATAATAAGCGTTGGCAACACGTTCTACAATTTGCTCTTCCGTAAGTTCAGCATTGATGATGTAAAACTCTTTCGTGCTTTTTGCTGCTTTCAAACCGGTAAAAACGGCCTGATTAAAAAGAACCTGTGAAAGCTGTATATTATTGCTGGAAACCCATTTCTGGCCAAAAGCCACTTTTACCTGCTGGCCCGGCTGCCCAAAAATTTCACCCGGCAAAACACTCTCCTGCTGAAGCGGATTGTAGGTGGTATTGCTGTTAAATGAAATGTTCGGGTACGCGCGCGATTTCACTTCCGCGATCTGCGCGTCGCCTTTTCTAATGTCCAGTTGTGCTTTTTTAGCAGCCGCCTTGTTTTGCAGCGCATAAGAAATGGCTTCCGACAAAGTAAGAACTTTCGCCTCCTGCCCGAAAAGCAATCCGCCACAAAAAAGAAGACTTAATGCTACTTTTTTCATACTATTTATTTAATTTTTTCAAGATTTCTTTTCCTTTTTCCGTGGTAATGGCGTTCATGTACATATCCATCAGCTGGTTTTTGTAGTACATTTTATCGATGATATTCGGGTCCAGATACAGTGAACTTTCCATCGACATGATGAGCTGAAAAAAGAACTTTGCGTACACCTCCGCATCGAAATTCATGCGGTAATAACCCTGCGCTCTGCCCTTTTCGATGTTATGAAGCATTACCTGCGAAAATTTTTCCGCAAACTCCAGCATGTGTTTATTGAAAATCGACGGATAATATTTAAACAGCTGCTTGATGAGCAAACTGTTGTTGGAATCCGCGACTTTATCAATTTCCTCATCGCGGCAAAACATTCTTTCCACCGCATTTTCTACCTGAAGATCCAGATTGCGCAGCCGCGTAATGATTTCCTCCAGCTTAAAGTGAAGAACAGCTTCAATCAGCTCTTCCTTATTCTTGTACTTTACGTAAAGCGTTTTTTTGGAAATGCCAAAAGACTTGGAGATATCATCCATTGTCAGCGTTTTCGCGCCATGTTCCAAGAAAAGCTCCGACGCTTTTACTAAAAATTGTGTGTTTTCGTCCATAATTCGGGCGCAAAGGTACAAAAGAAAACCAAGAAACAAAAATAGTTTCCTGGTTTATTTTACGAATTTCTGATTTTTTTCCGCAAAATATTTAGAATTAATGATTTACGCTTTTCAGAAAAAGTTTTTTAAAAATGAAAAATTTGCCGTTTGAGCAGTCGTTTTTTTTAAAGTAATTTTTGAATAAAAATCGTCTTGTTTTTAATATCGATGCGTCAGTGCAGGAAAAAATTTGCCGCTTTAATGGCAAATTTTTCCATTTTGTCGAACTATTGTTCTCAGCAAAACCACGTTTTAAAACAGAAAAATCTGCCGTTTTAGCTCGATATTTTTTCGGTTAGATGAAAATTCCAAACAAATTCAATTTTTTAAACTAAAAAAATGCCGTTTTAATGCCCAATTTTTTAGTTTTCAACCAGATGATTTTCTTTCGCAAACTTCACCAGGTTGGTAGCGTTACGAATCTTAAACTTGTGCATGATATTCCGTCGATGACATTCCACCGTGTGCGGACTGATTCCTAATTGGTCGGCAATTTTTTTGGTTCGAAAGCCCGCGCAAACCAGCTTTAAAACTTCTCTTTCGCGGCGTGTAATTTCGACGTTGAGTTGGTGAACGCGGATTTCAGCGTCTTCCACTTCGCACACAAAATGAACAAGCCGGTTTTTCACCTCATTGGTAATATAAATTTTCCGCGAATTCACGGTCATCAAAGCTTCTTCCAATTCCTTTTCCAAAAAATTTTTACCGATATAGGCTTTAATACCTTTTTCAAAAAGCTTTTTCAGGTCGAGGATTTCCAGTTCAACGCCGTAAATGATTATTTTTAAACAAGGATTTTTCTGAAGTAAATTTTGAACTGAACCGGTTATATTCTCCGTTGAAAAACCGGCTGAATTTAAAAACAAAATGCAGTCTTCATTGTGCGGCAAATCTGAAAGCATGGAACCCTCAGAAACCGTTTCTATTTCAAAATCTCTTCTAAGATTGTATTTCTCAAAAAAAGGCAATAACAGCACGGAATTTTCACCACCATCGCCGCAAAGAATAACTTTCGGTTTCATGATGTGTTTTCCGCGAAATTAGAAATTAATTCACTTTTTCAGAAATATAAATTAAAATGAAGAGCAAAAAGGGTTAAAATACGGTAAAAAATTCCGCTTGTACTGTAAAAAATTCCTTGCTAAAAGCAGCTTTTTTTCTAATTCAGAAAAATCTGGTATTTCTGCATTTCATTAAAGACGCCGATCAAATCGCCATTCACCTGGATCATGGTCTGCATACTCATCACTTCGAGCTGGCTTTCATCCGCGGGATTTTTAATGAAAAAGTTCAGCTTTTGTTCGCCTTTGTGCTCCCCAAACTGGTTCCGAAAAAATTCGATGTCTTCTTTGCGTAAATCGTTAACATCGACTACGACCGTCATTTTCTTTGCAAATTTTTCAAACGCTTCTTTAAGGTCGGTCACGTCTGTAATATTTACGAAAACGCGGCCGTCGTTGGCTTGTGAAAATTTCACTTTAAAAATTACAAAACGCTGCACATCAATTTTATCACGAAATTTCATGTAATCGCGGTCTCCAAGGCGGAAAGAATAACTTCCGCTGTAATCTTCCAGCATTAAAAAAGCAACTTTTTCACCGCTGTTTTTTCCGTCTTTGATGGTGTATTCCGTAACCAAACCGGCGACCATATATTCCGGCGTGTTATTTTTCATCGCCTGCTTTTCCTTCCAGCTCAGCTTATCGTTGTTGAAAAGATCGGGTTGATTATTGGCAAAAACAGTGTTTTTATACACTTCTATTTCGTCGAGATTTAAAAAGTTGAAATTACCGCGCGGTTCCACTGTTTTTGTGGGTTCCTCGATAATTTGTTCATCTTCGCCTAAAATTTCGGCTGGAAGATCTAAAGCATCTTCGTCACTTTCATCGGTTTCAGAAATTTCGAGCGGTAAGACCACTTTTTCCAATTCTACCGTTTCTTCTTTTTTCTCTTCTAAAATGGCTTTCTTGCTCAGCGCGCCCTGCAGAAACTGGAACTGATATTTGTACTCATCCAGCGGATGCGCCGAAAGATAAAAACCAATAATCTCCTTTTCTTTGTTGAGTTTGTGCATATTTTGCCATTCCGGCGCCGGGAGTAATTTCGGTTGCTCAATTTGAACCTCATCCGCAAAATCGGCAAAAAGCGAATTTTCAATTTCATTTTTATTGTCCTGAAAACTTTGTCCGTAACGAATCAAACGCTCCACATTTGTTTTCCCGGAGTTATCAATATCAAAATATTGCGCACGGTGATAACGGTCCACTTCGTCGAACGCGCCTGCGACCACAAGACTTTCCGCAACGCGTTTGTTCATCTGTGAAGTCGGAATTCTTTCAAAGAAGTCATAAATATTTTTAAATCTGCCGGTTTTTCGCGCTTCAACAATCGCTTCACTCGGACCTTCACCAATGCCTTTAATTGCGCCCAAACCAAAACGGATCTGGCCTTTTTCGTTCACCGCGAAAGCATATTGGGACTCATTCACATCGGGACCCAAAACATCCACACCAATCGCCTTGCAATCTTCCATAAACAGGGTAATTTGCTTGGTGTTGTTAATGTTGTTGGACATCACGCTCGCCATGTATTCTGCCGGATAATTGGCTTTTAAATAGGCGGTTTGGTAAGCGATCAGCGCGTAACAGGTAGAGTGACTTTTGTTAAAAGCGTATTCAGCAAAAGCTTCCCAGTCTTTCCAAATTTTATTGAGTTTGGTCTCATCAAGATTATTGCTTTTTCCGCCTTCAATGAATTTTGGGTACATCTTATCCAGCACATCACGCTGTTTTTTACCCATCGCTTTCCTCAAAGTATCGGCTTCACCTTTGGTGAAATTCGCCAGTTTTTGCGAAAGTAGCATTACCTGTTCCTGATAAACGGTGATTCCGTGCGTTTCCTTTAAATACTCCTCGGTTTCTTCAAGGTCATAAATTGTTTCTTCCACGCCGTTCTTACGGTTGATGAAGAGTGGAATATATTTGATCGGACCCGGTCGGTACAGCGCGTTCATGGCAATTAAATCCGCAAATTCAGTCGGTTTCAGCTCGCGCATATATTTCTGCATTCCCGGACTTTCATACTGGAAGATCCCAATCGTTCTACCCTCTTTAAAAAGCTGGTAAGTTTTGGCATCATCCAGCGGTATGGTATCAGGATCAATTTCAATACCGTGTTTTTGCTTAATGAGCTTAATCGCATGCTTAATAATGGTTAAAGTTCTTAAACCTAAAAAGTCCATTTTAAGCAAACCGGCACTTTCTGCCACGGAGTTGTCGAACTGCGAGACCAAAATATCGGCATCCTTAGAAGCAATGGTAATCGGAACCAAATTCGATATATCTTCCGGTGTAATAATCACACCGCAGGCATGAATTCCTGTATTTCGGATGCAGCCTTCCATTTTCTGTGCAGCGGCAAGAACTTCGTAACGCTCATCCTGAGGATTGGCCAAAATATCTTTCATTTCCTGCGCTAGCATTTTGTCCTCCGGCGCCAGTTTTTCAAATTTGGCAAAAGCTTTGGCGATGTTCATTCCGGGTGTGGTCGGAATCAGTTTTGCAATATTATTGGTTTCAGAAATCGAAACATCTAAAACGCGTCCGGCATCTTTAATCGCAGATTTCCCACCTAAAACCGAATAGGTGATGATTTGCGCAACATTGTTTTTGCCATATTTTTCAACGACCCATTTAATGATTTTATCCCGGCCTTCATCATCGAAATCGATATCGATATCGGGCATTGAGATACGTTCCGGATTTAGAAAACGCTCAAAAAGCAAATCATATTTTATCGGATCAACGTTGGTAATTCCTGTGCAATATGCGACGGCTGAACCCGCTGCAGAACCACGCCCCGGGCCGACCCAAACACCCATTTTCCGCGCTTCATTACAGAAATCCTGAACAATCAAAAAGTAACCCGGATAACCGGTATTGGCGATAACTTCCAATTCAAAATCCAGTCTTTCCAGGATTTCGTCCGTTATTTCGGTATAGCGTGCTGCGGCGCCTTCGTAGGTTAAATACCGTAAGTAGGCATTTTCGCCTCTTTTTCCACCATCAACTTCATCTTCAGGGCTTTGAAATTCCACCGGAATTTTAAACTCCGGAAGCAAAACATCTCTTTTTAAAGTGAAAGACTGAAATTTCGCTAAAAATTCGTCGTACGCTTCGAAAGCATCCGGAAATTGTCGAAAACTTTGCTTGATTTCCTCGGTATTTTTAATGTAAAATTCCTGGGAAGGTAATCCGCGTCTTTTACCGAAACCTTTGCCTACAGGCGACGAAAGTTTTTCACCATCTTTAATGCAGTACAAAATATCCTGAATGTGCGCCTCGGATTTTTCCGTATAAAATGTCTCGTTTTGTGCTAAAAATTTAACATCATATTTCTCCGCAAAACGCAGCAAAACATCGTTTAAATATTCTTCCTCTTCCAGCTCGTGATTTTGAAGCTGAACATAAAAGTCATCTTTGAAAGTTTCTTTCCACCACTGGAAAAGCTCTTCACCTTTTTGCTCACCAAACTCCATAATGGTGTTCGGGATATCACCCGCAATCCCCGAAGTTACAGCAATTAAATTTTCCTTGTATTCCACAACCATTTGCTTAGAAATCCGCGGAACACCAAAATAAAATCCGTTTACAAATCCCAAACTCGAAAGTTTTGCAAGATTTTTATATCCTACAAAATTCTTCGCCAAAAGCACCATATTGGTTCGCCGATCGGGATCATCTTTCGTAAATTGTTTTTGCTCCGGCCGGTCCGAAAGATAAAATTCGCAGCCAATAATCGGGATTAAAGGATTTTTGCGCGGCTCAGTTTCATTAAAAAGTACTCCGTCCGCTTCCGCTTTTTCTTTTTTTACCTGATATTCCCCGTAATTTTTCTTAATTGCACTATTGGCTTTTTCAACTTCTGAGATAAATTTGAAGGCGCCCATCATATTGCCCAAATCCACGATGCCAACGGCTGGAAAATTATTTTCGAGTGCTTTGGAAATCAGTTCTCCAATATTTGTTGAAGCCTGCAGCGACGAATAAATGCTGTGATTATGAAAATTAAAATAGCGGCCGATTTCAATCTCATCGGTATCACCAAAATGAACGGTATTTTTTTTCGTTTTTGAAGCTGCAACCTGACGTCGGATGATAATCGGGAAAGGTTGTATCGGGTTTGGGTGCGACGTGATAAACTGCTGAAGTTCAATTTGAGAAATTTTTAGCGTTTCGGCCGGAATAATTCCGATACGCTTCATTTCGAAAAAAACCTGCGCCGTGGCATTTACGTCAGCGGCGGCGTTATGTGCTTCATCGAACTTTTCGCCGTATAATTTTTCGTAAAGTTCTTCGAGTTTTGGAGATTTAAATCTTCCACTTTTTCCGCCTCCGAGCTGGCAGAAATCAGTACCGATTTCCATCGTGTCAGCAAAAGACAAAGCTTGTAGATTGTTCTCAATCTGCTTGCGGAAAAACTCCGCGCCTACAATATTATAATCGAAAATAATATTGTGACCGATGACCACTTTAGCTTTATTTACCGCTTCGCGAAATTTCTCTAAGACCTCGCTTAAATCATGCCCTTCGTCGGTCGCTATTTTCGTCGAAATTCCGTGAATTCTTTGGGAAGAAAACGGAATATCGTACCCTTCAGGTTTGATGATATAATCCTGATTTTCAAGCAGCGTGCCGTCGTTGGCGTGCAACTGCCACGCAATCTGAACCATTCTTGGCCAGTTGTCGGAGTCGGTAATCGGAGCATTAAAATTTTTAGGTAAACCCGTAGTTTCGGTATCGAAAATCAAATACATTGAAGAGAATAATTTCGGTAAAATTACTTTAAAATAACTTCAAAAAAAAGTTGGAATTTAGAAATGTGCCCTTCCGAATTTTTAATTTCTGTGGCCTTTAAATTTATAAAATTAGCCGTTCTTCTCTTAAAATTTTTATCTTTGTTTCCTATGGAAATTATTAAGAAAGAAAGCGTTTCTCAGGATATTTTGCTAAAAGCCTTTAAGCACATGATGGTTGCAAAAGCAACCGCCGATGTGTACGAAGAAAACCGAAATTTGTGCAAATACGTGCACTCCACTTCCCGCGGACACGAAGCCATTCAGCTTGCTACTGCTTATCAGCTCACCAAAGACGATTGGGTTTCGCCTTATTATCGTGATGAAAGTTTGCTGCTCGGAATGGGTTTCGAACCATATCAGTTGATGCTCCAACTTTTGGCAAAAGCTGACGATCCGTTTTCCGGTGGACGTTCTTATTATTCGCATCCGTCGAGCCGCGCTGAACATTTACCGAAAATCATTCATCAAAGTTCCGCAACCGGCATGCAGGCCATTCCAACAACCGGCGTGGCACAGGGAATTAAATATATTCAGGAATTCAACCTGAAAACTTTTGAAAATAATCCGGTCGTGGTTTGCAGTTTCGGTGATAATTCCGTTACCGAAGGCGAAGTGTCCGAAGCTTTTCAGTTTGCCGCACTTCACCAATTGCCGATTATATTTTTAGTGCAGGACAACGAATGGGGAATTTCTGTAACTAAAGAGGAAGCACGCACTTCTGATGCTTACGATTTCGCCGCAGGTTTTGTCGGTTTAAACCGCATGAAGGTTGACGGAACAGATTTCGAGGCGAGTTTTGAAGCCATGAAAAAAGCCGTGGATTTCGTACGGGCAGAAAGAAAACCGCTGTTGGTCTGCGCCAGCACTGTTTTAATTGGTCACCACACTTCCGGCGTACGCCGCGAATTTTATAGAGATGAAGAAAATTTGGCAAAACACCGCCTAAAAGATCCGGGAAATATCGTCAGAAAAAGACTTTTGGAAGAAGGCGTGGACGAGGAAGTTCTAAAACAAATTGAAAAGAAAGCGCGACTTGAAGTTGAACAGGCTTTTCAAAAAGCACTTGCTGCAGAAGATCCAAAACCACAATCTGTGGAAGATCACGTTTTTGCGCCGACACCAATTACAGATGAAGTTGGCCAAAGAGAAGGTGAAAATCCGGAAAAAATTGTTATGGTGGATGCTGCAATTCATGCCATCCAGGAATTGATGTGGAAACATCCCGAAGCACTGCTTTACGGCCAGGACGTTGGCGAAAGAATTGGCGGCGTTTTCCGCGAAACCGTGACTTTAGGTAAAAAATTCGGTAATAAAAGAGTTTTTAACACCCCAATTCAGGAGGCGTATATCATCGGTTCTACAGTCGGAATGAGCGCTGTCGGCTTAAAACCGATTGTTGAAGTTCAGTTTGCAGATTATATTTATCCGGGCATTAACCAGCTGATTACAGAAATTTCGAAATCATGCTATTTAAGCAACGGAAAATATCCTGTGAGCAATATTATCCGGGTACCGATCGGTGCTTACGGCGGCGGCGGACCGTACCACAGCGGAAGCGTTGAAAGTATTTTAGCCAATATCAAAGGAATAAAAATCGCGTATCCAAGCAACGCGGCGGATTTCAAAGGTTTGTTGAAAGCTGCTTATTATGATCCAAATCCGGTGGTGATGCTGGAGCATAAAGGTTTGTACTGGAGCAAAGTTCCGGGAACCGAAGAATCAAAAACCATCGAGCCGGCAGAAGATTATGTTTTGCCTTTTGGAAAAGGAAATATCATATTGGAAGCCAACGCGGAAGAAACTGAAAACGGCAGAACAATGCTGATTGTGACTTACGGAATGGGAGTTTATTGGGCGAAAGAAGCTGCTAAAAATTTCGCCGGACAGGTTGAAATTATCGATTTGCGAACTTTAATTCCTTTGGATGAAAAACTGGTGTTTGAGCGGGTAAAAACTCACGGAAAATGTTTGGTTCTAACCGAAGAACAGTTGAACAATTCTTTTGCTGAAGCTTTCTCGCACCGTATTTCGAAAAACTGTTTCAAGTATTTGGATGCGCCGGTGGAAGCTATGGGCTCTTTAAATTTACCGGCCGTTCCAATCAATTTGATTTTGGAAAAAGAAATGCTTCCAAACGCGGAAAAGCTTTCCAGAAAGATTGAAGAAATGTTGACGAATTAAAACAATTTCGTCTGGATAGAAAATGAAAAATATGCTGCTTTAGCGGCATATTTTTTTTATTTAACCACAAATTTTTTACAGCTTTACGTTCTGTAACCACAAAGTGCACAAAGATTTTTTCACAAAGTGCACTAAGCCGAAAATAATCCCCGTGAATTCTTTGTGTTCTTTGTGGTTTTTTAACGTGCTGTAGCCACAAAGTTCACAAAGATTTTTCACAAGGTGCACTAAGCCAAATTATCTCCGTGAATCCTCTGTGCCCTCTGTGGTTAAAACTACCCGCGATACTCCCAGTTTTTTGGTTGCTTTTTAGCTATTTTTTTTCATTTTTATCCCCACCAGAAAGCCGTCGCAATAATAATATACAAACCAATCAGCGCCACGCCTTCTAGCCAAATACTTTCACCATCGAAAACGATAAAAGCACTCACGAAAACCGCCAAAGCCAGCGCCGCCAACAGCAGCGGACTTAGCACAAAAGACAGCACTGCACCACCGAGGAAAAACGAAAGTAAAATCAAAAGCGGATATAAAACCAGCGCAATTTGCAGCGAAGAATTCATGATGACACTCACGGCGTAATCGGCTTTGTTTTTTATGGCGAGCTGAATTCCCACCAGATTTTCAATGGCATTTCCTGCTATCGCGACCACAATTAATCCCGCGAAAACATCATTAATTCCCAAAGAATCCATCGCGGGTTTTAAAGCTTCAACAAACCAATCGGAAACGAAAGCGGCTCCTACGCCGGACGCTGCTAAAATTGCAATGGTTAGAGACAAAGACCAACTATTTGCGGCTTCATCGCCATTTTTGTCCGGTGTCACGGCTTTATCACCACGAATTGAAAAGCTTAGAAAAGCACCGAAAGTAATCAATAAAACCACTGAAACGATGACATCTAAAGTGTTGATGTGGCTTTCCGCTGGTGTGTGTAAATAATAAGTTAAAGTTGGAACTGCCATCGCGGCGAATGCTAAAATCATTAAAACTGCATTCATTTTTGGTGGTTCTGAGTGAAAATATTGCCTGCCGTTTTTAATGCCGCCGAACAAAATCGCCATTCCAAAAACCAATACAGAATTTCCTAAAATAGAACCAACGAGCGCCGCTTTAACCACGGTATCCAAACCGGCTCGTAAGGCGAAAATGCAGACAAAAAGTTCCGGCAAATTTCCCAGCGCGGATTGTAAAACTCCGGTTGCGGCGGGACCTAAACGGCTTCCCAGCTGTTCCGTTGCTTTTCCCACAATCATAGCGACTAAAACCAGCGCAACCGCTGCGAGAATAAATAGAATTACGGCATTGAAACCTGCGTGCGTCGCGTATCCCGTGAAACCGGCAACCACGGCCGCTGCCGCAATAAGAAGAACATCTTTTTTCTGCATTGTCAAAATTTTAGAAAAATTGGAAAAATTGCCAAAAAAGCACCGGATTTTTAATTCGTTCGGAAAAATTTCGGCGCTAATCGGTGAAAAATTATTCCGCGACAATATTTAGACCATTAATTTAAATTTCAAAAAAAAGAAAATCGGCCCGAAAATTTTTAAATGATTCGCTATTTTTGTAGAAATACCGCGATTTTTATGTCCCAAAAAATTTTAGAAAAAATAGAAGCTTTGCGCGCCGAACTTCATCAGCACAATTACAGTTACTATGTTGAAGATCAGCCGACTATTTCGGATTTTGAATTTGATCAGAAATTAAAAGAGCTTCAGGAGCTGGAAATCGCGCACCCTGAATTTTACGACCCAAACTCCCCGACTTTACGCGTTGGCGGTGAAATCACAAAGAATTTCCCGACAATTCAGCATCAATTCCGAATGTATTCGCTTGATAATTCTTATGATTTTGATGATTTGGCAGACTGGGAAAAGCGGATTATTAAAGTCATTGACGAGCCTGTGGAATTTGTGGCGGAGCTGAAATATGACGGTGCCTCGATTTCGATTTTGTACGAAAACGGAAAACTGAAGCAAGCGGTGACGCGCGGCGACGGCTTTCAAGGCGATGAAATTACAGCGAATGTAAAAACGATTTCCGATATTCCTTTAACCTTAAAAGGTGAATTTCCGGACCAGTTTTTTATGCGTGGCGAAATTTTTTTAACGAGAAAAAACTTCGATAAAATAAATCTACGCCGTGAAGAAGAAGGTTTGGATTTATTTATGAATCCGAGAAATACCGCCTCCGGAAGTTTGAAAATGCAGGATTCCGCAGAAGTGCGAAAACGCGGACTTTCGGCGGTGCTATATCAGTTTATTTCTTCAGAAATACCGGCAGAGACGCATTGGGAATTATTGACAAATGCTAAAAAATGGGGCTTCAAAGTTTCTGATCAGGCGCGACTCTGCAAAAATTTAGCTGAAATTCAGGATTTCATCAATTATTGGGACGATGCGCGTCACGATCTTCCCTTTGAAATTGATGGAATTGTTTTAAAGGTGAATTCCATTAAACAGCAATCACAACTCGGGTTCACGGCGAAATCTCCGCGGTGGGCCATGGCGTATAAATTCAAAGCAGAAAAAGTCGAAACCGAATTGCTCACGGTAACTTATCAGGTCGGACGAACCGGTGCAATCACTCCGGTGGCAAACTTAAAACCCGTTTTGCTCGCCGGAACCACGGTGAAAAGGGCAAGTTTGCACAACGAAGATATCATCAAAAAGCTGGAACTGCATGAACATGATTTTGTTTATGTGGAAAAAGGTGGTGAAATTATTCCAAAAATCGTAGGCGTGAATGAGGAAAAAAGAAACCCACAAAACAGGGAAATTCAATACATCACACATTGTCCCGAATGCGGAACGGCGCTGGTAAAAATTGAAGATCAGGCGATTCACTTTTGCCCGAATGAGCTGCATTGTCCGCCGCAGGTAGTGGGAAGGATGATTCACTATGTGTCGCGAAAAGCTTTAAATATTGAAAATTTAGGAGCGGAAACCATCGAACAGTTATATCGTGAAAAATTGGTTGAAAATCCGGCAGATTTTTACACTTTGACAAAAGAGCAAATTCTTCCATTGGAAAGAATGGGCGCGAAATCGGCGCAAAATATCATCGACGGAATTGAAAAATCGAAGACAATTCCGTTTGAAAAAGTACTTTTCGGAATTGGAATAAAACACGTCGGTGAAACGGTGGCGAAAAAGCTGGCGAAAAATTTTGAAAGCATCGATGCGTTAAAAGAAGCGACTGCTCAGGAACTGGTTCAGGTAGAAGACATCGGCGGAAAAATTGCCGAAAGCATCGTTAATTTTTTCCAGAATCCGGAAAATATTTTAATGCTTGAACGGTTAAAATCTTATGGAGTTCAACTGGAAAAAGGTAAAAATTCAGACAAATTATTAAGTACCGTTTTAGAAAATAAAACCTTTCTTTTTACCGGAAAACTGTCGCTTTTCACTCGGGAAGAAGCCGAAGAAATGGTAGAAAAAAACGGCGGAAAAAATATTTCCGCCGTCTCAAAAAATCTTAATTATCTGGTCGTTGGTGAAAAAGCCGGCAGCAAACTGAAAAAAGCTCAGGAAATTGGCACCATCGAAATTCTGGATGAACAAGAATTTCTGAATTTATTGGCCGAATAGCGCCGAATTTTTCTAATGCACGTTGCTTAGGTCAATGGGTTCGCGGTTCTTCTTTTCTTTTACCAAAAGCACAAACGGAATGCAGACCAGAAACAGAAAGCCGAGATAAAGGAAAACATCCATGTAGGATAAAACTGTGGCCTGCTTTAAAACAGATAAATCCAGGATCTTATAAGCAGCATTCGACGCGTAATCGGTGCTGAAACCTTTGGACTGAAATGAAGCTACCAACCCTTTAAAACGTTGTTGAACTTCAAAACTGTTCGCATCCAAATGGCTGCTGAGTGCGGCGCGGTGAATGGAAGTCTGGTTCGAAATAAAAGTCGTAATCGCCGCAATCCCAAACGAACCGCCGAGCTGTCGCATCATTCCCGTAAACGCTGCGCCCTGCCCGATTTCCTGACCTTTCAACGTGCTTAAAGCAAGCGAAGTAATCGGAATGAAAAGTAGTCCCAAACCCGCGCCACGCACAATCAACATCCAGAAAAAGTCGCCTTTGCCCGTGTCTGGAGAAAGAATTTTATATCCCCAGAAACTGTAGATGAAAAATATGAGCAAACCGAGGGCGACTAAAAATTGCTGTTTTACGCCGCGCGTGAGAAGCCTTCCGATAATCGGCATCATCACCGCAGTTGTGAGTGCTGCGGGAATCATTAAAGCTCCGGATTCCAAGGCCGTCCAACCGAGAATACTTTGCGTATAAAGCGGAACGATGAAGGTGGAACCGTATAAACCAAATCCTAAAATAAAAGACATAACTGTTCCGAGACGGAGATTTCCATTCTTTAAAACGCGGAGTTCTACGACCGGATATTTGTAGGAAAGTTCGCGCCAAAGGAATAATATAAATCCAATTACCGCGACCACGCTCAGGTAAACAATCGTGCGACTGTCAAACCAATCGTCTTCATGGCCTTTTTCCAAAATATATTGCAAAGAGCCAACAAACGCGGCGAGCAACATAATTCCGTACCAATCGACGTCGCGTGCTTTTCGCTTTTCTGAATATTTCGGACTTCTAACAAATTGTAAAGTCATCAAGGTTGCAGCAATACCAATCGGAATATTGATGTAAAATATGTAAGGCCAGCTGAAATTATCAACAATATAACCACCGAGCGGCGGACCTAAAGTGGGACCGATAATTACGCCGAGGCCGTAAATCGCCTGCGCCATGCTGCGTTTCGCCAGAGGATAAGATTCGGTGATTATGGTTTGCGACGTTACGAGCAGCGCTCCACCACCGATCCCCTGACAAAGACGGAAAAATACGAGTTCCCAAATATTGGTCGCGTTTCCGCAGAGAAAAGAGAAAATTGTAAAAATAATGATGGAAGCGGCGAAATAATTCCGGCGCCCAAACTGTTGTGACAGCCAGCTTGTCATTGGAACGATGATCACGTTACCAATCGCGTACGCCGTAATCACCCAGCCCACTTCCGATAGTGTGGCACCGAGGTTTCCTTTCATCTCATTCAGCGCCACGTTTACGATTGTAGAATCTACAATCTCGAGCAGCGCGCACAGAATTGCGGTAATGGTAATAATGACGCGTCTGGCACCGTATTCAACTAAGGAATCTTGCTCCATTTTGTTAGTCTAATAAATTAATTTTTAAAAAATTTACCGTTTTAGCAGGATATTTTTTAGTTTAAAATAACCGTAGTTTTCACGTTCATTCCGGCGCGCAGTTTTTTAGCGGTTTCCGGGCTGATTTTTGTGAAATCAATCCTTACAGGTAAACGCTGCACCACTTTAACAAAGTTTCCGCTCGCGTTATCCGGAGGAAGAATAGAGAAAGTAGAACCTGTCGCCGGTGAAAAAGAGGTCACTTTTCCTTCAAATTTTTCATTCGGTAAAGCATCGATTTCAATTTCTACGGGCTGACCTTCCACCATTTTTGAAACCTGAGTTTCTTTGAAATTGGCGATAATCCATTTGGTGTTGTCGCGCACCAGGCTAAAAAGTTGAGCACCGGCCTGAACAAACTGTCCTTTTTGAGTGGAAATTTTTGAAACATTGCCGTCTTCCGGTGCAACAATCACCGTGTAAGACAAATTGAGTTTTGCATTTTCAACATCCACTTCACGCTGTTTCACCAAGGAATTAGCAACACCGATTTGCTCGGAACTCGCTGCTGTCTGAGAATTCACAATTCCGGTTTGCTGCGCCGCCTGATTTCTTTGATTCATCAAAACCTGAAGTTGGCGGTCCGCAGTTTGTTTCGCTGCCAAGGCAGTTTCGTACTGCTGTTGCGTAATGGTGTGATCTTTAACCAAGTTCGCGTAGCGGTTTAAATCCTGAGTGGTACGCCAAACATTAACTTTCGCAGCTTCCACCTGAGAATTTGCTGTAGCAATGGCTGCATTGGTAGAATTGATGTTTTGCGACGCCGCTCTGGTTGAAGCGATGGAAGTTTGAACATTGCTTCTTGCTGTTCCCAACGCTGCAATCGCCTGCTGCAAAAGCATTTTTTGGTCGCGGTTATCTAAAACGATCAAAGTATCGCCTTTTTTTACAAACTGATTGTCGGTTACTTTCACTTCCGCAACATAACCCGAAATTTTCGAAATCACCGGACTCATATTGGAGGCAATTTGCGCATCATCAGTTTCTTCGTGGGTAAGTCCGTAAGAGTAAGTTCGGTAGCCAAAGAAGCCGCCCACCAGCAGCACTACTGCTAAAATAATAGGGAAAACGAAGGATTTTTTCTTTTTTGGTTCAGGAAAAAGTTCTGGTTGTTCTGTAGTATTTTCCATTTTTTGGAATTTCTGTTTTAGTTATTTTAAGTTTATTTTTTGGTTACAACGCCCGCACTTTGTAACAGTTTGCGGTACGCCAGCGCAGCATCTGCTTTTGCATTAATGACGTTCACGTTCGCAGTAACCTGCGCAGCATCAGCATCTAGAAGTTCCGTAATCGTCGCTAAGCCGTTGTTATATTTATTATTGATGACGCGGAAATTTTCGTTTGCCTGAGCGGCAGATTTTTCCAAAACGGCAATTTTCTTTTTAGCAAATTCAGACATCTGGAAATCCCGGTTTACTTCTCTTTTAATTTGGTCATTCAATAATTCCCGGCTTGCAGCTAGTTTTTTGTCGGTTGCCGCGGCGCGCATCAAACTGGAATTTTTCTTCCAGAGATTGTCAATATTATATTGTACTCCAACCCCGATATTTGCTGCATTGGTTACGGTCAAAATTTTCGGAATTTCCGCTGCGACATATCCGCCGGTTAGAGCAATTGTTGGTAAACTTTCCGCTTTCGCTGCTTTAAGTCCAAGTTCCGAAGCTTTTTGCTGATATTCTAAAGACTGCAAATCGGTTCGAAGTTGAAACGCTTTATTCACATAATACGAAACTTCCTGGTTTTGTTCCAGTTCGGAAATATAGTTTGGATCGACTTCTAAAACCGTGTTTTCAGGTAAACCTAAAAGCAAGTCCATATTAATGGTCGCGATGTTGTAATTATTCTGCGCATCTAAAAGCTGCAGCTCAATATTTGAAGTTTGCAAGTTAGCTTTCAACTTATCGTTTCTTGCGATAACCCCGTTATCTTCTAATTTTTGAAAAGACAAATCGCGTTTTTGCGACGATGCTAAATTTTCTTCCAGCACTTTTATCTGCTGTCCGGCTTTAAATAAATTGGTGTATGCCTGTGCAATATTATATTCAATCGCAAGCTTATCATTTTCGGTGCTTAGTTTCGCGGCGGTAATTAGATAATCTGCCGACTGAATTCCGTACTTTATTCTTCCACCCGCAAAAATCGGCAACGAAGCAGAAACATTTCCAAAAAATGCTGAATTCGCCTTCGGTGCTGCTCCACCACCCTGTGCAGGCGGCGCAATTTTCAAATCTACATTGGCATTTGCTAAAGCCAAAGCACTCGCGGAAGCTTTTAGACTCGGCAAACGGTTGTTTTTCGCTTCCAAATAATTGGCGGTTGCTTCCTGAATTTTTGCCTCATCAATCTGTAGATTTTGGGAGTTTTGCAAACCCAATTCAATCGCTTCAGCTAAACTAAGCTGCTTTACCGACTGGCTTTTGGCAAATGGGAAAATTCCTAAAAATGCAAGGACAAGCAGCGGTTTATTTATTTTCATCATAACCTAAAAGGTGTTTTAATATCGTTTTAATGTGAATTTTAAGCTCGTCGAAATACTGCGTTTCGTAAATTTCATCACCACCGAAAAATTCCTGGTACGCCGGAAGTGTATTTAAAGCATTAAAAATGGTTCCTGAAATGGTGGCATGAATGAATTCCAGCCGCGGGTCTTTAGTGAAAATTTTGCGCGCGCGGCCTTTTTCGATGAGTTCACTGTAAATTTCCAGAAAACCCAACTTGGTTTTCATTAAAAAATTGAAAATGACCGGATTTCTGTTCGTGAGTTGCTCACGCTGTAAAATCTGGTAAAAAGGTTTCAAGCGGCGGACACGATCGGCATAACGGTCGATGACGATGACCATTTTGTCCCATTCATTTAAATCTGCATTCGCTAAAACATCTCTGCTGAAAGTAAAACTCTCATTAATGCGGAACTCAAAAATCTTTTCGTAAAGTTTTTCTTTGGAACCAAAATAATAAGAAATCATCGAAATATTTACGTTTGCCATTTTCGCGATTTCCCTGGTTGAAGTACCCGAAAATCCCTTTTCCGCAAAAAGAATTTCCGCGCTTTTCAGAAGATTTTCTTCTTTAGAGATCATAGCTTTCTTTTTTTACGGGTGCAAATGTAGATTAAAAAACAAAACAATCAAACGATTGATTAACTTTCTTATCTATAAATATTTTAGGTAAAATAGATAATGTCGTAAAGTGCTTTTAAATAAAAAAACCACCTGGATAGGGGTTTAAGCAGCTTTGTGAATGTAGCGTGAAAGTTTTATGCCGAGGTCGGTCCAGATGATTTTTGGATTTCCGTTGCGTTCGAGGTGATAATTTGCCTCGGAAATTTCTTCTAAAATCGCTTCGATGTTTGCACCGTGAATGAATTTTGAAAAGCTTTCCCATTTAAAGCCGCCGGACTGAATTTTTTTGTACACCAATTCTTCGCCGCCGTAATTCTGCAGTAAAGCTAAACGGAACATTTCCGCACAATATTCCAGGAAATTCATTTGTTTTTCGCGGTTCCAAAGTGAAATTTTTCGGCCCCAAAGCACGATATTTTTCAGAAATTCCGGTTTCTTTTTCACCTGAAAAGCTTCGCGAACCCACATGATAAAAAGTTCTTCGTTTTCGGAACTTTCGTTTTCAGCAGTCATCAGTTTCTGCGCGGTGTTCCAGTTTCCTTGTGCCTGAAAGAGAATTTCGGAAATTTTTGCCGTTTCAGCACCGAATTTTTTTTGCAGCGCTGCGCTTAAATATTCATCAGAAATTTGTGGAATTTCCACCAGCTGCGTGCGCGAAAGAATGGTTGGCAACATGTCGCCAGCATCGCTTGCAATTAATATGATGTAGGTGTTTTTTGGTGGTTCTTCCAGGAATTTTAGGAATTTGTTCGCAGCTTCAGTGTTCATCTTGTCGGCTTGCCAAACGATAAGGATTTTGCTACCGCCTTCGAAACTTTTCAATGCAAATTTCTTGTTGATTTCATCCACTTCATCAGCGTAAATGGTGAGCTGCTTGTTTTCCGATTCTAAAATGGCATTCCAGTCTTCAGCGTTCGCGTAAGGATTTTCTAAAATCATATCACGGAATTCCTCGAAAAACTGCGCAGAAAAGCCAGTTTTGTCTGATTTGAAAACGGGAAAACTAAAATGCAAATCGAGGTGATTCAGATTATCGACTTTAGAGGAAGCACTTTCATTTTCGCGGGTCAGTATTTCTTTTGCAAAAGCCAATGCCAGCGGCAACGTTCCGTAGCCTTCTTTGCCAATAAATAGCTGTGCGTGGCTCACGCGGCGGTTTTCAATACTTTCTTTCAGCAGTTTTTTCAGGCTGTTCTGACCAACAATATCTTCCCAATTCATGCTTCAAAGATAATTTAAAA
>Ga0308157_10003405_pt1 | contig 23237 bp, 24 predicted proteins | sample PhyBR1_FD_201035 | JGI IMG/M metagenome (GOLD analysis project Ga0308157, IMG submission 201035) | Phyllosphere microbial communities from UC Gill Tract Community Farm, Albany, California, United States - DLSLB.R1 | ecosystem: Host-associated > Plants > Phyllosphere > Unclassified | place: USA...
GAGAAGATTTATACCATAGAATCAATGAATTTTCAATTCAGTCACCATCTTTAAAAGATCGAGGCGAAGATTTAATGGTTTTTGCAGATTATTTCTTAGAAAAAGCCAATCAGCAATTGCATAAAGAGGTCATTGGGTTTTCTCCAGAAGTGGTTTCTATTTTTCAGAACTACTCTTGGCCTGGAAATTTACGAGAATTGCAAAACTGTGTAAAACGTGCAACTCTTTTAACTCGTGGTGATTTTATCGAAAGTGATGTGCTTCCAGCAGAATTTTTCCAGATTCAAAATCAGCCTGCTTCAACTGCTGAAGTTTTCTCATTGTCTGAAAACGAAAAAGAAACTATTATTAGCGCCTTGTCAAAAACGCAAAATAATAAATCTGAAGCAGCAAAACTGCTTAAAATTACCAGAAAAACACTTTACAATAAATTGAAACAATATAATATTGAATAAAAAAAGCAGTCTTTTTAGACTGCTTTTTTATTGCTTTAAATCTCCTGTTTTAATTCTTTAAAAAGGACTTCTATTTTTTCGGATAAATCTGCGTACGTTGCTTTTATATCGATTGTATTTAAATCTTCTTTTTCTAAATTTTTTAAAAGTTCGCCAATCTCATTTGCCTGAATTTGCTTGAACATTGGGGCAATACGATGCGCAATAGATTTTATTTCATCATGATTTTTCTCTTGAACTGCAGCTTTTAAAAAGCCTAAATTTTCGATCGATGTTTCTATAAAAGACTTTAAAACTTCTTTCAAAGCCGAGTCATCCTGACCTAGAAAATCTTTCAAAGTTTCTAAAGAATATATTTGAGAATCATTTTCGTTTGTATTCTCCGTAGATTCAGTTATTGGAATTTCCTCATGATCTAAAATATGTTGAATCGTTTCCAGTAAAATTTTTGGCGAGTAAGGTTTCTTTATAACGGTAGTGAAACCAGCATTTTTATAAACTGAAAGATCCAAATCAGTGCGGCCAGTCAATGCGATGACAGGCTGATTTTTGAAAATGGTATCTGGAAGTTCACGAAGTTTTTCTAAAAATAGAAATCCGTCTATTTCTGGCATTTGGATATCAGTAATGATAAAGTCAAAAGGCGTGGTCTGAAGCGTTGCTAAAGCTTTTGCCGGATTAGTAAAAGAATAAACCTTATGTTGTTCTTGTTTTAAAACCCCGCTAGTTAGATTCAAAAGATTAATATCGTCATCAACAACAATAAAAGTTTGTGTCTTAATGCTTTTTGCTGTCTTAGGTTTTAGTTCGGTTGCAGTAAAGTTTTGGCTATTATCAAATAATAAAGGCAGTTTAATAATGAATGTGCTTCCTTTTCCAAAGATACTTTCCAAAATTAAATTACCGCCCAAAATAGAAATGATCTTCTGGCAAATAGATAATCCTAAACCAGTTCCGCCATATTTCTTTTCAATGTTTTCATTCGCTTGGGCAAATTCTTCAAAAACTAATTTCTGATTTGCTTTTTCAATTCCGATCCCAGTATCTTGAATTGAAATGGTAAAAAACTGATCATCATTTAGGTAAGCGGCAATTCGAATATAGCCTTCCTCGGTAAATTTATAAGCATTTCCGATAATGTTGGTCAAGATTTGTTTTAAACGAAATGGATCGCCTACAATACGTTTCTGAAATTGTTCGTCTACATTGATAATAAGGTCAATGTCTTTTTGCTTGTAAACTGTTTGAATATTTCGGGCCACATCTTCAATAACTTCTGGCAACGAAAATGGGACTTTTTCTATAGAAATTTTTCCTGCTTCGATCTGCGAAAAATCGAGTAAATCCTGAACCAATTGCGTAATATATTCAGACGAGTTTTTAATATTTTTAATAAAATAGGATTGCTTCGTATTGATGTCTGAATTTCCTAAAAGTTCAGAATAGCCCACTATGGTGCTCAAAGGCGTTTTTAAATCGTGACTTACTGTCGAGATTAATTGTTCACGGCTTTTCAACAGATTTTTGGTTTTGAAATTCGCGATTTCGAGCTGTTTTTTATACAATTGAGATTTAGAATAATCGCTTACAATTAAAATCGAGAAAAAGACCGTCAGTAACAAGCCAATAACTGCCGAAGCCGTTACAATTTCGTTGACTCTTTTTAATGATTTTTCTTTTAATGAATTGTTTTTGATCGAATTGATGATGATTTCTCGCTCAATAATGCGAAGGATTTTTCTAAGTTGATCCGAAATTGCAATTTCATTCTGAAGCAGTTTATTTTCTTCAAAATTCAAAGATTCTTTTTTCTTTTCTGCTTTTATTTTTACAGAACTCAAAAGCTTTTTAGAATTGGCCAAAATAGAATCGGAAGCTTTTTTGCTAAGTGTATTGGTGCTGTCGTCTGGAATATTCGAATTTAAATAATCAACATATTGCTGTAAAACACTTCGCTGATAACTCCCCAACTGATTTGGGTTTTTAGTAAAATCCTGAAGTTCGAGTTTTCTCAAATTAAACTCCATTTTCGTGATTTCATCAATAGCATTATTTACAGAAGTTTCATCGTCTGCTTTATTCTTGATTTCTCTTAACTGTTTAATGTTTTCTGTTTTTTCAGACAAAAAATAAGTTACACTATCTAGAAGTGTTTTCTGGTATTCGGTAGTAACAACTTGTTTTAAAGTATCGATACGTTTGCGAAGAGAATCAGTTTCGATAAGATAATTTTTAAAATCTTTTTCGGAGTTGTTCTGAATCGTTTGCCTTGCTAAACTTTCGGTTTTATAAACATTAGAATACAATCTGCTAACTCTGATGATTTTGTTTTTTTCTAATGCAATCTTGTCTTCCAGTTTGTTGTAAACTACATTTTCAGAATAAAGAAACCATCCAACTGTAACAACCAAAGCCAATAATGCAACATAGCTGAATAAAACTTTGATTGCGGTGTAGCTTCTTTTTGTTTCCATATTTTTGTTTGAAAGATTTGAGGGAATTCGATCCCGAAGCCTCGGGATTAAAACATTGCAATTTATCTAAAAAAATCTATTTTACGAAGAGTAAATCTACCCATTATGTTATATAATTGTAAGGTCTGTAAAGAAAAACAGCCGTAGATTGTGTAAATCTACGGCTGTCTAACATTTGTTTTTATTAATTACAAAGTTTCATCTAACCATTTGAAGAATTCGCCTTGCCAAACTTGAGCGTTCTGAGGTTTTAAAACCCAGTGATTTTCGTCTGGGAAATAAACAAATCTACTTTTGATTCCTCTTAATTGAGCAGCTTGAAAAGCTTCTTGTCCCTGCCCGATTGGCACACGGAAATCTTTACCTCCTTGGAAAATCAAAATTGGTTTGTTCCAATTCTGAACCAGAGTTGCAGGATTAAAAGTTGTATAAGCCTTTTGTGCTACAGCATTGTCTTTTTCCCAATATGGGCCACCAAAATCCCAATTGTTAAAGAAAACTTCCTCAGTGGTTCCTAACATTGAAACAGTATTGAAAACTCCGTCATGAGCAATAAATGTTTTGAAACGATTTTTATGGATTCCTGCTAAATAAAATACAGAATATCCTCCGTAACTAGCTCCAACGCAACCTAAACGACTTTTGTCAACATAACTTTCTTTTGCCACATCGTCAATCGCAGAAAGGTAATCGTCCATAACTTGCCCGCCCCAATCTTTACTAATTTGCTCATTCCACTCAACTCCATGTCCTGGCATTCCACGACGGTTTGGCGCAACAACAATGTAGCCTTTAGCAGCCATTAAAGAGAAATTCCAACGGAAAGAATACGATTGTGTCAACGGACTTTGTGGTCCACCTTGACAGAATAATAAAGTTGGATATTTTTTAGAAGCATCAAAATTGGGAGGAAGAATTACCCAAACCAACATCTTTTTGCCGTCGGTTGTTGTAACGTAACGTTTTTCTGTTTTGCTTAATGCTAAAGTTTTATAAGTATCTGTATTTACATTTGAGATTTGTTTCCAAGTATTTTTCTTTAAGTTGAAAGAATAAATCTCACCTGCGTGATTCATATCAGTTCTTGTAACAATAATCTCATCGCCAGCAAAGCCAACTAAATCATTTACGTCAAAATCTCCATTAGTCAATTGGCGAACATTGATCGCAATTTTAGTTAAACCTGGAAAATTAACAGAGAAAAGTTGTTTTGTTCCGTCAATTGGAGCTACAAAGAAAACTGTTTTTCCGTCTTTACTCCAGATGAAATTGTCTACAGTTCCGTCCCAGTTTGCAGTTAAGTTAGTTTTGATTCCTTTAAACTCGACAATAATGTCGTTTTTATCAGATTCATAACCGTCACGTTTCATTTGTAGCCAAGACAAATTTCCTGTTGGCGAAAATTGTGGAGCAGTATCGTAACCTAAATTACCTTCAGTTTTATTCGTTGTTTTTTGAGTTTCTAAATTGTACTCATAAATATCTGTGTTGGTAGAAATTGCATAAGCAGTTCCTGCCTTTTTCTTGCACACATAAAAAATGCTTTTGCTATCTGGAGACCAGATGTAATCTTCGTCACCACCAAAAGGTTTTTGCGGAGAATCGAAAGTTTCACCTTTCAAGATGTCGATTCCTTTTGCCCCGTCTTTGTTTTCTTTATAAAAAACGTGATTAAACTTTCCTTCGTTCCAAGTATCCCAGTGGCGGTAATCTAAACCATCATAAATTTGAGCGTCAGATTTGTCAAGACTTGGGTAGAAATCTTTACCTAATACTTTATCGATTTTTACTTCTTCATTGTAAACGACAAATTTTCCGTCAGGAGAAATGTTTTTGTCTTTTAAAACGTCTTTAGTGTCTTTAATTTCAGTGGCATTACCTCCGTTTACTGGAATAATATAAAGTTTAGAAGTCGATTTGTTATCGGCTACAGAAGGTGTTGAAACCTTGTAAACAATATTTTTTTCATCTTTCGAAAGTCCGAGTGGAGTTACTCGTCCTAATTTCCATAACAATTCCGGAGACATTACATTCTGTCCGATAGCATTTAAACTCATCATTATTAAGGTTGTTACTACTACTTTTTTCATAATCAAATTATTCTTTTTTTTGTGGTGCTAAAAATACAACATTTAAATTCCAAGTTGTTAAATTCCAAATCCCAAAAAATGTTAAAATTCCAAGTTGTAACCGTGAGTGAAGTCTAAGGGTTTACCCGTAATGTGGCTTCGACTTCTCTTAGTCTGACAGTTCGAGTAAAATTGTAATCAATGAGTTTTGGAATTTGGAATTTCATTTAGTTTTGGATTTTAAAAAATTGTAATTTAACCCAAGATTGGAATTTGGTCCCGAAGCCGCGGGATATAATATTAGACTTTATTAAAATGATGGAATTAAGCTATTGGGAATTAAAAAACTGGTTTGCAAATATTGATTATACAATTGTAGGAAGCGGAATCGTAGGTTTACATACTGCATTACGCTTACGCGAAAGATTTCCTGCTGCAAAAATTCTGGTTCTTGAACGCGGAATGCTTCCTCAAGGAGCAAGTACCAAAAATGCTGGTTTTGCCTGTTTCGGAAGTCTGTCTGAAATTATGGATGACTTAAAAACACATTCAGAAGAAGATGTTGTGGCACTTATAGAAAAACGATGGAAAGGTTTGCAATTACTTCGAAAAAGATTAGGAGACGCGGCAATTGATTTTAAACCTTACGGCGGATATGAATTATTTTTGAAAGAGGATGAATTTGGATTTAATGAATGTATTGCTAAAATTCCGTTTATCAATGAAGTTCTGAAACCACTTTTTAAAGCGGATGTTTTTTCGAAAGAAGTAGACCGTTTTGGATTTGGAAATAGTAACGAGTATTTAATTTTTAATCCATTTGAAGGACAGATTGATACTGGAAATATGATGCAAGAATTGTTGAAGCAAGCCATTTCAGCAGATATTTTAATTTTAAATCAGCAAACGGTAAAATCGTACATCGATGCAGGAAATCATGTCGAAGTTGTAGTAAACGATTTTAGTTTTAAAACCAAAAAATTGCTTTTCGCCACCAATGGCTTTGCGGGCGAATTAACAAAAGGTGCTGTAAAACCGGCGAGAGCGCAAGTGCTTATTACAGAGCCCATTCGCAATTTAGACATCAAAGGGACGTTTCATTTAGATCGAGGGTATTATTATTTCAGAAATATTAATGACCGTATTTTATTAGGCGGAGGACGAAATCTTGATTTTGAGGGAGAAACAACAACCGAATTTGGACAAACGAAAATTATTCAAAATAGATTGGAAGATTTACTGAAAAATGTAATTTTACCAAATCAGGATTTTCAGATTGCGCACCGATGGAGCGGGATTATGGGAATCGGAAATAGTAAGAATCCTGTCGTAACCCAACTTTCTGAGAATGTATTCTGTGGAGTGCGTTTAGGCGGAATGGGAGTGGCGATAGGAAGTTTAATAGGAACAGAATTAGCAGATTTAATATAATGGCAGCAACCAAAAAACCGGCACCAAAAACAACGACAAACAAACCAAAACCTAAAACTTCGGCTTCAAAAAAATCGAATCGTTCTTTTGGAGAAAAAGTAAAATGGTTTTTTATTAAAGCTGTTTTGTGGTTTTTTGGAATTTCAATAGGATCGGTTGTGTTTTTTAAATATGTTCCTGTGCCCTTTACGCCATTAATGCTTATTCGTGCGATCGAAAATAAAATGGCAGGAAAAGAAGTTTATTTTGACCACGACTGGGAACCGATTGAAAAAATATCAATGAATTTGCAAAAAGCAGTTATTGCCAGCGAAGATGCAACTTTTTTAATTCACAATGGTTTCGATTTCAAAGCACTTCAAAAAGCTTATAAAAGTAACGAACGCGGTCGCCGAATTCGAGGCGGAAGCACCATTTCGCAGCAAACGGCCAAAAATGTCTTTTTATGGCAAGGAAAAAGTTATTTCCGTAAAGGTCTAGAAGCGTATTTTACGATTTTGATTGAAATTATTTGGGGCAAAGAGCGCATCATGGAAGTCTATTTGAACAGTATCGAAATGGGTGACGGAGTTTATGGCGCTTACGCAGCCACAGAACACTGGTACAGACGAGATGCTTCGAGTTTAACGCCAATGCAGGCAGCAGGAATTGCCGCGATTCTGCCTAATCCAAGAAAATTTAAAGCTACAGGATCTTCAAGTTATATCAATAGAAGAAAAGAACGAATTGTACGTGAGATGCGTTACGTCGGAAAAATCAATTATAATGGAAAAGAAGAAAAGAAAAAGTAAAAAATCGCTTTTTGCTTTTCTAATATTGACCGTAACGCTCACTTTTGGACAAGGAAAAACTGCAGAAATAGGTTTTATATCTGATAACGATTTATACACATCGTCTAAATATGATATGTATTATACCAATGGTCTCGAACTTTTTTATCGTTTTTTATCAAAAAATGACAATCCGAAAATAAATAAAGAAGTTACCGAATTTAGAATTGGTCAGTACCTTTACAATCCAAGATTTTTAAACAAAGAAGCAGTTACAATAAACGACCGGCCTTTTGCAGGCTATCTTTTTGCAGAAGTAGGAAAAAGCTTTTTTTACCAGAGCGAATCGGTTTTAAAAACCGATTTTCAAATTGGTTTTCTTGGCCCGAATGCTTTGGGTGAAGAATTGCAGAAAGGTTTTCATAAAATAATTGGCTATAAAAAAGTATATGGCTGGGAAAATCAGATTCATAATGCTTTAGGATTTCAGGCTCACGCTATCTACTCAAAAAAAATGTTTCCTTCAAAACATAATGATTTTGTAGATCTTCATTGGCAGTCGGAAGGTAATTTGGGAACTATTTTCTCTGGAGTTTCTACAGGATTTATGGCTCGATTTGGTTTTAAAAGACTAATTCCAATTTACGATTCCAATATGCACGATGCTTCAGTAAGTAAAGAAGCTAAGCCTAATATTAGAGAATTTTATTTCTATGCCGCGCCAAGTGTCAATTATCAATTTTATGATGCCACGATCGAAGGCAGTATGTTTAACGATACAAGTCCGATTACGTTCGATTTGGAACCGCTCCGTTTTAATGCCGAAGCGGGTTTAAAGTACCGACACAACAACTTTAATATGTCGTATTCTTTTCTATATCGTGGAAGAGAATTGAACGATCCAGGAATTGATACTAATTCGGGATATTTTTATGGATCTATAAGAATGGGATTTTTGTTGCGTTAAGGATTTCTGCCACAAAGGCGCTAAGACGCAAAGATTTCTTAATAGAATAAAATTGTAAAAGTTATGTGGAATTATTTTTTCTTGTTTGTCTTTTTTGCCGTATATGCTTTTCTGAGTTACAAATGGGGATCATTTTTGATTCCAAACTTTGTTGTGGGATTTATTTTATTACTATTCTTGACCTATTTTTATTATAAATATACTGATAGGGGATTGATTCTGATTTCTATGGTTAATCTGTTTTTATACGTATTAGTTTTTATTTCATCCGTATTTATATATTTTGATAGACAGAAAGAAAAAAGAACTTACTACATATTTCCTATTCTTGTATCTATTTTATTAATGATTGTACAAAAACAGACTATGAATTATGACGAAGCTTTTAGCGGTATTTATCTACCAATTGCAGGAGCATTTTTTCCTTTATATTTTTTGAAATATTACATAAAGTATATTAAAGAAGAGGTTTGATATTTAGTGATAAACTTGTAGCAGTTTTTTGCCAAGAAGTTGCGGAGATGCAAAAATTTTCTTTAGCTAATGTTTGATTAAGGATTTACTTTGATGATTCTTGAATTTCAACATATTCAAGTTCGCATGCAGCAATACGGTTTTTAATTTCTTCCATTGTATAAATATAATTTTTGTAGTTGGAATGTGGAATTTTTAGCTATTAATGACGATTATCACACTGAATATTAATTTCTTCATTTGATTTGTCGATTACAGAAATATTCGGACACCCAAAAGAAAAATATTCGAAACCAAAAACAACTTCAGGTTTGTTTTTAAAAAGTTTTCCTGTCCATTGATCAATAGAATCTTCTCCATTTTCATAATTTAATGGAGAAGGAGATGTGCCTTCGCTTTGGCTGAAAAGCTTTTCGATTATAACATCTTTGGTTTTAGAATCAACGACTAAAAGACGTCTGCCATAAATTATTTTATTGCTGTCTAGATAGTCTTGTAAAAAATACTCATAGCTATCTGTTTTGTAAAAATACGTATTGCCTGCTAATGTGTTCTTTAGCAAAGCAAGATCGTCATTTTTCAATGCTTTTGATGGATAATCCTTTTTCGCAATTTTTTTCCACGAAATGGGCTTCAAACGTTCTTTCGAAAACGGATTTTCTTTGCCTACATATACCAAAGCATCTCTGTAATATTCACTGAATCCGTTTAAATATTTTTTGCTGATTTCAAAACCAATCATAAAATCATAATTGTGATAAGGCCAATCTTCTTCAGAAGAATATCCGTTTAAAAGTGCAGCGGTTTTCAGATTTTTTACCGCAAAAGAAACCAGTTTGTTTTTAGCATAATCGTAAACAAACAATGAATCGGTTTCGGAGATATTGGTTTTAGACAAAAATCTTTTTCTGTAGTTTTTATCAAATGTAAAATATTGCGCATTGTATTTTCCCATTTTTTCTATGTTGGGCAAAACGAGTGTATCTTTTTCGTCGTTAATAGGATAAATATCCGAAAGAGAAACAAAAGCAACATCGCTGCTGTCTTTTGGCATAACGTTAAATAGATAAATGCTTTCTTTTCTTGAAGTTTCTTCAGTTTGCAATGTGTCATTTTCAGTTTCTGCATGTTCCGTTACTTCAGGAAGTTTAGCCGTTGTGGTGTTTTCTTTTTTATTGCAGGCCGATAATAGAATTAAAAAAGGGATTGATATTAGTAGTGATTTTGTTGTCATTTTATAGGTATAGATCTTACTTAATTTTTTGCTGTATACGAAAATACTTTATTAATTTTTAAATTGAAACTTAGATGGTTTAAGTAGTTCTAAAATTAATTGTTTTTTATTGCAACAATACTTCCTGTGTTTTTATTAAAAGTAATAGTTTTATTTGGTCCGCCATAAAAGAGTGTCAAAGTCAGCGTGCTATCGGTTTCACTTTTAAAAAGAATATCTTTTGCCGTTCTAATTTTGATTTCCAAATTATCATTCATAAGTTGGGGATCGGTGCATTTGATAATTCGTTTTTCAAATAATCCTTTTTTCTCAATTACTTCAAGCCAAGGATGAACCATCACGCTATAACCAACAATTTGTGCTCTGTAATTTTCATTAAGGTCTTTATTTTGGTATAAACCTAAGGATGTACTTGAAAGCAGTAAAGCATAAAACGGAAGCATCATGGCAATAATGCTGAGTGCAAATGTTACTATTATTGCTGCCAAAAAGAGTTTTGCCAAGAGTTTTTTCCAAAAGAGGATAATGATTGCAAAACTGCTTATCAGCCAGAGCCATGATAAAACTGCATCACTATAATATCCGCTAAGACTAATTTCTTTAAAATAATACAAAAGACAGTCTAGGACAAAAAGAGCGCTGATCATGGAATAAATTCGCAATACTATTTTTTTACTTTGACTCATAATTTTCTTGAAATATAGTTTAAAGTAAATATTGTAACGATAGATAAAATTGAAATAGGAAGGAAGGAAAATTCAAGGGTATACATTATTTCTTCTTTAAAAAGATAAGTGCTCCATGAAGATTCTCGATCTACAAAAATGATGTAATTCCAGAAAAACCAAGCAGAAATTAGGATTAGTAATTGAAGTATAACTTTTAGAGTACTGTTTTTAATGAATGAAAGAGCCAGAAAAACTATGGATAAGAAAACAGTAGAAAATAAAGTCATTAAATAAGCATCGTCAAAAAAAGAACAATCCAAACAAGCACTTGATGGTTTGTCTGAGAAAGTGCCCATTGCCCAATAGATTTCTATTAAAGTAAAAAAGAAAAATAAAACTGCAATTATAAGGGGTTTCTTTATGAATGAGAATATTTTATGTTTTAAAGTTTGATTCATTTTGAAAGGCTTATACAATTATTATCAATATCTTCTTTTGAAGATTTAGATACACAAAAATAGGAAACAGTTTTGAAGAAATATTTTTTAAAGTTTTATTGTATCAGAATAAAATTTATTTGTTAGTAAAAACAGTTAACTGTTTGATAACATGAAAGATAATTTTAATTATTTACTTTTAATTAAAAATTAAAACGATGGATATTAATTGGGGTTTAATAGCGATTGTAGCAATATTGGTAATTATTCTTGTTGTGCTAACAATCAGAAAAAATCAGCGAGAAAAAAGGAAATTGGAGAATTTGCTCAATAATGATTTTAAAAAAGCTGAGAAAGATGACGTAAATGCTGAAGATTCGGCGAATGAAAAATAAAAAATAAAACCGCATTATAAGTAATGCGGTTTTATCGTTTAATCTATTAAAGGTCACGTTTTATTTTTTAGTGTAAATTCCTTTTCGAAACGAGGTTGCTTCTATTTGAGTGTCTGAAATCTTAACAAAATTCAATTTCTTTTTAGCATAAGGAGAATCTTTATATTCCAAATTATAAGAATCGTCGGTTTTAGTTTGAATAAATTCAGGATCTATATTTTGTATCTCATAATATTTTACTTGGTTCTGTGCCGAAATAGTGCCGTCAAGATAGTTATAAATGACATCAGATTTTTTAAATTCAAATTTATATCCGTCACTGCTAATCCACGTTCCTTGAATCCATTTTGGAGGAGTAATTTTATACGAGCTCTGGTAATCATCACCAGTAATTGTAATGCTTTCGTTTTCAAATTCTGGCGAACATGAATAAATAAAAATCAAACTCAGTAATAATAGTGTTTTTTTCATCGTTGTTTTTTTACAAAATTGCAAATATGAAATTTCAACTACATACAGGTTTAGTTTTATTTGTAATAATATAAGACAATTTTAAGTGGGAAATAATTTTAAAAAATAAAAAAACCGTATCACAACTAGTAATACGGTTTCTGTGGAGAATACCGGATTCGAACCGGTCGCCTCTACGCTGCCAGCGTAGCGCTCTAGCCAAATGAGCTAATCCCCCAAAGTGTTAGCAAATAAAGTTAAATAATTTTCAAAAAACAAATTTCGCTGAGTTTCTGGAGTATTATTTTTCAAAAGCGTAACTTTACTTTTAAATCTGTTTTTTATGAGTTTAGAAAATGTAAACGGAAGTTTAGAAACTTCTTGTCAAAATACAATTGCAACGGTTCAGTTTGGTCATCCTGCGAGTAATTCTTTTCCGCGACAATTATTAGATCGTCTTACTGCCGAAATAAATGCATTAAGCCGAACTGAAAATGTTTCGGTTATTATTTTAAAAAGTGAAGGTACAAAAACGTTTTGCTCTGGAGCTTCTTTTGATGAGCTTTTGAAAGTAGAAAATGAGGAGCAGGGCGTAGAATTCTTTTCGGGTTTTGCTCATTTATTGAATGCCATGCGAAATTGTAATAAAATTATAATCGGACGTGTACAGGGAAAAGCAGTGGGTGGCGGTGTAGGAATTATTTCGGCCTGCGATTATGTTTTTGCGACTCCGTATAGTGATATAAAACTTTCGGAACTAGCGATCGGAATTGGTCCTTTTGTAATTGAACCTGCAGTTTCAAGAAAAATAGGAAAAACAGCAATGACCCAAATGACATTGGCGGCACATGAATGGAAATCGGCAGATTGGGCTTTTGAAAAAGGACTTTTTTCGGTTTTATGCGAAGCTGAAAAACTGGATGCTGAGGTTGAAAGTTTTGCGACAAAATTAAGTGCTTATAACCCTGAAGCTTTATACGAAATGAAAAAGATTATTTGGGAAGGAACAGAACAATGGGAATCTCTTTTGTTTGAGCGTGCTGCGATTACGGGTAAGCTCGTTTTGTCTGATTTCACTAAAAACGCTTTGCTACAGTTTAAAAAATAAGGTATGATATAAGTCATTGGTTTTAGACAAATAGGAACATAGTTTTGTAAAATGTTTTAAAATCAATTTTTCACTTTATAAATTATTGAACATGACTATTATTTCATTAATGCAAAAGGTCGACATTGCAGAGAAAATTAAAGATGCTCCAGACAGCGGTTATCAGATTGGCGTTGTAATCGGATCTTTTATTCCGTTTCTAATTTTGGGCGGAATTGCTTTGTGGATGTATACTCGTGCTAAAAAAAGAGCTAAAAACGGCAATTAATTTGTAAATTTGCAAGCTTAAAATTAAACATCGATGAGTAATATCAGAATTACAAAACAATTTAGTTTCGAAACCGGTCACGCTTTGTACGGTTACGACGGAAAATGCAAGAACGTTCACGGACACAGTTATAAATTATCGGTAACGGTTATTGGCTCGCCAATTACAGATCGATCGAATGTAAAGTTCGGAATGGTAATTGACTTTTCGGATCTAAAGAAAATTGTAAAAGAAGAAATCGTCGATCAATTTGACCATGCAACTGTTTTTAATCAGACAACTCCGCATATCGAATTGGCAAATGAATTGAAAAACCGTGGACATCATGTTATTTTGGTAGATTATCAGCCAACAAGCGAAAACATGGTGGTAGATTTTGCTGAAAGAATCGTGGCAAGACTTCCAAAAGGAATTTCTCTATTCTCTCTTAAGCTTCAAGAAACAGAATCGTCGTTTGCAGAATGGTACGCTTCTGATAATTTGTAAAAAGATTAATTTTCAATTTTTTAAATTCCAAATTCCAAACTCTTTGACTTCGCTCATATAGATAAAGTCTAAAATTCTAAGAAGTCTAGTAATCTAAAAATCTAAATGAAAAAAATATATTTTGCTTCAGATCAGCATTTTGGTGCGCCTACTCCAGAATTGAGTTTACCGCGCGAAAAGAAATTCGTGGCTTGGCTTGATGAGGTTAAAGAAGATGCAGAAGCGATTTTTTTACTTGGAGATTTATTTGATTTTTGGTTTGAATATAAAACGGTTGTTCCCAAAGGTTTTGTACGCATTTTAGGCAAACTGGCAGAAATTCGCGACAGCGGAATTCCGATTTATTTTTTCGTCGGAAATCATGATTTATGGATGAACGATTATTTTGAAACCGAATTGAATATTCCGGTTTATCATGATAATAAAGAATTTACTTTTAACGGAAAAACGTTCCTAATTGGCCACGGAGATGGAAAAGGTCCTGGTGATAAAGGTTATAAAAGAATGAAAAAAGTCTTTACGAATCCGTTTTCAAAATGGCTTTTCCGTTGGTTGCATCCAGATGTTGGCGTTAGTTTGGCTCAATATTTATCAGTCAAAAATAAATTGATTTCTGGTGACGAAGATGTGAAATTTTTAGGTGAAGAAAACGAATGGCTGGTCTTATACGCTAAACGAAAACTAGAAACCAAACATTACAACTATTTTATCTTCGGACACCGTCATTTGCCAATGATTATTCCGGTTGGAGAAAATTCCGAATATGTCAATCTTGGAGATTGGATTGGCTATTTTACTTATGGTGTTTTTGATGGTGAGAAATTCGAGCTTAAAAAATTTGAGAAATAGTTTAAGTTAGTCGAAAGTCGAAAGTCGAAGGTCGAAAGCAAAAGGGCAAATTAATACGGTAAAATCAATCAAAAGGCATCGTCGAAATTTTAACGCAAAATTTTTATTTTGCGTTTGTTGGATAGATTCCGATTTTATGTGTTCGCAGAATATATTCTGAAAGTTGTTTACTGTTTGAAAGCTGAAATTTAATTGCTCCAGATGCTTTTTTAGGCATATGGCATTCTACGCAATTGCTGGCCAATAACTTCTCAGGCATTATTTTTAAAGTAGTTTCTTTATGTTTTAAACCTTGGTGACAGCTCATACAGATTTTAGAATAGGATGCCAAGTTTTTAGAGGCATTTTCATGCGGATTATGGCAGGTAATGCAATCCATTTTATCGCTTTTTATAAAACATTTACTCTGCGCCATTAATCGATACTGATTGCCGTGTACATCAAAATTTGTTGTGTCATTAATGCTTTTGGTTTCGCGAAAGAACTCCGATAAATTATCTCCAGGTTTAAATTCAAAACGGGATTTTAATTTCATACCATCGTTTCCTGCGTGGCATAAAGCGCAGGCGTCAAGTTTTTGCTGCCTGTTTAAGGTTTTAAAACTGGTAATGCTATTGGCCACTTTTATGTTTGGATTCTTTAAATGAAATTCAACGTGTTTTTTAGCTGGGCCATGGCATCGTTCGCAATCAATTCCGTAAACAATAGTTTTTTTATTTATTATGTCTTCAACATCCATCGACATAAAGTTTTTATCTGCAGAACTTTGATCTACCGTTCGTGAGCTAATATTAGAACTATGGCAAGAGTAGCAATCTTTTACCACCATACGGTCAAAATAAGGCTTGTCAGCAGGAAAACCTGGACTTGTTGCCCAATTGTTTATAGAATGATAAAAAGAAACCGGGAGTTCGTATGTATTATTGTCTTTCCAGTAAACTGAAGTTTGAGCATGTTTGGTTCCAAACACAATTTCAAATTTGTATTTAGCTGTTTCTTTGCCGTTTTTATATACAACTTGATACAAGCTGTCTCCACGTTTTTCCATCACCAATTTGGTGTCTTTATCATAAATGAAAGTATGATTTTTAGAATCGAAATCACCCGAAACATTTCCTAATATAGCTGGGGCGGTTGCTTTAAAGTGCGAACTTTGAAATGCCATTTCAGATTGTACCTTATGACATTGTATGCAACTTTCTGAACCGGCATAATCAGTTCCGCGCGGGTCAATATATTCCTCTGATTTGTTATTGCAACTGGCGAAAAGAATTGCCAGAACGGTTGTGATAAGTAGAAATACAGCTTTTTTCATTGCTGTAAATATACTTTTTTTTGAATGGAATCAAAATATATTTCAATAATGAAAAAAAGACGTTAAAATATTTAGAATGCTTCTTAATTCATGCCAACTCCATAAACATATTCATCTAGTTCAATTTTAAATAAAGAACCTTCGACCAAATCTTTAATCGATTTCAATTCGGTCATATTTACAGCTAAATCTATGGAGTTACAAGGTGTTTTCAATAAAAATTTATGGCAAGAATATTTCATTTCGCACGCTTCGCAACAAGAGTTTTCAATCATGCTATCTTCAATTAAATCACAGAAAAGATTTAATTCCTGAACTGTAAAATAAAAGCCCGTTTCTTTAAAAACCAATTGTATCTTGTCTGAAATCGTAGTATTGTGATCTTTCCAGTAAAAAGCTATTCCAAAGTTATTATGATATATTTGTTCAATTTCTCTCATCGTAAATCCTTTTATTTCAACAAATATAAATATTATTTATATTAATTCTAAATAAAAAAATCATAAAAGTTTGAAAAAATCTTTCTCAACTTAGAACAGTAAAATTTAGGATTTGCCTCTTGAAATAGTTAGAAATGCTTTAATTCATGCCCGAACCGTAAATATATTCATTAAGATTAAGTCGAAATAAAGAACCATCAACCAAGTCTTTTATAGAATTTAATTCAATTGGAGATATTTCTAAATCCAACGCAACATAAGGGGTTTTCAATAAAAATTTATCGAAGGCGCGTTCTACACCACTTGAGTCATAATTATGATGATCTGTTACGCAGTCTTCAATTAAATCGTGAAATTCATTTAATTCTTGAACTGAAAAATAGAATCCCATTTGTTTAAAAAGCAACTGGATTTTATCTGATATAATTTGGTTGCCTTCTTTCCAATAAAATGAAATTCCAAAATCGTTTCGGTATATCTGTTCGATATCTTTCATGGCAATTTTTTTAGGCCACAAAGATACGGAGTCTTTGTATTAATACTTGATTAACAAAAGCATAAAAAAAAGCTAAAATCTATTACGACTAATTGATTTTTAGCTGTTTATAAAATGTTTGTGGTTTTGCTTCTTTAGGAAGTTCTATCTCATAATAAAACTATTTTAGCCATTTTTTTAGTTTAGAAAGAAACGCTGTCTGTTGGTCAACAAACAAATAATGCGAGCAATTATCAAGTAAAGTAAAGTGATTTTCTCCAGTTATTGCCTTAAGAGAATTAATTTGTGCCGATGAAAAAATGCCATCATTTTTACCGTAAATTCCATAAATAGGAACATCAGCGGTTTTAATTTTCTTTAATATCGAACGAGTATTGATGTTATTTTGTTTTTCATTTTGATAAAAAACTAACGGTGCATTTTTATTTCGAATATTCGTTTTGTAAAATTCTCCAGTTTCATAATCGGCGTAAAGCTTTTTGGATTCTACAGTCGGATTTGGCATTTTAAAAAAGCCATTTTCTCCTGCAAGTTCGTAACATCCTTTTCTGTATGCAGCAGAATTTTTATTTAGATTTTCTACAATACTGATTTTCTTCAATTGTTCAGAATCGGTACTGTATTTTTTCTTCAGGGTATTTAAAATATGATCGTAAGTTTCTTGCTGAGAAAACAACGCGCCAGCCAAAACCAAAGCACTCACATTTTGCGGATATTTGTTGGTATAAAGCGTAGCAACCAAACCGCCAAAGCTATGAGCTAATATGATCGCTTTCTTTAAATGATATTTTTTATAAATCGAATTTATATCCTGAGAAGCTTCTTCAAAAGTAAATTTAGCATCAGGATCTGCAGATCTTCCTTCGCCTCTTCGGTCGTAGGCGATTACATAAAAACCTAAATCGGCCAGTTTTTGAGCCGTTGTTCCTTCAAACAAAGTCGCATTGCCACTTGGTCCGCCATGAATAAAAATGATGGTTTTATTCTTTTCGTTTCCGTAGGTTTTGATGTAAAGGTTTTGTCCATTCACAAAAAAAGAACAGACGAAAAAAATTGAAACTAAAATAGATTTCATTTACTCCAATTTATGGTGTTCATCCATATCTCTTTTCAGATCCAGATTTCTAAATGTAGGCGATTTCAGTGCAGTAAAAACCACGGTTAAGAGCGTAACACTTCCTCCAAAAACAACAGAAGTAACTGCTCCCATCAATTTGGCCGTTGCGCCACTTTCAAAAGCACCTAATTCATTAGAAGATCCAACAAAAATCGAGTTTACGGCACCAACGCGTCCACGCATATGATCAGGAGTTTTAAGCTGTAGAATTGTCTGACGGATTACTACTGAAATTCCATCAGCCAATCCGCTTAAAAATAAGGCGAAAACAGAAAGCCAGAAATAAGTAGACAATCCAAACAAAATGATGGATAAACCAAAAACAAAGATGGCAATTAAAAGTTTCTTTCCTGCATTTTCATACAAGGGCACATAAGCAGAAACGAGCATCGTGATAAAAGCACCTACAGCAGGAGCGGCTCTTAAAATTCCGAAACCTTCAGAACCTACTTTCAAGATGTCCTGAGCAAAAACGGGCAATAATGCAACGGCACCTCCAAAAAGGACAGCAATCATATCAAGTGAAAGTGCACCCAAAACAATTTTATTTTTAAATACAAAAGTTATACCCTCCATAAGGCTGTCTTTCATAGATTCTCCCATTTTCGGATTTACAATCGGTTTTTGGCTGATTTGTGATAAGGCAATTAACGAAAGAATTGAAAATCCAAAAACCAAACACATAGACCAGTGAACACCAATCCAATTAATAGAGAACCCAGCTAGTGCAGGTCCCATAACGGCTCCAATCTGCCAAACCGAACTACTCCAAGTTGCAGCATTTGGATATGCTTTTTTAGGAATGATCAATGATAAAAGAGAGAAAATAGTTGGTCCCATAAAGGAACGCACGATTCCGCCAAAAAAGACTAAAGCGTAAATTGAATACAAAATTACATGAGTAGACCAGCCTCCAACTACTTTTGGCCAAGTCAATAAGAAAAGCCCAAAACTAATTACTGAAAATCCTAAAATACACTTTACCAATAAACTTTTCTTTTCTCTTTGATCGACAATATGTCCAGCAAAGAGTGACATTGAAACGGCAGGAATAATTTCCATTAAACCAATGATTCCTAAAGAAAGCGGGTTTTTGGTTAAACTATAAACTTCCCATTCAATTACGATAAACTGCATTGACCAGGCAAAAACCATTGCGAAACGCAATAATAAAAATACGTTGAATTCTTTATATCGAAGCGCTTGATAGGGATCGGGCTTATTGGATTTAATTTCTTCCATTTGTTCTAATGTCTTTCAGCATAAGCTGTGTTGAAACAGTTCCGTTCCATTCGTTTTCGGCAATGCAGTATGCCAACTGAAACGGATTTTGATTTTTTACAATGTCTATTTTTTTTCCTAATCCGAAACCAATTGCAGCGATTCCGTCTGAGTTGTTTTGTTTGGCAAAAAGCCTTAAATGTTCTTCTTCTGCACCTAAAGTTTTAGCGTAACCTGTATCAATAGCATTTTCAGTCATAAAAACAGGCGTCATATTCTGAGGACCGAAAGGTTCAAATTGTTTTAAAATTCGAATTAATTTGGGTGTTATATCAGAGAAATTAATTTCGGCGTCGATTTCAATTTCTGGAGTAAGCATTTCGGGTAAAATAGTTTCAGAAACCTGTTTTTCGAAGGCATCTTTAAAAATTTGATAGTTTTCTGCTTTTAAAGTCATTCCTGCAGCGTACATGTGGCCTCCAAATTGTTCCAAATGTTCGGCGCAGGCATCTAAAGCATTGTAAACATCAAAGCCTTTTACAGATCGGGCAGAAGCTGCATATTTGTCGCCACTTTTAGTAAAAACCAAAGTTGGGCGATAATACGTTTCAATCAATCTTGAAGCTACAATTCCGATTACGCCTTTGTGCCAGTCTTCTTGAAAAACGACAGTCGAAAAACGTTCTTCTTCTTTATTCTGTATTATTTGCTGAAAAGCTTCTTTGGTGATTTTTTTATCTAAATCTTTTCGGTCTGCATTGTATTGTTCAATTTCTGAAGCGAATTGCTGTGCTTGTTCAAAATTGAACTCAGTCAATAATTCAACGGCGTGATTTCCGTGTTTGATTCTTCCGGCCGCATTAATTCTTGGCGAAATAATAAAAACGACATCGGTAATATCGAGAACTTTCTTTTTTACCTGATGCGTTAAAGCTTTAATTCCGGGTCTTGGTTCGCTATTAATAACTTTTAATCCGAAATGTGCTAAAACACGATTTTCTCCCGTAATAGGAACAATATCTGCCGCAATTGCAGTCGCGACCAAATCTAAATACGGAACTAAATCTTCAATTGTTTCATTTCGATTTTGTCCTAAAGCTTGAATCAATTTAAAACCAACTCCACAACCGCACAATTCGTCGTAAGGATAGGAGCAGTCTTCTCTTTTCGGATCAAGAACAGCTATAGCGTCAGGAAGAAATTCTCCAGGACGGTGGTGGTCGCAAATAATAAAGTCGATATTTTTTGCTTTCGCGTAAGCGATATGATCGATTGATTTGATACCACAGTCAAGTGCGATAATTAAAGAAATTCCGTTATCGTCTGCGTAATCAATTCCTTTATATGAGATGCCGTATCCTTCATCATAACGATCTGGAATATATGTGGCAATGTTTGGATAATGTGATTTTAAATAAGAAGAAACCAAAGAAACTGCTGTTGTTCCGTCGACATCATAATCGCCAAAAACTAAGATGTTTTCTTCGTTCTGAATGGCTTGTTCGATTCGGGCAACAGCCTTATCCATATCCTTCATCAAATACGGATCGTGCAAATGTTCTAATGATGGACGAAAGAAGTTCTTTGCATCTTCGAAAGTTTCAATGCCGCGCTGAATCAAAAGTGTTGCGACAAAATCTTCAACATTTAAAGCCTCTGCTAAATGCTTGATTTTATCTTCAGAAGGTCTTGGTTTTAAAGTCCAACGCATTGTTGATTTTAGATTTTAGAGTGTAGATTTTAGATTGTTGATTTCTGAAATTAAAAATCGTTAATCAAAAATCTTAGATAATTATTTCGCTTCTAAAGCATTTCCTTCAAACTGAATTCCGTCCCAGCCTAAGTTGATGAAGTTTCTAATGTTTTGGTGATTGGTTCCGTTTGGATCGCCTAAAACTTCTTCAAAGTAAAAGGCGCCAAAGCATGCTAAAGTTTCTTCTTTACTTAAATTCTGCAATTTTGCGAAAGAAAATAATTTACAAGAACCTGAATTTTCTCCAGCTGCGTTATGCTGTGTTCCGTTTTGAAAAGCGGTTGGGGTAAAATTGTAATTTTCCTCGATTACTGCAATGGTTTCGGGAAATGTGATTTGTGTTGGAGTTTGTTTTACTTTTTCTAAAAAGGCTTGTATGCTCATATTGTTGTGTTTTTTTTGCCATAAATTTCACAAATTTCCACTAATTTAATTCGTGCTAATTCGTGAAATTCGTGGCTATAATTATTCTTCATCCTTAGAAAACTTACTTTTCTTAGGTTCTTTTGTTATTGTTTTTCCGGCAACGACAACGACGATTTCGCCACGCGGTGCTGTTTTCTCAAAATGCGCTAAAACTTCTTTAGCAGTTCCGCGAACATTTTCTTCGTGCATTTTTGATAATTCTCGCGAAACGCAAACTTGTCGATCTTCGCCAAAATATTGTACAAATTCGGCTAAAGTTTTAACGAGTTTATGTGGCGAAACGTATAAAATCATTGTTCGGGTTTCTTCGGCCAAAGCCAAAAAACGAGTTTGACGCCCTTTTTTATCAGGGAGAAATCCTTCAAAAACAAATTTGTCATTTGGAAGTCCGCTATTTACAAGCGCGGGAACAAAAGCAGTTGCGCCAGGAAGACATTCCACTTCAATTTTATTTTCGACACAAGCGCGTGTCAGTAAAAATCCAGGATCTGAAATTGCCGGAGTTCCTGCGTCTGAAATTAAAGCGATAGTTTCGCCGGCTTTCAAACGTGCGATTAAGTTTTCGGTTGTTTTGTGTTCGTTGTGCATATGATGGCTGTGCATGTGCGTGCCAATTTCAAAATGCTTCAAGAGTTTTCCGCTTGTTCTTGTATCTTCCGCCAAAATCAAATCGACTTCTTTTAAAACCCGAATGGCTCTAAAAGTCATGTCTTCAAGATTGCCAATTGGCGTTGGAACGATATATAATTTTGACATAGTTTTTTATTCGTGAAATGTAAAATGTGAGATGTGAAAATGTCTTTAAGCGAATTTTTTCTCGATAATTCCCATAAAACGCTCTGCGTAATCGTCTTTTCCTTCCCAATTATTATAATCTGGTTTTACCATGTTTTCGATAAACTCTTTTGCTTCACTATAAGAATCAAAAGTCATTAATTGGTTTAAAACACGGCTGTAATCTTCTGTGCTGTTGCCAAAAAGATTTTTAGTAAAAGCAATTCTGTCATTCAAATCAATATGAAAACCTCTTGCCAACTTCTCATTTAAGCTTACCGATTTTGGCTGTACAGGAGTTTCTAGAATAGCCGTTTCCATTTTTTTCTCTTCCTTTTTTTCTTCTTTAAAATCGCTAATTGAAGGAGTTTTAACTGGAGGAACAGCTTCAAAGCTATCTACTTTCACAAATTGTGCATCGGCATAATTAATGCCAAAATCTTCAAATAAAATTGTTGGCTGCGAACTAGTCTCAGCTTTTGGCTCTTCTTTGATTTCTTCCTTAATCTCTTCTTTTATCGCCTCTGTTTCTAATTCGAAAGCAGGTTTAAAATCTGGAATTGGGTTTAATTCATTAACAGTCGTAAACGAAAGTTCTTCAACAGGATTTTTAGTTTCTTCGGTCTCAATTTCTGGTTCAATTACTTTTTCAGAAACTGGTTCTGCAGTTTCCTCAATAATTGGCATTTCAATTTCTGCAGCAATTGGTTCAACAGTTTCTTCGATTACTGGTTCTTCTGTTTCAATAATTGGTTCAGCAGCCTCAACAATTTCTGCTGGTTGTTCTTCTGAAATTTCAGATTCATAAGATTCTTCAAGTGCAATAACTTTTTCTTCCGCTGGAGCTTCAAGTTCAATTATGGCAGGAATCGTATCTTCTTCTTTATCGAAAATCGTTTCTAATTCTGAAACAATATCACTTTGCCCAATTGTTGGTTTTGCGGCGTCAAAGTTCTCTTCGACAAATTTTAATACCGCTAATTTCTCGTATAATTTCTGAGTTTCAAGATACAATTGATTGATATCGGATTTGTTTTTAAGTTTTAAAATTCGATGTGCAATGCTAATTAAATCAGCTTCCAATTTTTTTTTCATAACTGTTGAAAATTATAGTGAATAAGGTATTTTAGTGTATTTGATGTCTGAATGTTTCTATTCTC
>Ga0308157_10003406_pt1 | contig 23232 bp, 19 predicted proteins | sample PhyBR1_FD_201035 | JGI IMG/M metagenome (GOLD analysis project Ga0308157, IMG submission 201035) | Phyllosphere microbial communities from UC Gill Tract Community Farm, Albany, California, United States - DLSLB.R1 | ecosystem: Host-associated > Plants > Phyllosphere > Unclassified | place: USA...
TACACCGTTGGGCTTCGGCCTTAGGGGCTCCTGTGGGAGCTGGCTTGCCGGCGATAGGGCCGGTACAGGCAGAACCTTTTTGAGGAATGACCATGACTACTCGCAAAATCAAGCTCGGCGCCCTGACCATGGGCTGTGGCGGCCCTGGCCGGCATAACCTGTGGCTCGACCCGGAACTGCCCGCCGATGCCAGCGTCAACATCGACTGGTACATCGATATCGCCCGCCAGGCCGAAGCGGCGCTGTTCGACCTCATGTTCATCGTCGACAGCCAGTACATCACCCCCGGCTCGCCGTCTCACTACCTCAATCGCCTGGAACCGCTGACCCTGCTCTCGGCGCTGGCAGTGACCACGCGGCACATCGGCCTGGTCGGCACCCTGACCACCTCCTACAACGAACCCTTCAACGTCGCCCGCCGCCTGGCCTCGCTGGACCTGATCAGCAAGGGCCGCGCCGGCTGGAACGTGGTCACCAGCGGTGACGCCGGTACCGCTGGCAACTATGGCCGTGACGAGCACTACGATTACGACACCCGGTATGCCCGTGCCCAGGAACATGTGTCTGTGGTGCAGGGGCTGTGGCACTCCTATGAAGACGGTGCGTTCCCGCGCAACCGCGCGACCGAGCAATTCCTCGACCCAAGCCGAATGCATACCCTGAACCACAAGGGCGAGCACTTCTCGGTCGTAGGGCCGCTGAATATCCAGCGTTCCCCCCAGGGCCAGCCGGTGATCTTCCAGGCGGGCGACTCGCAGCAAGGGCGCGAGCTTGGGGCGGCCACGGCAGATGTCATCTTTACTCATGCCGCCAGCATCGAGCAGGGCCAGGCGTTCTACCGCGATGTGAAAGACCGCGCTGCGCGGCTGGGGCGCGACCCCGAGCAACTGCTGGTATTGCCTGGTGCCGAGATCTACGTGGGCGATACCGACGAACACGCCCGCGAGATCGAACGCCATTACCACCAGCAGGACCATAGCTTCGAGCTGGCCCTCAAAGAATTCGGGCGCAATTTCGGCTGGCACGACTTCAGCCAGTACGACCTTGATGCGCCGTTCCCCCAGGAAAGCCTGGAGCACGCACGCAGCAGTTTCTTCACCAACGCCAAGCGCATCGCCGACCAGGCCCGGGAGCAGGGGTTCAGCCTGCGCCAGGCGGTGGAATTCGGGCGCAAGCTGCGCCCAGGGGCCTTCGTTGGCTCGGCCGAAACGGTAGCGGCAAAAATGACCGAGTGGTTCGAGGCGCGGGCGCTGGATGGCTTCAACATTTACATCGGCCACCCCGGGCAGTTCCGCCGGTTTACCCAGCAGGTGGTGCCGCTGCTGCAAGAGCGCGGGGTGTACCGTACGGCCTACGAAGGCAGCACTCTGCGCGAGAGCCTGGGCCTGGCCATTCAGTGAATGCTTGAGGCCAGTTCGAAGATCGGCATGTACATCAGGATCACGATCAGGCCGATCAGCAGGCCGATGAACGTCATCAGCAGCGGTTCGAAGAGTTTCACGAACCATTCCACCCAGCGGCCGATTTCCTGGTCATGGAAGTCGGCGCAGCGTTCCAGCATCTCGCCCAGGTTGCCGGATTGCTCGCCGGCCCGCAGCAGGCGCAGCGACACGGGTGTAACCAGGTGCCCGGCCTCCAGCGCATCGGACAATGGCAGCCCTTCGCCCACCCGTTGGCTGGCCTGGCCCAAGCCCTGGGCTGCTGCGCTGCCGAGCAGGCCGCGGGCCATGCCCATGGCGGTGAGGATGGGAATGCCGCCTTGCAGCAGGATGCCCAACGAGCGATAGAAGCGCGCCAGCTCGTACATCATCAAGCGTTGATGCAGCGCCGGCAGGCGGCGCAACTGGCAGGATGCCCAGCGCCGTACCCGCGGGTGGCGGCGTAGCAACCAAAGCGCCGTGACCCCAGCGACCGTGCCCAGGGCCAGCGGCAGTTGCTGGGCATGCAGGAACAGCCCGATCTGCATCAACACCCGTGACAGCCAGGGCAATTCGGTACCCATGCCTTCGAACACCTGGCTGAAACGCGGCACCACATAGCCGAGCAGGAACAGCACCACGCCGCCACCCACCAGCAACAGCAGCAACGGGTAGACCGAGGCCCCCACCAGCTTCTGCCGTACCAGGTCCAGGCGCTGGCGATAACTGATGTAGCGCGTGAGGGCGTCGCCCAGCGCACCTGTGCGTTCGCTGGACTGTACCAGCGCCACGTACAGCGGCGGAAATATCCGCGGTTGCTGGCCCAGGGCCTGGGACAGCGAACGGCCTTCGTACAGCTGGCGTACCAACTCGGCCAGCACCTTGCGTGTGGCAGATGCAGGGGCCTTTTCTGCCAGGCTCTCCAGTGCGTCGATCAGCGGCAGGCCGGCATTGAGCAGGGTCGACAGTTCCTGGCTGAACAGCACCAGGTCGAATGCCGCTTCGCGTCGCCAGGCCATGCCGCGCAAGGCGCCGCCGTTGCTGCGCAGGCTGAGCACGCGCAGGCCTTGGTCCTCGGCCTGGCGGCGGGCCTGGTCGGCGTCCTCGGCGTCGATCTGCAACTGCACCACGCCCTGTCTGCCCAGGGCCTTGAGGCTGTAGCGCATGGCCACTCTCCTTACTGCCAGCTGGTAATTTCGGCGTTTTCCCCGTCACCGCCGGGCTGGCCATCCTTGCCCATCGACAGCAGGTCGTATTCACCACCGTTTTCGCCAGGTTGCCGGTAGATGTAGGGGCGGCCCCATGGGTCCTGTGGCACGGCCTTCTGCAGGTACGGGCCGGTCCAGCGCGCTTCGCCACTGGGGGCGATTACCAGCGCCTGCAGGCCTTGCTCACTGTTGGGGTAGTGGCCGACTTCCAGGCGATACAAATCCAGCGCCTTGCTCAGCCCTTCTATCTGCGCCCGCGCCACCTTGGCTTCGGAGCGACCGAGCTGGCTGAAATACTTGGGCGCGACGATGCCGGCCAACAGGCCGAGCACCACCAGCACCACCAGGAGTTCGAGCAGGGTGAAGCCACGTTGCGGTTTGGTTCTGCGCTGCATGGTGAAGCCCTCCACTGCATGGGGACACGGGTTGCCAGGCACCATGCAACAGCCGTGCACGTCTGCCTCGGGGCCTTGCGCCATGCGGAACAGGAAGCGGCACAGTGCTTGCGTCGTGGTCATCGACCTCGGGTTTTCCGGGGCATTTCCCCCACTTTGGGGGCCACGACAAAGAGGCGACCATCATGCGTGGACTCATCCTCGGTTTGATCTGGCTGGCGGCAGGTGCCGCCCAGGCCGATGTGTATATCTCCATCGATGCCAAGGGCGGCTACGTACTGACCAACGTCCATCGACCCGGGCGCCACTATGAAAAGGTGATCAGCGAACAGGCGGCCCAGGCTGGCCCGGCCAATGCGCAGATGATCACTGGCCGCCCTTACGCCGAGGTGGTCGCCACGGCAGCGCGCATCCACAACGTGCCACCGGCCCTGCTGCATGCGCTGATCAAGGCCGAGTCCGGCTACAACCCGAAGGCCCGTTCGCGGGCGGGGGCAGTAGGGTTGATGCAACTGATGCCGGATACCGCCCGCGAAATGGGCGTGGAAGACCGCCTGGACCCTGAGGACAACGTGCAGGGCGGGGCACGATACCTCAAGCAGATGCTTACCCTCTTCGACAACGACATCACCCTGGCCGTGGCCGCTTATAACGCTGGGCCGGACGCCGTGATGCGGCGCGGCGCCGTGCCGCCGTTTGCCGAGACCCGGCGCTATGTGCCCACGGTGCTGCGCGAATACCGCAAGCTGCAGGGGTTGGCGAATGATTCGCCACTGTAATTGCCTGTCAGAGGTTACGGGGTCCCTGTACCCTTCGGCGGTTGCCATCAATTTAGCACTACGGCTTCCCCAGGTCTGGGCTATAACCTTCTGAAGGTGCCCAGCTGTGGAGCCCGCCATGGACATCGCCCCCCGTTCCGACGCCATCGAAGTGCCTGCCGGTAACGAGCTGACAGCCCCACGCAAGCCGTTCAACCTGTTGCACTGGTATGCCTGGGTCAGCCTCGCCATCATCCTTTCGGTGGCTGTCGGCCTGGGGCTGATTTCCAGCCGATTCATCATAGATGAGAGCGTTGAGCGCGATGCCTTGCTCACGGCACAATTCATCACCTCCATCGCCGACGCCGAAGTGCGCCATGTGTCGATCCCCAACGTGCGTACAATGGGCGAGCTGCTGGACCCGCGCACCGACCGCAGCAACCTGCCGGACGTCGACCCGGATGCCCGGCGCAAGGCCCGCGGCGAGTTTCTTGACCATATCGCCCACCTGCCAGATATGCTGCTGGCCAATATCTATGCCCCCGACCGTATGGTGATCTGGTCCACCAACCCGGCGCTGATTGGCAAGCTGATTGACAGCGACGACGACCTGGAGCGGGCTTTCGAGTACAAGATGCGAGTCTCGGCCAGCTACCACAACTTCGAAGAGGCCCGCGCCGAGCAGAAGTTTGTCACCCCGCCCGAGCAGCTGTTCATCGAAAACTACATTCCGCTGTTCGCTGCTGATGGCGAGCACGTCACGGCCATGGTCGAGATCTATAAAGAGCCCCATGACCTGATCGTGCGCATCGAGCATGGCCTGGTACTCATCTGGCTGGCGATCACCGTCGGCGCCGCACTGGTCTACGTTGGCCTGTACGGCATCATGCACCGCGCTGCGCGGTTGCTGGCAGTGCAGCAAAAGCGGCTGATCAACAACGAAACCTATGTGGCCCTCGGCGAGGTGTCCTCGGCGGTGGCCCACAGCCTGCGCAACCCGCTGGCCAGTATCCGCTCCAGTGCCGAGCTGGCCCAGGCGTTCGACGAAGGGCCGGCACAGCGCAATATCAACGACATCATCAGCCAGGTTGACCGCATGTCGCAGTGGATCCGCCAAATGCTGCAGTCGCTGCGCCCACTGAACGATGAGGCGGTCGCGGTGGACTTGCCGCTGGCCTTGCAGGAGAGCCTGCAGAGCTACGCCGTGCAGTTGGCGCGTGGCGGGGTGAGCCTGGACCTGCAACCGTTACCGGCGGTACAGGTATTGGGGCATCCGGCGTTACTGCGGCAGATTTTCAGCAGCCTGATCGCCAATGCGCTGGAATCGATGGAGCAGGGCGGACGGCTGCGTATCGAGGTGGTCCGCCATGACCGGCGGAGCCTGACCCTGCGCCTGTCCGACAACGGCAAGGGTATGAACGAACAGCAGCAGCGCATGGCCTTCCGGCCGTTCTTTACCACCAAACAGGGTGGGTTGGGGGTGGGGCTGGTGCTGGTGAAACGCATCATGGAACGCTTCGGCGGCACCGTCAGGCTCAGCAGCAGTGAAGGCCATGGTACGCGAGTGTCGTTGAATTTCCGCTTGGCGACGAATTGTTAAATGGTTTTAAAAACAAAGTGTAACCTATTGATTTGAATCAATTAATTGTTTTGGGTCATTAGTACCCAAATGTGGGGTCTGATCTTTAGGTGGTTTTTAGAATGGACTCCTAAGCTACTGAAAAATAGGGCTTTTAAATTTGTACTGTGCGCTGGCCGAGTTCTTGCAGCGTGATAGGCGAAGCGCGACACGCGACACATGGCAGCTTATGGCTGCCCAGGCGGGGTGCTATCAACTGGCTGCTGTTGGTTGGCCTGGATGCATTTCTGAACGGACGCCTTGTGCGGGAACCACGCGATGCAGATGCTGGAAAACGACGTTCGCGACAAGGCCGGTGCGACTGCCAGCGGTCTGGCCGTGCCATTGCGTGAGTTCAACCTGTTGCGCTGGTTTTCGGTCATCAGCCTGTTGATCATCACGGCGGTGGCGGGCGGGCTGGGTTATGTGTCCACGCGCTTTGTGGTCCGCGATAGCGTGCAGCGTGATGCGATGCTGACCGCGCAGTTCATTCAGGCCATGGCCCAGGCCGAGGTACGCCATTCGCAGTTGCCACCGGGCACCACGATGGGTGAACTGCTTGACCCGCGCCTGGACCAGCAGCACTTGCAGTTCACCCCGGCGCTGGCCGAATCGACCCGGGTCGAATTTCTCGACCATGTCGAGCACCTGCCTGATACCTTGCTGGCCAATGTCTACGCCCGCGACCGCACCATCGTCTGGTCCACCAACGTCGAGCTGATCGGCAAGCGGATAGAAGCCGATAGCGATCTGGATCGCGCCTTCCGCTCGCGCAAGGCGGTGTCGGCCAGCTACCACAAGGCCGAGGATGACCGCGAAGAGCAGAAGTTTTTGCGTCAACCGCGCTACCTGTTCATCGAGAACTACATTCCGCTGTTCGACAGCCAGGGCGAACAGGTAATGGCCATGGTGGAGATCTACAAGGAGCCGCAAGACCTGATACGACGCATCCAGCGCGGCTACGTGCTGATCTGGGCGTCGACCCTGGTAGGCGGGGCGTTGATCTACTTCGGGCTGTTCTGGATCGTGCGCCGGGCGGCGCAGATGCTGAACCTGCAACAGGACCGGCTGGTGGCCAGTGAAACCTACGTGGCACTGGGCGAGATGTCGTCTGCAGTGGCGCACAGCCTGCGCAACCCACTGGCCAATATCCGTTCCAGCGCCGAACTGGCCCAGGAAATCGCCAACCCCGCAGCGCAGAAGAACATTACCGACATCATCAGCCAGGTGGACCGCATGTCGCGCTGGGTACGCGACCTGCTGGTGTCGTTGCGCCCGCTCAGCGACGAGGCCGAGGCGGTGGACCTGGTGGCGGCCATCGAGGATACCCACCTGGCGTTCGTCCAGCAGATCGAGCGCAACGGGGTGCGCTTTCATTTCGAAGGGCCTGATGAGCAGTGGGTGGCCAGTCAGCCGCTGCAGCTCACGCAGATTCTCAACAGCTTGTTCTCCAATGCCCTGGAGGCCATGCCGGCAGGCGGCATGCTGACCGCCCAGGTCAATGTCAAGGACGGCCAGCGTGCCGAGTTCGTGCTCACCGACACCGGCAAAGGCATGAGCCAACAGCAGGAGCGGATGGTGTTCAAGCCGTTCTTCACGACCAAGCAGGGCGGCCTCGGTGTAGGCCTGGCCCTGGTCAAGCGCATCATGGAACGTTTTGGCGGCTCGGTCAGCCTGAGCAGCCGCGAAGAGGAAGGAACCCGCGTCAGCCTTACATTCAATATCGCAGCGGGAGGGGACCATGGAGCACAGCATCCTGGTAGTCGAGGATGATGAAATCCTCGCTGACAACATTCGCACCTACCTCAGCCTCAAGGGCTTCGAGGTCACCGTGTGCCACAGCGCCGAGCTTGCGCTGGAGCAGGTCAAGCGGGCGCAGCCCGACGCGGTGCTGACCGACAACTCATTGCCAGGCATGAGCGGGCACGACCTGCTGCGCAGCCTGGTGGTGCAGGTGCCGGGCCTGAAAGTGATCATGATGACCGGCTACGGTAATGTCGAAGATGCCGTGCAGGCTATGAAGGAGGGCGCCTTCCATTATCTGACCAAGCCGGTAGTGCTTGCCGAGCTCAAATTGACCCTGGACAAGGCACTGGCTGCCGAGCGCATGGAGCGCACGCTGTCGTTCTACCAGGAGCGCGAGGCGCAGAAGTCCGGGTTGCAGGCGTTGATCGGCGAATCGTCGGTGATGCTCACCCTCAAGCACACCCTGCGCCAGGTGCTGGATGCCGAGCGGCGTATGGCCAGCGACGATTTGCCACCGGTGCTGGTCGAAGGTGAGACCGGGACGGGTAAGGAGCTGGTGGCGCGCGCCCTGCATTTTGATGGTTCTCGCGCCAAAGGCCCATTCATCGAGTTCAACTGCGCCTCAATCCCTGCCAACCTGCTGGAAGCCGAACTGTTCGGCCACGAGAAGGGCGCATTCACCGATGCCAAGGAGCGACGGCTGGGCCTGGTAGAGGCCGCCGACGGCGGTACCTTGTTCCTCGACGAAATCGGCGAAATGGACCTGGTGCTGCAGGCCAAACTGCTCAAGCTACTGGAAGATCGCAGCATCCGCCGGATTGGCGCGGTGAAAGAGCGCAAGGTCGACCTGCGGGTTATCAGCGCCACCAACTGCAACCTGGAGCAGATGGTGCAGCAGGGCAAGTTCCGCCGCGACCTGTTCTTCCGCCTGCGCATTATCGCCCTCAAGGTGCCGCGCCTGTATGCCCGAGGCCAGGACATTCTGGTACTGGCAAGGCATTTCCTCGCCCATCATGGCAGGCGTTATGGCAAGCCGAACCTGCGATTCTCTGCCGAGGCCGAGAGCCTGATGCTGGGCTACAGCTGGCCAGGCAATGTGCGCGAATTGCGCAACATGCTGGAGCAGACCGTGCTACTGGCACCGAACGAGGTGGTGCAGGCGCATCAGTTGAACCTGTGCATGACCTTGATTGACGAGCCATTGATGCAGCAGCCGGCGCCAGCGATGTTCGAAATGCCGCGGCACGAGCCGGAGCCAGGCACCAGCCTGCCGGACATGGAACGCGACCTGGTGTGCAAGACGCTGGACCGTACGGACTGGAACGTGACCAAGTCGGCGCGGATGCTCGGGTTGTCGCGGGACATGCTGCGTTACCGGATCGAGAAGCTGGGGCTGACCCGCCCCGACAAACGCCAGTGGTAAAGCAGGCACAGTTCTGCTTTTTGTAGGAGCGGCCTTGCGTCGCGAAAGGGCCGCAGCGCGGCCCCAGGTTTTCAGCCTGATCGTTGATATTGCCGGGCCTGCTGCGCAGCCCTATCGCGGCGCAAGGCCGCTCCTGCAAGGGGCGCGTACTCAGGGATTACCGGTGCTTGTGCCGCTATTGCGCTGAGGACTTGCACCCTCTTGGCCACTCCCATCCATCCCCGGCAGATCGCGGTTGTCATTCTGCTTGGCCGGTGGGCTTTCCGGGTCGTTACCTTGGATGCGCGTGTCAGTATCCCGCGGCATGGGCTTTTCGATCGGGTTGAGGGTGCTGTCCACGCCCGGCCGTGGCGCCGGGTTGTGTGGGTCGTCAGGGTAGGTGGGGCCAGTGCCGGCGGCCAGGGCCAGTGGCGAGGCGAGCAGGGCAATCAGCAGAATGCTTGAGCGGGGCATGGCAGGCTCCTTTGCTTCGGATAGGTCTCATGATTTCCTTTGGCCCTACCCAAAGCATCAAGGTGCCATTACCCCGATAAACGGTTACACCACCTGCGCCAACAACATGATGAAGATGATGCCAACCACCGAGAGGATGGTTTCCATCATGCTCCACGTCTTGAAGGTTTCCGCTACGGTCATGTTGAAATACTGCTTCACCAGCCAGAAGCCGGCGTCGTTCACGTGCGACAGGATCAACGAGCCAGCACCGGTGGCCAGCACCAGCAACTCACGGTTCACACCCGGTACCAGTTCGATTACCGGTGCGACAATACCTGCACCGGTAATGGTAGCGACCGTGGCAGAGCCGGTCGCGATGCGGATTACCGCTGCCACCAGCCAGGCCAGCATGATGGGCGAAATCTCTGCCTGCACGGCCATCTGCCCGATCACGTTGCCCACGCCGGTGTCCACCAGCATCTGCTTGAAGCCACCGCCAGCACCCACGATCAGCACGATGGCGGCCGTGGGGGCCAGGCTCTGGTCAAGCATCTTCATGATCTGCTGGCGGTTGAAGCCGCGGGCCGAACCAAAGGTGTAGAAGGCCAGCAGCAGGGCCGCGAGCAGGGCGGTAATGGGGTGGCCGATCAGGTCCATCCACTGGCGCACGATGTGCTCGGCCGGCAGTACCACGTCGGCGAAGGTTTTCAGCAACATCAACGCTACGGGTAGCAGCACGGTAATCAGGGTGATGCTGAAGCTTGGCAGGTTGCCCTGGTCGGACTCCTTGGCGATCTGGTCCATCAGCTCCTGGGACGGGTTGCCCGGGATGTAGCGGGAAATGAAGTTGCCGAACAGCGGCCCGGCGATGATCGCGGTGGGCAGTGCGACGATCAGGCCGTAGAAGATGGTCTTGCCGATATCAGCGTGGAAAATACCGATCGCCAGCAATGGGCCCGGGTGTGGCGGCACCAGGCCGTGCACCACCGACAGGCCGGCCAGCAGCGGGATGCCGATCTTGACCAGCGATACGCCGGAGCGCCGCGCCACGATGAACACCAGCGGAATCAGCAGCACAAAGCCGATTTCAAAGAACAGCGGAATGCCCACCAGGAAGGCGGCGAACATCATCGCCCAATGCACGTTCTTCTTGCCGAAGGCGCGGATAAGGGTTTGTGCAATCTGGTCGGCACCCCCAGAGTCGGCCATCAGTTTGCCCAGCATGGTGCCCAGGGCGAGCACGATGCCGACAAAGCCGAGCACACCGCCAAAACCATCCTGGAACGACTTCATTACCTTGGCCACCGGCATGCCGGAGGTCAGGCCAAGGAAGCCGGCCGCGAGGGTGAGGGCGACGAAGGGGTGCACTTTGAAGTGGGTGATCAGCAGGATCAGCCCAATGATGGTAACCAGCGCGTCGAGCAGCAGGAAGGTGTCAGTAGCCAGTCCGAACATGGTTTGAAGGCCTCGATCTTATCGTTGTTTTTGGCGTAGCGTTTTGAAACTTTACCCGCGATCACGGGTCGAGGTAGCGCTGTCTTTGGTGAGCCGGGAAAGCCGCCGGGATCAGGCGGTTTGCGCCAGGCCCTGCTCACCGCAACGCTTTAGCCAGCGGTCCACCGCTTCGGCAAGTGCTTCGATGGGCTGGGTGGCGTCCAGTGCCAGCGTCAGTGGCTCGCCGCGTGGTGATTCCAGGGCAGCAAACTGGCTGTCGATCAGGCTAGCCGGCATGAAGTGCCCGGGCCGGGCCAGTACGCGTTTTTCCGCCTCGGCGGGCGACAGTTCGAGGAACACGAACACCAGCCCCGGCATGGCATCGCGCAGCGTGTCGCGGTAGCGGCGCTTGAGTGCCGAGCAGGTCAGGATCGGGCGCTCCCCAGCCTGGGTGGTGGCCTGCAACTCCTGGCCAAGGCGCACCAGCCAGCCGGCGCGGTCACTGTCGTCCAGCGGGATGCCATCGCTCATCTTGCGGATGTTTTCGGCAGGGTGGAAAGCGTCGCCTTCAATCAGGCGGCCGCCGCTTCTGGCAGCGATTGCGGCGCCGATGCAGCTTTTGCCGCAACCGGCCACGCCCATCACCACGATGGCGGACAGGGGAGAATTCATCAGTACCTCCTGCGGGGTGAGATAGCGCTGTCTCGTCGCCGACGAACAGCCACCTCCCCGGTGTTATTGGTCTTGTCCTTACGCAGTATGGACGCCTGGTAGCGAGCGCGTGTGGGCTGCTGCCAAAGATTACATTGCCTGCGTCCTGAGACAGCGCTACCTTAGTGGCCGTTCCCTATCCTTGCAAGTAGTAAAATTACAACATCCATGTCCCGCATCGGCTCCCGCACTACAGGTCGTCCCACCTTGGCAGAAGTTGCCAGGCTTTCCGGGGTTTCCCCGATTACCGCCTCGCGCGCCCTGCGCGGGGTCAGCACGGTTGCGCCTGAACTGGTCGAAAAGGTCGTCGCTGCAGCGGCGAGCCTGGGCTACGTGGCCAACCCGGCGGCCCGCGCCCTGGCCTCGGCCCGCAGCCAGTCGGTGGTGGTGTTGATCCCGTCGTTGTCCAACCAATTGTTCATCGACACGTTGGAAGCCATTCACGAGGTCATGCGCCCGCGTGGCCTCGAGGTACTGATCGGCAACTATCACTACGACCTTGCCGAAGAAGAGAACCTGATCCGCAATTACCTGGCCTACCAGCCCTGCGGCATGCTGTTGACCGGTTTCGAGCGCAGCGATGCGGCGCGGCAGATGTTGGCCGCCAGCGGTGTGCCGTGTGTGCACATGATGGAACTCAATGGCGAGCCAGGGGCATTGTCGGTCGGTTTTTCGCAGCAGCAGGCCGGGCGCGCTGCGGCCAGGCATTTGATCGAGCGTGGGCGCAAACGCCTGGCGTTCATTGCCGCGCAGCTCGATCCACGGGTAATGCAGCGGGCCGAAGGTTTCCGCCAGGCGTTGGCCGAGGCCGGTTTGCAGGCGGCCGAGCTGGAGGTACTGGCGCCGGAGCCTTCGTCGATTGCCTTGGGCAGTGTGCTGTTCAGCCAGTTGCTGCAACAGTCGCCGGATGTCGACGGTATCTTCTTCTGCAACGATGACCTGGCCCAAGGGGCGGTGCTGCAGGCACTGCGCCAAGGGGTGGAAGTGCCACGTCAGGTGGCCATGGTGGGGTTCAACGACTTGCCCGCTTCGGCACACATGGTGCCGCGCCTGACCTCGATTCGCACGCCCCGGGCCGCAGTCGGGCGTGGCGCGGCGCAGGCGCTGCTGGCGTTGCTCGATGGCAAGCGGGTGGCGGATACGCAACAGGATCTGGGCTTTGAGCTGATGGTGCGCGAGAGTTCCTGAGTACGCCTTGAGTAGAGTGTTGGGTTTGACATCGAGCGCCGCGCGGGCGGCGCTCGATCTATCAGGCGACACAAAAACCACGACTTGCCAACGGCGATCTATGCTCAGGACACCGCGCATAAAGGAGCCCGGCGTCATGTTCGATTTCCATCGCAAATCCGATTTGGTTGAGATCCAGCGCACTCACCAGGCCTTGAGCGGCACGCAAGCCAAATTGGCGGCGATCAGCCGTTCGATGGCGATGATCGAGTTCGCCCCTGATGGCACCATCCTCGATGCCAACGAGCGTTTTTGCCAGGCCATGGGCTACAGCGCAGACGAGCTGCGGGGCAAACACCATCGGTTATTCTGCGAACCGGGCTATGCGCAAACTGCCGAGTACCAGCAGCTGTGGCGTGAACTGGGCCAGGGCAAGGCGATCAGCGGTACGTTCGAACGCCTCGACAAGGCCGGCCGCGAGGTTTGGCTGGAGGCCAGCTACATGCCGGTGCTGGACGAACAGCGCCAGGTAACCAGCGTGATCAAGGTGGCAGCCGACATCAGTCAACGGGTAGTGCAGGAGCACGAGAGCGAGAGCCTGCTCAAGGCCATCGGTCGCTCCATGGCAGTGATCGAGTTCACCCCGCAAGGCCGTGTGATCAAGGCCAACCAGAACTTCCTCGACACCATGGGCTATCGCCTGGACGAGGTAGTTGGCCGCCATCACGGGTTGTTTTGCCTGCCGCAGGAGCGCGAATCGGCCGAGTACCGTGAGTTCTGGGCATCGCTCAACCGCGGCGAGTACCATTCGCACCGCTTCGAACGCATCAACAAGCAGGGCCAGATGGTCTATCTGGAGGCCTCCTACAACCCGATATTCGACAGCAAGGGCCGCTTGTACAAAGTGGTGAAGTTCGCCAGTGACATCACCCGTCAGGTCAGTACCCAGCAAACCGCCGCCGACGCCGCCCATGCCAGTTCCATGCAGACCGATGCCTGTGCGCGCAAGGGCACCGAGGTGGTGCAGCAGACGGTGCAGGTGATCGAGCAGATTTCCCATGAACTGAACGAGGCTGCACGCAGCATCGATGCCGTGAGCAAGCAGTCAGATGTGATCGGCCAGATCGTGCTGACCATACGGGGCATTGCCGACCAGACCAACCTGCTGGCCCTGAACGCGGCCATCGAGGCGGCCCGCGCCGGGGATCACGGGCGCGGTTTTGCCGTGGTGGCCGACGAAGTGCGCAACCTGGCGGCGCGGACCAGCAAGGCCACCCTGGAAATCGTCGATGTCGTACGGCAGAACCACGACCTGTCACTGCTGGCCGTGGCCAGCATGCAGTCGAGTTTGACCCGCACCGGTCATGGGGTTGCACTGGCCAATGAGGCCGGTACGGTGATCATGGAAATCCAGCAGGGTTCGCGGCACGTGGTGGATGCCATCAGCCAGATCAGCTCGACGCTTCAACTGCATTGAGTGCGTCGCTCAGCTCGTTCAGCAAGGCTTGCAGGCTGATTTGCAGTTGTTCACGTTGATCAACCGTTGGCAGGCCACGCGCATGAGCGTTCTCGATGGCTTCGCAATCCTTGACCACGCCGCGCACTCTTATCATCTTCGCGCCGCCCTTGATGCGGTGAGCCAGGGTGCGGACGGCCTCATCGGAGGCCTCGGGTGCCAACGCGCGCAAAGAGGCGAGGTCTTCGCCGACACTTATTGAAAGCTGTTCCAGCAGATGCCGCGTCAGTTGCCTGTCGTCCTGAGTCAGGTGGCGCAGTTCAGCCAAGCTGAAGCCGCTACTGCGCAGCGTCGGCTCTTGGGCGCTGCGGGCTTGGGGCAGGTGAGCCTTGAGTGTGCGCAGGCCGATCGGTTTGAACAGGCATTCGTTCATGCCGCTGGCCAGGCATCGGTCACGTTCTTCGGCCTGGGCATTGGCAGTCACGCCGAGGATCTGGCACGCCGGCAGGCCGCGTTCGGCTTCAAGGCTGCGAATGCGGCGGGTGAGTTCGTGGCCGTCCATCACCGGCATGCTGCAGTCGGTGATCACCAGGTCGAAATGCCCTGCCTGCCAGCGCTCCAGCGCGACCTGGCCATTTTCTGCCAGGGTCACGTGATGGCCCAGGGTGTGCAGTTGTCGCTCCAGCAACAGCAGGTTGGCAGGGTAGTCGTCGATTACCAGGATATTCAGCGGGCCACTGCTGCTTTCGGCTGCCGGGGTGTGCTGCTCAACAGGTTGCGGGGCCGGGCAGGCTGGCAATTGCAGGCTGACTTGCACCTTGGTGCCGACACCTTCGACGCTTTGCAGGCTCAAGTTGCCGCCCATGAGTTCGGCAAAGGTGCGGCTGATCACCAGCCCCAAGCCCGCCCCTTGGCGTGCCCGCGGTCCATCAGCCTGCACGAAGGTGTTGAACAGCCGGGCCTGATCAACGGGGCTGATGCCGATGCCGGTGTCACGTACAGACAGGTCGATTGACTGGCGACTGTCCCCATCAGTTGGAGGTATCAGCAAACTGGCCTGCACCTCGCCGCGGTCGGTGAACTTGATGGCGTTGCTGATCAGGTTGGACAGCACTTGCTTGAGCCGCAGCGGATCAGCCAGCACCCAGACCGGCTCGGCAGGCAGTGCTGCGTGCAGATGCAAGCCTTTGGCCCGAGCGTTGCCTTCGAACACCCGTACTGTAGCGCGTACCAGCTCGACCAGGTTTGTGGGTACTGGTTGCAGGGTAATGTGCCCAGATTCGATACGGGAAATGTCGAGAATATCGCCAATCAGCTCAAGCAGGCCGATGGCCGAGTCATGGGCAGTCTGAAGGGTCTGGGCGTCGCAACGCCCCTTGCGGCTGTCTTCCAGGGCCAGCTCCAGCAGGCCGATCACGGCATTCATCGGGGTACGGATTTCATGGCTCATGGTGGCCAGGAAGGTGCTTTTGGTCTGGCTGGCCTGTTCGGCGTCGTCCTTGGTCTGGCGCAGCTGTTCGAGCAGGCCGCGGCTCAAGGCCAGCTGCGCCTGCAGCGCGTGCTGGGCCTCGGTGCGCTGGTTGATCAGCTTGCGCAGGTAGCTGTTCCAGAACACCACGCCCGCCAGCAGCAGGGCCGACAAAACCAGTACCTGCAAGGCCAGGGTGCGGTAATCGCGCCAAGGGCTGTCGCTGACCAAGGTGCTGGTGCGCCAGCGGTTGGCCAGCTGGTCGAGCTCTTCGGGTGGAATGCTCAGCAGTGCCTTGTCGAGGATGGCCTGTAGCTGCGGCTGGTCCGCGGCCACGGCGAAAGCGGCAATGGCCGGGTCGTCGTCCAGCACGCTGGCGATGCGCAAGCGGTCCTTGAAAACATGGCTGATGTAGTAGGCGGCATTGATATGGCTGCTAAGGGCAACGTCGGCGGCCCCACCGGCCACGGCCTCCATGAGACCGAGCGGGTTGTCCACTTCCACCAGCCGGGCCTGCGGGTAGCGTTGTTGCAGCAGCGCCCGCTGCGGCGAGCCGCGTACCACGGCGATGCGCTGGCCATCCAGCGCCTTGGCCTGTGCCGGGAAAGTACTGTCGCTACGGGCAACCAGAACGCGTGGGCTGACCAGGTAGGGGCGGGTATAGCGCAGTTGTTTCGCGCGATCCGCGCCATAGCCCAAGGCGCCAATCATTTGTGCATCGCCACGGGCCAGGCGCTCGACCATCGCCTGCGCCGAGTCGCTTTCGACCGCGCTGAAGTGCAGCCCTGTGCGCAGCGAAATCTGTTTCAGCAGGTCCAGGGTGATGCCGGTTGGGCGGTGTTCGGTGTCGTTGAACGTCAGTGGCGCCAACGAGGTGTTGACCAAGACATTGATGTTGGGGTGTGCCGCGATCCAGGCTTCCTCTTCCTTGCTCAAGGCGGTGAGGTGACGCTGCAGCAGCAGGCTGGTGTGGCCACTGTTCCAGCGGCGCAGGATATTCAGCCGCTCGCTGTCGGTGATGCGCGCTAGCGCCATGTCGACCAACCGACGCAAGCGAGGGTTGTCGCTGGCCAGGGCAAAGGCAAATGCCCCTGCAGGGACCTGGCAGAAGTGGTCGATTCTCAGCGTGCCCTGGTAACTCTTGCCAATCGTGAAATCGGTACTGATGGCATCGCCCAGGTAGGCATCGGCCTCGCCCAGATCGACAGCGGCCAGCCCGGCCAGGGTCGAGCGGTACAGGCTTAACTGCGCCTTGGGGTACAGATTGCGTACGGTGCTGGCCGGCAGGTAGTGATCGACCATCGCCAGGCGCAGGCCGGCGAGGTCGGGTGTGTTCTTCAGGCTGGTTCCTTCGCGGGTGACGATGACGGGCATGTCGTCGGCATACGGGGTGCTCAGGTCAAGCTGGGCGTCTGCCGCCTCGAAGGCGTTGGAGCTGCCCAGCAGGTCGATACTGCCCTCACGCAACGCAGCGATGGCCTCGTGGCGGTTGTCGAACCGCCGTACTTCGACGTTTATGCCCAGCTGCTCGGCGATGATGCCGGCGTAGTCTGCGCTAATGCCTTCGTAGTCCTGCTGGCTGGCGTTGAGTTCGAAGGGCGGATAGTCGGGGCGCGAACTGCCCAGCACCAGGTATTGGCGTTGCTTCAGCCAATCCCGGTCTTCGCTGGACAGTTGCAACGGGGCTGCGGCGCTTACCGAGCGCGCCAGCAGTTGGCGAGGTTCGCTGTCGGCCAGCAGCGCGGCGGGGCCGGACAGGCCGATGGCCAGGAGCATGCACGCCAGCAGGCGCTTCATGGCGGCCGAGCGCTCAGTAAACGCTGTTGCGTTTGGCCAGGTCGACCATTTCAACCAGCGATTCGGTCTTGAGCTTTTCCATGATACGGCCCCGTTAGGTGCTGATGGTCTTGGCACTCAGGTTCATGCAGGTGCCGATATTTTTGTTGTTTTCGCCGCGCGCCAGGCGCCGCAGCACTTCCATTTCACGGTTCGACAGGCTGGCCAGGCGTACCGGTTCGCTCTCCAGCGAGTTGCTGTTGACCGACATTTGCGGGAAGGTCGAATAGCCCTTGACCAGGGCCTTGAGGGCAAACAGCAGAGCATCGTGGTCTTCTTCCTTGGTGACGAAAGCGCCGATGCCGGCATCCAGACAGCGCCGCACGTACAGGTCGGTGGCCTGGCCGGTCAGCACCATGATCTTGGGCACTGCCTCCAGGCACTGCAGGCGTTTGATCACTTCCATGCCGTCCAGGCCGGGCAGGCCGATGTCGAGCACTACCACGTCCGGGCGCAGGTCGCGGGCTACCTGTGCCACTTCGCTGCCGTTACCCACCTCGCCAACGACATGAAAACGTTCACCCTCCAGTAGTAGGCGCAAAGACAGTCGGACAATGGGGTGGTCGTCGACGATCAGCACGGTTGTCATGTGGAAAACTCCTGTCAAGATGTGGTCCGCTTCCTGGAACACTCAGGAATACGTCTGCAAGTGGGTTAATCGGAAGCGCTGCAAGATACGACCAATCCCGAGGTTTGGTAATGCCGAGTATAGAAGTGTTGATAATCCGCGCGCTTGTTGTTGAAAAATCCTACAAACAATGGGAAAGGCATCACCCTATCAAAGCGGCAATGCCGGGTTTGAGGTGTGGAGTCAGGCGCAAGCAGCGTGTGCTTTGTTCACGCGTTGGGTGGCAGCGGGGTTATTGACCAGCGCCTGGCCGACCCGCGTCGGGCGGGCCACCAGCTGGCCGGCACAGTTGGGGCATCGGCCCTTGAAGCGGGTATCGGCGCAGGCGCGGCAGAAGGTGCATTCGAAGGAGCAGATCAGCACATCGGGGCTGTCGCCCGGCAGGTCGGTATCGCAGCACTCGCAGTTGGGGCGTAATTCCAGCATGGGTGTGACTCCTGTTCGCAGGCGGGAACCCGGAGTCTGCTACGCCCGTGGCAATGCTGGCAATGCTCAGTCGCCAGGGCGGTACAGGTGCGCGTGCCCGGCACGGTACAAGGCCGACTCGGCGAATGGAGTGTCCCCGAGCACATGGCCTACAAGGATCAGCGCCGTGCGGCGAAAATCCTTGGCTGCGACGCGCTCGACGATATCGCCAAGGGTGCCGCGCACCCAGTCCTGGTCTGGCCATGTGGCACGATGGACCACCGCCACCGGGCAGTGCGCGCCATAGTGCGGTAGCAGTTCTTCGACGATCCGCGACAGGTGCTTGACCCCCAGGTGAATCGCCAGGGTGCTGCCATGGCGCGCCAGGTCGCCCAGTTGTTCGCCGGGTGGCATTGGCGAACTGTCGCCATAGCGGGTGAGAATCACCGTCTGCGCGACCTGTGGCAGGGTCAGCTCGCAGCCAAGCAGAGCGGCGCTGGCCGCCGTGGCCGTGACCCCGGGTATGATCTGGTAATCGATGCCCAGTGCCTGCAGGTGGCGAATCTGCTCACCGATGGCACCGTACAGGCCGGGGTCGCCGCTGTGCACCCGGGCCACGTCCTTGCCTTGTTCGTGCGCGCTGCGCATGGCGGCGATGATCTGCTCCAGGTGCAACTCGGCACTGTTGATCACGGTCTCGGCCTGGTGGCCTTCGAGCACGGCAGCAGGTACCAGTGAGCCGGCATAGATGATCACCGGGCACTCGCGAATCAGCCGTTGGCCCTTGACCGTGATCAGTTCCGGGTCGCCGGGGCCGGCACCGATGAAGTACACCGTCATGGAAAGTCCTTGCAGGAAAAAGAAGCGAAATGTTCAGTAGGCCAGGGCGAGGGTCGCCGGGCCCAGTACCTGGCGGGTCAGCAGCAACCGGGCTGTGCTCCCGGGCTGCTCGCTGGCGAGGGCCAGCGCCGCGCTTTCGGCCACGCCCCAGCAGCCGCTGTGGGCATGGGCTGTGGCAGAGCGGTGGCTGAGCAGCGGCTCAAAGGCTTGCAGTTGTGCGCTATGGTACAGCACCAAGGGCAAGCCAAGGCGTGCGGCCAGTTGCTGCAAGCCGGCTTCGTCGGCCTTGAGGCTGATGCTGGCAATGCCGCGCAGGTCGGCAAGCGCCAGGCCCTGGCTAGCCAGGGCGTGGTGCAGCAGGGTTTGCAGGGTGTCCGCCGGGCAGCCCCGGCGGCAGCCGAAGCCGGCGTAGAACGCTGGCATCAGGCCTGGCTGGAGCGGCGGAACAGCCACGCACTGAGCAAGCCCAGGGCCACCCAGAAGGCAACGTTGGTCAGCCAGGAAGCCATCTTGAACTGGGTCTCCAGTGCTTCGGGAGCCAGGCTATCATGTACTTCGGGCTGTGGAGCGCCGATCACATGGGGGATTATCAGCAGCACGGCGCCCAGCGCCTTCAGCAGCCAGTGGCGGGCGAACACCAGCAAGGCCAGGCCAACGGCGGTGGCGCTGGCTGTGCCAATCCACCAGGCCTGGCGTTGCCCCAGGTCGGCGGCGGCAGTGCCGGGCAGCTCCGGTGGCAGCCCCAACGTCGGGGCCAGGCAGAACACGGCAAAACCGGCCAGGCCCCACAGCGCACCGGTGCCGAGACGCTGCGGTTCGCGCAGGCTGTACAGGGCGGCGAGAATCAGGGCGAAGCCGACCGCAACCACCAGGTTGCCCCCGGTGGTGGACAGCACCCGCTGCCAACCGTCTTCCGGCGACCAGGCTTCGGCGCTGTGCTCATGGGCGGCCACTTCGCCACCATGTTCGTGCTGTGCGGCCGGGGCCGAGGATTCGTAGGTTTCCGCCTCAAGAATCAGCGGGGCGACCCAGAAGCTTTGCAGCAGGGTCAGCAGCAGGGCCGCAAGCAGCCCGCTGAAGCCCGCGGTACGGGCAATGCGCGTGATCATCAGGCGTACTCAGTGGCAGGGGAAGGCGGCGCTGTGGCGGGTGTCGTGGGCGGCGTTGTGCACGGCCTCGATGTGCGAAAAGCCGGCGAAGTACACCAGGCACAGGCCCAGCAGGCTGGCGCCGACGGCGATGACGACGCGCTGGCTGAGGGTGACGGGTGTGGCAAGGCTGTGTTGCTTGGTGCTGGTGACGGGCATGACGCGTTCCTCTGCTTTTTGTGGGCAACGGGCAAGCGCGGCATCCCCGATGCGGGGCCGCCCAGGGGAATGCAACAGCGCCCGCCCACCGCGGGGTGTTCATGAACGCCAGGCCGGTCTCCGGGCTTGCGAGGAGGAGCAGGGCTCCTGGAAAGCGTCACCTTCCCATGCCGGACTACATGGCACAGTGGTAAAGACGCTTCACTCGCTTACCGTTGCGGGGGCAGCACCGGCCTTGTCCGGCCCTGCTGGAGGGCCTGGGACGCACCGGTTTCCCGTTTCACCCTCTGTGGGGGCACCTGAACGTGAGGCATAAGGAGAGCATGGGGGCGGGGTTTGCGTCAATTGCCAAGTGCCGAAGGTGCAACGCCCACAGGCCAGGAGCAACTGTGCAGATGCTTCAGAAGTCATAGGCCAGCTTGGTGTACCAATAGCCGCCACCTGGGTGGAACGGTGGGTTGCCGTACGCCGCCTGGTTGCCGTTGGCGTTGTAGACGCCGTTCTTGTCGGGCCGCACATTGAAGATGTTGGTGCCACCCACACTGACGGTCAGGCTGTCGAACAGCAGGTAGGACAGGTCCAGGTCGGTGACCCACTTGGCGCCGAAGGTGCGGTCCTGGGCCTGGTTCTGCTGCCAGGTTTCGACCTTGCCGTAGCGGGTGGTCTGCAAGGTGCCGGTGAAGTTGCCCAGCAACCACTGGCTGCCCAGTACCCATTTGGTTTTCGGCGAGGCTGCCACCAGGTCGCCTTCGCGGCCATGGCCGACCACGTCGATGCCGGCAGCGGCCAGCGCTGCGGGCGTACCCCGGGTGCCGCGTACGGTAGTCTTGTTCCAGTTGAAGCCCAAGGTCCAGCGCACATCGCCCCAGGCGCCGAACTCGCTGGTGTGATCACCCACCAGGTCGAGGCCGCGGGTGCGGGTGTCGAAGGCGTTGGTGTAGTAGTTGATCCAGGTGGTGCGTGCCAGGCCGAGCGATTCGAGGATGTCGCCAATGGCACCGGCACCGTTCTGCCGGTCGTAGAGGTTTTCGGTGAGCAGGATGCGGTCGTCAATGTCGATCAGGTAGGTGTCCAGGGTAACGCTGGTGCGACGCGCCGGTTGCCAGGTCAGGCCAAGGCCGGCGTTGCGCGATTTCTCCGGGTCGAGCTTGTCGCCGCCGAATGCGAGCGCGGCTGCACTGCCGGGCGCCACGGTGCGGCGCAAGGCCGGCACCACATTGCCGTCGGCGTCCAGCGCGGTGCGGTTGTCGCTGACGGTGTAGCCGCTCTGGGTCAGCGACGGGGCGCGGAAGCCGCTGCCCAGGGTGCCGCGTACCGCCACGGTTTCGCTCAGTTCATAGCGTGAATTGAGCTTGAAGCTGGCGGTGTTGCCCGAGTCGTCGTCGTAGTGCTCGACGCGCGCGGCGGCGCCCAGGTACCAGCGCGGCGTCAGGTCCAGGCCGAGGTCGATGTAGGCGGCATAGTTGTTCCGCTTCACATCGGCCTCGTCTTCCGGGCGAATGGTCAGCGCAGCCTGGGCGCCCACTGCGGTCTGGCCGTTGGCCAGCGCATAGAGCGGGTTGGGGCGCCCGTCCGCCAGGGTAGCCGGGTAAGTGTAGGGCCCGACGCTGTAGGCGATGGGGTCGCCGGCAAAGGTCTGGAAGCGCTCCCAGCGGTGCTCCAGGCCGGCCGAGACGCGGGTCGGTACCGCCAGGCCGAACAGGCCGTCGAAGGCGCGGGTGAGGTCCAGGTTGTTCACCCACTGGTCAAACTGCAAGGTCGCCAGGTCATCGAACGAGGTTGGCGAGGCCGGGCCGTAGGTGGGGTTGATGGTCAGGTCGCTGGACTGCTGGTTCTTGTTGCGCCCGTAGGTGGTGGACAGGTCCCAGTCCCAGGCACCGGCGGCGCCACGTGCGCCGAGCAGCCACTGGTAGTCGGTGTCCTTGATGTTGTTGAGCGGAAAATACCCGTCGGGGAACAACTCCGGGATCGAGGCGTTGCTGTTGGGCAAGCGGTAGTTGTTGAAAGCCTCCAGCTTGCGCTCGGCATAAGTGGCGAACGAATACAGCTTCAAATCGTCGCTGATGGGCAACTCTGCGTTGTAACCGAGGTTGAAGGCGCGCAGGTCAGGGTCGCCGTTCTTCACCGCCCGGTGGTCCCAGGTGGCCTGGCGGTCGTCTTCGAAGTAGGCGCGGTAATCGGGGGCGGCCTTGTCGATCCAGTTGGCGGTGCCGCGCTTGCGTGCCTCGCCCGACAGGTGCAGGAAACCGCCGTCACCCAGGCTGAAGCCCTGGTCGCCCGCCAGCTTGATGGTTTCGCCCTGGCCGCTGTACAGCTGGCCGTAACTGCTTTCGTAGTGGCCGCCGCTGCTGGCGCTCTTGAGGATGATGTTGATCACTCCGGCCACCGCATCCGAGCCGTACTGGGCGGCGGCGCTGTCTTTCAAAACCTCGATGTGCGACACCGCACTGACCGGGATCATGTCGATATCCACGGCGTTGGCACCGCTGTTGTCGGTCGAGCCGCTGGCCGGCACGGCGCTGTTGTGGCGGCGTTTTCCGTTGACCAGCACCAGGGTGTAGGCCGGGCCCAGGCTGCGGTTGCTCAGTGGCCGCACGCCGGACTGGAAGCCGGCAATGTTGGTGCCGAAGTTGAACGAGGGCAGTAGTTTGGAGATGGCCTCGGACAACTCGGCGCGGCCGGTACGCAATAGCTGCTCGCTGCTGATCACGTCGATGGGGGCCGGGCTGTCGGCGACGGTGCGCTGGTTGCCTCGCAGGCCGGTGGAGATCACCGTGACGGTGTCCAGGCGCGGGTCTTCGGTAGTTGGGGCGGCATTGGCGAACGGGGTGAGCAGGCAGGCCAGGGGCAGGGCGAAAAGCGGTGTTCTAGACATCATGTCCTCGGAGTGCGGTGGAGCACGCAGGCGAATAGGCGCCAGGTCCTGATAAGGCTGGCGTACGGTGTTGGGGAAGTGTTTGCCTGCACCGGCCTCTTCGC
>Ga0308157_10003407_pt1 | contig 23230 bp, 27 predicted proteins | sample PhyBR1_FD_201035 | JGI IMG/M metagenome (GOLD analysis project Ga0308157, IMG submission 201035) | Phyllosphere microbial communities from UC Gill Tract Community Farm, Albany, California, United States - DLSLB.R1 | ecosystem: Host-associated > Plants > Phyllosphere > Unclassified | place: USA...
AATTTCAGCATGAGATCCTGCACCACGTCTTCGGCCTCGTCGCTGCTTATCACGAATCTTTTCGCAAAACGGTACATCTCATCTTTGAGACAGAAAACCGTTTCTTTAAAAATCGCGTGAGTCATAGTTTAGTTTCTATAGGTAAGACAACGAAGATCGCAAATTTGTTACATGGAAATAAAAAAAACTTCAAAATTTATTTTGAAGTTCAAAAATTAGGTGTTTTAGCGGCGAATTTTTTGGGGCAACTTGAACTACGTTCGTAAATTTCGATAAAAGCTTTCGCTTTTACCTCATTTATGTCTTCCGCTCCCTCCCGATTTTACATCGGGATCCGCTCAAGCCGGGTTGCGGGAGCCTTATAAATCGGTGACTTTTTTATCAATTTTATAAACAGTTCCGCGAAAACTCGCGACCAAAATTCCGTCTTGGTTTTTTATTGAAATATCATAAATCCCGGTTTTTCGCGTATCCGAAATTAAAATGCTTTCCGCCGTCAAAACATCACCGAGTTTTGCCGCTTTGGTGAAATTCATCGCGCAATGTAAAGCAACCGACGCATCGTTGGTATTATTACTCGAAAAAGCCAGCGCCGAATCTGCAAGGGAAAAAGTAACGCCGCCATGAACAGTTTTTAACCCGTTGATCATTTCTTTTTTCACCGACATTTCTATTTTGCAATATTTCTCACGGATTTCCAGAAGTTTTATGTCCATCCATTTGGAGAATTCATCCTGGTTCAGCATGTATTGCGCGAGTTCGTGTGGGGATTTCACTTATTTTGTGTATTTGTTAGGAAGAAATTTATAATTTTTTGAACAGTTGTTTCCAGGTCACATTTTTGATTGTCACCGGTAAAAGAAAGACAAGGAACATAACAATTCCCTGCAGAAGAGGTTTTAGCCAATAGTTGACTTCTGTAAGTTTTTCCGGACTCATTTGTGAGTCCAGCAATATTAACAAGCCGGCGAAAACAGCCGCGCCGCAGAACGCCCCCAATAGCTTTCTTTTAGTCATGTTTACAGAATTTATTTACATTTTCTTTAGCAATGGACTTTGTCTGTATCTTTCTTCCTGGTATTCCTCATAAAGATTTTGAAGCGTCGCAGAGATTTTGTCGAAACCGATTTCTATTCCCCACGCGAGCAAACCTTTCGGGTAATTTACGCCTTTCTGCACGGCCAGTTCCAGATCTTCATCGTTGGCAATGCCGAGTCTTTTTGCTTCCACCGCTTCGTTCACCAACATTGAAATTATTCTCATAAAAATCATTTCCCGCACTTCGTTGTTTTGCTCTATATCTTTGTTCTTGGATCTTGGCTCTTGGCTCTCCGAGTAATCATAAAATCCTTTTCCGGTTTTCCGGCCGAGTAATTTGGCTTCCGCCATTCTTTGTTGAAGCAAACTCGGTTTGTATTTCGGATCGTAGAAATAATCTGCATAAACCGTTTTGGTCACGGAAAAATTAATGTCAATGCCGATTAAATCCATGAGTTCAAAGGGACCCATTTTAAAGTTTCCGAGACTTCTCATCGCTTCATCAATTTGCTCCGGCGTCGCGATATTTTCTTCCACCAACCTTAAAGCTTCGCCGTAAAACGGCCTCGCAATACGGTTGACGATAAATCCCGAAACATCTTTCGCGATTACAGGAATTTTACCCCAACTTTCCATTAAACTATAAATTTCCGCTGCAAGGTTTTCTTTTGTTAGAAGTCCCGGAATTACTTCCACCAAAGGCATAAGCGGTGCCGGATTAAAAAAATGAATTCCTATAAAACGGGCCGGATTTTTCAATTCTGCAGAAAGCGAAGTGATAGAAATCGATGAAGTATTGCTCGAAATAACACATTCGTCGGACACAATTTCCTCCAGCTGCTGGAAAACTTTCGTCTTGATTTCTTTATTTTCAACAATGGCTTCAATCACCAAATCGCAATCTTTAAAATCCGAAAGTTCGGTGGAAAATTTAATTCGGTTGAAAATATTTTCGCTGCTTTCTTGGGTAATTTTTTGTTTTTCCACCAATCTTGCCAGTACTTTTTGCAAGCCTTCCAAAGATTTTTCGGTTTGCGCGCTGTTGGCATCGTACAGAAATACCTCGCAGCCCGAAGTCGCGGCCACTTGCGCAATGCCAATCCCCATGGTTCCGGAACCGATAATACCAATATTCATATAATTTGAAGATTTGATAATGTGTTAATTTGAAAATTAAGATTTAGATGTTGAAATAATTTTTGATAGTATAAGTTGAATCTCCCTCAATTCCATTAGAATCTGCTCCTCTGGTGTGATTAATTTTTCGGAATGTCTGCATAAAAGCAACCAATATTCAGCTTCATCAGCTTCTTTTGCGGCGATTTTCATCTTGTGAATAAAATCTGCGTTACTTTCCGCGTTCTGGCTTTCACGCACGTTGGCACCAATCGAAGTGCCGGATTTAAAAATCTGATTGGCAAGCGAAAAGCGCCTTTTTGCTCAAATAATTTTTCTGTAAATTCGATAATTTGAAGTGCAAAACTGAAAGTTTTATCTACGATAATATTTGTTCTATCATTGCGCATACCATTTTCAAATTTTCAAATTTTCAAATTACCACATTTTCCTGCTATTTCCCCTTATATTCTGGTTTTCTTTTTTCCAAAAATGCGCTAACTCCTTCCATAAAATCCGAAGATTCTGCGGCTTCCTGTTGCAAAATTCCTTCGATGTCCAGTTGCTGCGTCAGCGTGTTGTCGTACGATTCATTGAAAGCTTTTTTGGTGAGTGAAATTGCTTTCGTAGGTAAATTTGAAATTTGTTCTAAAACTTCCATTGAATTTTCCATGAAGTTTTCATCTTCAAAAACATCGGCGATTAAACCGAGATTTTTTGCCTCTTTAGCCGGTAATTTTTTGCCGGTAAAAGCCAGATAGTTCGCCTGCTGACGCCCTAAAAGTTTCGGTAACCAATACGTTCCACCGGTGTCCGGAATTAATCCGATGTTAACAAATGCCTGCGAAAAATACGACGATTCTGCGGCTAAAGTAAAATCACAAATCAGCGCCAACATCGCGCCGGCGCCAACTGCCGGACCGTTTACTAAAGAAATTACAGGTTTTCTGCAATTTGCAATTTCTTTAACCAAAGGATTATAATAATCAATCACCATGCGCTGAATAACGCGTTCTTCTTCAGGATCACTGAAAGACATTGCGTCTTTCAAGTTTTGTCCAGAACAGAAAGCTTTTCCGCGTCCCGAAATTGCAAGACAGCGTACATTTTCATCGCGGCTTCCGTCGTGAACAAATTTTCGGAGCTCTGCGAGCAAAATTTTATTTAAACTGTTGAAAGTTTCCGGCTGGTTGAGATAAGCGATTTGAAGTTTTCCTTCAAGATGAATTTCAATTTCGAGATGACTGTACATATTTTGAGGTGTTGATTTGCTGATGTGGTAATGTGAATTTTTCCAATATTAATCGGATTTTAACAAAGATAATGGTTTAATTACATTTAAAATAATGCTTTGAATAATGCTCTTAAATCATCAATCTAACTCATCATCACATCATCACATGATCTTTAGTGACATTTAAAATAATCGAAAGGTTCCAGACAATCGTTGCACTGATAGCTGGCCTTGCAAAGCGTGGAGCCGAAGCGGCTGATTTGTTTCGTATTTTCCGAGCCGCAACGCGGACATTTTTTCGGAATGTTCAGATGATCTTCGTGATTTCCTTTTTCCGGTGGTGTAATTCCGTACGTGCGCAGCTTTTCCCGTGCTTCATCGGTGATCCAGTCGGTGGTCCAAATGGGTGAAATTTTGGTCGCTACTTTGGCTAAAATTCCTTTTTCTTTAAAAAGTTTGATGATGTCTTCTTCGATATTAAACATCGCCGGACAAGCAGAATAGGTCGGAGTTATCACGATTTCGGCTTCATTTTCGGAAATCATTTTAGCTTCCCGCACAATTCCAAGTTCAACAATATTGATGACAGGAATTTCGGGATCCGGAATTTGGGATAATAGTTCGAACAAGTTTTCTTCTATTTTAACCACAGCGTTTCTAACATTTTTACCGCAAAATTTAATTTGAGAATTTGAAAATGAACGGCAATTCATCATTCTCACATTTTCAAATTATCACATTTTCACATTTTCACAGCACCGCATCAATTCTACCACGCGCAATTCGGATAAGTTCTTTGCATGTATTGAAGCTCGCACAAAATGTAGCCAAAATATTCCGTGTGATAGCCGGTTCGTGAACCTTTTTGCATAAAATCGCTTTCCGGAATTTGCAAACCAAAATTCTGGAAATCTTCTTCAATATTTTTTAGCCAGTTTTCATGCAGATTTTTCGAATTTGGAACGATGTCTAGTTTCGCCAAATCTTCTTCACCAGGCGTTTCCGCAAATATTCCGGCTGTGTATTCCCATAAATTTTGTACTGCGTTCGCAAGTCGGGTTTTACTTTCCTCCGTTCCACCAGCAAACATTTTTATCCAGGTAGAAGTGTGCGTGTAGTGATATTTTACTTCTTTCAACGATTTTTCAGCGATTGCGGCAAGCTGTTCATCGCTGCTTTTCATTAATTCCGTGTAAAGAATTCTTTGGTAAACCGCAAAAAAATAGACTTTTAGCAGCGTATTTGCGTAATCACCGTTCGGAAGTTCAGAAAGTTGGCAATTCAGATATTCCTTTTCCAAACGCAGAAAAGCCAAATCATCTTCAGATTTCCCTTCACCCTGAATTTGCGCTGCGTATTTGTAGAAATTATTGCTTTGACCCAGATAATCGAGCGCGATGTTTGTCAGCGCAATATCTTCTTCCAGATACGGTCCCTGGCCGCAAAGCTCGCCCAACCTTTGACCAAAAATCAAAGTATCATCAGCTAATTTTATAGTATAATTAAAAAGTGGATTCATATTTTTTAGATTCAAGAGTCAAGATACAAGAGTCAAGTTACAAACCGAAATTCAAATCCAAAAAATAAATTTTAAAAATCTTGGTTCTTGATTCTTGTTTCTCGAGTCTGCATTTACATATTCTTCACGTCATTCGGGATTTCGTAGAAAGTCGGGTGGCGGTAGAGTTTGTCGTCTGCCGGGTCGAAAAACGCTTCTTTGTCCACACCTTCCGAAGTCACCATGTATTTGCTCGGCACCACCCAAATCGAAGTTCCTTCCATTCGTCTGGTATACACGTCACGCGCTGCCTGAAGCGCCAACTCTGCGGTTGCTGCCTGCACGGTTCCAGCGTGTTTATGGGAAAGTCCGGGTTTTGTCTGGATAAAAACTTCCCACATATCTAAATTGCTCATTAATCAAAAATTTATGGTTTAAAGATAAATATTTTTTTAAACTTTTTCGCCGTCGATATAAACGTTTGCAGCTTTCAAACTTCCCTGATGGTACAGGATATTCTGAAAGTTTGCGGTTTTAAAGGTGACAAAATCGGCTTTTTTTCCGGTTTCCAAAGTTCCGCGGTCTTCCAGATTTAAAGCAAAAGCAGAGCGGAAAGTAATTCCGGCTAAAACTTCTGCAGTTGATAATTTTTCGAAAGTGGCTAAAATTGAAGCTTGAGTGATGAGATTTCCCATCGGCGCAGAACCGGGATTCCAGTCGGAAGCAATGGCGAGAATTCCGCCTGCATCCAGAATTTTTCGGGCCGGAGTGAATTTTTCACCCAAACCTAAACTCGCGCCAGGAAGTGCCGTTGCGACGGTATTTGACTTTGCTAAAAACTCGATATCTTCATCAATCGTTGCTTCCAAATGATCGGCAGATTTTGCTCCGACTTCCACCGCGATTCGCGAACTTCCGGAAGTAAATTGATCCGCATGAACCGTTATTTCAAAACCTAATTCTTTCGCTTTTAATAAAAAATTCAGGCTTTCTTCGGGCAAAAATGCCGATTTTTCAATGAAGATATCGACGCGTTTTGCAAGATTTTCTCGCCGCACTTTGGGCAAAATTTCTTCAATTATAAATTGTAAATATTCCTCCGAACTTCCCGTAAAATCGCGCGGTTTCAGGTGCGCGGAAAGACATGTCGGGATCAAAGTCGCTTTGGTTAAAGTTTGTGCTTTTTGGATGACGCGCAACATTTTCAGCTCATTTTCAACATCCAAACCGTAGCCGGATTTTATTTCAATCGTTGTGATTCCAAGCGAAATCAGCGAATTTATTCTTTCTAAAATGGTGTGCAAAAGTTCGTCTTCTGTAGCTTTGCGGGTGTGCAAAACTGAACTCCAAATTCCCCCGCCACTTTCCGCAATTTCAAGATAGGTTTTTCCGGCGTTGCGCATGGCGAAATCCCTGGCACGGTTTCCGCCAAAACAAATATGCGTGTGAGAATCGGTAAAAGCCGGTAAACAGATTTGTTCGTCAGCGATATGTTCAATTTCAATATCAGAAAAATTCGCCTTTAAATCGGCAAAATTTCCGATTTTAAAAATGAGACCGTCTTTAATTAAAATTCCGCCATCGCTAATTATTTCCAGCTGTTCATCAGAAAGTTTTCCGCGCAGCGGCAAATTGCCAAGGGTCACAATTTGTTTAAACGGGCCGATTAACTTCATAAAATAAATTTTTTAAAAATGAAAAAAAAGCCTTTTTAACGGCGAAAATTTGCGGTTACGCAGTCCTTTTTAAATGATCAAAAACCATTTTCGAAAGCGGAATAAACATCAATCCTGCTAAAAGAAAAGTGATAAACGCTTTCTGCAGGCCAAAGGCACTTGCAAGATAACCAATTATCGGCGGCCCTAAAAACATACCGACGGTAGAATAGGTGCTGATGATGGATATTACAATCGGAACCGAGTATTTTTTCGCTTTTCCGGCCAGAATGAAAGTCATCGGATACAATCCGGAAACACCGAAACCAACCATACAAAAACCGATAAGAACTGGCACTAAATACGGAAAAACCGTCGCCAAAAGCACTCCGGAAGTGATCAAAACTGAACTTGCGATATACAGTTTTTTCATTCCAAATCTGCTCATCAAATTATCGATGGTGAGCCGCGAAATCGTCATACACACCATAAAAAGCAAATAGCCGTAGGTAAAAACTTCCTGGTTTACAACTTCTTTCAGGTAAACACCGTTCCAGTCGTACATTCCGCCTTCGCAGATCGCGGCGAAAAAAACCATTAATCCTAAAAGCGCAATATATTTGCTGGGTTTTTGAAAGCGAAAAGGGTTGCTGGATTTTGCTTTGTCATTTTTGATTAAAAAACCATACATCGCAATGATAATCAGCAATCCCAACGAAAATACCGCTAAAAAGTGCCAGAAAATGGAAACATGAAATTTGAGCATTATGGTTGAAAAAAGTACGCCCAAAATTCCACCAATGCTCCATACGCCATGGAATTTCCCCACGATTTTCTTTTCGAATTTCTCCTGAATTGAAAGCGACTGCGTGTTGATGGCCACATTAATGATCCGCAAAGCAACTGAAAATAAAACCAGGGAAATCACCAGCGCAAACAGCGAAAATCCCCAGCCAATTGAAAATAAAGAAAGCAGAAAAATAACGCTGGCGAACTGCAGCGGCACTCGGCTGTCATATTTAGCGACAAGCCAGCCGGAAAGCGGAATGCCGATAATTGCACTCGCCGGCATAATCATCAATATATTTCCCAGGTCGCCTTCGGATAAATTAAACTGTTCTTTAATGGTCGGGATCCGCGACGCCCAGGTGGAAAAACACAATCCGGATAAGAGGAAATAGGCTGATAAAGCAATTCTTTGCTTTTGTGGTGTAGAAATCATTCGTGCAAAATTAGCGATTTCAAAATCAAAAAATTGCCGCTTTTTCAGGCTAAAAATTGATTTTTAGTACTCAGAAAAATCCGCCGCTAAATGAGCATTTTTTTCAAATACATGTAAAAAACGGCGTTTTAAATTTTTATATCTTTGAATAAATTTAATTAAATGCCCGATTTTTTGCGTCCGGATCAGGAAAATTACTCGCCGGACGACTTAATATTAGAAGAAAAAATCCGTCCCCAGAGTTTTAAGGATTTTGCGGGACAGCGCAAAACGCTGGATAATCTTGAGGTTTTTGTGGCGGCGGCGAAAAACCGTGGCGGCGCACTGGATCACGTACTTTTGCACGGTCCGCCAGGGCTTGGAAAAACCACTTTAGCACATATTATCGCAAACGAATTGGGAGTAGGCTGTAAAATTACGTCCGGTCCTGTGTTGGATAAACCCGGAAGTTTGGCCGGTCTGCTCACCAACTTAGAGGAGAATGATGTGCTTTTTATCGATGAGATTCACCGCCTGTCGCCCATTGTAGAGGAATATTTGTATTCCGCAATGGAAGATTATAAAATTGACATTATGCTGGAAACCGGGCCAAACGCGCGCAGCGTGCAGATTGGTTTAAATCCTTTTACCCTCGTAGGCGCTACGACCAGAAGCGGAATGCTGACGAAACCTATGCTCGCACGGTTCGGAATTCAATCCAGATTGGAATATTATACCATCGAGCTTTTAGCCATGATTATTGAACGAAGCGCGCGTGTATTGGATGTGAAAATCTACGAAGATGCAGCGATTGAAATTGCCCGCAGAAGCCGCGGCACACCCCGGATTGCAAATGCTTTATTGCGTCGTGTCCGCGATTTTGCGGAAATTAAAGGCAACGGTGAAATAGAAATTGGAATTACAAAATTTGCTTTGAACTCCTTAAACGTCGACGAATTTGGTTTGGATGATATGGACAACCGCATCATGCGTGTCATGATTGAAAATTTCCGTGGAAAACCAGTAGGAATTTCCGCATTGGCGACTTCGATTGGTGAAAACCCGGAAACTTTGGAAGAGGTTTATGAACCGTTTTTAATACAGGAAGGCTTCATCATCAGAACACCGCGCGGCCGCGAAGTCACTGAAAAAGCTTACAAACATCTGCAGATTGCTGTACCGCGCAGACCAGATGAACTATTTTGAAATATTTTTTAACGCAAAGGGCGCTAAGAGATTTAAAAAAAGCTTGGTAATGGAGCGCCAAGGCGCTTCGCTTAGCAAAGGTTTGGAAATTATTTTTTGACGGAAACGGCGATAAGAGATTTAAGAAAAGCTTAGTAATTGAGCGCGAAGGCACTTGCCTTAACAAGGTTTGAATTATCTTTTGACGCTAAGGGGGCTAAGAGATTTTAGAAAAGCTTAGTAATCGAGTGCAAAGGCGCTTCGCTTAACAAAGGTTCGAAACAATATTTACCGCTAATGCTTTAAGAAAGTTTAAAAATGTCAGAAAATGAAATTTCGAAAATAGTTTTTGAATCTGGTTTAAAAGTACATCGAAAGCTTGGAATTGGTTTATTTGAGTCAGTTTACGAAGAATGTTTGGCTTACGAATTAAAGAAAGCAGGTTTAAGTTGCGAAAGACAAAAAGACATCGCAATTGAATATGAAGACCTGATTATTAAAAGAGCCTTCAGACTTGATTTATTAATTGAAGAAAAAGTTATTATTGAAATTAAAGCAGTTCCGGAAATCAATAACTATCATACTTCTCAACTCTTAAATTATCTGAGATTAACAGGTTTTAAGCTGGGAATGCTATTAAATTTTCACTCTTTTCTTTTTAAAGACGGCGTCAAAAGGATTGCTAATAATTTATAAATTTTCCTATTGTAGTCAACGGTTATTCTTGAATTTTAAGTATAAATTTAAATAAAGGGTCCAACGCTTTGCTAAATGAAATGCCTTTGCGAACGTTAAAGCAGAATGTAGTAAGAAATTCTTTGCGAACCTTGCGATAAAATATTTTCCAAAGTTCATAGTCGGCAACTTTTTTAACTCAATTTAAAGATAAAATTGTTATTTTGTAAAAAGTGAAATTACCAAAACAGGTAAGAAAATTAAACGTAATATTTTATGAAACTTTATCCGATACAGTGTGGAAAATTTAAATTAGATGGCGGTGCAATGTTTGGCGTAGTGCCTAAAAGTCTTTGGCAGCGGACAAATCCCGCTGATGAAAACAATTTAATTGAGTTGGGAACGCGCTCACTTTTGGTGGAAGATGGTAAAAAACTCATCCTTATCGACTGTGGTTTGGGAAACAAACAGGATGAAAAATTCTTTGGCCATTATTCACTTTGGGGCGATGATACTCTGGATAAAAACCTGAAAAAATATGGTTTTGTACGCGAAGATATTACCGATGTTTTCCTCACGCACTTGCATTTCGACCACTGCGGCGGCGCAATTGAGTGGAATGCGGACAAAACCGGCTACCAGCCCGCCTTTAAAAATGCAAATTTCTGGACCAACGAAGCGCACTGGCAGTGGGCCACAGAACCAAACCCACGTGAAAAAGCAAGTTTCCTGAAAGAAAATATTCTGCCGATGCAGGAAAGCGGACAGCTGAACTTTTTGCCTACGCCAACTACCGGAAATTACGGCTTTGCGCCTGATTTAAAAATGGATGTTATTTTCGTAGACGGCCACACCGAAAAACAAATGCTTCCCGTCATTCAATATCAGGAAAAAACCATTGTTTTTGCGGCAGATTTAATTCCGACCGTGGGTCATATTCCGCAGGTTTATGTAATGGGTTACGACACGCGACCGTTGCTGACCATGGAAGAAAAGGCAAAGTTTTTGAAGCAGTGCGTGGATAACGAATACCTTTTATTTTTCGAGCACGATGCGCACAATGAACTTGCGAGCCTGAAAATGACGGAAAAAGGCATCCGACTTGATGAAACCTTTTCTATGAATGAGGTTTTTGGCTATTAAAACATTAAAAATTTAAATATAATTATGATCGAAGAAGAAGCTGAACCTGAGCCCGGGGAAAAGACGAAAATTATTGGCGTAACCGGCGGAATTGGTTCCGGGAAATCTACGGTTTCCAAATTTATTGAAGAAGCAGGTTTTCCTGTATATTATTCGGATATTCGTGCGAAAACCATCGTAAATGATGATCCGGAACTTCGTGAGCACATCAAAGCGCTTTTAGGCGACAGAGCTTATAATGAAGAAGGTTTATACGACAGGAAATATGTCGGAAACCTGGTTTTTGATGATGCCGATTTATTACTGAAACTCAACTCATTAATTCACCCAGCCGTAAAGCTAGATTTCGAAAAATGGGTAAAACAGCAGTCAAAAAATCTGGTCTTCAAAGAGACGGCGCTTTTATTTGAACTAAAATTAAATGAAGGCTGCTTTAAATCGATCCTGGTCACAGCAGATGATAACTGCAGATTGAAAAGAGTGATGGATCGCGACAATAAAACGTACCGAGAAGTAGAATCCATCATGCTGCGCCAGATGCCCGAAAAAGACAAGGTGAAAATGGCCGATTTTATTATTTTTAATAATGACGGTTTTGAGGAACTTCAGCGTGAAACTGAGAAAGTGCTCACTGAACTTCAAGCGACTTTTTAAACAAGAACAAGCCAGATTTTTTCTAAAAATTTGGCTTTTTAATGGCTAATTTTTGGAATTTTTGAAACGTAAATTTTTTTCCTTTTATTATTAATTAATGAAAACTTCACGCAGTAATGAATAAATTTTTTCCGCTCTTTTTTGCCCTTTTTTTCAGTTTTTCTTTTTCGCAGGTTGATACGGCGCAGGTCGTGGTTCCGGACCGCTTTAATTCACCGGAAGCGTTACAAAAACCTTACGTTATTTTAATTTCCACCGACGGTTTCCGCGCTGATTATGTAGAAAAATTTCAGGCAAAAAACCTTCAAAAAATGGCCGAAAAAGGCGTTTCTGCAAAAGCGATGCTTCCCAGTTTCCCAACGATTACTTTCCCGAACCACTGGACCTTGATCACCGGACTTTATCCGTCGCACCACGGCTTGATGGACAATTATTTCTACGATTACAAGCTTCAGAAATCCTACGCGATGAGCAAACAGGAAGATGCCGAAAACGGTTCCTGGTACGGCGGTACGCCACTTTGGAGTTTGGCGGAAAAGCAAGGTGTGGTTTCAGCTTCCATGATGTGGGTGGGCGCGGCGAGTGATGCTGGCGGCGCAAGACCGACGTATTATTACCATTATCACGAAAAGTTTTCACCGGAAGAAAAAGTGGAAAAAGTGGTGAACTGGCTGCAATTACCGATGGACAAAAGACCACATTTCATCAGCTTGTATTTCCCTGAAGTGGATTCGAAAGGTCATCATTTCGGCCCGGAAAGCAAAGAAACAGCGGACGCCGTAAAACTGGTGGATGACGCCGTGGGAAGTTTAATGGAAAAAATAGAGAATTTAGGCCTTAAAAATGTGAACATTATTTTTGTTTCCGATCACGGGATGATTTCTGTAAATCGGGAAAATCCACTCGAAATACCGGAAATTTTATTAGACAAAAACCGTTTTGATTTTTACAATTCCATCACCTTGCTTCGGGTGGTGGTGAAAAATAAAGCAGAAATAAATTCCGTTTACCGCGAGCTGAAGAAAAATAAAACGGAGGACTACGAAGTTTTCCTGGCGAAAAAAATGCCGCAAAAGCTAAACTTTTCTACCAAAGAAGACCGCTATAACAGAATTGGTGATATTATTTTGATGCCGAAAGCGCCGAAAGTTTTTCTGGAAAAAGGCAAAACAACTTCCGCCGGAAAGCACGGTTACAATCCGTATAAGGTTCCCGAAATGAAAGCGGTTTTTATTGCTGATGGCCCGGCGTTTAAATCCGGAAAAAAAATCGGTGAATTTAAAAACGTAAATGTTTACCCAATTGTTGCTGATATTTTAAACATGAAAATTACACAGCCAATTGACGGCAATCAAAAAACAGCGCGGAAAGTCTTATTAAATCCATAAAAAAATCCGGTTAAAAGACCGGATTTTTTCGTTTTAAGATATTTTTTAATTTTTCAGCGATGCCATATCAATGACAAATCGGTAGTGAACATCACTTTTCAGCATGCGTTCGTACGCTTCGTTGATGTCCTGCATTTTAATCATTTCAATTTCTGGTAAAATATTGTGTTCACCGCAAAAATCCAGCATTTCCTGCGTTTCTTTAATTCCGCCAATCAATGAACCGGCGACAGATCTTCTGCCCAGAACCACCGGAGGTGTGAAAATCGCTTCTTCCATTTTGCCGATATAACCAACTAAGACTAACGTTCCGCTTATTTTTAAAGTTGAAACATAAGGGTTGATATCATGATCATAAGGCACGGTATCGATAATCAAATCGAATTTTCCCTGTGCGGCTTTCATCTCATTTTCATAAGTTGAAATCACTACGGCATCTGCTCCTAAATCCAGCGCATCCTGAATTTTATCCGGACTGCGGGAGATTAAAGTCACCTCAGCGCCCAAACCTTTCGCCAATTTAATCGCCATATGTCCTAAACCACCCAAACCGACGACTGCTACTTTGCTGCCTTCTTTTACGTTCCAGTGTTTTAGTGGCGACCAGGTTGTAATTCCGGCACACAAAAGCGGCGCAACCGCCTTTAGATCTAAATTTTCCGGAATTTTCAAAACAAAAGCTTCATCTACCACCACTTTTTCGGAATAACCACCAAATGTTTGTTGGTTTAAATGTTTGTCGTGACCGTTATAAGTTCCAGTGGAACCGTTCAAACAGTATTGTTCCAGATCCTGTTTACAGCTTTCGCATTCGCGGCAGGAATCCACCAGACAGCCAACGCCAGCTAAATCGCCCACTTGAAACTTCGTAACTTCAGCACCGATTTTTGTAATTTTTCCGATAATTTCGTGTCCGGGAACGGCGGGATATTTCGTACCGCCCCAATCGTTTCTCGCGGTGTGTAAATCGCTGTGACACACGCCGCAGTACATAATTTCAATTTCAATGTCGGTAGGTAAAACTTCCCGGCGCTCGATGTGCATTTCTTTTAAATCTGCATCTTTTGATGCCGTTCCAAAAGCTTTTATATTGGTATCGCCCATATTTTATTTTTTCGTTTACGCAAATATACTGGCTAAGAAAAAGAATGTGTGTTAATGAACTATTAAAATTTTTTAGCTGCTATTAGACCATTTTATTCAGGAACCCAAACCGAAACATTTCCGGCGGGAACAGGGAAATTTCCCCAGCCGTTTTCATCAATGGTAATTTTTTCTTCAAACCAGCCCAAATAATCGTAGAAATTTTGTCCTGCATATTGAATTCCCATTTCCATGGGTTTTTCGTAGGCATCCTTATTACTCAAAACCACCGCACAACCAGCGTGCTCTTCATCGCCTTCCCGAATCCAGCCAAGACAGTTCGCATCCTCAAAATAATCGCGCTGATTTCCGTAAGCGAACAATTGTCGGGCTTTTAGCAGTTCTTCGATTTTTTCCACTTTATCCAGGAAAATTTCCTGATCGTTGCCTTCTTTATCTTTATCAATATAATGTGCGCCGAACAAATCCGGATAAAAAATACACGGATAACCATCCTGGCGAAGTAAAATTAAAGCATAAGCCAAAGGTTTAAACCATTTTTCCACCGGCGCTTCCAGTTCCTGAAGTGGCTGCGTATCGTGGTTATCCACCAAAGTCACCGACAAAAGTGGATTTGCTGAGGTTAAAGTTTCGTCAAAAATAGTTCGTAAATCGTACTCCGAACCGGAAAGCGATGCGATGTTAAAATTTTGCTGTAAAGAAGAATCGAAAAGACTCATGGAACCTGCGGTCGCTTCGATATATTTTTCCAGAAGCGACAGTTCTCCTGGTGCCCAATATTCGCCCACAGCAAAAATATTTTTTCCCGTATTTGCGCGCAAATTATAAAGCCATTCCTGATAAAATTCTGGTGACTGATGTTTCACCGCATCCAGTCGCACCCCATCAAACTGAACCTGGTCGTGATACCATTTTCCCCAGTAATTCAGCTCTTCGCGTACGAAAGGATTTCGGTGCTCGATGTCATTATACATCAGATAATCGTAGTTTCCTTTTTCATCGGAAATCATTTCTTCCCAACCGTCGCAGTACTCGCTAATGATCCGGAAAATGCCGTCTTCCTGACCTTCAGCATAATCCACTCCGGAAAAACATAGAAAATTCCACTCGAAATCAGAATATTTATCGGCTCTTCCGTGAAAAGTAAATTTGGTATAAGATTCAATTTCAAAAGGTTCCGAGATATCTTCCAGCCGGTTTTCCGGATTTACTTTGATAACCTGAAATTTTTCTTTTTCATCGCCGCCGGCTTTATGATTCAAAACAATATCTACATACACCGAAATTTCTTCGGACTGCAGCGCTTTACAGGCATTTAAATATTGTTCTTTGGTGCCATATTTTGTGGGAATTGTGCCTTTTTGATCAAATTCGCCCAAATCAAAAAGATCGTAAGGGTCGTAACCTACGGAAAATCCGCCACCCGAAGCTTTGTACGCCGGAGGAAACCAAACCGCAGAAATTCCGAGCTCTTTTAGATAAGAAGCGGAATCTTTAATCTGGTCAAAAAGTTGCGCGTCGCCATCGGAATACCAATGGAAAAACTGAATCATCGTTGGATTCATAATAGAATAAGCTTAAAAAATTTTTAATGAAGTAGAAAAATATGCCCTAATTTCGGCATATTTTTCTGTTTTACCTTGTTTAATGAAATTTAGTTTCGGAAAAAAAATTGAAGTTCGATTTAATCGAATTCTTCAAACGGAATTTTCAGCTGAACGGAAACCTGCTTTTTTTCCTGAGTGTTCAGGTTTGAAAGCGACAGACCAAGCAAACGAACCGGTTTATCAAAAGGGCGAAGTTCCCACAATTTTTTCGCCGTTTCGAAGAGGTTTTTTTCGTTTCCGAAATATTCTTCCTGCGTCTTACTACGGGTGTACACCGTGAAATCTTTGTATTTAATTTTTAAGGTCAAAGATTTTCCTTTGATTTCTTTCGTCAGAAGCCGCTTGTTCAAGTCTTCGCTGATGATTTCCAACTGCTTAAAAACTTCATCCTCATCGAGAAGATTTTCCCAGAAAGTTTCTTCTACACCGACACTTTTTTGGATGCGGTGTGCTTTTACTTCGCTGTGATGAATGCCGCGTACAACATTATAATAATAAGCGCCCGATTTCCCGAAAAGCCGAACGAGTTCTTCCAAGGATTTTTCTTTTAAATGTAAACCTTTGAAAATGTGCAGTTCATGCATTTTATTGGCAGTAACTTTCCCGATTCCGTAGAATTTTTCAATCGGTAATTCTTCCATAAACTGAAGAATTTGCGTCGGATGAATGGTTTTCTGACCATTTGGTTTCCGGTAATCCGAGGCGACTTTTGCCAAAAATTTATTTACCGAAATTCCGGCAGAAGCCGTCAACCCTGTTTCCTCGAAAATACGTTTTCGGATTTCTCTCGCAATTTCCTGGGCGGAGTCGATGTTTTTTTTGTTTTCGGTCACATCAAGATAAGCTTCATCCAAGGAAAGCGGTTCCACCAAATCGGTAAATTCATAAAAAATTGCTCGGATTTGCTGGGAAATTTCTTTGTACCTGGCGAAACGCGGTTTCACCACAATTAAATGCGGACATTTTTCTAAAGCAATTTTTCCGGGCATTGCGGAACGGATTCCGAATTTTCGCGCTTCGTAGCTTGCCGCCGCGACCACGCCATACATGCCGCCACCCACAACCAACGGTATTCCTTTCAGCTCGGGGAAATCATGTTGTTCTACGGAAGCATAAAACGCATCCATATCCACATGAATAATTTTTCGGTCGGTTTGCACGCTGCAAAATTAGGAAATGCATTTTTGATTCGCCTCATTTTACAGTCCTTCGGATAAATGGCGTAAATTTGACTGAAAGTGACAAAAAATTAATAAAAAACTATGAACGACGATAAATTAGCAGTGCTCATCGACGCGGATAATGTTCCGTATAAAAATGTGAAGGAAATGCTGGAAGAAATTTCGCGTAGCGGAACACCAACCATCAAAAGAATTTACGCAGATTGGACGAAACCTACGGTTTCCGGCTGGAAAAGTGTGCTTCTGGAAAACGCCATCACGCCCATACAGCAGTACAGCTACACGACAGGGAAAAATTCCAGCGACAGCGCTTTAATCATTGACGCGATGGATATTTTGTATTCCGAAAAAGTGAATGGTTTCTGCATCGTTTCCAGCGACAGCGATTTTACACGGCTCGCAACTCGCCTGCGCGAAGCCGGAATGATGGTCATGGGATTTGGTGAAAAAAAGACGCCGAAGCCGTTTATTTCTGCCTGCGATAAATTTATTTATCTGGAAATTTTGAATGATACTGAAGATTCTGAAAAGGAAACTGAAAATATTGCCACAAAAAAGCCCGAAAAAACGAAACGCAAAAAAGAACCGCTTAGTAAAGTAGATTCGCGCACGATTAAACTGATTACTGAAAGCATCAATGATCTCGGCGATGAAGATGGCTGGACTTTCCTCGGAAATCTTGGAAGCTTTATCATCAAAAAGAAACCCGATTTCGACCCGCGAAATTTTGGTTTTGCGAAACTTTTACCTTTGATAAAAAGCATAGGTAAAATTGAAACCGACGAAAGGGAAACCGGCTCGAAAAACGTGCGCCATATTTATGTTCGTGTAAAATAAACTGTTACAACAAAAACTATTGATAAATTTTTTATATTTATATAAAAATAGTCATGAAAAGTTACGAATGCGTCGAGGAGCATTTCCGTTTTTTGGGTAATGATTTTTTAGGCGAGTTGAAAGAGCATTCCTTCAGCCGCGATTTCGCAGCCAAAACGGAACTGATGCAGGAATCGCAATACGTAAAATTCATTCCTATTGTACTGAATGGTTTGGTAAAAGTTTACTCGCTCGTCGATGACAGGGAATTGCTGCATTATTACGTTCGGCCGGGACAAAGCTGTATCATGACTTTCTCCAGTATGTTCAGTGATGGTAAAAGTAAAGTTTATGCCTGTACTGAAGAAGATTCGCAGGTGCTTTTGCTTCCCGTAAATGATGTTTTGCGGTGGACCATAAAATATCCTGCTATAAACCAGTATTTTTTTAAAGAATATGATCTGCGCTATTCGGAGATGATGGAAAGTATTGGCAAAGTAATTTTTTACCGCCTTGACCAGCGCGTTTTGGATTATTTGGAAAATAAGGTTAAAATAACCGGTAAAAACCCGGTAAAAGTTTCACATAAAGAAATTGCGAATAATCTTGCAACTGCGCGCGAAGTTGTTAGCAGAATCCTGAAAAAATTCGAGCAGGAGGGGTTTATACGCCATAATCAACAAGGTATTGAGGTTCTCTCAATGATGTGACTTTAGTCACCAATTTTATTTTTTTTAATTTTTACATTTGTTATCATATTGAGTTTCACATACTTCAATAGGTTTCCCGGTGCTAAAAAAATCGAAAAAAATTGGTGCTAAATGATAACAAAATTTACTTTTATTCTTTCTCTGTTTATCGCAATTTCAGCTTTTGGGCAGGAAGATCTGCTTAAAGAAATTGATACCGCGAAAGATTCTTCAAGCTATGAACCAAGTTTCAAAGCACTACAAATCGTAACCGGGCAATCCACAAAAATGGCGGCAAAAAAGGAATTTTATGTCGATATCTCTCACCGCTTTGGCGATGTGAGCGACGGTTTTAAAAGTTTTTTTGGGTTAGACCATGCCACCACAAAACTGGGCGTTGTTTATGGACTTACTGATGGTTTGTCCGTAAACGCGTCGCGGCATACGTATCAAAAAACGTATGAATTCGGTGTGAAATATCGCATGCTGAAGCAGGAAGGAAATTCACCTTTTGATGTGGTGGGCTTTCATTCCATGGATATTAATTCTGAATTGAGTAAAGATAATTACCCGGATATAAGATTCGCGGACCGGCTTGCTTATTTGTCGCAACTGCTTATCTCGCGGCGTTTTTCAGAAAAATTCAGTTTGCAGCTTACGCCGAGCTGGGTGCATAAAAATTTAATCGACCCTAACATTGAAGATGATGATCAGTTTTTAACGGGTTTTGGTGGGCGGTTTAAAATTTCAAAAAGAGTGTCTTTCAACGCCGAATATTTTTTGAATTTCGATAACAACGCTTATTATAAAAATCCGCTTTCGGTAGGAATGGATATAGACACCGGCGGCCATGTGTTTCAGCTGGTTTTCAGCAATTCGCAGCCGATTACCGAAACCGGCTATCTTACCAATGCTACAGGAAACTGGGCAAAAGGTCACTTTTTCTTCGGATTTAATTTGTACCGGGTTTTTTAAATATCTAAAAGATGAAAAGCTTATTAAATATCACCGCTTTTTGTTTGGTTATAATAACTGTTTCCTGTGACAGCAGAACATACGAGGAAATTTCCGGACCGGTAAATATTCCGCAGACCGTAAAATTTTCGCAGGATGTAAAACCAATTATTGATCAGAACTGTGTCGTTTGCCATTCTCCAGGTGGCGCCTCGTCTTTTTTTCCGCTTACTGATTATGGTCTAGTGAAAAGTGCCGTTGATGAAATTTTAGATCGAATACAACGACCAAAGGGAGACCCGCTGAAAATGCCTCAGGGAGGAAGTTTATCACAAACCAATATAGAAATCATCAGGAAATGGAAAGCTGATGGTTTGCAACCTTAATCTCTTAAAAAACACCCAAAGATGAAGAAAATACTTTTATTTCTAACGCTGATTTTTTTGGCAAATCTTACTTTTTCTCAGAAATATCTAACCAAAACCGGGACCGTGCATTTCGAAGCTTCGGTACCGCTTTTTGAAGACGTAGACGCACGCAATACCACCACAGTTACTGTCTTGAATGCTGACAGTGGTGATATCGCGGCAATTGCCACAGTGAAAAAGTTTAAGTTCAAAGTGCCTCTTATGGAAGAACACTTTAATGAAAACTACGCGGAGTCCTCAAAGTATCCAAAGATGACGTTCCGGGGTAAAATAGCCAGTTTTAACAAAGAAAATCTTTCTGCTACACCGCAGAATTATACCATTTCCGGCACCATGAACTTCCACGGTGTTGACCACGCCGTGACATCAGTTGCCGCGATCTCGATGAAGGATGATAAAATTTATTTATCGGGGAAATTTGTGGCAAAACCGGCTGATTACAACGTTACAATTCCGAAAGTGGTAACGAAAAAAATTGCAGAAAACGTAAATGTAGATTATAATTTTGAAATGCCTAAACAATGAAAGTAAAAGCTTTTTTACTGATTCTGGTCACCAATTTCATTTTCTTGAATGCACAGGAGAAAAATATTTTTGACCTTGCCAGAGCAGGCACCGTAACTGAAATGCAGGAATTTGTAAAGAAAAATCCTGCCACGCTTGAAAGTGTAAATGCCATGGGTTTCACTCCACTTATTCTCGCCTGTTACCGTGGAAACGTGGAAGTGGCTAAGTTTCTAATTGACAATGTTAAAGATGTGAATTACCAAAGCCCTGAAGGAACGGCGCTGGCGGGCTTGTGTATCCGTTACAACCGCGACTTGGTAGAGGCATTACTGAAAAATAAAGCCGATCCCAATATTGCTGATTCCAACGGGACTACACCACTTATTTGGGCGGTAAAAGCCGGTAACGAAGAGCTGATAAAGATTTTGCTGCAGCACGGTGCTAAAAAAGACCAACCCGATCTTTCGGGCGTTACACCGTTTGAATACGCGGTCACTTCCAAGAAAGAAAACATAATTAATTTACTAAAAACTAACGCTTTATGAAAAAAAATCTTTTACTTTTCGCAATAGTAGCCTTATCGCAGGTCGCTGTTAAGGCTCAATTTACATCCGGATCGCTGTTTGCGGTCGGAACAACCGGCGTGAGTGTAAAAATAGATACAACGCCAACTTTGGTCACTCTTACACTGGCTGGTCCCAGCAATTCTTTTCTGGGAATCGGAGCGGGAGACTCAGGAATGGCTGCCGGTGCAGATGGTTTTATTTATAGCTCAGCACCAAGCCGGGACTATACTTTTCAGGGTATTGGCATTACTCCCGAACCAGATGCTAATCAGGACTGGACCGTGACTTCAAATACCGTTTCAGGCAGTACAAGAACAATTGTCGCTACCAGAAGTATTACGGGCAGTCCCGAAGATACTGTAATTCCAAATGCTGCAGGGCCAATTGATATCTTTGTGGCGCGTGGAAATAATACCTTAACACTTTCTTATCATGGTGCAGGAAACAGAGACTACGCAACTTTGGTAATGTCTGGTTCGCTTGCAACAGGAGAAACGGGAATGAAAAATAATCTGCAACTTTATCCTAATCCAAGCAAAGGTGTGGTATTTGTTAAATATACCGGAAAAATAAAGCAAATTTCGCTTTACGATGTGACAGGAAAAAAGGTCATGAGTCCGCAGATGGACAACGATCAAATTAATATTTCCAAACTCAGCTCCGGCACTTATTTCTTCGAGATTGAAAATGAGAATGGCGAGAAAGTTCTTGAAAAGGTAATTAAACAATAATTAAAAAATCCTCAAATTAATTGAGGATTTTTTTTAGTTATAATTCTTTACCAAGCCTTTTACAATTTTAATGACGTTCGGCATTGCTTTTTCTGCGGCCTGCAAAACTTCTTCGTGAGAAACGGTGAAAGCGATCTCCGGGCCGCCCACATCGGTGATGATGGAAATCCCGAAACAATCCATTCCCTGATGTTTTGCGACGATTACTTCCGGCACAGTGCTCATCCCGACAGCGTCGCCGCCGATGGCGCGGATCATGCCGTATTCCGCAGGCGTTTCAAAAGTTGGTCCCTGCAGCGCGACATAGCAACCTTGATGTGCTTTTATATTTAGATCTTCAGCGATTTTACCGGCTATTTCGATCATTTTTTTGTTATACGGTTCGCTCATATCCACGAATCGCGGTCCGAATTCCTGCAGATTTTTTCCGCGCAGCGGATGTTCCGGCATCATGTTGATATGGTCATTAATAATCATCACATCCGCAATTTTAAAAGCCGGATTTACACCACCGGAGGCATTTGACAATATTAAATTTTTAATACCTAAAAGGTGAAAAACGCGGAAAGGAAAAACCACCGTTTGAATGTCGTGACCTTCATAATAATGGAATCTGCCGCTCATCATCAACACTTTTTTGCCCTCTAAAAGGCCAAAAATTAGTTTTCCACCGTGACCAACTACAGTGGTTTGTGGGAAGTTCGGAATTTCAGAATAGTCCAAAACATGAATCGGTTCCACCTCATCTTTTAGCTTTCCTAAACCGGAACCTAAAACGATGGCAAATTCCGGCGTTTCCTGAATGATATTTTTGATGAATTGGGCGGTCTCTTTAATTTTTTCCAACATAGTTGAGGATGGTTTGGTTAAATTCTTCCTTCCGGTCGATGGTAATATTGATGGGCCAGTAGAAAACAAGGTCCCGGAGATAATCAAAAGTTTTCAGGCGAACATAGTCTTTTTCGGTGGTCAGAATGAGCTTGTACTCGCCAAGTTTCTTGAATTCTGCCAGAATATTTTTAATATCCTGATCGGTAAAATTATGGTGGTCACGAAATTTTAAATGTTTCACGCGGTCGGAAAATTTCGCCAGATGTTTTACAAGCGGTTTCGGATTTGCAATACCTGTTATCAGCAAAATATCGTAGTACGCTAAATTATTATCCGGCAACATCTGCGTTTTTGAATAGACATTTTCGTCGTATCCGATACTTGAAAAAAATACTTTCTGGCCGTGTTGAGGATTTATTCTTGAAATGAAATATTGTTTCTGTTCGTCGGTTAAGTTTTCCGGCGATTTAGAAACCATAACGATTTGCGCACGTTTTGCGCCGCTGCGGCTTTCGCGTAAATTACCGGCAGGCAAAAGATAATCTTTAAAATACGGATCTTCGTAATCTGTCATTAAAATATTAAAACCCGGTTTTATGGCGCGGTGCTGATAAGCGTCGTCCAAAATTAAAACTTCCAGATCCATGTCTTTGATGACTTTTTTCGCACCGGGAACTCTTTCTTCTGAAACTGCGATGACAAAACGGTTTTTAAATCTTTCGAAAAGCTGCATCGCCTCATCACCCACCGTTTTATAGTTGCTGTCGTAGTTCGTGATGCCGTAACCTTTCGTCACGCGCCCGTAACCACGGGAAAGTACGCCGGTTTTATAATGTTTCGAAAGCAGATCTGCGAGATACATCACCATCGGTGATTTTCCGCTGCCGCCCACAGACAGATTTCCGACGTTGATGATCGGAGTTTTAAAGGCGGTCGATTTAGAAATTCCCCAATTATACATGGTGTTACGCGCTGCTGTAGCCACATGATAACCTAAGGAAAAAGGGTAGAGATACCATCTTTTCATAG
>Ga0308157_10003409_pt1 | contig 23224 bp, 21 predicted proteins | sample PhyBR1_FD_201035 | JGI IMG/M metagenome (GOLD analysis project Ga0308157, IMG submission 201035) | Phyllosphere microbial communities from UC Gill Tract Community Farm, Albany, California, United States - DLSLB.R1 | ecosystem: Host-associated > Plants > Phyllosphere > Unclassified | place: USA...
CCGTAAATTCCACGAGCTAAACGAAGAGAACGAAAACGCTCATCATCAATTTGTCCTCCACGGAATAAGTGTATCTTTTTTTCTAAATCGATAATCTCTTTTTGAACTATCGGGTTTTCTATTTCTGTTCTAAAACTTTCCATTTTTTCTTTAGTTTTTCCTCCCCCCAACCCCCTCCGAAGGAGGGGGAGCCGAAACTGGGAATGTTATATTTTCTTTTTAATCAATTTTCTTTTCTAACTCCCTCCCTTTCGGGGAGGGCTGGGGTGGGGATTATTTTATAAAACCAACTCCTGCTGTTGTATTAGTTGCTGCATCAATTAAGATAAAAGCCCCATTTGATTTGTTATCATTATACGCATCAAAATATATGGCTTTACTCAATTTAATAGTCACTTCTCCAATTTCATTAATTGATAATTGAGAAGCTTCTTTTGAACCAGAATAATCCGTTGCGATAACGTTTTTCACACTGTCAATTTTCGCCAAAACTTTGTTTGTATTATGCTGTACAAAATATTTAGCTCCTGCAACTAACTTTTTGCTGTCCATCCAGCAAACTGTTGTAGTGATGTCTTTCTCGACTTTAGGAAGTTCACTTGATTTTACAATCATATCTCCTCGGGTCACATTGATGTCATTTTCTAATTCGATAGTAATTGAAGAACCGGCATTAGCTTGGTCAAATTGCTGGTCAAAAAAGTGAATATTGGTCACTGTAGATTCTGTCAAAGAAGGCAGTACCGTTACGGCATCTCCAACTTTAATACTATTACCATATAATTTGCCTGCATATCCTCTGAAATCGTGATATTCTTCCGTTTTTGGACGAATTACCGTTTGAACAGGGAAACGTGCCTGACCATTATCATATATATCTTTTGATTCTAAAGCTTCTAAATGCTGAAGAATAGTTTGTCCTGTGTACCAAGGCATTTTTCCTAATGTTTCTACCACATTGTCTCCCGTCAAAGCACTCAACGGAATGTAACTTACGTTTTGTTCTTTGTAGGCACTTTTTGCATTTAATGCCTGAAAATCGGCTTTGATTTTGTTGAAAACTTCTTCCGAATAATCAACTAAATCCATTTTATTAATCGCAACAATCACATCTTTTACTCTCAATAAATTATTGATAAAAAAGTGACGGTATGTTTGCTCAATCACTCCTTTACGGGCATCAATCAAAATGATAGAAACCTGTGAGGTCGAAGCTCCTGTAACCATGTTACGCGTATATTCTACGTGCCCCGGAGTATCGGCGATGATGTAACTTTTTTTCGCAGTCGAAAAATAAATATGCGCTACATCAATTGTAATTCCCTGCTCTCTTTCTGCCACCAAACCATCAGTTGCTAACGAAAAGTCCAGATAATCGTATCCTTTTTGCTTACTGCTTTTTTCAATCGCTTCTAATTTATCTGTAGTCAAGGACTGTGTATCGTATAATAATCTTCCGATTAATGTACTTTTTCCGTCATCTACACTTCCTGCTGTTGCTATTTTTAAAACTTCCATTTTATATTTTGGTTTAAAGTTTAAGGTTTAAAGTTGTTCAACTTTGCGCCATAAATCTTTTAATTTTTAAATTCTTAAATCTTTTAATTGATATCTTAAAAATACCCTTGTTGTTTTCTCTTCTCCATTGCAGCTTCCGAACGCTTGTCGTCAATTCTGGCACCTCTTTCAGAAATTGTAGATTGTCTGATTTCACCAACAACTTCGGCAATTGTAGCAGCATAAGAATCTACTGCAGCCGTACAGCTCATATCTCCAACAGTTCTGAAACGAACTATTCTTTCTTCGATTTCTTCATCTTCTTCCTGATAAACAAAAGGAGAATGTGACCAGATCATGCCGTCTCTTAAGAACACTTTACGTTTGTGCGAAAAGTAAATTGATGGAATTTCGATTTGTTCTTGTTCAATATAACTCCAAACATCCAACTCAGTCCAGTTTGAAATTGGGAAAACACGAACGTTTTGACCGTTTTCAATTTTTCCATTCAATAAATCGAATAATTCAGGACGCTGGTTTTTTTCATCCCATTGACCAAAATCATCACGAACAGAAAAAATACGCTCCTTAGCTCTTGCTTTTTCTTCATCACGACGCGCTCCGCCAATACAGGCATCAAATTTAAATTCTTCGATAGCATCTAAAAGTGTAGTCGTCTGCAAGCTGTTTCTGCTTGAATATTTCCCTGATTCTTCAACAACTTTACCAGAATCGATAGCATCCTGTACATTACGAACGATTAATTCTAATCCTAATTCGGCTACCAACTTGTCTCTGAATTCGATAGTTTCCGGAAAATTATGACCTGTATCTACGTGTAATAATGGAAAAGGAATTTTAGCAGGAAAAAATGCTTTTTGTGCCAAACGCACCAATGTAATAGAATCTTTTCCCCCAGAGAAAAGCAAAACGGGTTTGTCAAATTGAGAAATTACTTCTCTGAATATGTAAATTGCTTCGCTTTCTAAAGCATTTGTTTTTAATACTGAACTCATTATTTTAAGTTTAAAAGTTTAAGGTTTAAAGTTTAAGGTTGTTTCAAACCGAACTAAAATCTCTTAAACATTATTATTCAAATTTATTATCTTTATTCTTTACTCTTTTTTCGCTCCGTGCAATCCACATTCTTTGTGGCTCGATTCCCAAGACCATCTTCCAGCTCTGATATCCTCGCCTTCTGCAATCGCTCTGGTACAAGGCGCACAACCAATACTTACAAATCCTTTTTTGTGCAAAGCGTTCTGCGGCACATTATTCTCATCAATATATTTTTGAACTTCTTCTAAACTCCATCTTAATAATGGATTGAATTTTATAATGTCAAAATTGGCGTCGTATTCGAACAGATGCAAATCGCTTCTGTTTTCTGATTGCTCGGCTCTTAACCCTGTAATCCAAACAGAATTTCCTGCCAATGCTTTTCGCAACGGAACCACTTTACGAATAAAACAACATTCTTTTCTATTCTCAACCGATTCATAAAAGCTATTTGGTCCTTTCTCTTTTAATAAATTTTCTACTGAAGAAGCTTCAGGGAAATAAACTTCGATGTGTTTTTTATATTTTTTCAAAGTCTTATGAAAAACATCATACGTTTCCTGAAATAATCTTCCTGTATCTAATGTAAAAATGGTAATTGGCAAATCATTTTTGGCAATTAAAGCTGTAATCACCTGATCTTCCTGACCAAATGATGTAGAAAAAACCACTTTGCCTTTGTACTCATTAGCCAAAAAAGCCAACGTTTCCTCAATCGAGAAACTGGCTGTTTTTTCTAGTAAAGTATTTACTATCGCTGCGCTCATTTTTTTATTCTTCTTTTAATTTTAAATCCATTACCCTATCGGCTTACTAGATTACTTTGCAAAAGTACTACTTTTTTTTAAATTGAAAATTATTTTTAAATAAATTTTATAATTTAGAATGCAATGTCTGCCAGAGTGTTATTCTCAAGAACCTTGAGCGTATTGTCTCTAACCTGAGTCATTAATCGACGCGCTCCGCAGGTTATTTCGTCGTCACAATCGTCACATCTTTCATAAAAATTGTGACTAGCACAAGGTAACAAGGCGATTGGCCCCTCAAGGATACGGTAAACTTTAGCCATACTGATATCTTTTGGATCTTTTATCAGATAGTAGCCACCACCTTTTCCTTTTTTTGCTCCAAGAAAACCGGAGTTCCTAAGCAACAACAAAATACTTTCCAGAAATTTAATCGAAATATGTTCGCTTTGCGCAATATCTGCAATGGCAACTGGTTCGTTATTTTCGCGTCTGGCCAAAAAAGTCAAAGCTTTTATTCCGTATTTTGTTTTCTTTGAAAGCATTATGATTTTAAGATTGTAGATTAACGATTGCAGGCTTTTGATTAATGCAAAACTACAATTCTAATCCATTAAAAATACTATTCGGGTTTTATTTAGTTTTATTATCTAAAAAAGTTTGTGCATTTAAGCCTGTTACGACTTTTTTTCCAGTTTGTTCCTCTAATTCTTTTCGTGCATTTCCTGCAATAGTTCCACCTCGTTTTGCTACAGCAGCGCTTTCACCAAAATTTTTCGGATTTACGGCTTGTGAAATGTCTTTGGTTGAGGCTTCTGCCAGCATATTCAAAATCAATTCGGTGTTGGTCATATTATCTCGAAGGTTTTCTTTTTTTAGCCCTTTCAATGTTTTGTACTCTTTGGTTGTTTTCCCCGACCAACTTTTAGTAATAATATCTGTCAAACTAGCGAACTGTTGTCCTTCTTTCAATCCTAATCTCTTCCACTCGTCGGTCAATTCTTTACGGATTTCAATACTTTTCAGACGCTGATTGATCCAATTCTCACTGTATCCAAGATTCAAATATTGCTCCAAAGCTCTATCAATAGTGAGTTCTGGGTCTTGCATTTCGTTTAACCGCTCATTGGCTATTTGCGCCAGCCACAGCTTAAATGGTTCCGCTTTTGGCGAAGGAATAGATTGTATTAAACGGAAAAGTTGTTCAGTGGTGGCAACATCCGTTAAACGCATTTTCCCATCGGTCGATTGCATTTTCAACCCGTGACAATTCGTCACGGTTTCATTGCCTTCAGCTTTTAGCCGCTGTTTTAACTTACGCCAATAGGCATTTGCATTTACACTATCCGTTAATACTTCAATAACATCTACAATAGAAAAATACCATTCTTCCTTTTCTTCACTCCATAACGTGCGGACTTGTTTGGCTTCAAATAATTTTATTTCATTAGGCTTTTCCATTATAATAGTTTTTTATTATTTAGCAATTTATACAGCTATTTTTGAATCAAAAAAAAGAATTTTCATTTTATCTGCTTTGACTCATTGAAATCTCTAGAATTAAAATTGCACTATTTAATATATGACATTTTATATCGATACTGTCTGAAACAAAAATATACTTTTTGATTGAAGTTTTACAAAAGAACGAAAAATCAATCAAAAACCTTGCAAAATATCGTTACAAATTACAAGCGCATTCTTTTTATCTAAATATAATTGATGGCTCTCATTTTCCAGAATTTGATTTGAAATTTTTAAGTCTAAAAACCAATGTAAGTCTGGCATATTCGAATCTTTCTCACCAAAATACAATTTGATTACACAATCTGGAGCTTCGGTTTCAAAACGCAATCTTGTTGAGGAAACAGCAATTAACTGAGATACTTTTAACCCTTTTAAAGAAGCTTTCCATGCAATTGTACCGCCAATGCTAAATCCTAACACAGTGATTTTTTCTTTTTCTAAATTTAATAAATTCTGAACTGCCTTGTCAATTCCACCATTTAAAAACTGACTATGAATATTCTTTTCATTGAAATTAGCTGTATCAATGTTTCCTAATTCCAGAACATCATAATATTTAATATCAAATTTAGACGTTAATACTTCTAAATAAGAAGTAATCCATTCTGGTTTTTTACCTCCAAATAAATCTGACAAAATAATCAGTCTTTGTTTTACCATAAGTTAAATCTAAGTTTCTTATTTTCGATATAAATGTGAAAATAAAAGGGCCGTTTTAAACAAACAGCCCTAATACTCTAAAAATAATTATGTTTAAGCAAGTGCCTGCTCTAAATCGGCAATTACATCTTTTACTGTCTCTAATCCAACAGAAACACGAACTAAACCTTCGGTAATTCCAACAGCAAGTTTTTCTTCCACAGACAGTTTACTGTGTGTAGTCGAAGCCGGATGTGTTACAATTGTTTTTACATCTCCAATATTAGCTGACAACGAACACAATTTGATTTTGTCCAAAAATTGTCGCCCTGCTTCAATTCCTCCCTTGATTTCAAAAGCAATAATATTACCTCCCAAAAGCATTTGTTTCTTAGCCACTTCATACTTTGGATGCGATTTCAAGAACGGATATTTTACGCTGTTTACATTTGGGTGGCTTTCTAAAAACTCGGCTACCTTCAACGCATTTTCGCAGTGCCTGTCAACACGAACAGCTAAGGTTTCTAAACTTTTAGACAATACCCAAGCATTAAAAGGTGACATTGCCGGTCCAGTATTTCTTGAGAATAAATATATTTTACGAATCAAATCGGCATTACCAACTGCAATTCCTCCTAAAACACGTCCTTGGCCGTCCATTAATTTAGTAGCCGAATGCACCACTATTTGCGCACCATATTTAATAGGCTGCTGAATATAAGGTGTTGCAAAACAATTGTCTACAATCAAAATTAGGTTATGTTTTTTGGCAATAGCTCCTAATAACTCCAAATCAATTACATCAACACCTGGATTAGTTGGCGTTTCTACGTATAAAATTTTAGTGTTAGGTTTAATGAAACTTTCAACTGTTTCTGGTTTATTAATATCAAAATAGCTGGTTTCAATTTTCCATTTTGGGAAATACGTCATAAACAACGCATGAGTAGAACCAAAAACACTTCCAGCCGATACAATATGATCACCCGATTCCAACAATGCTGCAAAAGTTGAATAAATAGCTGCCATTCCAGTTGCAAAGGCATAACCAGCCTCAGCTCCTTCCATTGCACAAACCTTATCAACAAATTCGGTTGTGTTTGGATTACTGAAACGACTGTAAATATTACGTACTTTTTCTTCTGTAAAAGAAGCTCTCATATCCTCAGCATCTTCAAATACAAAACTTGAAGACAAATACAAAGGTGTAGAATGTTCCTGAAATTGTGTTTTTTCTAAATGATTACGTATTGCCTGAGTTTCAAACCCAAATTCTTGTTCGCTCATGTCTTTTGTTTAAAATTGTTTAAAGTTTAAGGTTGTTGTAATTAACTATTTTTTTCTAATTCAACACCATTTAAAACTACTTTGTAATGAATCGTAGCGGTTGGTTCCACTGTTTTTGAAACGGAACAGTATTTATCGAAAGATAATTGTGCTGCTTTTGCTGCTTTATCTTCTTTAATATTACCTTCTAAAGAAAAAACCACATAAATATCCTTGAATGGTTTTGCTTCTCCGACCTGTACTCGTTCTCCTTCGACCTCTGCCTTAAAAGAGGTGATTTCCTGACGCTGTTTTTTTAAGATTGAAATCATATCGATTCCGCTGCATCCTGCAACGCCCATTAATACTAATTCCATCGGGCTTGGTCCCATATCATTCCCTCCAAATTCAGGTCTTGCATCTACATTTACAATATGTCCACGCTCATTTTTTAATTGAAAGTGAAAGTTTTCGTTTACTCTGTCTAGTGTTATTTTCATTTTATTCCCTCCCCAACCCTCTCCGAAAAGAGAGAAAGCAAAGACTGGAGGTAGTCCCTATTTAAATTAGTATTTACAATTTTATTCCTTTTAAAAACAAAATAGATTGAATTGATTTCTCTTTTAAATGTAAAAAAAGTTTTCGCTCTTCATCCTGTTTAAAATTTTCAAAATCTTGATCGGTTGCAAATGAAACCAGATGAATTTCATACGGTTTTTCTATTGCGCATTCTATAAAATTATTTTCTTCCGGCCTAATCCGAATTAAAAGCTGTCCGTTGTATTTTGCAATAATCGGAATTGCAAGAGATTCAAACTCATTAAAAACCGCTTCCTGACCTTCAATTATGTATATGAATTGGGTTATAAATATCATATTAAACGTTTTTTAACATATCTATTTCTGACAATTATTTCTTTTTGCTTTTCTTAGACTTAGTGGCTAGTTTAGCCTCTGGATTAATTTTCGCTTTTTTATTACAGTTATTAGTTTCATAAAGCTCAATTAAGCGATTCATTAAAGTTGCTTTTTTAAAATTTTCTTTATTTACCGCTTCCAGAAAAGCAGGACAGTCTTTAAACAAAAGGTCACAATGCTTTCTAACTGATTTATCCATTCCTACATTTATAGAGTTCATAGAAGACAGCATAAAAACAAAAAAAACACCATCCTCCTTCTCTTTTCCTAAATAAAGAAGTGTAGCAGCAGCTGCTCCTGTTGTCGTTCCGTTACTCGGATTATACTTAAAAGTAGATTGAAGCGAATCTGTAACTAATTTAATTCCATTAGAATAAACCACGTACAACCAATGTTTTTTAGTTCCTTTTTTTATCCCATTTTCACCTTTGTCTGTATGTATAAACAATCTATTAGCCTCATATTTATTTCCATCTTTATCCGTATACTCAATTTTCTTAAGGTCATCACTCAGAATTTTCTCTGTATCCCCTTTCTCAGTAAGTCTGAACTTAACTTTAGAATCCTGAATTTCTACCATTTCGGCAAATCCTTTTTTTACAGTTCCGTTTTCAAAAGTTAATACTGCTTCATAATACTTTGCCTGCATTGTAAAAGAAACTAAACATAAAAGGAAATAGATTTTTTTCATTGTTTTTATAGGTTTAATGGGTGGCTTTTATAATTTAAAATTAATTTATTTGTTTTTTTATCTATTTATCCTGCAATCTCAGAACATATCTCCTTGTAAACCAAGGATTTTTCAGACACAGATCCAGCTGGTTATTTTATTATTTAAATCAAAAGCAAGCAACTGATTTCTATTCTTTTTTTACTGAATACTAAAAACTGAATACCGAACACTCTTTTCTATCCTTTATCCGACAATCTCAAAATATCTCCAAAAACTCCTCTCGCAGTCACTGCTGATCCCGCTCCAGCTCCCTGAATCACGATTGGTCTGTCTCCATACGATTCTGTATAAATTTCGAAGAACGAATCCGAACCTTTCAATCCGCCAAGAGCTGTATCTTTTGGCACTGAAACTAATTTTACTTCCAGATTTCCTTTGTCGTTTTGCAAATCGCCCGACAATTCTCCAATGTATCTCAACACATGATTGGGTTGTTGTTCGGCTTTTATTTTATTATAAATTGGGTCAAACTCTTTCAGTTTATTCAGGAAATCCGAAACTTCTCCTTCACGTAAATGCTCCGGAATTAAGTTCTGAATTGAAATCTCTTCAAACTCATTTTGAAGATCCAATTCTCTCGCCAATATCAATAATTTTCTACCAACGTCATTCCCGCAAAGGTCTTCTCTTGGATCTGGTTCTGTGTAACCGTTATCGATAGCTTCTTTCAATATTTCGCTGAACGGAGCATCTTTTGCAGAGAAATTATTAAACAAATAACTCAACGTTCCCGAGAAAACTCCTTTTATCTTCGTGATATTTTCACCCGAAAGATGCAGTAATTTTATCGTATCAATCAATGGCAAACCTGCACCAACATTGGTTTCGTACAAATATGTTTTCTGATTGTCTTCCAACACTTGTCTTAACTCTTTGTAGAACGAATAACTCAACGTATTCGCCACTTTATTTGATGAAATCAAGTCAAAACTATTCTCAGCCAATTTGATGTAATTTTCAACAAATACAGCACTTGCCGAGTTATCAATAGCAATTAAATTCTCTAAATGATTCTCATTCGCATAAGCAATAACATCCTCAATCGTATACGAATTTCCATTCGTCTGAATTTCATTTCGCCAATTTGGTGAAACTCCATTTTTATTCAAAAGCACGCTTTTAGAATTAGCAATAGCAAAAACATTCAGTTTAATACCTTTACGTCTCTCAATAGCATCCTGTGATTCTAAAATCTGATTGATCAACGTTCCTCCTACCAATCCGTGGCCAAAAATGGCAATATTGATTTTCTTGGAAACTCCAAAAATCTCTCCGTGAATTACATTCAATGCCTTGTTCAGTTCTTCTTTTTTCACCACTAAACTCACGTTTTTACCCGTAACCGTGTTATTGAAGAGAATCGGAACAATTTTATTTTTGATCAAAGCCGTGTAAGGCTTGTGAAACGTACTCAAATCCTGCCCGATAATCGAAATCACCGAAACATTATCCGTTACCGAAATTTTATTAACGTCTTTAGAATAAAAATCATTTTCAAATTCTTTTTCCAGTTCAATCATTGCTTTTGTAGCCAATTCAGCATTTACTACAAGCCCAATTCCACGTTCCGAAGAACCTTGCGAAATAATGCTCACACTAATATCATTATCTCCCATTACTCTGAAAATACGGGCATCGACACCTGTTTTTCCTAGCAATCCTCTTCCTTCTAAGTTTACCAAAGCCACATTTTCCAGAACCGAAAGCGTTTTTATTCCTTCCTTATTTGAACCTGAAGTAATTAACGTCCCTTGATTTTCGTGATTGAAAGTATTCAAAATACGAAGCGGAATATTTTTTTCCAGCAACGGAATAATGGTCTTTGCGTGCAAAATTGTAGCGCCAAAATTAGCCAGCTCATTCGCTTCATTAAACGATAATTGGTCAATTTTTTTGGCATCCAGAACCAAATCAGGATTGGCAGTATAAATACCATCAACGTGCGTATAATTTTGAAGTTCGGTTGCATTTAAATAATTAGCCAGCAACGAAGCCGTATAATTACTACCATTTCTTCCAAGAGTCGTGGCTTCATTTTTACTGTTCGAACCTATAAAACCCGTCACAACATTAACCGTTGAGCCATTATTTTCTTTAAAATAAGCTACCACATTTTTCTTCGAAAGCTGTTCTACCGGTTGCGCATCACCATAATTCGAATCCGTTTTAATCAACTCTCTGGTATCAGTAAAACGGGCATTTATACCTTTTTTAATCAAAATTGCGGTCAGCAGTTTAGCCGAAATCAACTCTCCTTTGGACAATACTTCGTCTTTTATTTTTACACTGTAATCCCCAATCAGGCTCACACCTTCAAAAAGTTTTTCCAGCTTATTAAACTCCAAAGACAAATCCACATCAGTGTAAACATCCTGCTGGTAACGCTTAAAATCTTCAAAAAGTGATTTATAATCTCCGTTTTTAGATGCCAGCGCCAAGATGTTTTCCAATTCATCAGTAGCATTTCCACGCGCCGAAACTACAATTGCAATCTGCTCTCCCGCTCCTACTTTACTCTCAATAATTGCGACCACTTTATTAATTCCGTCTCCGTTAGACAAAGACTTTCCTCCAAATTTCAATATCTTCATTATCCTATTTTTTTTAAGTCAAAAAACTCATTTCGACTATTATTTTATCCTTATTCTCCTGCAGGGTTTCCAAAACCTTGTAGGTGTGCTTCTTAATTTAATCCCTACAAGATCAAAAAAGACCTTGCAGGAAACCCGTCAATTATAAATTACTAAATCAATAATCATATTTGGGCGTGCCACCATTCCAAAAAAGGGCTAATTTTCTTTGCGGTTATGCGCCCTTTTCCGCAATGCTGTTGGGCTATCCGCGCTACTTCGGTAGCTTGCTCCTATCCCTCACGCGGTAAACCACAACCTTTAATTTTCTAAATAAAAACGCCTTTAAGCAAATTGTCCAGTTGTTTATATTCAATCAAAAAAGCATCGTGTCCGTGAATCGAATCAATTTCCTGAAACGTTACATTTTCTTTGTGCATTTTCAATGTTTCATAAGTTTCCCTATTCTCTTTTACCGTAAAAAACAAATCCGAATTGATTCCGATAATATGAATATCGGCTTCTATTTGTGATGCTACAGCCACAAAAGATTCTCTGTTTCGGGTAATATCAATGGTTTTCAGCAACTGATTCATCAGCTTATAAGCCGAAAGCTGAAAACGTTTCTGCAATTTCTCACCGTGGTGATTCAGCCAGCTTTCAATATTAAAAACCGCCAGTTCTTCATTTATAGTTCTGTCAAACTTCGCTTTAAAAGATTCTGGTGTTCTATAACACAACATAGCATGAATTCGGGCATCCTCAATTGGCTTAGCCGAATTTTTCAAAATCTGTTCCTGCAAAAAACAATTAGCAATCAGCCAGTCAGTCGATTTCCAATCGGTCGCAATCGGGATTAAGTGCTTTGTAATTTTAGGAGCTAAGGCAGCAATTTCCCAAGCAATTCCGCCACCTACAGAACCACCAATAATGGCATACAATTGCTCAATCTGAAGCGATTGTATCCCTTCTATAAAAAGTCCTGCTACATCTCTGGCGGTAAAATCCAGATAATTTTCGATAATAGTATCATCAAAACCATTTCCTGGAATATTAAAAGCCAGTATGGTATATTTATTTGTATCTATTGTTCTGTTTTCACCTATGAGTACATTCCACCATCCTTTTGAACCCACAACCTGAGAATTCCCAGTTAATGCATGATTTACCAAAACAACAGGTGCAGTATGCAGTGTACAGCCAAAAAGCTGATAACTTAAATTAATAGAAGCATAAAAAGCACCACTTTCGGTAGTAAAATTTTGTATGGTAATTGTAGTTGGTTTATTTTCCAATTTTCAAATCTTTATTATTTTTTGATTTGTATCGGAATATTATGAAGAAAGTAGAAAAAACCAGATGATTTTCTTTGTGTTATCTTTCCACGTTGGGCGTGGTAGAATGCAGCACCTTCTTCGATAAATCGAAGGGTTGCTAAGGCTTCATTGGGTCTAATCCCTCTGCCTTTCTTTATAACATTTCAATACGTTTCTGAACTTAATGGTGCAAATTAACTACAATTTTATGAAACGACCAAATAATTGTTTAACTCATATTAGAAACAACCATTAAGCAATACTAAAAAAATTGCCAAAGATTGCACATATTCTCACGCATTTCCTTTTATACAAAAAAGATATTCCGTGTTTTTATCCGTGCAACTTTTGGCAAATAATTTTAACTTACCTAATTTCTTGAGGTACGTCTCTTTTGTGTCAGATAAAAAGGGTTTCGTTTTCTTTAGAATACATGTGAAACAATAAGGAATTGTTCCCATTTTTAGTTTTCATATCAAAGTTTTCATCTACATGAAATCTTGGGTGATTCAATTCTTTCATTGGATTGAATGGTTCTATATTTATAGTTTTTGTAATTGTCCTTTTGAAGAACTCTACTGTATTTCTGATGATTGATATAGTTTTCATGATCTTGTAATTTTATAATTTATATCGGCTTATATTTATTTTTACTCTTTTATTTTATTGCATTATGAGTTTGCTTTCTAAAAACCACTGGACGCTTTCCCGTTTAATACAACAAAAAAAGATTGACAGACTTGTTGCATGTGATACACTTGATTTTATCTTTTTTGAACTCATAACTTCTTTTTTTAAACTTTTATTTTTCAGTACAACAGTAAAACAAAAAACCCTTTTAGACATATATCCAAAAGGGTTTTAAGTTGTACATTAAACTTATTCTTTTGGAATCAACAAATACGGGCAACCATCATGGCATTGACACGCATCATCGTCTTTTTCATCTTCTTCGCCTTGCAAATGACATTCTTAATAGTGTAGTGTTGCTGCATATTTATATTAATTGTTTACTGAATCTTATTATTGTTTGTAATCTTAAAATAACTTGAGAAATGATTAAAAAAAAACCTCCCAAGGAATTGAGAGGTTTTATTATATATTATTTAAATTTAAAATAATGTTACATATACCTCTCCCTGCAGGTTTTCACCTGAATGGCTTGTTTAGACATATTGCATAAATTAAATTTCATTTTTCCTTCTCTTATTTTTGTTGAACAAATATCGAAACTTTTTTTCAATTTTCCAAACACGAAACGTAAATTTAATGATTAATAAATATTTAAGTAAAACTATAACCCTCAAAAAATCAATGATTTAGAAAAATACAACAAACAAATCGAGATAAATACTCTTGTTTTTTAACATATTTTTGTTGTTTTTAGGCTTTTAAACTGCTGTAAATTAAGCCGAAAACATGAAATCTTGGTACTTTGTATGGATCGTTTGATAAAATAAAATACCAATTCCACCTAGCAATACTATAATTAAATGCAAAACTGGATTTGGAAAAAAGTAAAAACTCAAATATCCGATAATAATGCTTCTAATGAAATCCAAATGAAAAATCCATTTCTTTTGATCCAACATCGCACCTGTTGCAATGACACTTAAAACAATAAATACTGTTATTAAAAAAATTGTAAACGAATTTATAAATTCCGAAAACAAAATTGTAAAAAACAACACAGTTATCGTTACAATTGTTTTTGCGATTATTGAATTGGTGAGTTTCCTTGAATATTTTGTATCAATAGCAACGGTTTTTTTGGAAAACTTTCTTTCCAGAAGCAATCGTATCCTTGCATCAATATCATTTGGCCCTCCAAAAATGACTTTTAGTTTTTGCTTCACTGTCTTGGCCATTCTAAAAGCTACTGTTAATTCCAAAACATAATGAAAATGCTGCCATAAAAAACTGTAACTCCCCAACGATTTTGTTAATCCAAATTTAGGTTCTGTCGTTTCTTCTACAAATGTTCCAAAAATTTTATCCCAAATAATCAGCATATCGCCATAGTTTTTATCCAAATACTCCGGATTACTGCTATGATGCACTCTATGATGCGATGGCGTAACAATAATATGCTCCAGCCAGCCTAGTTTTCCAACTAACTGCGTGTGTGTAAAAAATGGATAGGTTCCGTGAATTAACAACAAAATCGTAATCATCTCGGCATTGAAACCAATGATAGGCAAAACGCACCAAAACAGTCCTCTAGCTATAGCTTGTAGAACTGTTATTCGGGCTGCGGCCGTGTAATTAAAATCGTCACTTTGATGATGAACAATATGTGATGCCCAAAAAATATTAATAGTATGCCCAAATCTATGATACCAATACCAAAGCAAATCCGTGGCAAAAAACAGCAGCACCCAAGTTGTCGCTGTAGATTCGATCGAAAAAATAGACCAGTTTGCATGTAACCAGGAAAAAACAAAGAAAAAAGTTCCAGTAGTCAAAAGGTCAGCAATACGTTCTGCTATTCCGACATTAAGATTGGCAACACTTTCATTGAAATGATGAAGCTTTTTATTTTTTTTCAGGCTAATATAGTATTCCAAGAACATGAATAATGCAAAAAATGGAACTGCAAGAGCTATATAATTTAATTTCATATGTAGATTTTATTGTTTTTATCGGTCATATGTAATTGATGACTGTTTATGTTTTATTGAAATCATCGAACTACGTTTCGCATATCATCATTAGGTATTTACGACCAATTTGTAGTCATGCTCATTTCATCGGGGCTTTTTTTATTGGCTTAAAGCCAAATTGCTTCTTTTATTTTTATTTTTTCACTTATTTTTAGAATATCCACGAGAATTCCTCGGGCTATTGTTTCGGATTTTTTACCTGAATTGTCACCTCTAACAATGATTGGATTGTTTCCTCGGGATTGAGTATAGATTTCATAAACCGTTTCGGTTCCTTTTAATTGACCAATGGCTGAAGAAATTGGCTCCGAAACCAGCTTGACTTCAAATTTGTTTTCCGGAATCGAAATTTCTCCAACATACCGCAACACTTCATTTTCGGACAGAGTGATTTTGGCAACTTCAAAATCTTTATCCAACACTGTTGCATTGGATAAAAATTTAGACTTGATATTTGATTCCTCCAAACGATATGATAAAAGCGAAGTGACTTTTATATCTAAAAATTCAATTTCCTTGCCCAATTCCCGTGCTAAAATCAATAACTTTTTAGCCATTTTAACGCCTGAAAGTTCCTCTTTGAAATCATCATTTAACAACCCTTTTTTGTCTGCATCATTTAACACATCCGAAAAAGAAAAATTCCCAGAAGTAAATTGATTAAAAATATAGCTCAACGAATCTGAAAAGACTCCTCGGATTTTAGTTATTTTTTCACCGGAATAGTACAAATCACTTATTATTTGCAAAACCGGAATTCCTGCGCCAATATTGGTTTCGTATAAAAAAGACTTATCAAATTTCTTTAGATTTCTACGTATTTCCTTGTAAAAATCAATATGCAAAATGTTTGCGTTTTGATTAGCCGCAACAATATCAAATTGATTTTGAATTAAGGGAATGTAATGTTTTACCAATTCCAGACTTTCGGTAGCATCCACGATTATTACGTTTTCAAGTTCCTTGTTTTTGGCAAACTCGACGATATCGGTCATTGTAAAAGGAAAAGCCAAATGATCAAAATTGGCTTCCCAATTATTTCTGATTCCATCTTTCTCAAAAAATGCCAAAGTCGAATTGGTAATTACAGGGAAGCGTAGATCAATATCTCTTTTTTCCTGGTAGAATTGTTGACTCTCAATAATTTGATTTATCAATGCGCTTCCCACATTTCCAATTCCAAAAAGGATCACATTAATTTTAAGCGCTGGCATATAAATGTTGTTTACTAAAGTTAAAAATTGACTTCAAGATATCGGACAGTTGATTGAATTCAATCAAATAAGCATCGTGACCATGAATGGATTGGATTTGATGATAAAAAACATTCAACTTTTTATTAGTCAATTCTCTATAGGTTTTACGGGTTTCTTCGGCAATAAACAAATAATCCGTATCGACGGTTACAAGATGAATATTGCTCTCAATGGTATTTGCCACGGTTAAGAAATCGGGTCTGTTTCTAGTAATATCAATTGTTTTGAGCAAATGATTCATCAGTTTATAAGCAGCCAAACGATATCTGTTTTTTAATTTAAAACCATGATCCAGTAACCAATTCTCAATTTTCAGTGCTGATAATTCATCCAATTTGCTTCTTCTGAATCTTTGATTAACATATTCCGGAGTCCTATACAGCAAAGTTGCATGCAAGCGGGCATCAACTATGGGATCATCCGAGTGATTAAGGATTTGATCCTGAATCAATACATTGGCAATGACCCAATCGGTAGCTTTCCAATCGGTGGCAATTGGGATTAGATTATCAATTTTATCAGGCTGCAAAGCTGCCATTTCCCATGCTATTGCTCCGCCTAAACTTCCGCCAATTACAGCATATACATTTTTTACTCCCAAGAAGAACAAACCTTCCCAAAAGATTCTGGCAATGTCACGAACACTAAAATCACGATAATTATCAATCAAATTTTCAATATTATCATCATACCCATTCCCAGGAATATTGAAAGCTATTACAGTAAAATAGTCAGTATCAATTGCCTTATTTTCGCCAACTATACCATTCCACCATCCTTTTTGTCCAGTAACCTTGGAATTCCCTGTCAAGGAATGATTTACTACTACAACGGGAGCACTTCCCAACGGTCTCCCGAAAACGTGGTAAAACAAAGGAAGATATGCCTTTTGTTTTCCTGTTTCCAAATCAAAATTAAAGAGATCTATTTTTTCTAAATTTTCCATTTTCGAATATTTTAAAATTAACATTTAAACCTGAGTTAGATATTGCAAAGTGATGGCAAAAATGCATTATCATTCCTTTTAGCCCTGATCGAAACGGCATCCTTTTTCTTTTTCCTTTAAAAAGAAAAAGATATAGTGGAGAGCAGGAACCATCTCTCCAAAATGCCTGATGCAATTGCTCCAAACGAATACCAGACTTCAGATTTTGTAAAAACTACCTTAGACTAACAATCCAAGTAGCTAAGGCAGTTTTACTAACAAAAAAAAAACATTAAGCTAATTGTGGCGTCTTTATGGTTTCAAAAACAGCTTTTAAATCTGCTTTCAAATCCTCTATATCTTCAAGTCCTACGGACAGTCTTATTAAATCCTTGGTAACGCCTGTGGAAATTTGTTCTTCGTCTGTCAACTGTTGATGTGTGGTGCTGGCAGGGTGTATAATTAGGGATTTTGTATCTCCAATATTGGCCAATATCGAAAATAGCTTGGTATTATCGGCGACTTTTTTGGCGGCATCAAAACCAGCTTTTAGACCAAAAGTTACCACTCCACTTTGTCCTTTAGGCAAATATTTTTGCACTAAAACATAATACTTGCTTGATTTTAAACCTGGGTAATTCACCCAAGCCACTTGATCCTGAACCTCTAACCATTGTGCTAGTGCCAAGGCGTTTTCGCTATGTCTTTTAATACGTACTTCCAAAGTTTCCAAGCCTTGTATGATTTGGAAAGCGTTAAAAGGACTCAAAGCGGCACCATAATCTCGTAAGCCTTCGATACGTGCTTTTGCAATAAAAGCTGCATTTCCTAAAGCTTCGTGATATACCAAACCATGATATCCGGCAGACGGTTCAGTAAATTCTGGAAATTTTCCATTTGCCCAATCAAATTTTCCGGCATCAATGATTACTCCTCCCAAAGAGGTACCATTTCCTGAAATATATTTGGTCAATGAATGAATAACAATATCAGCTCCATGCTCAATTGGGTTCAATAAATATGGAGACGCAACTGTATTATCTACAATAAAAGGAACTTTGTAAGCCTTTGCTTCTTGCGAAATCGCTTTTAGATTTAGCACGTCCAATTTTGGATTCCCTAAACTTTCTACAAAGAATGCTCTGGTATTTTGCTTGGCAGCACGTGTAAAATTTTCCGGATCGGTAGCGTCTACAAATGTGGTAGTGATTCCCAATCTTGCCAATGTTACTTTCAATAAATTATAGGTTCCACCATACAAGCTGCTGGATGCCACAATATGGTCTCCGGCTTTTAGCAATACCAACAAAGCTGTAGATATTGCTGATGCTCCCGAAGCAGTAACCACAGCTCCAATACCACCTTCCAAAGTTGCCAATCGTTTTTCTAAAATGTCATTTGTTGGATTATTTAATCGGGTGTAAATGTATCCTTCTTCGGCAAGACCAAATAAATTGGCCGCGTGATCCGAGTCATTAAATACATAAGAAGAGGTTTGATAAATTGGAACTGCTCTAGATCCACCATTTTTAGTTACGTCGTGTCCTGCGTGTAATGCGTTTGTTGCAAAGTTTTGTGTGCTCATGATTTCGTATTTTTTAAGTTTTTTAAATAGTATATTGAATTAGTAATGCTTTATTATTTTAAACAAAAAGGTTTTCTTCTTGTACATTATACATTTTGAATGGTAATGATCCTTGACCTTTTATATATAACTCCTCGTTTTGTTGAGTTGTTTCTGTTTTGACATTTTCTATCGAATTGATGCTTTCCCGATACGCTGTTTTAATAAAGACTTCATTGTATTCGAATTTTCACCTAGTGTCTGCATAATTATAATTTTTTTAAAAGTGTTGAATAAAAAAACCCTTTGTCTTGCTCGCCAAAAGGGTTTATCGTTTCATCTATAAGAAAGATTTCTTTCACTTTTGGCAACAGCAACCAGGAACGCATTTTCGCATCATACAACACACCCTCATTTTATTTGCTATTGTTTCCATATTATAATTTGTCTTAGTTTAAATTTCTTGAATTGTTTTAATTCTACTAATTTGATAGAGTAAATGTAGTAACTATTTTCAAACCACCAAAAAAAAAATTATTATTTAACATTTAAAAAAGAAATCTGAGATTACAATTGACGAACATTATTCACAAAACCCCTTTAAAATAAGAGCTTTAACAAACTTATGTGTTAAAAATATTTTTTTTATAGTTTTCATTTTTTAAAGAAATAAAACCTCTGGAGACGTTATTTTTAATTTTAAAGCAACATATATATAGTATCACAATTGAAGTTTGTGGCATTATGCAAAGTCTTTTCGCGTATTAATTTAATTCCTAAGACAGAAAGAACAAACTTTTTGAAAAATGAACCCAACGAAAAAGTCGATAAATACTATAGGATTATTATACAATGTTAAATTTCATTTAACTAATTAAAAAAAACAAAAGATTAATTTGGAATTCAAAATGGTTTCATACCTTTGCACCCGAAAACAAGAGGAAAAATTTGAACTGATTGCAACCTCTTCATAATGAATTGACTTCATTATGAGTGCTGAAAAATTTTCAGTATAAAAAATGCTAAAGCAGAAACTCTCCTTTAGTATTCCCTGCAATTCTTTTTCCTCGATTAATTTTTAAAATTTATATTTATTATGGCTTATTTATTTACGTCAGAATCTGTAAGTGAGGGACACCCAGACAAAGTTGCAGATCAAATTTCGGATGCATTAATTGATAACTTTTTGGCATTTGATGCTGATTCAAAAGTAGCTTGTGAGACGTTGGTAACTACAGGTCAGGTAATCTTGGCAGGCGAAGTTAAGTCGAATACATACTTAGATGTACAACAAATTGCTCGTGAAGTAATTCGTAAAATTGGTTATACAAAAAGCGAATATATGTTTGAAGCCAATTCTTGTGGTATTCTTTCAGCGATTCACGAACAATCTGCAGATATTAATCAAGGTGTTGACAGAGCAAGCAAGGAAGAGCAAGGAGCTGGTGACCAAGGAATGATGTTTGGTTACGCAACAAATGAAACTGAAAATTACATGCCTTTGGCTTTAGATATTGCTCATGCTTTATTGATTGAATTGGCAAACCTTAGAAGAGAAAATTCTGAAATTACTTATTTACGCCCAGACGCAAAATCTCAGGTTACTTTAGAATATTCTGACGATAATAAACCACAACGAATAGATGCTATTGTAATTTCTACGCAACACGATGATTTTGCTCCAGAAGCAGAAATGTTGGCAAAAATTAAAAACGATTTAGTTTCGATTTTAATTCCAAGAATAAAAGCAAAATATCCACAATACGCTCATTTATTCAATGATAAAATTGAATACCACATTAACCCAACAGGTAAATTCGTAATTGGAGGGCCTCACGGAGATACTGGATTGACAGGAAGAAAAATCATTGTTGACACTTACGGAGGAAAAGGAGCTCACGGTGGTGGCGCTTTCTCTGGAAAAGACCCAAGTAAAGTAGATAGAAGTGCTGCGTATGCTACACGTCATATCGCTAAAAATCTTGTTGCCGCTGGTGTTGCCGATGAAATTCTGGTACAAGTTTCATATGCAATTGGAGTTGCAAAACCAATGGGTATTTTTATCGAAACTTATGGTACATCAAAAGTAAATTTGACAAATGGTGAAATTGCCAAAAAAGTAGAAGCCATTTTTGATATGCGTCCTTACTTCATTGAACAACGCTTAAAATTAAGAAACCCAATTTATAGCGAAACTGCAGCTTACGGTCACATGGGACGCAATCCTGAGACTGTAACAAAAACTTTTTCTGCTCCAGGCGGATTAACCAAAACAGTAACTGTTGATTTATTTACTTGGGAGAAATTAGATTTCGTAGATCAAGTAAAAGCTGCTTTTGGATTATAAAAATCTAAAATTATCATTTATACAAAAAACCATTCGATGATCGAATGGTTTTTTTTTGACTAGTAACTATTCAAAAAAAGGATCCAGGGAATTAGCTTTTGCCTTGTTTCTACTGCTGTCGATTAATTCCGCAGAAGCATTAGTACTTCTGTTATCAAAGTAGCTTAAGATGGTTTTATAACGGTCTGTAATTGTTCTAGAGGTGGTATTGAAGGATTTAAATCCTGATTGATGTACCTTTTCATGCCATTTGGCCAATTTTGCAAAACCAATGATTTTATCGATTGTATTCTCGAAAATACCTCGAAGTTCTTGTGTAAGATTGTATGCTTTATAAATATCAGGATACGGCGGATTCAAGAACCTATCGCAACAAGTCCATTAGTTATTTAGTTATTCAAAGTTAATTTTTTTGAGGAATATTGGCGTCAAATTCAGAATAACTTTTTTGGCTTTTTAAGGAGCCAAAAGTTATCTCCGAATTTGCCTTACCGCATACACTTTTTGCCTGTATTTCTTCTTGCATCATTTGGTTTGGAGTTTTGTATCCGAGTACTTTTCGAGGTCTGTTATTGAGCTTATATTGGGCATCTTTTATTTGTTTTGCAGTTATGTTGTTAAAGTCTGTTCCTTTGGGGAAAAAGCGTCTGATAAGTCCATTTGTGTTTTCGTTAGTTCCGCGTTCCCACGAAGAATAGGGATGTGCAAAATAGATATCGATTCCTGTTTTATTAGCAAGCCATTTATGATTGGCCATTTCCATTCCGTTGTCGTAAGTCATTGATTTTCTGAAGTAGTTTGGTAATGTGTTTAAAGAATTTGCAAAAGCTTTTGTTACTGTTTTAGATTTTCGATTGTCTATTTTCATAATGAAAGTATATCTTGTCTTTCTCTCTACATTGGTTGCTATTGCGCTTTTTTGGCCAACTCCAATCATTAAATCGCCTTCCCAATGTCCTACTTCTTCTCGAAGTTGAATATGTTCTGGTCTTTGGTCAATACTGATTTGATCTTTGATTCTAATTTTAGTTTTACCACCCTTTCTATTCTCTCTTCTTTTATGATGATGATAAGGTAGTAGTTTTATGAGTTTTTTGCCTAATATGGATTGTCGATGTTTGTAAATGTGCTGATAAATAGCTTCATACGATATCGACATAATGGGGTCATTTGGGTATAAAAGCTTAATACTGCCAGATATTTGGTCAGGACTGTAACCATTTAGTAAGCCTCTATAGACATATACTTTAAGTCTTTTGTGAGTGTTTATTTTGTCTTTGGTTCTTTTAGTCGAGTTGATTTCTGTGGCATACCAATGTGCAAGTTGCGCATTATACTTATCGGTTGGTTTTGTAAGCCAACTTTTCAACTCATTTGTAATTGTAGAACGAGATCTATCGAGGTGCTTGGAGATGTAACTTTTGGTTTTTTTTTCGTGTAATAAAGTCTCAATAATTATACGTTCATTTAATGTAATTCGCTTGTATATTTTTCTCATAATTCAACAAAGATAAAATTTATCATTTGTTGCGTTAGGTTATTGAATTCTCCTACAGCTCAAATAATAATGTAGCACGCTCTATTTGGTTTTGAGTCCATTTCGATTTGTTTTTATACAAGAAGTATCTGCTTCTGGCAAGTAATTGCCTAAGAGTATCTCCGTTAGAAAGGGTTTGAATTCGAACCTTGCATTTGACTTTCTGGCTTTCTCCATGGCTTCATTTTCTTGATCTATTGCTTCCCAACGATGTTTGATTCTAATCTCCTGCAAAGCCTCTGTGGCTAACTTTTGAACATGAAAACGGTCTGTGACACGGGTTGCGTTTGGAAAACATTTCTTGGCAATCAACCCCATATTTCCTGCCATATCCAAAGTGATTTCCTTGACAAGGTTTCGCCGTTTAAGAGGGATTTTTTCAATAACTGAAATAACAGTTTCTGCCTTGGTTCCCGCAACCATTGCTACAATAATTCCTTTTCGACCTTTGCCAGCCTTATTGGTTAAGATAGTGTAGAGTTCACCATTAGAAAGAGAGGTCTCGTCTATTGACAATCGTTTTGCAATGTTTTTTGGAAAAAGAAAGGGGTCAAGTTCAAAAATGCAAAATAAGGAACTATCCTAGATTACCTTTTACCAATGCTTAATTGTCTTAAAGTTGGATATATCGTTTTCGTGATGTTAAAATAGCATTTATATC
>Ga0308157_10003411_pt1 | contig 23215 bp, 19 predicted proteins | sample PhyBR1_FD_201035 | JGI IMG/M metagenome (GOLD analysis project Ga0308157, IMG submission 201035) | Phyllosphere microbial communities from UC Gill Tract Community Farm, Albany, California, United States - DLSLB.R1 | ecosystem: Host-associated > Plants > Phyllosphere > Unclassified | place: USA...
CGACCGACCACACGCTGGAAGAGGTCGGCAAGCAGTTCGACGTCACCCGTGAGCGGATTCGTCAGATCGAGGCGAAGGCGCTGCGCAAACTGCGTCACCCATCGCGCTCGGACAAGCTCAAGAGCTTCCTCGAGAACAACAGCTGATTGTTGATGCGGGCTTGACGGCCCTGTACTAAAGGCAATATGCTCTCGCCACTTCGCTCATCACGTTCCTATCGATGAGCAGGTGGCGAGTTGCTTGCCACTATCCCAGTTTCTGGGCCTCTAGCTCATGCTTGGTTAGAGCAGCGGACTCATAATCCGTTGGTGCCGTGTTCGACTCACGGGAGGCCTACCAATAAAATCAAGGGCTTATGACGAAGTAAGCTCTTGATTCTCTGAATATGTGAATTCTGTGTAGGCGCTGTGTAGGCATTTTATCCATGCCTTCATGAATTAATACCGCTACATCGGGCGCAGCACGACTGGGCCATGAGACTATGAGCATTCGATTCGCAGCCGTGCACGAGCGGAACAGCTGGCGCACGCACAGTCAACATACAAGTCTGGCAGCCGCGACGACCGGCCGCGATGGCGCAGAAAATCTCTTACTTAACCGTCAACGCGCTCCCGGCAAGACAGCGGATTTTGGCCCAGCACACGCTGTGTTTGTGTGGGCTGACGATCAAGCAGATGCGATGGCGTTTCGACTCAAGCCCGGCAGTGACGATGACATCGAGTGCGTGCGAGTACCGGTGGCCCTGCTGGAGCCCTTTAAGCGCAACGCTGGACCATCGCTGACGCAGATTGTGCAGTGGTTCACGGCGCCACAGTTGGACAACACGTCAAAACCGCAGTGTGACGCTAGTTTGCAAGCGCCATCCTCCGGGGCGTTTTCGTCACATGAAGAGCCCGACGCGCGACGCTACCGATACGGAAGTAAGCGGACGTGGGAACTTGTATATGAGGCGGTACGGGAATGCCGACGGCCGGTCTCAGCGGGGGAGTTGGGCAAGCTCATCGCGGTCAATTTACCGCACTTCAAGCGTAGTAATCTTGCGCCTGACTTATCCATGCTGTCTGTTAACTGCTTCTCGCGTGGCAATCACGCGGTGAACCGGATGCCCCGGTGTACCAATAGCGGCAACCCCTATGACAAGCTGATCCGATTAGGCAAGGAACGCAACGTTTGCTTTGCGCTATACGATCCTCAGGTCCATGGAATTTGGGAGCTAGCAGATGTTGGTGCCAATGTGCTGAGGCCCCGTTTTGTTGACGTTGCCGATGTGACCGAGCTTGAGCAGGCTCGCAATGCGGTAGCGGCCATTGGCCTATTCGATCCAACTGAGGACGCGCGTCAGCGCGTCCTAATGGCTGTTGTGCGGCGAGACGGGCAGCCCGCATTCCGCCGCTTGCTGTTGGCCGCGTATGGCGGCGCGTGCGCCATATCTGGATGTGTTGTCGAGGCGTTGCTTGAGGCGGCACACATTGTGCCATATCGAGGCATGCAGACCAATGTAGTGGTCAACGGTTTGCTGCTACGCGCCGACCTGCATAAATTGTTTGATCTACACCTATTGAGCGTTGACCCCATCACCCGCAAAGTGTGCCTAAGCGAAGCGCTGGGTAAATCCGAGTATGCGAAATTCCATGGGGCGCCGCTACGTATCCCCCGCGATCCTGGTCAAGCTCCATTGGCTGAGCTACTGGCCCATCATCGAGAGCGCTGCGGTTGGATGCATATGGGACGGTGACCCCTCACTCGACGAATAACGCGAGCTTGCCGCCTAATCATCTTGCTATGCCGCGCTAGAGGCATCGGACAGGGGAGGGGGGTGGGGCGATGCGGCCCCGATTTGTAGGCTAGCTGTTCGTGTGACCACGTTCGTTCGTGGCCCAGGCGGATGATGTTGCGAGAAAACACTGCCGGAAGCGGGTAGGCTTGTAGGTGCTAGGTTGGCCTCGTGACGCAGATAGTGGCTTGAATGGGCGTTTAGATGTTAAGCGGGAAGTTTCCCGAATTACTCTACGACAGACAGGAAGAAATCGTGCTCGCAGCATGTTTTATACCCGGTTTCATTCCCGGTTCTTACCAAGCTCGACTGAGCCACCTCCTACTAGACCTAGCTCATAGTCGAGGTGCAGTCTGTTCGACACGATGACATTACTAGGGCTAAAGCTGAAAACCGGCTCAGTCGCTTGATGTAACAAGTTTGGTTCAAACGGTCAATGTTTGCATCACAACATGCGGCGCAAAAATCAGCGGTTTGAGCTGCATGCAACTACAATGTCGCCTACAGTCAATAATAGACCCTTTTTACTGCATTTGACCATGGTCATCGAAGCGAAGAAGTTCCCGAAATTGCTGGAAACATTAGAGGCACTGCAAGACATTTCCAAGGCGTTGGCTGAGGCATCGTCAGCGTTTACAAAGCTGACCGATCAGGTTCGACTGGCAGAACGATGGGCTATAGGGGCGCGTTCTGATTCCCAAGAAATGCTAATCGACGACTCCCGTACACCCCCTTGTTTCCTGATCGATGCTGAGACTAGCACCCACGTTCCCACTTCAACCGCTGCTAAGTTGTCCAATCGCTCCCCGCAGACCTTACGCAAGTGGGCGTGCTACGAGAATGGCCCGCTCTGACCAGCACGAATAAACGGACGCCTAGCTTGGCCTACAATTGAGATTCGACGAGTGATGAATCTTTAAGGAACTTGCTGAAGAATTCGGCCTTATAATCTGTTGGCGCCGTATTCAGCTCGCGGGAGGCCTATCAACCTCAGCTCGTGTAACCAGCTGCCTTGAGCTGCACCAACGACGATTACAGCATTATCGCGGCCAAGCAGAGTCACAATACTGGCAAATTCGACAAGTTAGCGAGTGCCTTGCCAATTTCTCAACGCGCCTTGTACACTAAGTGGTTGCCCTACGAGTATTTGACAGTCACGGCTGTCGTCGCACTTGGCAGTGCTCGCATCAGCCCTATAGCCGGCAACAATTGGCGCATATCTTATCTAAAGGAACAAAATGGCACTCAGCTGGAATGAGGTTCGGGAGCGAGCTCGAAATTTCTCGAAAGCTTGGGAGGGAGAAACCTCAGAGAATGCAGAGGCTAAAACATTTTGGGACGATTTTTTCAGAGTGTTTGGCATATCGCGAAAACGCGTCGCAAGCTTCGAGTCTCCTGTCAAAATACGTGGGGACCAGAAGGGCTTCGTTGATCTCCTTTGGAAAGGAGTCTTAGTCGTCGAACATAAATCTGCGGGAAAGGACCTTGATCGGGCCACTAAGCAAGCGTTCGACTATTTCCCAGGCATCAAAGAACGTGACCTCCCCCGATACATTGTTGTTAGCGATTTTGGCCGCATTCGTTTGTATGACCTCGAGCGCGAATTCGGGGAAGCAGAATTTATAGAATTCGCGCTTAAAGATTTTTACAAACATATTAAATCATTTGGCTTCATGTTGGGTTTCCCCACCCAAAAGGTCCGGCCTGAAGCTTTAGTTAACCTGAAGGCAATTCAGCGACTGTCGGAATTGCACGATCAGCTCGAACGAGAACAATTCATTGGCAGGGACTTAGAAATCTTTCTAACCCGGCTAGTGTTTTGTTTCTTCGCAGAAGATACGTCGATTTTCGAGAAGTCACAGTTTCAAGAATGGGTCGAACTTGACACTCGAGAGGATGGTGGAGATCTCGGCGGGCGCCTAAATGAACTCTTCGAGGTCCTTAACAAACCCGAAGTTGAGCGCTCGGCTTTGCTAGCGGAAAATATACGTGCATTCCCCTACGTGAATGGGGGGCTCTTCGCGGACCGCCTTCCGCCAGCTCCGTTTAACTCGACTATGCGCGAAGCCTTGCTTAATGCAGCATCTCTCGATTGGGGGCAAATCTCGCCTGCGATCTTTGGGGCGCTTTTCCAAGGTCTCATGAGCAAGTCAGACAGGCGGAAACTAGGGGCCCACTACACTCGAGAGTCCAATATTCTCAGAGTTATAAAGCCGATGTTCCTCGATGCTCTGTGGAACGATTACGAGAGCGCAGGTAACAACAAGGCAAAACTGCAAGAGCTACATTCGCGATTGAGGTCGATGCGATTCATTGACCCAGCTTGCGGGTGCGGGAATTTCCTGGTTGTAACCTATCGCGAGCTTCGTAAACTGGAAATCGCAATATTACGTTCCTTTTACAATTCGTCCAACCAGCAGATGCTTCCCGTAGACCTTGATCAGGATGTCTGGCTCAACGTGGACATGTTTTGCGGCATAGAAATTGATGAGAAGGCGTCGCAGATTGCGCGCCTCGCGATGTGGTTGACAGATCATCAAATGAATTTGGCCATTGGAGAGGAATTTGGAACGTACTTCAGGCGATTGCCTCTTGTCACATCGGCAAAGATCGTCCACGGTAGCGCGCTCTCTCTTCCTTGGCGAGACGTTCTCGATCCCACCGTCGGCACTGTTTTCGTTATCGGGAATCCGCCGTTTATCGGCTCCAAAAATCTTGAAGTCGATCAGCGCTCTGCGGTCAACGATGTATTTAGAGTCATCGACGGCTCGGGTACGCTCGATTTCGTGGCAGCTTGGTATATATTAGCCGCTCAGTACATTGCCGGGACGACGGCCAGGGTAGCCTTTGTGTCCACCAATAGCATTGTGCAAGGTGAACAGGTGGGCATTTTGTGGTCGTGGATGCTTGCGCAAGGCTGCAAGATACAGTTCTGCCATAGGACGTTCCAATGGAGTAATGAGGCACGAGGTGTAGCGGCAGTACATTGCGTTGTCATCGGATTTGGTATGCAGGACGTCACGAACAAACTCATTTTTTCGTATGAGAACATTCGGGGCGAACCGATAGCTATACCAGCAAAAAACATCAATCCTTATTTGGTGGACTACGACGACATCGTGCTTTTTAGGCGCCGGCGGCCGTTGTGCGACGTCCCTGCTATTGGAGTAGGAAATAAGCCTATCGACGGTGGTTTCTATCTTTTTGATGCTGAACAAAAGGCGGAGTTTGTCGGTAGAGAGCCGTTGTCCGAACAATTTTTCAGGCGATGGATAGGCAGCAAGGAATTTATCAACGGCCTTGAGCGTTGGTGTCTTTACCTTAAGGACTGCCCTCCGGGAGTTTTACGGTCGATGCCGCATGCGATGGCTAGAGTGCAGGCTGTGCAGAAATTTAGACGCGGCGTAGGTCCGAATTCGGAGGGCGAAGTAGTCAAGAAGCCGCCTCCACTTTCGACTCAGCGCCTAGGTGATACGCCGCTGAGATTTCATGTCGAAAACGTACCAACGCGTAGGTATTTAGTTCTGCCAGAGACATCGTCAGAACGCCGACGCTACATTCCATTAGGGTTTGAAGAGCCCTCAGTTCTCGCCAGTAGCCTGGTCCGTATTGCAGAGGATGCAGATATTTATCATTTTGGAGTGCTTAGCTCTGCGATGCATAATGCTTGGGTTAGGTACACATGCGGGCGGCTGAAAAGTGATTTTAGATATTCGGTATCAGTTGTTTACAACAACTTTCCGTGGCCGCAAGAAGTGAAGGAAGAGAGTATAAGAGCCATTGAAAGATGTGCTGCCGGTGTCGTGTCTGCGCGAAGCCTTTTCCCGGCCGCGTCCTTGGCGGATCTCTATGACCCTATTTCCATGCCAGCAGAACTCCTAGAGGCGCATCGGAAGCTTGACAAGGCAGTTGATGGGGCCTATGGAAAACCACGTGGGTTCAAAGCCGATGACGAGCGTGTGGCATTTCTTTTTGCGCGATATCGAGAACTTAATCCGACATCACCACTACCGTGCCAAAATGGCGAATACGAAGTAGACGAAAATTCTGAGGAGATAGCTTGAAGAATGTAGAGATACGAAAGATACAGCTCTTGGCGGACAGCCGTACGAATCATCCGATTTACTATTGCCATAGCAGTGACATTGGCCACTCACCACATCTGCTAATTAGTTTTGAAGAAGGTGTGGTGCGTTTGCGAGCTCGGAATCTTTGCTACAAAGTAAAGCTCAATCCGCAAGGCAAAAATCGCGTTGACATGTATATGTCCGTGGAACAGGCGGTGAATTTGGCTCTTGCACTTGTCGATGTCGCGGACACAAGCGAAGAAGTCGAACCCTTGAAGATAAACTTTAACCCAGGTGCAAAAGCGAGCGGTAATATGCAGCTGCCGCAAATCCATTGGACACGTTCCGCTCGTTATATTCGAGCAGCAGCACGAACCAAAACAGGCACTGTTTTTTCTGCGAAAGCAAACGGTTCAATATATATCGATCTGGAGACCCCGGATGCTACTCACATACGAATGGTCGAGAAGGAAGTACACATTGGCGTTGATATGGCGGTGCCGAACGGAACCCACGACATTGCAAAAGCAGTAGCCGTTACCGTTCCTGACAGCGAACTACAGCGTGGTCGCAACGAGAAAAACCCTATCATGAAAACCGAGGGCGATTTCTTTTTAGAAATTTCGGGCTCGATTGCCCTTGGGTTAGGAAGATTCCTGCTGACAGAGGGTCTCTACGATATCTGAACATTAGCAGAAGTGAGCGGCGGTCAGTTTAGCCGATCCGTGGCGCGCCTCTGGCTTTAGAAGGCCGCCACTTCGACATTCAGGATACTGTGGGCGCATAAATCGAAGCTCGGCTTGGCGTTATCCGACCTTAAGTAGCTGTTTGCTGCCCATTGCGACCTCTGCGGCATCGTTATGCCTTATCTCATAAGCCACTCCCTGCTGGGTATCACCAATGAGTTGAACGACCGTACATGGCAAGCCTGCGGCGGTAAATTTTCTTTCAATAAACTCAGTTTCGCCACGGTCGTGGCTGGACATAAATACCTGATAATTTTTTAAGGTCACTAAGTTTCTCATCACATCCGTAAACGCGGCGGCATGAATGACGTCGTTATGCTGTATAGGATCGTCAAGCAGCAGTGCGGACCATCTTGACCATTGATAAGAAACACTCGCGCTGCAGAGTATGCTAAACCCATTTGCGGCTAGTTGCCCTTCACTTAAGATTAGGTGAGGATCGATTGGTCTAATTTCTGAGATATCACCGATCTTTTTGCGACGGCGTAGGCGGGCACTGAACTGAGTGCGGTTCGCCATATAGTCTGTCTTAAAAAATACAGAAGTTCCGGGGGTTGTAAGAAGCGCGTCGTTGAATGCGCCGATGAGCTTGTTCAACGGTAACAGGAAACCGTTCGTAAACGCATCTGCCTCTGTTTTCAATCGTTCACCTAATGCAGTGATGGCCTGACGGACCTCGACGATTTTGTTGAGATAAGCTTTAGCTGACTGTATAGCCTCAACTAAAGATGATCGATAGGCCTCCACTGTCATATTCTCAGCAGTAGTCGCAACGAGAAGTCGGACATTGTCCAAGTCTTCACTAATGGCTGTGTTTTCTAATGCCGACGTCAATCGGACTCGTGCCTCTTCAGTCGAACGAATCTCATGCATACGTTCGTGCAAGGCCGCAAGTTTTTTGTTCAATACCGAACTCGAGACTGGCATCGGCATAGAGCGGTAGACCCATTCTTTCTCTAGTTCAGATATTTGCGATCTCAAGTCTCGCATTACCGTTTGTTGCTCGCTCAGCTTCGCCGCCAGTTGAGTCTCCTCGAGCCGGAAAGCCGCTGTTACCTGGCGCTCGGCAACGTGAGCCGTCACTGCATGGTCAAGCTTCCTGACCTCATCAATTAAAAGTGTATTAAGTTCTTTGATCTGAGTAGTTATTTCTTCAGCTCCTGGAGCCTGGACACCCATCCGTAAAGAAAATCTCAGTCTCGTTGCTGCCTCTTCTGCTTTTGCTTCACTGGCGGCTATTTGCAATCGAAACAATTCATCCTGAACTCGCTTTAAATTTTCTTGGATCAGCGAGTGACTGCTGATTACTTCTTCGCTAAGCTTTTCCTGTTCAGTCAGGACGTGGCGAGCCTGATTTAACTGGGACTCGCATAGGGTAAGCCGTGCCTGTGCGATGCTTAAAATGTCGGCATCTGGCTCTAAGATTCCATTGTCCGTGAGCAACCGGCTACGCATACCGGTTAATTGAAAATGGCATTCATCTCTGCGTGTTTGTGCCTTTGCAAAATCGGCGGTCGCTTTCTCTAACGCCTGTATTTGCGACTGAGCAACTCGAACTGCCTGCTCGGCCTCGGTGACTAGCGTACTAGCCTTCGGAAGTTCGGAATCTACGTCAGCCGCCGATAACTCTGCAAGTCTTTTCAACTCGCCCACTGGGAAGTGGCTCTTGCAAAGGGGGCATTCCGTTGCGCTGTGGCTAAGGTGGTTAGAAATTGCCGAAAGAGCAGATTTCAGCAAGCCTGCTCGCGAGCTCAAGTCCTCGAATCGTTGGCGACGACTTTGTAGCTCGGACGTAGCGAAATTAACTGCAGCAAGGGCATCAACCCGCTTGCATCGATCGAGCTCAACTCCAGCTTCTACTAGGCGAGCCTCCGCCGCAACTAATGCATTCTCGAGCTCTAAGAGACGAGATGCGTCAAGAAGTGCATTGGTTGCGACAGCATGCCGGCGCTTTGCCGCCTCAACAACGTTTTTAGCGGTCTCGAGAGAAGAAAGAGTAGCTTGCGCAAGCTTGTATTCAAGCTCCAGCCTGGCGAGAGATTGTTCGTGCTCAAAAGCCGATTTTTCAAGCGCTTCTCGACGATTGGTTGCTTGTCCCGATTCGCTAAGATCCTGTTGCGCGGCTTGAAGTAAGTTCAGCCGTTCTTGCAACCGATTCACTTGTCGGGATAATTCTTGTCGGTGCAGGTCTAAATTCTCCGCTTGCCGAGTGCTTTTCGCCACTGCTGCTTCAGACAGCTCTCGCGCTTGAGAAAGTGAACCAGCAGAGACGGTGGCCGCGTCAAGCTGGCTTATTGTTGAAGTGTATTGATCAGGTATACGTGCGACGCGTGCGAGGAGCGCCGCTTCTTCGTCTGCTTCCTTCTGAGCAGTTTTCAGCCCTTCAAGCACAGAGATCAGAATAGTCTCGACATCAGCAGGTAGACTTTCTGCCTCACTCTTGCTCGCCGACGGCACGCGAATGTAGAGTTCCGCAGCTCTCATAGCTAGCTGTTGGCGCGGCTCAATTGCTGACGCCTGCGCTAGGTGCTCCAAGCGTCTAAGCCGCTCAATCAACGCGTCCCACCGCGCCAGCTCTTCCTCTTTGGCGGAAACAGCGGCGCGTGATGCCTCGGCTTTACGATTAAAAGCTTGAGTAGCAGCAGGTCCACGTAATCGGTTTCGGATCTGCTCTAGTTTATTCACGCCAGCAGGCGCCCGCAGCGTTTCCCACTGATCGCCTGTTCCCAGTGACATGAATCGCTGCTGCGAACCCTGGCCTAAAAAGTGTGTTAGTCCAAGATAGGTCTGCAGACTATCCACTTCGTGATCCCAATCTGGGTCAATTAAATAGCTCTTTAGCTCTGCGTCTGAAGTGCCAACTGCTTTCGCTTCGGCTCCCTCGCGTGTCACATCCTGGCCGTCATTGAAGCCCAATATGACCTTATGTCCAAAGGCAGGTGTCGTTTCCCTAGTGAGATAATCGGCTTCGGTATCGCCACGGCGTAGAAACTTCTCGAACCGGCGTACGTCCGATGTGAGGCCCCACTCAATGGCGTCAAAAAAAGAGCTCTTACCAAGCCCGTTTGGTCCCGAGACGATAACAAGCCCCGCCACTGGTGCAACGTTGAGATCAAAATCGCCGAAGGTGCGGAAATTTTTTATTTTTATGCTTTTTAAAAAAACACTCATGGTGTGTTACTTTCCCAAGAATCTACGAGCGCATCCACCAGTTCGGGCCCATCGGTAAGTTCGGAACTTGCTAGTTCAAACCAGCTAGAAAGAACGGTTGGCTCAACTCCAAGTCCGGCGACTATCTTGTGCAACGAACTCAGCCTGTCTAGTTGAACGTTTTTGGCTTGCTCCACGTATTCCCACGGACGCGCTAAAAAGGTACGAGAGATAAAATGATCAAAACTTATATCTCGGCTGCTTGGATCGCTCGGCGGAAGCCAAACTAACTTCCTCGCAACGCGGTCGTCACGCTCGATAGCTAGTGCTACAGCTATCCATTCTGGGCTATCTCCACTACCGTCTGGGCCTACTAGCCAAAGCTGCAAATCCAGTGCTTCTTCAGGCCGCAGGTGAGAGCGTGCAATTACACATTGATTGCGATACCGCCGAGTTCCGTCTTGAACCATCATGACGTCAGGAGTGATCGCTAAACGTCCGAGCAATATCGAGAAACGTCCAATCGTCATTGTTTCAATTTCTAACGGGAGGTGCAAGCCCTTCAGTATTTCTTGGTTCCCATTTCCCCGGAACTGCGTACCTAACAACTCTGAGCGAACTGTCACTTGGAGTTTAGTTCGGTTTGCAGCTGCTTTTGCACGCGCGGCAAATTCACTAAGTATTGCCGTCATCTCTAAGCTCCTGTGTCGATGAAACTAGCCCAGCTTTCTTGGACGTGCGACTCCGCTGCGTTAAGATGGGAAGTCACCGCATGCGATCCCTGACTCAACGCTAACTCAAACGCAGCATCTGCACCTATGATGAGATTATTAGTCAACGTAACGGTGTCCATTCTTAAGTCGCTACCCTCTATTTCCATAAGTGTTGCCTCCGACTTTGCTTCCAACTGCACGGGCGAGGTAAGTTCGGAAAGCAAGACAATAGAAGTTTGCCAGTGATGGAGGCTAGCCATCGCTGTCAAAGTCTTTCCTTGTATAAGCTCTGCGCCTGAGGCATGAATCGTCGCTATCTCGAAACCGTCTTCAGCACGTTGATCAAAATTACCAGGCGATCCGGCACGCGGGGATGAATTAGGCCATGCGCCAGCGGCAGCCAACGCTAAGGTCATAGTCCGCACAATTGGCGCGAGGCGATGGCGACCAACGAGGACCTGTCGATCTACGATATCACCAGCGTCGTCCTCGACTGTACAAGCGGCTAATCTAAACAGACGTGATAGCAGAGGTGGATCAGCGCGAAGGCCAGCTTTCCAAATTAGCCACCGTTTGTTCATCTCAGCACGCAGCTTAGGCTCCACAATCCAAGTTATCCAATTGACTGGCTCGATACCGCTATCGAGAAAGCTCGTAATATGCTCGTCTACGCGATCTAACATCCAGCTGTCCATCCGGGCGTGCAAATCGGCCGCAAATGCGCTGCTTTCAATATGATGTCTCTTTAGTGCACTTGGCGCTATTGGAACGACGACAGGGCCTTCGATTGCTCTAGCATGCAATGAACGGTCAGATAGGGTACGGAGCCACGTTGCCCATAAAGGATCATTGCTCTCTACCATAATCTGGCGGGCGTGAATCATAAATCGTGCCATTGCAGCGCCAACTGACGGGATCGTGTGTGGTGATGCTCCGCACTCAACACTTAAAGTCCGCGATGGGCTCCCCCACCACTCTAGTAGATCTGCTGAGCGGAGGTCACCATACCAAGCGAATACTCCACTTTCATCCACACCAAACCGCACTCGGGCAGGGGCGAGTGCACGTACGCCCTCATAAGCAGCACGGGATACAGGAATCCCATCCAACGCGAGGGCGCGCTCAATCGAGTCTATTACGTCTTCGTGGAGTCGCGGTGGTGACCGACGCGCTGGGTCAGAGCTCAGCCATTTTTCGTGGCTAGTAGCATATAGCTGCCGGATCTCGTCAAATGGAGAAAATGCGGCGAGCTTCGCTACTCCGTGACGCACGTACAGCTCCTCAGCTTTAACGCTTAAACCGCCGATTATGTAGCTCCCAAGAGAAGCTGGATCAGCTGCAATCGAGCCAGGCATGTGTCGGATGGGGCGGCCAGCATCAGTGGCGGCAGTAAAGAGCAAATATACCAAGACGCGGTTCAATGTAGAAGTAGGCTGTTCAAGATACAGCTCGCGCTTTGTATTAAACGTGATTTCAACTCTCTGCCTCAACCGGCTGACGATCTCATCAATAAGTCCGTCTTTTTTCAACGTGGGGCCAATATTGCGATCGTAGGCAGCAGCAAAATCAAACCCGGGGCCGCTCGTGTCTGCCTCCCGGTCAATCTGTAGAAGCTCTTCAGCTACGCAAGATATTCCCGGCCAGCTAATTACTAGGTCAATTAGCGCTGTGTGATCAAAATCTTGTAAAGCAGCCGCACATAGATCTATTAACCCTCCGTCCCCGGAGCCCGACACCATGACTGACACTTCTTTTGCAGCATATCGCTGGGCACCGGGTACACCCGCATCTTCCCAGTACGAATCCATTACGCAGCCAGGCAGCGGTCGTTCGGCACCAAACCCGATTGTTATGAAGACTGCGTCGTAGCTTGCAGAGTTTGGCGGCCCACCGGCGCAAGGTTGAAAATGAATCCGATATGCTGACCCCAATCGTTCGAGCGACGTTACTTCGCACAAGGTGCGTAACTCCAGCCTGCGATCTTTATAAGCCTGCAGGGTTGTGAATTGTTGAGTTACGTTCTTAGCGACATCGCTGGCGGAGCCTGCGTCCCAATCTAAAAATGGTAAGCCGGCGGTTGAGTCGTAAGCTATGGACTTTGGCCAGTCGTAAATATGCGGGTGTAGGTTTCTTTTGGTGCAGCCTCGCTGAAGGTGAAGCGGGTGTTCTGCACGCTCATAAATTTGAACAACCGAATTAGGCACTAGCAAGGACAGGCCTGCTGCCATGGCCAGGCCAGACGCCCCAGCGCCGATGACGGCGAACCGTTTTTTCCTAGCGGGACCGATTTTCGCAAACGCGTATGCTAGATTGAAGGCTCGGACTTGTTGGGAATAGAAAGTGATTCGATTGTCAAAAGAACCGACTACGTAGACGTACGGCCACTCTGGCACTTCAGCGGAATTGATTGTGGCGGCTATATCCATGGAAAGATTATAGGACAGGCATCTACACGTACCCGCACTATTTTTGCAGAACATGGGTATTTTTTTCGAGTGCGCTAGCCTAGGCCAATTCCGTCCTTAGGGATGTGATGCGGATCGTGAAGCCAGTGAGTTAGGCACTTCGGCACCTCTACGCTTCCGGCGTCCATACTAATTTCGATCGGCCTGCCTGTGACCAAACTAGTGGAGGACGTGCACGCACTACTGGAGGGCTGCACATCTGCTTAGCTTCTCGGATAAGTCAGTCATTCAAGCGGATGCTAATTATCAAGAGGGCAGGGTCCAGTGGTAGTCGCTGCTCTTGATGAAAAAACCTATCAAAGTCATTGTATGCTCTAGACCCTAATGATAATATCTCTGGATCTAGAATCTTTTGATAGAAAGTAACAGATGACCATCTACGGCTACGCACGAACAAGCACGGTTTCACAGGTTGCGGGACTGGCTGATCAGGTTGCAAAGCTCAAGGACGCAGGCTGCACTGACCAAGCGATTTATTCCGAACAGATCAGCAGCGTCAAAATGGCTGATCGAATAGAATTTTCAAGGGTACTGGCAAAGCTGAATAAAGGTGATGTCCTGGTGTTCACCAGCTTGTCTCGGGTCGCACGCTCGATGATCCACATGATCGAGATCGAAGCTGCTGTAGCTGTAGCTGGCGCTTCCATCCGCATCCTCGATATGAATGTGGACACCAGCACTCCACAAGGACGGCTTACCTTCAACCTGTTCGGGTCAATTGCGCAGTTCGAGCGGGAAATCATGCTTGAACGCCAGAAAATAGGAATCGCCGCTGCAAAGGAAGCAGGAAAGTACACAGGCCGAGCCCCCACGGCACAAGCAAAGGCATCTAAGGTACTATCGTTACACGCCAAGGGTTTGACGAAACAGGAAATTGCAGATGCCTGCTCCGTCGGTATCGCTTCTGTGTACCGCATTCTCAAATCGGCTGCGCAGGCGACTTAAATACGCTCTGAAGCGTTCGTCCTTGCTAAGCAGAGCCAGAAGCAACAAGGGAGCATGGCTTGAAATCTATGACATGCGGGCCAGCGCTTAAATTGGACTCTTATGGCACTAACCTGTCCGCTAACTGATCTCACTAACCATTTTCCGCTACCAGTAGACGCATCTGGCGCCGCGCCGCAGCGCGGGATCCGATCAATCCGACTATTAGTCCCCACGTCCGATCCGACAACCTCTTTCGCATTTGGCGCCTCGACCATTGAACAGTTCCGCGGCCCTGGCGTCGAAGCTATCCTGGATGTGCGTTATGACCACACACTCAACGACTTGCGGCACCCAATGCGCGTCGTTGCAGACGTGGCCGAGGCCGAAACGCGGCACGATCACGCAACTATTCTGATGTTGTGAGCCAGATCGACGCAATGTTGTTGCAACCGGTTGCCGCCACCGCTCCGAGGCATACGCCTTTAACTAGGGTGACGGGACATGCAGCATGGGGCCCGAGCATTTGCAGCCCGAGCAGATCGATTTCATCGGGGGGCGGTTGATGTCATCGCGCACCGGGCGTCGCAAACGCATTTGGAGACCTTGGTCTGGATCAGTGCGAATCGACATGGCAATCGGTTCGCACTACGCGCTGTCGACAGCTATCGGTAAGCGTAAAGCCAGCGCCGTCTTGAGCTTGGCGTTGCTTTGCTAGATGATGGCATCACACTGCTGGGAAGCGGCGTGTTTTTTAGGCCGAGGGAATCTGCGCGGCGCAGTTCCAGGGCTGGAAGTCGTCAACCGGGTGGACTGGGTGATCGGCTATATTGGTCAGCACATGGCGCAGTCAACGTACAGCGCATTGAAAGGAGCGTAAGCATCAGCCTGCAACACGCCGCTGAATTTGGCCAGGTGGGTTTGTGGGTGGATGCCTTTGCGGTCCGGCGTGTAGGGGAACCAAACCGCCGCCGGTGTCGTGTCGCCCGATGCGCTGTCGTCACTCACTTAGGTCCACAGCCGCGCTGTTTTCATCATGCCGTTGCCCGGCGCCAGCACCGGGATCGTGGTGTCGTCGGTATACAGATTGGCGCCGGCGAGCACGTGGCGACGGATCGCGTCGACCAGCTGGTGCAGCAGTGCACTGGCGGCGCCGACCTAGTTCCCCAGCAGCGCGCGTTCCAGCTCAACGCCTTCGCGGGCATAGATCACCGACTGCCGATACAGCGAAAGATGGTCGGCGAACTTGGCCACCAGGATGTGCGCCAGCAACCCGGACCCGGCGATGCCGTGCGCGATCGGCCGACTTGGCCCTGGCGCCTGCGATGGCGTCACAGCACTTGAACGCCTGCCTCTACCACCCCATTTGCTGGGCTACAGATGCGACGGTGCGACTGGCGGAGCGTCCGAGTATACTGATGACCTTTTAGCCGGGTGGCACCGATGAAACTGGTGGGCCGGCTCTGTTAAAGAGATGGTGCTTTCATTCAGTCTCTTGCCTTTCGCAAGATTTATGGCAATCGCTGTGTAGGCTAGGCTTTTCGGAGTTCACGCAGGGCCTGAAGTTACATGATCCGAGTTCATCCCAAGTTTTCCTAAACATATGCCAATTGTTCAAAGCACGACAAAGGAGACAGAAGCCGACTTGGAAGCGCGCGTCCGTGCGGCGATCAAAGTGGCTTTTCCTTGGCTACCCGACAGTGCCATCAAGCACCAGATCAAGTTCAGCTTCAAATTCGGACGGCAGACCCTGGTAGTCGATGCTGCAAAATCCCGTGCCGAGGCGCGATTGGACATCTTATTGGAGAAGGACGACAAGCCCCTGGCCATCATGGAGCTGAAGAGACCCGGCCTCACGCTGACCGGTGACGATGGCACTCAAGGCCTTTCGTATGCAAGGCTGGTGCAGCCCCCAGCGCCACTCGTAGTGATCACGAACGGCACCGACGTCAGGATCCTGGAAACCTCTACAGGAAATCCTTGGCAACCAACGACTGTGACAGAAGAGGCATTCAAAGACCTCATCACGCAAGCAAGCCGCGTCGCCGGGGCAGACATTCGGCATGCCGTCGATACCCTGATGGGTAGAACACCGAATGTGTGGATGCAAGCCGTTCGCCTCGTATCAACCGAGACGATCGAAGAGCTCACAGCGTCCTGGGATGAGCCAGCACTGCCGTTCGCCGCTGACTTCCTCGCTCCACGCGTTGCCACCCATAAGTTGTGGCAAAACCTGGTTGCGGGGGAGAGGCTAATAGTGCTGGAAGGTCCTCCTCTCGCGGGCAAGAGTAATGTGCTTCGCGAACTTTGTGCGCGCACGGAGCAGAGCGATACCTTCGCCACGTTGTACGTTGAGGCGGGCGTTGGCGGCGGCGTGCTCCAAACGTTGGCCGACGCCATCTCGCGATCGTTGAGCTGGCCCGTATCGCCTCAAGAGGCGCGGGACTGGCTGATCCGTATCTCAAACCACGATAGCGTGCGGCTAGTCCTGGCATTTGACGGTCTGCGTGCAGCAGACGCTGCATCCGTGCGGGAGATCGAAGATCTCTCTTCCAATGCGTTCGGCCCCTCCTTGGCAGTGGTGGTCGCAATGGATGACGCTGTAGCGCAGAGCGTACTCAAAACGCCAAACCAGCTTTCGCTTTCACCGCTGGGACGCCGATCCAAGGTCGTAACCGTTGGACGGCTGCGCGACGGCGAATTCAAGCTTGCTCGAGCCCTTTTGGGACAGCGCCGCCTGTATTTAATGAATGGCGCCGATATGGCGCCCGAGTATAGAGAGCCGTGGGTACTGCGAGCGATCAGCGGCTCGGGCCATGCTGCGCTCAAGGGCAAGCCCGAGACGCAGGCGCTTTCGCTGCCTTCGCTGCTCGGTCCGCGCTTGCTGGAGCTCGTTCGCAAGCGTTTCGCACACGACCACGAACTGAGACGAAGGTTTAGGGGCCTGGCGCGCTCGATGATTACGGATGCGCAGGACGCAACACGGCCGCAAGAAATTGTGCTTCAGCAACTGGAAATGGGTATCATCCGCCGCGCTGCGGTCAAGGCGGAGCTTGAGCCCGATGATCTGCAATGGCTGATCGATCATGGGTTCGTTCGCCCTGGCATGCACGACGTCGCCGGCGCGACGATACTGGTTCGGCTGCCAGAGTTGCTTGCCAGCGAGATGGCACACGCACTGGCCGACGAGCTCGTGAAGCGCTCGAAGGACGATCTGCATGAGACTGCTGCCTGGATCGCTGGCGCGGCAAGTAATCTTCCGCTTGGCGAGGTGGTGGCAGCGCAAGCAATTGTGGATGCCGCCAAACGTCCGAATGGCATACCCATCGGCCTCATCAGCGCTCTGGTGGCGATGCCCCCCGAACGCGAGGTGCTGGATACGGGTGGCCACTACGCGATGGTGCTACCCAACGGCGCAATGATGGAAATCAAATTCCAGCCCGATGGCAGAGGCTTCGTAATCATCGATGGAGAGCAGCACGAAATTGACTTAGGCGATGAGGAACAGGTCACCTATAAAAATCTCCACCCTTGGCTGATCTTGTCTCACGTGGCGTCCACGCATTTCAAGGTGATGGGGGAACATGGGGCCATAAGAGAAGACCCGAAACTGCTACTGCAGATTGGGACGTGCCCCGTGCCTCTGCGTGGAAATCGGGGGCCCCAGTCGCTACGGATGCTTCCTATCTTGGACATGCCCGATGGCGTATCAATCGTGCATTCGGACGCAGGGGTTGTAGAGCCCATAACGCTCGGCATCCTCGACTATCTTTCCGTCGCCGAGGATCAGGCGGACAACTGGGTCGCGACTGCGGCGAATTCGGGCTCAGTTGCTTTGCTCTCCCGGGTGCATATCGCGCTAGGGGTTCTGGCCGGCTTCGAGACTCACGCGAGAACTGAATGGGCGAAGGCTCAACTCAAGACCGTGATTCTTCCAGAGCTGCGGGAGGCCATAGGTGATACAGAGGAACCTTCACCACGGATCTGATGAAATCCACGCGGCCAAAGAGCCCGTCCATGGCCCGTCGAATGGCCTGTGACACTGCTACTTAGATGATCCCTGGCATGACCATAAATTCGGGGGCATGAGCGATGCACCAGCACGGTCCGACTTTGAATCAAGCACAAAGTCGGGCCAAAGCCACGCTCAAGCTTGGTAGCCCAGGGTCGCCAGGTCACCCACAAGTTGGTCATCCAGAACCGAGTTGCCAGTGAGTTCGTCGACACGGAAATTCGCATACGCGAGCTTCGACACCGACTGCAACTTGCGCTGCTCAACGTAGCGGAATGAGCGAACGACCTCTTGGCAGAACAGTTCCTGCTCCGCACTCTGGACAAAACCGTATCGACCTTGCAGAACCAACGCATGCCCCTTCGCTTCCGCATCGTTGATATCACGATCTTCGCGCTCCTGCTTGCGCAGAATGGCGCGACCGATCGACAAAAGAATGGCGTCGCTGACGAAGCCGCTGTGATTTTCCATGATGGTGGTCTTCCGTAAGGTGGTGGAGTTTAGAGGTGCTGCCGTCTGTCGCTCGTTATGGGACGATTTCAGGTTCTTCAAAGGTTAGGCGAATACCTTCGGTATTGTACGCGTTCAAGATAACGCATTACTTACGACGGCCTATAGGACGCTCTCGCCACGCTTGCTCAACCAGTTCTGGGTAAGCGTAAAACAGCACCGTCTTGAACCCGGCCTGGAATTTCTAGATGATGGCATGACCCCGCTTGGAAGCGGCGTGTCTTAGGCCGAGGGAATCTGCGTGGCGCAGTTCCAGGGTAAGAAGTCGTCGGCCCGGTTGACCAGATGATCGGCGATCTTGGCGAGCACAAGGCGCAGCCAGGCTTCGGGGTCAACACCGTTAAGCTTAGCCGTGCCGATCAGCGAGTAGATGGCGGCGGCGCGCTCGCCACCGCTGTCGGCACCGGCAAACAGGTAGTTGCGCCGGCCAATGGCGACGTCGCGCAGCGCCCGCTCGCGGCCGAGTTGTCGATTTCGATGATGCCGTCGTCGCAGTAGCGCAGCAGCGAAGGCCGCCGTGTTGGGCTACCCGTCCTAGGCCAAATTCTGCTGGCAAGACCACCACATCGACTGGTTACGAAGTGCTTTTTAGAAATATTTCCATTTGCGTTTTCTGCCAAATGGGAGCTGGTATGGCAGAGTCATCAAACCGGTCGGAGATTACAGTTTCTCGGGCTTAGCAGCCAAGCAGAGGCCTTGTCAGGCAACCATGTGCATGTCTTCCATTTGCATTGTTTGCCAAATGGGAGTGTGCAGAATCAGATCGCGGAACGGCCCACGGTGCTTGTCCCTAGTCGTGATAGATGCGACCCATACGCTCCTCAAACGACTCTCGTCCTGTCAGTATCTTGAGCGTGTATTTGAAGCGTTGCCATCGACTCAATCCCCACCGAGGATCTACAGGACTACTACGCATTTGGTGAAAATTTAGTGGTCGTTCCCAGTGAGGGCGACGAAAGTGTGGCGGGATATGCGGATCCATTGGTGAACCGAAAAGTAGGAACTCTAACATTGATCGAAGCCAATGAAGTCAGCTGAACGGTGTCCTCTACAAGGGAGAGGCGCCACTAGAGATTTTTTCAGCCGGCGGAACCAGAAGTTCGTATGGCTGTACGCGCAGTGCAACAGCGATCCTCTCCAAGCTGTCCAGCGAAAGGTTTCGATACTGGCGCTCAACATGAGCGATGAACGTCCGATGAAGCCCCGCTTCAAACCCAAGTTGTTCCTGCGACCATGCTTTTTCCCGGCGCAGTCGAACCATATTCTCCGCCAGTATGGCTCTGGCAGTGCGGGCTACTGGATGGGCATGTTTCGCGGGCGACGGCATGCCCACAGTCTTGCAAGGTGACGCTTTTAAGTCAGCCGTGTTTGAGTCACAATAGTGGGCACCCCTCCATCTTTTTGAAAGTTTGACCTTCATGACCACAGGTGCCGACGACTTCGACGACGACAATGCCAAGCGCGAGGAGACTGCCGATGATATCGGGATGCGAACAGTCAGCGATTTCTACAAGACATGGACGCCAGATGCGTCCGCCGATCCAGACCCACGTACTAGTGGGAGCGATGCGCCGCGCGACCCACGCTCCTATCTGTACAGCAAGGATGTTGTAGGGGATCCGACCGATATCACTAACATCCTTCGGCATGCCTTGCCGGCGAACTTGATGCCCCCGAGCCCCTTTGGAGAACATGGGGCACCATCAAAGAGACCTGGCACCCCATCCCGATTCTCACCAGAGCTGGACGCGCGTCGGCTCGAAATACGCAGGCTTGCCGAAAAAACGCTTGGATCCGTAGCTGCGGTACGGCAGTGGCTTGGGATACCCGTCGAAGATGAGTTGATGGGAAAAACACCGATCGATCTGATGGAGACACTGGAAGGTTGCGACCAGGTCCAGCGATTCTTGATGAGCCAGTACTCGCCTAAATCCATCTAAAGTCTTTCGTTACAGATCAGAACCCTACACAAGGATAGGGTTCTGACTTCTCCGCCGTTAAGCTAGCTGAACAGTGCCTGCCCTGCTGTATGGAAACCTTGTGCTCTCAGGCTTGGTCTTGGCAGTAAAAATCTCCACAAAACTGCGAGTTTTTTCAGATGGTTTTTTGGGCAACGACACGCCAAAATGTTCTTGAAGAGCATGCGGGCTTCTTCGATGGGCTTCTAGGAGGACGCGCACTGTCTCTTCGGTCAGACCACTGATAGCATCAAGTTTCGATGCTACTTGGGCGATGATGAAATCACGTGTCGCGGCACTTAGACGAGGCTTCGGAAGTGGGCGAGTGATGCCGTAACTTGCGCCTACAAGCTGATAGAACGAGTCTAAGTGCATGCGTAGCTTGACTCCTGTTCCAAACAAATCCGAGCCGTTCATACGCCCATTGATGAGTGGTAGAAGTATGACGTGGCAGTGCGGCTGGCTCTCGTCAAGATGCACTATTGAGCTCAAGACGGGCACCTTGAAGTGATTTTCAGCCCAGCGCGTACAGTCTTCAAAGTATCGCAGCGGGCACTCCTGCCCAGGGAAGGGCCAGGTAAACAAGACTTCCAATCCTTGGACTGCATCTACTCGTAACTTCTTCTTGAGCTTAGCGGCATCGAGTAGCGATTTTCGTAGTGCAGCCACCTCATCAGAACTGCTTGGGCCACGTAAGATGACGTTGTCGGTGCCACGTGTAGGATCAATGTGCTTGTCTGCGCCAATCTCCGCGACGATTTCACGTAAGTTGTGCTTGGCTGCGGTAGTGATAATTCGTTGTCCGCTGAGGCGGTTGATAGCCATAGGAAAGCTCATTTGACACGCCCTTCCAGCAGCTCAGCAATATCCTTGATGCGCCAAAGTAAGCGGTTGCCAAGTTTTATCGGTCGGATGCCGAGGTAATTGCCAGTAAGGCTATACGACTTGCGAATAGTCTGGCTCGCTCGTCTTAGCACGCTTGCGAGCTCATCTGTTCGCAAGAAGTCGGTTTCCAATGCAATTTTAGCAAGAGCAGGGGGGAGGGATACAGCATAAGTCATCGCCAAATCTTCCAAAAAGCGGTTTGCGCCACCAAGAGGATTCCCGGTGAAGCGCAAGGCGATCACGACTTTATGACCGATTTCAGAAGAACTTGGAATTTAGTTCGGCGTCATGGATTGTTGTTAATTTACAACGCAATTCGTCGGTGAGAGGCGGCTACGCTGCTACAGCCAGCGTCAACCGAGGATGCTGAAGGTCGAGCGAGTATTCGATGCTAGCTTCTCTCAGGATCCAAGCCTCAATACGCTCGTGGTGCAGGCGAAGGAGGTCTAGTGGGCGCACCTTGTAATGCTTCTCAGCAGTAGCGCTCGGCTTGTGGCCCATGATCTGCGCAACTACGCCTGCCGGGCACTCTAGCCATTCGGTAAGGCTCGCAAATGACCTGCGAAGGCCGTGCAGCGTCAATCCCTCTATCCCTGCAACAGTGCACGCTTTTTCGTGTACTTGATGAGGTTTGCTCATAGGCTTGACAGTTTTGTCCCCACTGAGGATTGAGCTGGAGAAAACCCATTCCGAACGACGCGGTAGGCGTGTCAGGATGTGCGAGACATACGGCGTCAATGGAATCATCCGTTTACCTTCTACCTTGTCCCGAATCGTCAGGCTCTTCCATCTGGTGTCGACGTCTTCCCATCGCAGTTCCAAAACTTCACCAGGCCGAGCCCCGGTCAACAGCAAAGTTTGAAGATATGCGGCAGTTACTGGGTTGAAGAGTTGTCGGACTGCAGAGAACCACCCCGGAAGTTGCTCACGCTGCAATGCGTCTTGCTTTATTCCTGCAGGACCCAGCAGCTCACGCATTTTCTTTGTCTTGGCTGGATTCCCCTCAACGATTGGAGCAAACGTGGGGTGTTCGGCGCACCAAGATAAAAAGCCTTTCAGCAAGCGCCAGGCTAGACGAGTAGACGTTTGGCGCGATACGCCTTCGCGAGCGGCCCACGCTTCCACGATCGCCGGGCGTAGCTCACACAGCCTCAACTCCATCAATGAGTGAAGCGGGCCGGCTATGGTCACACCGCGCCCGCGAGTACCCCGCATGGCCGGTTGCCCACCTGCCTGTGCTTTTTTGATGTGATCTTGATAGTGACGATCACCCCAATAAGGTCGACGCTCCTCAAGGTAGACAACCCAAGTTTCGCCGACGGTAAGTGTACGAGAAGCCTCTACCTTGGCTTTTGCTTCATGTGCCGCTTGTGCTTCGGCTTTCAGCTCTCTTGGATCGAGTCCTTGATTGATCAAGGTCTTCAGCCGACCACCTTCCGCCCTGGCTTTGCCGAGGTCCCAACTACGCGGGTCGCCGATCGTGATGCGTATCGTTTTGCCGAAGAGGCGAGACTCGAAGATGTAGGCCCGAGTGCCGGTTTGAGTGACTCGAAGCCCAAGGCCGGGGATTTTTGCATCCCAATGGATGGTCTGCTGCTTCCCTTGCTCACATTGGTATGACTTGATGCGTTCTGCCGTGAAATTTTCTTTTGCCATAGCTACCTAAGATGTGGGCGCAGTGTAGGCGCCGTGTAGGCAAATCATATGGCAATAGATCAACTTAGGTCAACACAGGAAATCTAAAGAGAAAGAATTTATTTATAAAATTCAAATACTTACCGTATTTTTGGAATGCGAATCAACGTATAGCAATGCTGTTTGGCTCGGACTCATAATCCGTTGGTGCCGTGTTCGACTCACGGGAGGCCTACCAAATTTTCCTTAAAAAATCAGGGGCTTATGCGATTCTCCTTGCGACCTCTGATTCCTTTTCTGTGTAACGTTCTGAGCTGTGTAACGGCTGTGTAAGTAAATCTCTTCAACTACGTGGCTCGCGGCGCGACGATTCGTC
>Ga0308157_10003412_pt1 | contig 23210 bp, 40 predicted proteins | sample PhyBR1_FD_201035 | JGI IMG/M metagenome (GOLD analysis project Ga0308157, IMG submission 201035) | Phyllosphere microbial communities from UC Gill Tract Community Farm, Albany, California, United States - DLSLB.R1 | ecosystem: Host-associated > Plants > Phyllosphere > Unclassified | place: USA...
CGGATCGTTGAAGAACTTGTCCAGGCCCTTGATGTTCATCGCCTTGAGCAGCGCGCTGTAGGCGTTGTACATCTTGCTCGGGTCCAGCATGGTCGATCCAGCCTGCATCATCAGCTTCTGCTCGTTGATGATCATCTGCAGGTTCATGATCGTTTCCGACTTGTCGCCCGTGCCCAGGCCCACGTTGACCGTCGCGTCCATCTCGTCCGACCAGGCGCGCGGGTCGATCGGCACCCACTCGTTGCGCAGGCGAATCGTGGTCTCGCGGTCTTGGTGCTTGCACACCAGTTTCAGCAGCAGCTTGAACAGGTCCTTGACGCCGGTTTCAGCCATGATGCGCGCCATCATCTGCATGCGCTGCTGGCTGGCGGTCATGATCTTGGTCACGCCCGTGGCCGTCTTGTTCAGCGTGTCAGCTTCGAGGCCCTGGTTGTACCGCGTGATGCCCGTCCGGATTTCCCGGCGTGTGTCCATGAACTCGATGCCCTGCAGCGCCGGCGCGGCAACCATGTTGGTCATCAGCGGCGACACCGCGTCCATCATCGGGCCATTGCCACGCACCAGGCCACCGATACGGTTGTCCAGCAAGTCGCCCAGGTTCACCTTGGCCAGCATGTTCACGTACGTTCGCGGGTTGTTCGCCAGGTACAGCGAATCGAGATACTGGCGCGTCAGCGCGGTGTTCGTGTCCTGGATCGACGATGTCACGTCGGCCAGGGCCAGCCCGTGCACGCGGTGCGGGATCGGGATCGGCGTGATAACGCAATAATCGTGCCCGTCCGATTCCTCGTTCTTGAGCGTCATGTTGGCGCCGCGCAGGACGTAGCGCCATTCCGCGATGCCGTCGCCGCCGTCGCACTGGATGAAGCCCTCGAACAGCGTGACTTCTTCCATCGCCTTGTCGAAGGTCTGGTCGTCGGTCAGCGACTCGGTTTCATCGTCGGCCAGCGACTTGAGCGACTCGGCGCCGTCGATGTGCGCGTTCATGTCGTAGCTCTGGACCGCGAAAGCCTCCTCCTTCGAGATGCCCATCTCGACCAGGTCAGAGCGGCGTAGCGTTGAATACTGGCCGACCAGCGCCGAATCGTAGATCGAGCAGGCCCGGCGCGACACGAGGAACGTCTCAGGCCGCACGTTGCGAATCTGGACCTGCCCCTTCTTGCGCGTGATCTTGAGCTTGACGTCGTACAGCATGCGCGGCGGCTGGGCCAGCTGCTGCTGTACCTGTGCTGCGGCTTCTGGCGCCATGGCCATGAGGCCGCCGGCCAGCTGCTCGCGCTGCATTGCATCCTGCTCGTCCGGGTAGACCTGATGCTCGAGCACCTCGACGTTTTCCTGCTGCAGCATCTGCGTCAGCTGCATCTCGTCCAGGCCGGTGTATTCCTCGGTCGTCACCTTGTCGGCGTCGTTCCAGAACGCACGCACCACGCCAACCTTGGCCAGCAGCGCATCCTTGAACCACGTGTTGAAGATCAGGAAGCCGGGGTTCTGCTTCTTGACGATGTGGTTGATGTAGTCGGTGGCCTGCGATGCGAACTGCTCATCCTCCTGGCCGACCGGCTCGTACTCGCCGATGTTGTCGCCGGACAGGAACACATCGAGCAGCGAGGGCAGGGCCGACTCGACCACCTCGAACACGTCCCAGCTCACGATCTGCGAGCGGCCCTCGACTTCCTTCCCGTCCGGCAGGCCCAGGTAGTGGGCATAGTTGCGCTCGCGCTCCGGATTGATGGCGTGATTCTGCCAGGTAGTGGCCTGCTCGATCTCGTGATCAAGCAGCTTGTCGAACGTTTCAGCGGAGGGTTTTGCCATTGCGTGATTCCTGATGTTTGGCCGAAGCCGGGCGTGAATGTCGTCAGCGTTACTTGATGATGCCCACGTCAACCAGCGTGGCCGCCAGCGCGTGCGTCGGACCGTTCATGTGGATGCCGTCAGTCGTCGACACTGGCGACGAAATCCACAGGCCGGACTCGGGATTGGTGACAGTCTCTGACGCGGCGAGGGCGTCAATGTAGCCAGACGCCCCTGTCAGGCCAGCCTTGAGCGCTGCTTGAAGCTCCAGGCGGTAACCTTCCTTGGTCGCGTCGATGACCTGCGTTGCATCGCCGGTCCAAGTCCCGCCATTGCGCGGCTGGTGCAAACAGGTGTAGACCAACTTGCCCAGGTCAGTGAATAGCTTGATCAGGGCGTTATAGCGCGTGATCGTCGCAGCAGCAGTGCGGGCAGTAACGTAGATGTCGTTCATGCCGTTGCTGATGATGATGTCCGTGAAGTACTTGGACAGCGCCACACGCTTCGCACAGTGAGACAGGAACCCTTCGATATGGTCACCAGCAAGCGCGATGTTCGAGATTGCGAACTTGGGAGCAAACGCACGGCTGATGTAGCCGCCGGCATTGGCAAGCGCACCCGCAACTGCGCCGGTATCACCCGTTCCCGTAGGGGTCGAACTGCCATAGATACCGATTGAAACGCGAGTGGACTCTTGGAGAACCGCGACAGGGGAGAACGAGTTGTTGTTGCCTACCGCCACAACAGACCAGTTGCCACCACCCATGACATAGTCAGGAATTGCGGCAGTTGAGGTGCCCGCTTGGAATTGCGTGCGCCCCGTCGTGATCCCAGCGCCGATGTACAGATTTTTGCCGGTAGGCCAGGTGACGCGCTGACGAATCCAGTACATCGCGCCCTCTGGAATGTCGACCGTCGTTACCGGGTCGCTGACGATCTCCAGGCCAGCCGCGAGATCGTATGTGGTTGCGCCACCGAACTTGACTGGAGTGAAGACGCCTTCCGGGTACTCGATCGACACGCCCAGGAATTGCATCACCCCTGTCCCGCTGATCTCATTGTTGGTAGTTGCATACCAGTTGCAATACAGCAGCTGCGGTGCGGTCAAGCGCTCTCGTGCTGTGTGCTCCGAACGGGCACCCATGACGTTATTGCTGCCGGACACCATATCGGCGATCTTGAAGCCCGTCGAAGTGTTCCGCAGCGCGGCAGCACGAACAGGCACCGACGGCCCAGGAACGGTCACAGGAGCGCCGCCGGCTGTCTGAACGGTCGTGCAATCAACGCCCAGGCTGTAGCCCACGTCAGCCTGCTGCACCTGGTACGCGAGGCTATTGACAGCGCTGGCCACCGCGCCGCTGATGGAGGTCTTGGTAAACGGCGTCGTCGTCAGCGTGCGCGTGAACTGGATCGTGCCAGTGATGCCAGCCGGGAATGTTGCGGTCAGCGTCTGGCCGACCACATAGCTGCCCGTGATGGCTGCGACGCCACCGCCTGATGCAGCGACAGGGCGAACGCCGTCAGCGATTTCATACGAGCATTCGACCACGGAAGCGTCAATGCGCAGGGATCCAGGCGCAAACGGCCCGAACGTGCGCGAGCCGGTCAGCTCGGCCAGCTTGCCGGCAGGTACATCGAGGCCAGACACGGCCGTGAGCACAACAACGCCAGCAGTTGCGACAGTGACGCTATCCCAGTCGGTCAGGGTGAGGGTGACGTTCGCACCAGCGTTGATTTTCGGCATTACACAATTCCCATCGATTTGTAGTTCAGGGGCGCGCCCCAGTCTTCGTTGCTCAGGTTGTCAGCGACCAGTGCCAGGTAGCGGAATGCGTCTGCTCCGTGCGAGAACTCGTCGTGCAGCGGCGTCACGCCCTGGCCGGTCTTGCTGTTGATGTTCCAGCGGTAGCGCTTCAAGCACTCGACCAGACGTGCAGCGCGTTCCTTGTGGAAGTAGATGCGCGGGAATACCTCGCGTGCCCGATCGATGCCGCTGTTGACTGCGACGTTCGGCACAGCGGTTACGCTCCAGCCCAGGCCGGACAGCACCGCAGCATCGTCCTTGCCGGTCTGGTGACGCTTGTGGAAGCCGTCGTGCGGCAGGTAGATGCTGCCCCAGTTCATCGGCTGATCGTCCAGCCGGAGAGCGCGCAGCTCGGCGCTGTAGTCGGCCAGGATGCGCTGCGTGCCCTCGATGTAGTGGATCACCCGAATCTCGGATGCAACCTTCTGCACCAGGATCAGCGTCATGCTGTCGGCCATGCCCAGGTCGAACACCACGTGCGTCTTGAGCGAACCATCGTGCGGCACCTCGCGGATGCGGCCGGCATTGACCGTGGCCGACATCGCCTCGAAGTAGATCGCGCCCTCGATGGCCGGCTTGCACTGGCCTTCCCACACGTGCTTGTAGTCTTCGGGTCGCATAGTCGCCTCCGCGTGCAGTCGTTCCTGCTCCAGCACAGCGGGGAACCAGGGGTTGTCGCTGTAGTTCATGAGCACCGACACGCAGTCGGGCGGCGGGTTGAGCACGAAGCGCTCGTGCGTCGAATCGCTCTCCAGCTCCGGGTTGTACGTCACCCATATCTCGGACCCAGCCTTGCGGATCGTCGGCGTCAGCGTCTTCCAGCTCTTCTCGGAGATCGTCTGCGCTTCCTCGCACCAGCAGATGTCCACGCCCTCGAACGACTTGAGCGTGGTTGCGGTGACGTCGGACAGGCCAGAGAAGTGGATGGCTGACCCGTGCGGGCCTTGAATCTCCGTCTGCAGGATGCGAAACAGGTGCGACAGGCCCATCGATGCGATCTGGTCGGACAGCAGCTGGTGAACCGATTGCTGAATCGACTTCTGCACCTCACGGGTACACAGCACGCGCGTCTCTTGCTGCACACAGCGCAACAGGATCGCCCGGGCGAAACTCCAGGACTTGCCAGAGCCACGCCCACCGCGCGCCACCTTGTATCGAGCCGGCTTGAACAGGAACGCCAGCTTGCGCGGGAATCGCGCGGTCATGTCAGTCGAAGCAGACATTGATCGTCAGCGGCGCGCCACCGGCGCCGGTCAGTTCGTTGGTGATCTTGTCGCCGTACTTCTTCGGCTGCATCTTCGACAGCATCCACTTGCGGGTGTCGACGCGCAGCTTCGAGCGGCTGATCCATTCGGAGTTGGCGCGATCGCCGCTCTCGGCGTGGACCGTGTCGAACGCGCTCTCATCAGCGATGTCGAGCATGTCTTCGAACATGGCCTCGGCCCGGGTCTCGCACGCACGTGCGTATTGCTCCGAGAAGGCTGGCTGCTCACTGAGCCACTTGAACACTGTCGAGGCGGCTGGCTGGTCAGGCATGCGGCAGACTGCACGAAGGCTTGCCCCCTCTGCGATCAGGTCACAGATGCGATCGGCTGCCTCTTGCGTGAACGTGCTCACCCGTAGGGGCGGGGCAGGCGACACGGCCTCAGCCGGCACCTTGCGGGACTTGGCTGGCTTCTTGTCGCTCATGGTTGCGGTTCACTTCAATTTGGATGAGCAGCATGAGCCACCGTCGCTCGTCGGCGATGGACCAGCGATCGGAGGTGGTTGGCATGATGCTCAGGTAGAAAAAAGCCCGACACTTGGCCGGGCGAAACTTCGCGGGTGCGAAGCAGGGAGATTGGGAGGGTGGAAAGCGCCTCGGTGTGCCGCACATGGCGGGCGAAGGGGTGAGAGGGCTTCCACCACAATTCACAGCGCTGGATTCGAACCAGCCATCTCCTAGTGCTGCGATTGGCCGAAGCGAGGCGCAGTTTAGCTGTGAATTGTGGTGATTCGTTTCGTGAATCATTCGGGCCATTAACGGGTCGTCACCTGTACCTGGCCACCTGGGATCGACCGGCTTTCACCGGGGCTGCGTTCTTTACGCGCCGCCAATGCCCTCGATCAGCACCAGCGCGATGCTGTGCTCGGTCTTGGGGTTAGCGAATCGCTCTGCCGCGATGGATGCGGTGACGATCGCGATGGCCTTCTCGTGGGACGCGACGTTGACGTCGTACCGGCGCAACTTGCCGTTGACTCGGATGAATGTGTTCATCAGCCGTCCCAGCCTTCGGTTTTATACATACGCTCTCCAGAGAGTTGCCGTCGAAAGCGCCCACCAGAAAGCGAAAAACCCCGCACAGTGGCGGGGCAATCGTGGCTTCGTACTGACGTGCGAACTCCCTGGTGGAATCGCTCGTCAAATTTCTAGACGGAATTAAGTTGTAGTCTAGAATGCTACTGTTGAGATTTCCAACAGTCAAGAACTTTCGTTGAGGAACTTCCGGAAACGTATGATTTCGGCAGCAGCTCGCACGGCAGCTCGTCGCCCAGCAGCAACTGGGTCCCGCTTCTCCTCCTCCGGCCCTATCTCCTCGGCAAGCATGCGCGCGAAGTCCCGATTGTCATGGAACAGGCCAAGCTTCAAGCCGAGTTCGAAGGCATCCCCGCTGAACAGTAACGGGTTCCATGCATGCACCACCGATCGGTCAGGGAAGTTGAGGTCGCCATATTCCTCGCCTTCGGTTTCTACGAAGTCAGCATTCATCGCGCGTGCGGCTAATACCAGTAGCTCGTGGTCGTCGGCTGATATCTCCTTGCGCGGCGGCGCCGGAGGTTCGTCGGCATCGTCATCGGCCGGGTTGTACTGGTCGCCCGACCATTCGACCTTCTGGAACTGCTTGTCGTTCTCGCTCATGCCGGCTTCCCCTTATTTTTGTCCACGAACGATTCTACCGCTCCCTGAGCCTGCCGGAACATATCGACGAACAGCGTGGCCGGGCGGTGCGCGATGCTCATCTTGCGGCAGACGACTTCGGGCTGGGCCTGGCGGATGTAGCACCACCACAGCAGCATGCGGTGCTGGGTGGTCAGGTGGCGCATTGCCTGCTCGAGCCGCAGAGCATCGTGCTCGTCGATGTCGCGGCGCTCGCCGGTGCGTTCTTCGATGATGCCGGCCTCACGCTTGGCGCGGTCTATCATGCGCGCGGTCGGGCTGCTCTCGATGTCGCGCTCACGCTCGGTGGCCCATCGACTCCAGTTCTCAAGCCGAGCGCCGATCTCCCGGCGGTCCGGCTGGTTGGCTGCCGGCTGCGTGCCGACGATCGCCAGGTGCGGGACCGGCAAGTCGCTGACCCGGCGCGCGGGGTCGTCCGACCGGCGCCAGGTGCGTGCTGCGATCTGGCGGCGCTCCGTCATGGCTGGCCTCCGATCAGCGCGCTCAGCAGCGTGTATGCGAGGCCTATTGCAGCGGTGATCATGACGCCAGCGGAAACAGCAGCCACGAACAGCCACCAGAGCGCAGGAGCCGTCAGGAATTCGTCGGGGCGCTCGGATTGAGCAGCCCGGCGGCCGCAATAGCCCATGAAGCTTTGCAGAATGGCGGCAAAGACAAGCCCGATGAAGACTGACCCAGTGGCAGCGGTGAGGATTAGGCTATTGCTCATGGCTGCGCTCCATGCAGCGCCCAGATCCAGGGATCGCGGGGGATGGTGAACGGCTCCGGGATTTCCACTGGCCGCGCTTTAACAACAGCAGCGCGCGCAGGCAATGGCCGCCCTGAGATCATCCACGTTGCGCCGATCACGTTGCCGTCTTCATCCTTGCGGCGATCAGTCTCGCTGTCGACCATGCTTGCCTCATAGAGCTTATTGAGCGCGGCTCGGATGCTTACGAGGGATAGCCCGAACTTCACTACAAGCTGGCGGCTGGTGCGCGGACTTTCGTTCAACTCAGCCAGCAGAGCCAGTTGCAGCTGTTGACTACGCAGCATGACCTCGGCACGGTTAAATTTCGGTGGTTTCATGATGGCTCCTTGTTCGATTTGTGTTTGCACCCGGCGCATCCGGGGTCTGTTGCGTGCTGGTTCGTGTACTGGCAGGCGGTCGTCATGACATGCGGCACAAGGCGATACCGCGGAACACGCCGGCCGTAGGACATTTCGTACCCGAACTGCGCGGGGTAGCTGGTCGCCGCTGTCGGGCGCGGCTGGTTGTGGCATCCGTAGCTCATGCGCGCTGCTCCTGCATGGCGAACAGGGCGCCGAACGGGCTGGCCACTGGCAACGGAGCCGGCTGGGTGCCGCGTCCCTTCTTGCGCCAGTACACGCGCATGATCTCGGCGTTGGTCTTCGGCGCTGGCTTTGGCACGCTCACGCCCTTGCCGAAGCGCCAGATTGGCCAGCGGTGGCCGTTCGCGATTGGTTCGCGCCAGCCGCACACGTGGGCCTGGTTGCGGCCGCGCAGATAGTTCAGGTAAGGCGGGAGCGCGCGCACGTCGGCGAGGAATATGCGCTTCTGCAGCTGTTTCTGGTCCAGGTCGCGTTCGAGCAGAGCGTCGAGAATGAGCTGCAGGCGGTGCACACTACGGGAGTCGGTCGGCTTCATGCTGCTTCCTTTTCCATTTCGCGTTGAACGGAGGTGCTGTTGATGTTGTGGCGCACGCGGCGCTCGACTTCGGCTGCGGCTCGATCGACATCGATTGCCCGAATGTTCTCGAGCTGGGCGTCGTGGCATTCGATCGCCTCGCGGATGGCGCACAATTCGGGGCCGGTGAACACGAAGCGGTCGTCGCTCTTGAGCGCGCGCTTGGCCACGGCCAGCATCGCGTCGCGGGCGCCGATCATGACCTGGCGGAACTCGTCACCGATGCCTTGCTCGCACATCACGTTGCCGATGTTGATCGCGCCGATGAGCAGATCCCACTGAGCGCGGTTGCCGCGGCCCTGCGCCATTTCAGCCAGGGCCAGGTGGTTCTTGACCTGCAGCGTGCGCAGATGCTCGATGTGGGTGTCTCCCATGCCGCCGAAGAAGGTAGCCATCACGTTGCGGGCGACGTACTTCGGGACGTATTTCTTGGTGCGTGGCTTTTTCACGATGCCTCCTTCAATTGTTTGATCTTGTCTTTGTAGTAACGCTCGATGCCTTCCGCCTTCTCGCGGGTCATCTTCACCGGCTCGTGCCAGCCATCCAGGCGTGCGAGGCGCTCGGGGCCGATCTTCTTGAGCAGGCCCTTGCGGTACTCGTGGATGTTCCCGCCCTTGTCCTTGTTGCAGGGCCGGGCGCATTGCAGGTGGATGTTGTCTTCATCGAAGCGCAGGGTGCGGTTGGCGCCCACGCTGATGAAGTGGCCGGCGTTCCATACGTCCGCGTCGTGGCGCCCGCAGCTGATGCAGCCCTGTCCAGCGTCACGCGCCCGGATGTAGGCGTTGCAGGCGCGCTCGGCTTTTTTGAGGAAGTATTCGAGCGGCTCGAGTGCGATGAGCTTGCTTTTCGTCTCCTGGCGCTCGGTCCGCTGCTTCTTCGCCTTCTGCTGCGCCGTGACCTTCTTGCCGTGCTCGGCAGCGCAGGCCAGGCCGCACGCGACCTGCAGCGGCATGCGCGGCTCGAACCGGGCGCGGCACACCTTGCACGACTTCATGCGTGGCTTGCCGACTGCCGGCGCGGCCTGGCGCGGGAGCGGCGCCTTGCGGGCGAATGCTGTCCTGATCATGACAGCGCCCACATCGTCAGCAGCGCCAGGATCAGCAGGAGCAGGATGGCGGACGGCCACAGGCTCTCTGCCGGCGGGCTGTCGAACACTTCCGGCCACTTCGTGCGGTCGAGCAGGAAGTCGTCGTCACCCCAGCCGAGCGATGACTGCGGAAATACCATGTGGCCGCCGTGCACCTCGCGCTCGTACACTGCTGAGTTGCCCTGCTTGTCGTAGACGATCTGGCCGGATTTGAAGGTTGGCGCGGTCATGGTCAGTCGCCCCAAGTCAACTTGCTGCCACGAACGAATGTCACGCTCTCGCTGTAGTACCCGTTACTGGATCCGTACCAACGGATGTCGACATAGCCCTTGATGGTCGCCAGTTTGTAAAACGTCCAGGTCTGGCTTTCGTCCTCCCATTCAGGGGGCGGGAGATCGGACGGGCGTTGGCCGCTGGTAGCTTCCTCGGCCAGCAGAATGGGGGTGCCGATCAGGTCCGCTAGGTCGCCCGTGATCGACTCGACATCCACGCCCTCGCAACAGTCTTGCTCGTGGTACATCGTGAAAACAGTTCCATCCTCAGCAGTGAACACGATGCGCTGATTGCTGATGTTTTCAATGCTGGAGAAGGTAAGACCCTTGATAGAGCTGAACAGGATTTCATTGGTGGACATGGTTGCCTCGCTTCGGTTATGCGCTCGCGCGCTGTTCGGTTTCTGTCTTGTCCTGCTGCTGCGCCACATACCGCGCACGCGGCGCCCGGTCGCGCGCTTCCTTGAACAGCACGCCGATCTGGCCGTGCCAGGGGGTTACGCGCTCCCAGGCGGTGCACCAGCCGTGGCCGGCGGGAAGGTGGGGGCGGCCGGCCACGGTGTAGCGCTCACACATGGCGCAGGGGTCGTGGGAACTCATTGGGCTGGCCTCACGTACAGGCCGGCGGCAGCAAAAGGATCGTCGAAACCGTAATGCGTGATGCCGATCGCCTCGATGATTCCTTCCGATGTCCGGGTGAACCAGTCGGCAGCGTGAGCGCGCACCATGCGCAGGGCTTCCTCTTTCGTGAAACCGGCTTCGCGCTTTTCCAGCAGCAGGTCGACGGGCCTGCGCATCGTGCGTTTGCACATCGATCCAGGAATGCGGTAGACGGTCCAGCCGATCTCGGCCAGGCGCGCGTCGCGTTTCGCATCTTTCTCGGCGTTGTGCCACTGCTTGCCATCGCACTCGATGGCGATCTTCTTGAACGGATCGGCGAAGTCCAGGAAGTAACCCAGCACCGGCAGCTGTGGAAAGAATGGCAGGCCCGCGCAACGGATATCCGACCAGGTGTTTGCCTCGATCGGGGTCATGTCGCTGGTGAAGTCCAGCCGGTACGGATCGAAGTGCGCGCGGCCGGTGCGCTCATACTCGGCCTGCATCAGTGGCAGTTCGATTTCGTAATGCTTGCGGATACGGGCGAAGCGAGCGCCCAGGGTTTCGTCGTTCATGGCGCATCCTTTTTGATCGGCAGTTGCCCGTAGCGGGCGGCAGGGTTTTTGATGAGGTACTCGCGCACCTGGCGGTCGATCTCGTCGCGGCGGGCCTGTTCGGCGTCGCGCTCGGCGGCCAGCTCAGCCTGGTACTGCACTGCGGCCTGGTCGTTCGTGCACATGAGCTGGGCAAGCGCTTCCTTGAGCTTTTCCAGGCCCTCGGGCTTTGCCGGCGGCAGTCCGGACTCGTTCGGCAGGGCCAGGTGCGGCTGCGGGCCGGCGAGCAGGCCAGCGACAATCGCTTTCTCGACGGCGACCTGGCGGCGGTTCGCATCCCAGCCGGCAGACACTGACCAGTTGGCCGGGCTGTTCGCCGCGCGCGCTTCGCCGACCAGGCGCTTGTACGCATCCTTGAAGGCCATCCGGGCGCCGATCTCGTCGCCGGTTTCGAGCAGCGGGCGTGCCAGGTTGAAGGCGCCGGCCATCTCGTCGGTCCAGATGATCGTTTCCGATTCGTCCTGGCTCGTGATGGCCACGGCCCAGGCTTCGTTCTCGTCCGGGCGGCCGTCCATCAGCCGGGCGCGGGCCACAATGCCGTTCGGCGCCGGGGCGAAGTCGGGGCGCTCCATGCGGTACGCTTCAAAGGCGCGCTTGACGGTAGCGGCAGGGAAGGGCGAGAGCTGCTTGAACCAGATGCCGATCTCGGATGCCTCGGGCATTTGCTTGCCGTAGCCATTCAGCACATCGGCGAGCAGGGCGGCGAATTTTGGGAGGTCGTCAGCACGCATCGGCAACCTCCGTCGCGTCGATGTCGATCACGTTCAGGTCCGATCCGCCGTCCTGGGCCATCAGCTCGGCCATGATCCGGGCGTTGCGCTGCTCGATGTTCTCGGGGCCGGTGGTGCGCTTGCTGGCCATTTCGAGGAACTTGTCGATGTGCTCGGCGTCGCGCAGGATCAGGTCGAGCCCGTTGAACTTCTGGCGCCGATCGTTCTCGCCCATGTGCCAGGCACTGCGCGAGCAACCCAAGATCGCTTCGCAGACCTGGCGCGGCTCGTACAGCTTGAGCGCACCCTTGATCGCTTTACGGCGTTTGTCATCCAGCTGGGACCGTGGCGAGTCCATCACCTTCTGCCAGTAGGCGAACACCTCGTTCACGACATCGCGGTCGGTCGACGCGGAGCGGCGCTCGACAATGTTCTGTTCCTGAGCTTGTTCCTGCTTCTGTTCTTGTTCCTGTTCCTGCTCTTGGCTTGCAAGGGGCTTCGAAGGGGCTTGCAAGGGGCTATCAATTCCACGCTTTGACGACATGCAGAATGCCGACGAATACATGTCGAAGAAGGCAGCCAGGTATGGGTTGTCAGGGAGAGAGTCGTACTCGGATTGCACGCCCTTGCTGCGCAGGTCCTTGTCCTTCAACTGGTCAGCGATCTGGAAACGGGCCATCTCGATGACCCAAACCATCTCGCTTTCCTCGTCGTATTGGCAGAAACCGGCTTCGATGCAGCCTTGAAGCCCCTTCATAGCCCCTTCCATGCCCATGCCAGTCTCGTGAGCGATGAAGGTTTGCGGCACGTAATACAGGCCCAGCATGTTTGCGTGTGGGCTGGTGAGAAGGTAGAGAGCGACCATCTGGGCTTCTAGCCCTTGTTTGCGAAGGGCTTTGCCGGTCTTGCCGATCCAGAATTGCGGGCCGACTTTCGAGTAATCGCGCATGTCAGTGCCCCTTCTCGAGCAGCGGCAACTGGCGCGGGTCGGTCTTGTCGAGCACGTAGATGACGGTGCGCTTCGGCGCGGTCAGTACCTGGTCGCAGTCAGGCTGGCCGGCAGCGATGGCAATGGCGTTGGCGCGAGTGCAGACCGAGGAACGCTGGTCGATGAACAGGCAGCCGTCGCATTCGCCGAACACTGGCGCCTGGACGGCCTTGATGTGGAGGGTTTCTGGTTCGATGGGCGCGGCGGTGAAGCCGGCCCAGTTGGGGGAAAGGATGTTGGTGGTCATGAGTGCACCTTCGACAGCTCGTCGGTGGCCTTGCGCACCTGCTGGCGTGCCAGGAACAGCGCGTCACGAATGCGTTGGTCCGACTGGCCCTGGGCATCCTTCTCGACGCAGCGAAGGATCGTTGCGTGCAGCACGACCTTGTACTCGGGCGAGAATTTTGGTGTTGGGTTTTGGCTCATTGGGTCCTCGGGAAAGTTCAGTTACGCAGACGCAGCTCAGGACGGCGTGCGCTGCGGGATGGGAAGATGGCCGGGCGTTGGCCAATCGTTGGTCTACCGGGAGGGGCCAGGCGGGGCGTACCATTGCGTGCGTTGCGCCACAGGTCCCGCAGCAGAGCGCTTTGGGTCTTCCCGGTGTCCCGGCAGTCGCCGGTGAAGTCGACGAACTCGTCGGCGGTAAGGCAGGTCTTGACGATGATGTTTCGGGCTTGCTTCATTTTTGCTCCAATGCGGGGGTGATTCGATGGGGTGGTGTTTCGGTCGTTCGGATTACTGCGGTACGGCTGCCGCCCTGATGCGGCGTGCTTTGCATCGCTGCTTGTGCAGCTCAACAAGGCGGGTTCCAATCTGCATCGACGGACGAGCGCCGCGTTTGCCGTGACGGAATGCGTTGATCGTCGGCTGGCTGCATGGGACCAAGTCAGCAAGCTGCTGCTCGGTCAAGCCAGTCCCCAAGAGGTCGGATGTGATTTTTTGGAAGTCCATACACGAAGATTATCACATACGTGTTTGGGGTGTCAAACACCAACGTGATTAAATTATGTATTACATTCGTGATATGAAAAACTTGGCAGAACGATTGGCCTTCGCGCGCGAGCGGATGGGCTTAACTCAGGGAGTGCTGGCCAAAATGGCCGGTGTTTCGCAGGGGACGATTGGCAATCTGGAGGCTGGATTGCGCAACTCGACCCGATCAATTTTGGAGATCGCAGCAGCGCTCGGGGTGGATGCAACCTGGCTGTCGACAGGGAAGGGCGAGATGGGTGGCTCAGCCGATCCAGCGGCCCCAAGCTCTCCGTTCATTGAAGACGGGGCGGGCGTAGAGGGGCGCCCAGTGCGCGGCGGCGAGGGGCCTGACAGTGTGGCCATCCCGCGCGTCAAGCTGCGCCTGCGCGCCGGCGTGTCGAACTACGAGACAGAGCCGGATATGGGCGATGACGGCCATGAGCTGATCCCGGCGGCCCTGATCAACGAGCTGCAACTCAAGCCGGTCAACCTGCTGGCGGTGCGCGTGCGCGGCGAAAGTATGGAGCCGATGCTTTTTGAAGATGACGTCGTGATTATCGACAAATCGGATATTCGCCCGATCAGCCGGGAAGTCTATGCGGTGAATATTGATGGTGAGGCGTGCGTGAAGCAGCTAATTCATCGCGGCGGCCAGTGGTATCTGCATTCGTTGCATTCGGACCATGGGCCTGTGAATGTGAGAAGCGCACAAGTGAGCATTGTGGGGCGTGTGGTTATCCAGCCGACACGCGTTTTAACCGGCAGGCTTTAAAAGGAAACTATCTTGGAATGGCTTATTGTTGTAATGGCTGGGCTGCTATGGGTTATCCATACTGCGATAAAAGAGTGCTCTGCAACACTAAAAAAGATCCTGACTAGCAATTACCGCTTGGAGGATCAATTGAAGCTGATGACGGAGCATGTCGAAAGGCTTGATACCTCGATTGATCGCCTCCACCAGGATGTAGTGCGAATCAGGGAAGTGTCAGATGACATCTACACCCTGAACGTGAAGCCTCGCAAGATATATTGAAGTAACCCCAAGCCCCCCCCCCGCCCGCACTCGCGGGCTTTTTTTCGCCTGTACCCCAGGCCGATCACAAGGCAACTAAAAAATCTGCTGAAAAATCACGATTGTGTTTGACAAGCTCAAACACGTACGTGATAATGGACTCCATCGAAACACAACACGCAACCGGAGAACACCATGATCAGCAACAGCAAACAAAACTGGACCATCGGCCAAACCGTCAAGGTTGGCTTCATCGCTGGCCTGACCGTGGTTGCCTCCGTGCCGACCCCAGGCGACAGCAAGCCAGACGCCTACGTCCTGAGCCGCAACGAGCAGTTCTACTCGTTCGTGCCGCACAAGGGCCTGGCCAAGATCACCGCCGACGAAGCGCGCGGCCTGGTTGCTGCTGCCAGCGTGCACGCCCACCGCGCCGCTGCTGCTGCGCTGGCCAAGGCTGGCGCTTCGGCCCGCCACGCTGCGCTGGTTGCTGAACTGATCGCTGCTTAACCCCACCCGGAGCCAACCATGAACCAAACGACCAATATGACGCGCCTGGAAGTCGTCAACGTCGAAACGCTGGAAGTCGTGAAGACAGTAGACATGACCACGCGGGACCCGCTGCAGATCCAGAAGATGTCCGACAGCCTGCTGCGCAACGTGAACACGTTCCAGTTCTTCGTGCGTGCGACGCCGAGTGCGGCGCCGGTGAAGGCTGAGGCCGAACTTCCAACCCATTGCGACCCTGCAGAAGGATTCTGCTTGGCGTGCCGCGAGAAGGAGCGCACGCACCGCCAGATCGAATCCGAACAGACTGCCGTTCGAGGGGCTTGACATGGCCCGCAACGAATCGAAGGAAGAGCTGTACGAAGCCGAGCTGGCCAAGCTGATCGATCAGCGCATGAAGGCGCGCCGGGCGGCACTGGTGGCGCGTGACGCTGATGTGCTCAAGGAAGTAGCCGACGAGCTGCTGGAGTTCCTGCTGATCGGCAGCCAGTTCCGCGAGCTGCTGGCGGTGGTGCCGAACGAGCGCCAGGCGGTGGTCGGCAAGCGCTTCGCCAACCTGATGGAGCAGTACCTGGCCGTCGAGGCGAACACCTGGGCCAAGCGCGAGATCAAGAAGGTTGCGGCGGCGAACCGGCAGGTGTCGATCGAAGACCGGATCTTCCGCTACCTGGGCGACAAAGGGGTGATGGCATGAACTGCGATCGCTGCGACGACACCGGCAGTCTGTCGAAAGACCCTGAGGGCTATCTGGATTGCCCTCACTGCGAAGTGGCCGATGAACGCGCTGAGCTGGAGCGCTGGGCCAGTAAAGAGCTCAAGAAATCGGCTGGTGCTCGAACGTGGGTCTGGACGATCTACCAGCACGGCAAGACTGCAGCACTGAACACATAAACCGAAGCCGGCCGCGCCGGCGCAACAGGAGAGCAGGATGAAATTCGAGTTCACGAAGAACGGCAAAGCGCTCGACATGCAGGGCTGGAGCATGTCGCACGATTCCAACGAAAGCACCGCCTATGCGCCGATCCACTTCGACGGCGAGGCAGTGGCGGTGGTGATGATCAAGGGCGATGAAACTGTCGGGCGCCTTATCAGCATCGGGCAAAAACTGGTTGATCGCGCTAATTCGCATGACCAGCTGGTAGCGGCGCTGAAAGAAGTCACAGAAGTGCTCGATAAGTTTGGCGATCTGAGCGACGAAAAAATGTGCCCGGATGCCTGGGAATCTAGTAATGCATGGGCAAAAGTGAAAGCGGCCTACGCAACCCTCGCGGCAGTAGGTGCCTGATGATCGCCGCCACCCACAAAGCGCGCCGCCTGGTGCGCAATCTGACGAAGCCGCTGCGCCTGGCGGTCATCAATCACCAGTTGGCCCTGAGCGAAGGCAACCTGCTGGCACTGGAAGGCGCGCGCATCGAGACGATCGAAATGCTGCGCGACGAGAATTTCCGCCAGGTCGTGCTGATGCAGCGGCGCCAGGATATTCAGCGGGGGATCCGATGAAAAAGCGTCTAACAAAGTGGTTTGGGCCTGATGTGAAGCCGACGATCCCGGGTGTTTATGACGTGAAGGATGTTGGGCAACGCCATGCATACGGCGCTCAGTATTGGAATGGTCATCACTGGTGTCGATGGGGAACCGACCGCGAAGATGCGGCCCAAAGCGCGAAAGGTGGAAAGTCGCTTTTCCAGCGGATCAACTGGCGCGGCCTCGCGGAGAAACCAGAATGATCCAGCACCTCAAAACGCAGTATCGCCTCAGCCTGATCGCAGGCTTCGGGCGGCGCAAGGCGGTGACGCGCGCGGTGCGCACTTTTTTCTACGGATTCTGACCATGAACAAACTCGAAGCCGAAGCATACGACGCGCTGGTGGCCTACGAGGTCCGGCTGCGCAAGGCACCGATCGGCTACGGGCCGCGGCCAGCGTCGAAGCCCGCCGGCACCTGGGCGCCGAAGATGACCGAGCAGCAGCAGCGCGAGCACGAGCAGTACGTACGAGACAACCGACTGCCATTTTAACCAACGCAACCACCAGAGGAAACCATGAGCATCGCCACTTTAATCATCGGGGAATCAGGCACTGGCAAGTCGACCAGCCTGCGCAACCTCGATCCGGAACACACGCTGCTGATCCAGTCGGTCAAGAAGCCGCTGCCGTTCCGCTCGGCCAACTGGAAGCCGGTCGTCAAGGGCGAGGGCGGCAGCGTGTTCGTGAGCGACAACAGCGCGCACATCGTCGCAGCCATAAGCCGGACCGACAAACAGATCATCGTGATCGATGACTTCCAGTACGTGCTGGCCAACGAGTTCATGCGCCGCGTCACTGACAACGAAACGGGCAACGGCGCCTTCGCCAAGTACAACGAGATTGCCCGCAGCGCCTGGGACATTCTGATGAAGGCCAGCGCGCTGCCCGACGAGAAGCGCGTCTACATCCTGAGCCACACCAGCACCGACGAGGCCGGCAAGACCAAGATCAAGACGATCGGCAAGCTGCTGGACGAAAAGATCGTTCTGGAAGGGCTGGTCACGATCGTCCTGCGCACTCTCAAAATCAACGATCAATACGTGTTCGCCACGCAGAACAGCGGCTCGGACACGACGAAATCTCCGATGGGCCTGTTTGATGATGCCCATATCGAGAACGACCTGCTCGCAGTCGACAAGGCAGTTTGCGAGTACTACAACCTCCCAACCACACAGGAAAACCATGTACACCCTCAACATTGAAGCAGCGAAGAAGGCCGATGTGATCGGCGCCTATATCTCGGAGACTGGCAAGTATGTCGGCACTTTCGTCCGGGCCGAAAAACTGATTAGCCAAGCCAAGAGCACCGACGGCATCGGCTTCACGTTCCGTGCCGACGATGGTCGTGAGTGCCGGTTCGACATCTGGACGCAGAAACAGGACGGCACTTCGCTGTCGGGCCTGAACCAGGTCAACGCCATGATGGCGTGCTTGCAGCAGCGCTCGCTGACCGTGAGTCAGCAGACGGTGAAGAAGTGGGATAACGGCGCCGAGGCGACTATCCCGGCACCGTGCTTCGCCGAGCTGATGAGTAAGAAAATCGGCCTGCTGCTGCGCGCTGAGGAATACGAAAAGATGAAGGACGGACACAAGACCGGCACGACCGGCTGGCGCATGGGCCTGTTCGCCGTGTTCCAGGCCGACACCGAACTGATGGCATCCGAGGTGCTGAGCCGCAAAACTCAGCCAGAGCAACTGGCGAAGGTCACGGCGATGCTGGCTGACAAGCCTCTCAAGGCCGGCGGCACGCACGCGGCGAGCCATGGTAATTCGATGCCCGAACTGCCGGCCGACTTCGACGCGATCCCTTTCTAATCTGACCAGGAGCGGCGGGGTGACCCGCCGAACAGCATGATCGACCTCACCACCATCGACCAAGAAACCCTCATCGCACGCGGCCAGTATTCGACGGTCCGTGGCGCGCACGAGGACGAGAAGAAGCGCCTTGCCATCCTGTGCGGCCAGTTCAGCGCGGTGTCGTCGCAAGTGCTGCGGTGCATGCAGCCGAGCAATGACGATCAGCCGGACATGGCAGCCGTGCGTGAGCTGCTCGATACCGGACGTGAGGCACTGGCCCGCATCGAGAAGTGCGTCAGCGACATCGAAGGGCTGTCGGCGCAGCGCGCGGCGCTCAAGGATGCGGCCTGGGGGCGGAAGTGACGTCGATCGTCCTGCTCAAGACGCCGGGTGGCGCGCTGGCTCCGGCTGACGCCCAAGCCGCCGAGTTCGTGGCGAAATTGAAGATGGGCGCACCAGTCCGTGCCGAAGTGAAGCGCGTGCGCAATTACCAGTTCCACAAAAAGCTGTTCGCGCTGCTGAACTTCGCCTTCGAGAACTGGGAGCCGACCGAGGCGACGTACAAGGGCCAGATCGTGCACAAGAATTTCGATCAGTTCCGCAACGACGTGACCGTGCTGGCCGGCTATGGCGAGACGACGATGACGCTCAAGCAAGAGATTCGCGTCGTGGCCAAGTCGATCAGTTTCGGGAGCATGGACCAGGACGAGTTCGACGCGCTCTACGGGGCGATCGTCAACACGATCCTGAAGCACATTTTGACCAACTACAGCCGCGACGATCTGGACGCCGTCATGGAACAGCTGCTGGGCTTTTTCTAACTACACGAGGGACGACATGAACGAAACCAACCACCCAGCCCGGCGCCAGCGCCACGGCGACCGCCCGACCGAGCCGCTTGTGTTCGAAGATGCTGCTGCCAATAAGGCGGCAGAAGAAGGCGGACTGCCGACCCCGCGCGCGATTATGGATGTCGTGGACGAGTTTGGTAGCGGCACAAGCTGCTACACAGTCGAGGACATGCGCCAAGCCATCGAAGCCGACCGCGCATCCCGTAAGGTCGCCAATAAGGCGGAAGTCGATGACCATTATCAAGGTATCGAGCAAGCGCTTGAAATGAACGACAACTTGCGTCTTTACGGAACGATCGACAAGCCCGCCACCCCTCCTGCAACTGCTGGTGCAAGCACTGCCCCGGCGAATGCAAGCCCGGTGTCAGAGCGGGAAATTTCAGAATTGCGAAAGCTGGTTGGTCATGGTGGAGTGTACGCCGCAGAATTTGCCGATACCGAGCAACTTATGGCCTGCTTCTGGTCAATCATCGGCCAAATCAACAAGCAATTGGAGCGTAAGCCTTTCGGTGCAAGCACTGTACTGACGGATGAGCGGGGAGCATTCGATAAATGGTTCGCTGACAACAAGTTCGGCGGCATGAAAGACAGCATGTGGGCAGCATGGGAAGCTCGTTCTGAGGTCGCGGCACAAGCCGGTCAGGTAGCGGTGCCGGATGACATGACGGCTGCTGCTGACTTCATTGACAAGCGCGCCGAACAGTATTTGCAGGACCACGCAGATACTGAATGGGACACCGGCAGCATTGTTTTCCACAAGGGCGAGGCCGGTCGTGAGTATCACAGCGTTTTGGTTGAGCTGGCTGACGATCTGCGCCAAGCATCCAAGCCGACCGCCTGTGCTGTCCCGCCTGCTGGCTGGAATTGTACTCGCGCAGGAGGCCATGAAGGCCCGTGCGCCGCCGCCCCATCGCCAGCAAAGGAATCGAAATGAGCAATCCAACTGAACTGCCGGACCTGCCAAAGCCATTCGGGATCATCGACATCTACGACGATGCAGGCTCGTACATGGGATGCCGTGACGGCTTCACCGCTGATCAAATGCGCGGTTACTTGCTCGACTACGCCGTAAAAATTGGACTCGCCCAGCCAGAGGGAGAAGCGCCGCAAGCCGATCTGACGCGCCGCCAGAAAGAAAACGCTGAGTTTTCCGAATGGTGGGCTGGCAGCGGGCAGCAAGCGACGCATGATCTGATCACCGAGAACGCAGCGCACGCCACATGGCAAGAGCGAGCGCGACGTGCCGCCACTTTGTCGCCTCTTTGTGGCGCCCAGCATGCAGAGAGCGGCAAAGATGCTGATGCTGCCGAAAAGGCGGCCGCATATGACGAATTGAACAGGATCGCTGAGCTTCATGGGTTCGCAAGTGCTGCAGCAGCAATCGCTGCAGCACGTCGCGTGCCCCAGCAAGCCACCCCGGCGCCGCGCATCATTGGCGGCCAGCCTTGGTCGAAAGAAGCAGAGATGACGGAAGGATGGCTCGCCGCCCAGCAAGCCGCAGCACCCGGCGCAGTGAAGGCATTCCCGGCACTCACCTCCGCCCAGCGGCACGCTGACGAATTGCTCGTCATGCTGCAACGGGTCCGGAAGGTAGATGAGCGCGCTGATTACCGAACGGACTTGACCGACGCCGTTGCTGCTCTGCTCGACAAGGTCGCTGCGGCCAGCGCCCCCGGCACACCGGAAGCGCCGATTGTTGCCGCAGTTCGCGCGCTGGCCAACAAATGGCAAGCAGAGGCAGTAGCTGACGGCTTTGCCACGCATGAAGGCGCGATCGAGTTGGACGAACTGCTCGCCGCCCAGCTCGACGGCGGCCAGGAAGGGAGCGAATCAAATGGCTGATACCCGAATCACCGATGCTGAGATCGCCGGCTACATGGGATGGCGCGGCCCAGGCGCGTACACCGAGGCGAGCCTGCGCAAGATCCGGGGAATCGTCGACCATGTGCTGCGCGCCGAGCGCGCGAGCCAGCCAAAGCTGCCAGCAAACGCAGCTGAGATGGTCGCCTTCATCGGCAGCCACTACAACAGCATGAGGGACGACAAGCCGGACCCGAACGACATCGTGTACGAGCTGACAGTTCACGATCTTCTGTCGGCTTTCCGCTGGTGGTTCGACGACTATGAACTCGAAGACGAACCCTCACACACCACCAATAAGGAGAAGTGATGCAAAAGCAAACGATCCAGTCGCGGTATATCACGCTCCAGGAGTGGGCCGCGATGATGTTCTCGAAGATCCCGCACCAGAACACGCTGCTGCGGTGGGTGCACGATGGGCGCATCCAGCCGCAGCCCGAGAAGGTTGGCAAGTATTGGCAGGTCAAGCGCGATGCGCGATATGTGGGAGACTGATGGGACGCAAGCGGTTGGCAAAGAACAAGGGATTCCCGCCGAATCTGTACCAAAACCCGGCGGGGTATTTCTACTACAAGAACCCCAGCACGAAGCAGCAGAAGGGACTGGGCCGGGACCGGGCCCACGCGTTCGCCGAGGCGCGCGCAGCAAATGCAGTGCTCGCAACCATGAAGCCTTCGTCGCTGGCCGATTGGGTCGCAGGCAAGACCGAATACACGCTGGCCGAATGGCTGCCGGTGTACCGTGTGCTGTGGACGGAGAAGGTCGAGCCGAAGCCGTCATCGGTGGCCGCGTCGGATGTGTACCTACGGCGACTGGCCGATTCCGAGTTCGCCGCGCGCAAGCTGTCGGACGTGTCCACGCAGATGATCGCGCAGTACCTGGACGCCTACAAGGTGGCCCGCGGTGCACCGTCGGCCAAGCAGATGCGCTCGAAGTTGAGCGACGTCTTCCGGTGGGCGGAGACGCAGGGCCTGATTGATGCCGGCCGCAACCCGGTAACGGCGACCAGACCGCACAAGATGGTGGTGGCGCGAGAGCGCATGAGTCTCGAGCAGTTCCTGGCTGTGCGCGAACAGGCGCCGGTGTGGTTGCGCAATGCGATGAATCTGGCCTTGGTCACCGGGCAGCGCCGGGAGGACATCGTGACGATGAAGTTCACGGACTGGAAAGATGGCCGGCTGCACGTGGCACAGGGCAAGAGCGGCGGCAAGGTTCGACTAGCGCTCGACGGCGGCATTGCCTTGAGCAAGGTCGGCATGTCGATTGGCGACGTCGTGAAGATGTGCCGTGACTCTATCGCCAGCCCGTACCTTGTGCACCACATCAGGCACCTGTCGAACGTGAAGCCCGGCCACAAGCTTACCGGCGGCGGCGTTGGTGATGCGTTCAGCACGGCACGGCAGGCGGCCGGGATCGTCGCGCAGGAAGGGCGCACGCCGATCACCTTCCACGAGATCCGCAGCTTGGCCGAGCGGCTGTACCGGGATGAGTTCGGCGCCGCGTTTGCACAGCAGATACTGGGCCACAAGAGCGCGGAAATGACCGAGAAATACGATGATCTACGCGGCGAATGGAAGATTATATCGGTCGCGTAAATTATGAATATTTTCTACGAATTTCTGTAACTCTTGGTGGGGGATCGCGCTCTCATAGGGGAAATGCGGAGTTGAACAGGGCCGGCGTTCTTCCACGCTGTTACAGCGCGCAAAATTACCGGTACACATGCCTAACTGCGCATCAGGCCAGAATCGTCAGCAACCCGTCCAGGCCGGAAAAATTCAACGCCACATCGGCCTGCGCGCGCACGACCGGCTTGGCGCGAAACGCCACTGACAGCCCGGCAATGCCCATCATGCTGAGGTCGTTGGCGCCGTCTCCCATGACAACTGCCTGCGACGGCGAAATGCCCAGTTCAGTGCACACGCGTTCGACGGTGCGTTTCTTTTCTTCCGCATCGACGATCCCGCCGACGACGCGGCCGGTCAGCTTGCCATCCGCAATCTCGAGCACGTTCGCGTGCGTATAGTCGAGCCCCAGGCGCGCGCCGAGGCGCTCGGTAAAGAACGTGAACCCGCCCGACACCAGCAGCGTCTTGAGGCCGGCCGCCTGCACGGCCTTGAGCATCGCCTCGCCACCCGACGAGATGCGCAGGCGCTCGTCATACACCCGCTGCAGCGCACCAGCGTCGAGCCCTGCCAGCA